>JGI12053J15887_10000845_pt1 | contig 13356 bp, 16 predicted proteins | sample MedBloCAOM1_O3_FD_15887 | JGI IMG/M metagenome (IMG submission 15887)
GCCGATCCGTACGTCGCGGCGGGCGCCCACCTCATGGTGGGTTCGGCATGCGCGCAGATGGGCCTGTTCGGTGAGGGAATCCGCCGACTCGATCAGGCCATCGATGGTCCGATCCCTGCGGCGCGCCGCGCTGCGGAATTCTGCAAAGGGCTGACGCTGCGCGAGATGGGCAATGAGGAAGAGGCACGCGTCATCTTCGAGCGGATCTATAGCGAGGAGCCAGGATTCGAGGCAAACGCCGCGGCACTGAGAGATCCGAAATACCGCCTGATCATCACGTCCAAGGAAATGATCGACTCGCGAACCGACCGCTGGGACCCGGCCAGCGCCCCCAGCGCCGAGGATCTGCTCGGCGACGATCTAACGGAACGCGGCAACGAGTACCTGCGTGCGGCGCAACAGGAGTTGGACCGGCAGATCGGCCTGGCCGACGTCAAACTACAAGTCGCCAAACTGAAGTCAGCGGCGATGCTGGCAAAGGTTCGCGGCGACAAGGGCCTTAACGCCGCGTCCCGCACTCTGCACCTGGCGTTCACCGGTCCGCCCGGCACGGGCAAGACGACCATCGCCCGCGTCGTGGCCCAAACCTACTGCGGGCTGGGGTTGCTGCGGACGCCAGCGGTAGTGGAGGCCAAGCGTAACGATTTCGTCGGGCAGCACCTGGGCAGCACCGCGATAAAGACGACCGCCCTGATCGACTCGGCAATGGACGGAGTCCTGTTCATCGACGAGGCATACACCCTGATCCAGACCGGACTGTCCGGTGGCGACGCGTTCGGACGCGAAGCGGTGGACACGTTGCTCGCGCGGATGGAAAACGACCGGGACCGCCTTGTCGTCATCATCGCCGGATACGACGCTGAAATCGATCGGTTCCTCGCGTCCAATGAAGGTCTGGCGTCCAGGTTCCCCAAACGAGTCAGGTTCAGCTCGTACAACGCGCTGGAGTTGGGCGACATCGGACGTCTGATCGCAAGAGCTCGCGACTCCGAACTGTCGGACGCGGCTTACGAGGAACTGGTCGCGGCGTGCACCACGCTGTGCCAAGGCGAGGCCCTCGACGCGAGTGGTCATATTCGGCGCAGCATCGATCTGGCAGGCAATGGGCGGTTCGTGCGCAATGTGATTGAGGCGGCCGAAGAAGAACGTGAGTATCGGCTATCCGAGAGCCACGGCCTGAGTCTGCAGGATCTCGGTGAAGCCCAGCTGATGCGCATCGAACTTGCCGACATGCAGGCCGCGCTCAACCAGGTGCTCGGCATGCTGAGCACGAGCTGAAGACGGAAATCACGATGACACAACCGTTCCACGATCCCGACACCGCCCCGATGCGTCTGCCGCTACCGCCTGCGACGGCGTCGGCGCATCCGCCGCAGCCAACGCCGTTCACCAGCGCGGCGTCGAACAGACCGCGGGCGTTAGCGCCGACGAACAGCGAATTGGGACTGGCTCGTAATCGGCCGGCGCCGAAATCAGGCTGGCGCAAGGCGATTCATCGTGCCACCGGTTTGAACCCCGGTGAGTCCGTCGAGGAGACAACCCACAGGGCGATCGTCGATCGCGTCAATCAGCCGGTGCGTGGCGGCCCGTTCACCATCGCGGTGCTGTCTCAGAAAGGGGGAGTGGGCAAGACCACCACGACGGTGGGACTCGGCGCCACGCTGGCGGCGATCCGCGGTGACCGGGTGGTCGCAATGGACGCCAACCCCGACTTCGGCACGTTGGCGCAGAGGGGGCCGGATGAGACCGACTCCACGGTGCGCGACGTGCTTTTCGACGAGGGCATTGTCCGGTACTCCGATATGCGGCGACATACGTCGCAGAACTCGAGCCGGCTGGAGATTCTGGCTTCCGAGCGTGACCCGGCAACTTCAGAGGCGTTCTCCGCGGACGACTATCGCGGTGTGCTGCGCGTACTGCAGCGGTTCTACAACATCATCCTGACCGATTGCGGCACCGGGCTTGTACATTCCGCGATGGGGGGCGTGCTGGCGGAATCCGACATGGTCGTCATCGTGGCGTCGCCGGCGATCGACTCCGCGCGCAGCGCACTGGCGACCCTTGATTGGCTTGAGCGACAGGGATTTGCACATCTGGTACCCGGGGCGACGGTGGCGTTCAGCGCGTCACGGCAGGGAGCGCTGGGACTTGACATGAACAAGTTGGCCCGTCACTTTCTGCCGAGTGTGCGTGCGCTGCACGTCATTCCGTTCGACGACCATCTGGCCGAGGGGTCAGAGGTCGACCTCGATAGTTTGAGCCGACAGACGCGCCAGGCGTTTCTCGAGCTGGCTGCCAGCATCGCCGACGGATTTGCAGCCCTCGGTCCTAGCCGACAGGCATTCCGCTAACCCTGTCGCCAGTCCATCCGCGCCGCCAAGCCGTGGGCCACTCACGTGCGCTGACACTGTGTAGATCGCCTTCATCGACTGCTCTCCTTTCGACCTAGCCGAGCATTGCATACCCGTGGTAGGTTTATGCATACCCGGAGTATGCAAATCCAAAGATGGAGGCAGGATGTCGGAGAAAACGGTTCAGGAGCTCGATCTGACGGCGATTTCGGAGCGCTACTTCGCCGCGTGGGCGGCACGCGATCCCGACGCGATCGTCGCGCTGCACACCGAGGACACCCAGTTCTGGATGCACATGGGCGGTGAGCCCGTCGTCGGCTGTGACGCGGTGCGGGCCACGTTCGCCGCGGTCTTCGAACAGTTCCCGGAACTGACGTGGGAGACCTATCGCGTGCTGTACGGCGAGGATCATTGGATACTCGACTGGGCGCTCATCTCCGGCGAGATCCGGTTCGATTGCCTCGATGTGGTCAACGTCGCGCCCGACGGACTCGTCGTCCGTAAGGACACGTTCGTCGACGCAGCCCAGCTGCAGGCCGCGATGGGCACGGTGGCGCAATGACGACCCCAACCGCGACCGATCAGCTGCCGCTCGTCACAGCACTGCCCGCCGAGCACCTATTCGACATGCACGTCGATCTGCAACCCGCACAACCGATTCCGACTCCCCTTGGCGTTCGGATGACGTTCATCACGACCGGCGGCGTCATCGAGGGCCCAAAGCTGCGCGGCGAGGTGCTGCCAGGCGGGGGAGACTGGCTGCTAGTCGGCAGTGACGGCACCGGGCGGGTGGACGTGCGGGCCACGCTGCGCACGCATGACGGAGTTCTCATCCACTACGAGTCGCGCGGCATCATCAAGATTCCGGCCGACGGTATGCAACGCCTGGCCGCAGGCGAGGTGCTGCCGTTCGAGGAGACGTACGTACGCACCACCCCGAAGTTCGAAACCGCCGACGAGCGCTATGCGTGGCTGTCCGAAGTGGTTGCGCTGGGCTACAACATCCTCTCTCCCAACCACATCGACTACCGGATCTATCAGGTGCTCTGAGGTGGAGCCGGCCGGCACATGACCAGCGGCTATCGTCAAGCCGTGGCGACGAAGGTGGCGAGACGAACTCAGGCCGAGCGGACCGAGGCGACCACCACTGCGCTCGTCGACGCGGCGCGCGAGCTGTTCGCCCGCGACGGCTACGCGGCGACGTCACTCGCTGCGGTTGCCGCCCGCGCCGACGTGACCAAGGGCGCGGTATATCACCATTTCGAAGGCAAGCAGCAGCTGTTCGAGGCCGTTTTCACGCGCGAGGTGGAGCGGATGGCCGTGCCCGTCGTCCAGGCCTATTCACGCAAGAAGGACCCGTGGGACGCCTTCAAGGCCGGGTGTGGCGCCTTTCTGGACGAGTGCCTCGACCCCGACCTGCAGCGAATCGTGCTGCTCGATGCCTTGACCGCGATCGGGTGGGAGCAGGTGCGTCGTCTGGAGGGCCCGCTGCTGGAGATGATGGAACTCGGGATCTTGCAGGCGGCAGAAGCCGGCCGTATCGCACCGCGACCGCCGGAGCCCCTTGCTCACTTTCTCTACGGCGCGCTCTGTGAAACGGCGATGATCGTCGCCCGCGCCGACGACCAGAAGGTCGCCCACCGTCAGGCCATCACCGAGATAGGCCGAATCCTGGACGGCCTGGCCATCGACTGACGGCGGATTTCGGCTGGAAAAGCGCGACGTGGGAAGATGGGACGCGTGTTGCGATGGACCACAGCTGGTGAATCCCACGGCCGCGCGTTGGTGGCCATGGTCGAAGGCATGATCGCCGGCGTCCACGTCACCTCGGACGACATCGCCGGTCAGCTGGCTCGTCGCCGCCTCGGCTACGGGCGCGGCGCGCGGATGAAGTTCGAGAAGGACCAGGTCACCGTGCTCGCCGGCGTCCGCCACGGCATCACGCTGGGCGGTCCGATCGCCGTCGAGATCGGCAACACCGAATGGCCGAAGTGGGAAACCGTGATGGCCGCCGATCCCGTGGACCCCGCCGAGCTGGAGGACAGCGCCCGCAACGCCCCCTTGACCCGGCCGCGGCCAGGCCACGCCGACTACGCGGGCATGCTCAAGTACGGCTTCGACGACGCCCGCCCGGTGCTGGAACGGGCCAGTGCCCGCGAGACAGCGGCGCGCGTCGCGGCGGGGACCGTCGCGAGGGCGTTCCTGCGGGAGGCACTCGGCGTCGAGGTGCTGTCGCACGTGATCTCCATCGGCGCGTCGAAGCCTTACGACGGACCGCCGCCGCACTTCTCCGACCTGTCCCGGATTGACGACAGTCCCGTTCGGGCGTTCGACGAAACGGCAGAGGCCGCAATGATCGCCGAGATCGAGGCGGCCAAGAAGGACGGCGACACGCTCGGCGGCATCGTCGAGGTCGTCGTCCACGGGTTGCCCGTCGGGCTCGGTTCGTTCACCAGTGGCGACAACCGGCTCGACAGCCAGCTGGCCGGTGCGGTGATGGGCATTCAGGCGATCAAGGGCGTCGAGGTCGGCGACGGCTTCGAGACCGCGCGGCGGCGCGGCAGCGTCGCCCATGACGAGATGTATCCCGGGCCCGACGGGGTGATGCGCTCGACGAACCGGGCAGGCGGTCTGGAAGGCGGCATGACCAACGGCCAGCCGTTGCGGGTGCGCGCTGCGATGAAGCCGATCTCCACCGTTCCGAAGGCGCTGGCGACCGTCGACATGGCCACCGGGGACGAAGCGGTCGCGATCCATCAGCGCTCCGATGTATGCGCGGTGCCCGCCGCCGGTGTGGTGGTCGAGACCATGGTCGCGCTCGTGCTGGCGCGCGCAGCACTGGAGAAGTTCGGCGGGGACTCGCTGTCCGAGACCAGCGCCAACATCGATACATACCTGCGCGCGATGCGCACGCGAGGAGCAAAACAGCAAGAAGCCGAACGCGAGCCCGCCTCGCAACCAGCACAGGCGTCGGGCTGATGGCGCCAAAGGCCGTGCTGATCGGGCTGCCCGGATCGGGCAAGTCGACGATCGGGCGGCGGCTGGCCAAGGCGCTCGACGTCTCATTGCTCGACACCGACGCCGCGATCGAGGAGACGACCGGCCGCACCATCGCCGACATCTTCGCCACCGACGGCGAGCCGGAATTCCGCCGCATCGAGGAGGACGTCATCCGTTCGGCGCTGCAGTCGCATGACGGCGTGCTGTCGTTGGGCGGTGGCGCGGTCACCACACAAGGGGTGCGCGACGCGCTGGCCGGACACATGGTCATCTATCTGGAGATCAGCGCCGCCGAGGGGGTGCGCCGCACAGGCGGCAGCACCGTGCGGCCACTGCTCGCGGGTGGTGATCGCGGCGAGAAGTTCAGAAAGCTGATGGCCGAACGTGTTCCGCTGTACCGGCGGGTCGCCACGATGCGCATCAACACCAATCGCCGCAATCCCGGCGCCGTGGTGCGCCATGTCGTGGAACGGCTCGAGAACCCCGAGGCGCGGCGACCGCAGAGGCGCCGCCGCCGTCCTTCGTGGCGCCGAGGTCCGTCGTCGTTGAACCCACCTCCAAGCAGCGAGGCGCCACCGACACCCGCGGCGGTCGCCGCCCGAAATGCGAAGGGGCATCGTGACTGAGCCGGTGACCGTCGACGTCCTCGTCGACCCGCCTTACCCGGTGATCATCGGCACCGGACTGCTCGGTGAGCTGGGCCGGATTCTGGACGGAAGGCACAAGGTCGCGATCCTGCACCAGCCGGTGCTATCGCAGACCGCTGAAGCAATTCGGGATCATCTGTCGGACAAGGGAATCGACGCTCACCGCATCGAGATCCCGGACGCCGAAGCGGGTAAGGAGCTGCCCGTTGTCGGCTTCATCTGGGAAGTGTTGGGCCGCATCGGTGTTGGCCGCAAGGACGCGATCGTCAGCCTCGGCGGGGGAGCGGCCACCGACGTCGCCGGATTCGCCGCCGCCACCTGGCTGCGCGGCGTGGACATCGTGCACGTGCCCACCACGCTGCTGGGCATGGTCGACGCGGCGGTCGGCGGCAAGACCGGCATCAATACCGACGCGGGCAAGAATCTGGTAGGCGCATTCCATCAGCCCGCCGCCGTGCTCATCGACCTGGCCACTCTGGAAACCTTGCCGCGCAACGAGATCGTGGCAGGCATGGCGGAGATCGTGAAGGCGGGATTCATTGCCGACCCGGTGATCCTCGACCTGATCGAGGCCGACCCGGAGGCCGCCCTCGACCCGACGGGGACGGTGTTGCCGGAGCTGATCCGCCGCGCGGTCGCGGTCAAGGCGGAGGTCGTGGCCGCCGACGAGAAGGAATCGCAGCTGCGCGAGATCCTCAACTACGGCCACACCCTCGCACACGCCATCGAACGGCGAGAGCGCTATCAGTGGCGGCACGGCGCCGCGGTGTCGGTGGGCCTGGTGTTCGCCGCGGAGCTGGGCCGGCTGGCCGGACGCCTCGACGACGACACCGCAGGTCGGCACCGGTCGGTCCTCACCTCGCTCGGATTGCCCGTGACGTACGACGCCGACGCGCTGCCGCAGCTGCTCGAATTCATNGCGGGAGACAAGAAGACCCGCGCAGGCGTGCTTCGGTTCGTGGTGCTCGACGGGCTGGCCAAACCGGGCCGCCTCGAGGGTCCGGATCCGTCGCTGCTNGCGGCGGCCTATTCAGAGATTGCAGCGGTGACATCATGACCTTTCAGACCGTGCTTGTGCTCAACGGTCCCAACCTGGGTCGGCTCGGCCGTCGCGAACCCGAGGTCTACGGCAGCACCACATACGATGACCTGGCAAAGCTGATCGAACACGAAGCCGACGAGCTTCACCTGAAAGCCGTTGTGCGACAGAGCGACAGCGAGGGTGAGCTGCTGAACTGGATTCACGCCGCCGCCGATGCTGGAGATCCGGTGATCCTCAACGCCGGAGCGCTCACCCACACCTCGGTGGCGCTACGCGATGCGTGTGCCGAGCTACGGGCACCGCTGATCGAGGTGCACATCTCGAACGTGCACAACCGCGAAGAGTTTCGGCACCATTCCTACATCAGCGGCGTGGCCACCGGCGTGATCGTCGGCCTCGGAGTGCAGGGCTACGTGCTCGCGCTGCGATACCTGGCCAGCCTCGGCTAGGACTACTCCTCGCGACGCGCCTCGGTTGGCGCCGTCTCGGTGGCCTCCGTGCCTGTCTGGCTCACCGCGGCGAACACATCGGTATCCGCGCGGTCTTGGTCGGCGGCGGCCTCGGCGAGGCCGTGATGCTGGCGCGGTTGCTTTTCTAGGTTGCGGTCGACCAGCCAGCGGCCCAGCGAGACGCCCGCGACCGACGCCAGGAACACCAGGAGCGCTGTGAACGCCGCGAACGTGGTGACCTCGTTGACGAGCGCCTCGACGTACAGGCTCTTGTAGAACAGCGAAATCAACCAGGTCACCGCGCCGCTCACGATGCCCGCGAACAGGCCGGCGAGCAGCCAGGTCATCGCCAGGTCGTCGCGACGGTCTGGGTCAGGGTTGGCCCGCGCATCGGCCTGCCCATCGAGGACTCCCCAGACGAACACCGCGATCGCGAACAGAACGATCAGGACGACGCTGATCAATCCGGCCTTGGTCTCCCACGCGTTGATCATCGCCCCCTGCAGTAACCGGACGATCACCATCAGGGCCGCGAACACCAGTCCGCGCAGTAACCACTTGCTCATGGGGCCACACCTTAGCGAGTAGGTTCACTAACTGTGACTATTTCGCAGCGCTGGGATCGGCTGCGGCTGCGGCTTGCCGATGCCGAACTGGATGCGGTGCTGGTATCCGACCTGGTCAACGTACGTTACCTATCCGGATTCACGGGTTCAAACGCCGCGCTGCTGATACGCACCGATAACGAAACGCCGGTGTTGGCCACCGACGGGCGCTATCGCACCCAGGCCGCGCAGCAGGCCCCCGACACCGAGATCGTCATCGAGCGGGCGGGTGCGCCACATCTGGCGGCGCGCGCCGCCGAGGCAGGGGTGCGCCGGTTGGGGTTTGAAAGCCATGTGGTGACCGTCGACGGATTTGCCGCCCTGCGGAAGGCAGCGGGTGAGCAGGTTGAGATGGTCCGGGCGGCAGGCACGGTGGAGGCGCTGCGCGAGGTCAAGGACGCCGGCGAGATCGCGCTGTTACGGCTGGCATGCGAGGCGGCCGACGCTGCGCTGGCCGACCTCGTTGAGCGCGGGGGCCTGTGCGCAGGCCGGACGGAGAAAGAGGTGGGCCGCGAACTCGAGTCGCTGATGCTCGACCACGGCGCGGACGGGGTTTCGTTCGAGACCATCGTGGCGACGGGCGCCAACTCGGCGATTCCGCACCACCGGCCGACCGACGCAGTGCTGGCGGCAGGCGACTTCGTGAAGATCGACTTCGGTGCCCTGGTGTGCGGCTACCACTCCGACATGACCCGCACGTTCGTGCTGTCGCCTGCCGCGCAATGGCAGCTCGACATCTACGACCTGGTGGCCGCCGCGCAGCGGGCCGGCCGTGAAGCCCTGGAGCCGGGGGCGTCGCTCAAGGACGTCGATGCCGCGTCGCGGCAGGTCATCGCCGATGCCGGGTTTGCCGACAACTTCGGCCACGGCCTCGGCCACGGTGTCGGACTGCAGATCCACGAAGCGCCGGGAATCAGTGCATCGGCCGCCGGTACACTGCTTGCTGGCTCTGCGGTCACCGTGGAACCCGGTGTCTATCTGCCCGATCGCGGCGGTGTCCGCATCGAGGACACCCTTGTCGTGGGCGAGGCAACACCCGAATTGCTTACCCGGTTCCCCAAGGAACTGGCCATCGTCTAACAGGAGAACAACCGAACGTGGCATCGACCGCCGACTTCAAGAATGGGCTCGTACTGCAGATCGACAGCCAGCTGTGGCAGATCATCGAGTTCCAGCACGTCAAGCCGGGCAAGGGCCCGGCCTTCGTGCGGACCAAGCTGAAGAACGTGCTGTCCGGCAAGGTCGTCGACAAGACCTACAACGCCGGTGTGAAGGTCGAGACCGCGACAGTCGACCGTCGCGACACCACCTACTTGTATCGCGACGGGTCGGAGTTCGTGTTCATGGACAGCCAGGACTACGAACAGCATCACCTGTCGGAGTCGTTGGTCGGCGACGCCGCCAACTACCTCTTGGAGAGCATGCCGGTGCAGGTGGCTTTCCACGACGGCGCGCCGCTGTACCTCGAGCTACCGGTGACGGTCGAACTCGTGGTCACCCACACCGAACCCGGGCTGCAGGGTGACCGGTCCAGCGCGGGCACAAAACCTGCCACGCTGGAGACCGGAGCCACGATCAACGTCCCGCTGTTCATCAACACCGGCGACAAGCTGAAAGTGGATTCGCGCGACGGTAGTTATCTGGGTCGGGTGAATGCCTGACCGTCGAGGCGATCGCGGCCGGCACCAGGCCCGCAAACGCGCCGTCGACCTGCTGTTCGAGGCCGAGGCGAAGGGGATCACCCCCGCCGACGTCGCCGAAGGGCGAAATGCCTTGGCGGAGAAGGAGTCCGACGTCTCGCCACTCAACCCGTACACGGTGACGGTCGCACGTGGAGTGACCGAGAACGCCGCGCACATCGACGACCTCATCTCGGCCCACCTGCAGGGCTGGACGCTGGAGAGGCTGCCTGCCGTCGACAGGGCGGTGCTGCGGGTCGCGGTGTGGGAGCTGTTGCATGCCGACGACGTCCCAGAACCGGTCGCTGTCGACGAGGCTGTCGAGCTTGCGAAGCAGTTGTCCACCGACGACTCACCGGGTTTCGTCAACGGTGTGCTGGGTCAGGTGATGCTGGTGACGCCGCAGATCCGGGCGGCCGCATCGGCAATGCGGGTGACTAACGGAGACACTGTAGGCAGCGAAGGAACGTAGGTGGGCATACCGCAGGACTGGGCGCCGTACTCCAGTGTCGAGGAGGCGGCCAAGGTATACCTGCGTGACCCCGAGCTGGCGCTTGACCAACTGCGTTCGGTCATAGACCTTTCCGCGATCATGTCCTTCATCATGTCGCGTGGATCGACAGAGGAGTCCTGGGGCGAGGCGCTGTGGCAGGAGGTCGTGCTCACCGACGGACACCGTCTGATCATGTGGCGCGCCGACGATGAGCTGTCCACGGCAGACGACCGCGAACGACGTGTGCTGAACGCGTCGGTCCGAACCATCCTGCTGTCGACCATCACCGACCATGTGCTCACCGCCGAATATGAGGTGCTCGGCGACGACACACGCCGGCTGTCCGAGGTGCGGCTGCGGATGTACACCCAGCTCGTCACCCGGTCACGGCAGAAGTCGGCAACCGAAACCGACATCTACTGTGAGTCGTTCCGCTATCAGAAATCGGTCGACAACGGCGGCCTGGCCCAGATGCAACGCCTTCTGCAGTTCGGCCGGGTGCTGTCGCGGTGCATCCAGTAGCCCCACTTCCGCGAGCTGGGGGTACCTCCCCGCGTGCAAGGGGGAGCGTGTCTGCACGTCGACACGCCGACATTTGTGAGCATGTCACGCACGCTCACGCGCGCTGACTGTGCACAGTCGGTCATTCATCCACAGGTGATGGGCCAGGGGCTACCGCCTCGATCGCGCGGCTCCGATGATCCTCGCCATGAATCCCGAAATCGAGGAGCTCTTCGACAAGCAAGGCGGCGTCGCCACGAGCGGTCAGCTTCTAACACGGATGACCAGACGTCAATTCGACAATGCGGTGAATCATGGTGTCCTGGAAAGGATGTGGCAGGGAATCTATTCCCGCGGCGAGCCGACGGACGAACTGCGACTACGTGGGCTTGATCTATCGAGCGGGACCACGGTACCGATGTGCCTCGGTACCGCCGCCGCGATATATGGCTTCGATACTGAAGACACCGCCGACCTACATGTGCTCAATCCGCCAGGTGGCCAGATCCGATGTGCCGACGGCTTGGTGGTGCATCGCCGCGACGGAGCTCCGCTCGTGATTGTCAACGAGCGGCCCGTCACGTCTCCGGCTTGGACCGCGGTCGAGGTCGCTCGTGGACTTCGTCGTCCCAGGGCGCTGGCGACACTGGACGCCGCGTTGCGCAGCGAAACCTGTAGTCGCGGCGAGCTCTGGCGGTCTGCCGTCGAGCAGGCCGGCCGGCGCGGCATCGTCGCGGTGCGCGAACTGATCGCGCTGGCCGACGCGCTCGCAGAATCGCCGATGGAGAGCGAGGCGCGGCTGGCGATGATCGACGGTGGTCTGCCGATCCCGAAGCTGCAGTACGAGATCATCGATGGCAACCGTGAGCTCAGGCGGGTCGACTTCGCCTGGCCGGAGCAGCGGGTCGCCGTGGAGTACGACGGGGTCGATTGGCACAGCGATCCCGACGCCATGCGACGTGATCGCAGGCGCCGGGCGGCGCTGGAGGATGTTGGGTGGGTGGTCATCTCGATCGTGTTCGAGGACGTCCGATATCGGGCTTGGGAGTTCGTCGCCCGCGTCGATGCGCTGTTGCGTCACACTCGCGCGGCGTGAGGGTGCGCAAAGTCCTCGCATTTACTGGCGTGTCTGCGGGCAGACACGCACGCTCGCGGCACGTGACCGCGACATTTATGCTCAGCGCGATTGTAAATTCTTCGCCGGTGACGGGTGGCGCAATGGCGGCGAGGGTGCCGTCTTTCGCCTGGTAGCCGCCGATCCCTGGCGGCGAAATCAGTTAACCTGCGCCGAGGAAGATTTCACGGTGCTGCGGGCCGCTCGCGCGGCTCATAGCGTGTCCTTCGTGTCGTCAGCCGAACCGACGCCGCTCCGGCGGCCGCGAGCCGACCGCGCTCGTCAGGTCGCCGACGTGCTGCGGCATCAGATCCACGCAGGCGCGTACGAAGCAGGGCTGTCCACCGAGCAGGCGCTCGCCGCGGAATTCTTCGTCTCCCGCAACACCATTCGCGAAGCCCTCGCCGTGCTCAAGACCGAGGGTTTGATCGACCGCGGAAGAAAGGTCGGCACTCACGTCGCGGTCCGCAAGTACGACCACGGCCTCGACGCCCTTGTCGGATTGAAGGAGACGTTCAAGGACTACGGCGACGTGCGCAACGAGGTGAGGGCGGTGCTGCATCTTGCCGCTCCGCCCGCCGTCGCGCGCCGACTCGGGCTGGAACCGGGCGAAAAGGTGGTCTTCATCGAACGGCTTCGCTACCTCGGCGAGTTGCCGCTGTCGTTAGACCTGACGTACCTCGCACCCGATATCGGCGCCGAGGTGCTGCGCCACCCGCTGGAGACCAACGACGTGTTCGCGCTCATCGAGCAGGTCAGTGGGCAGCGGCTCGGCTCGGCGACGCTTGCGGTGGAGGCGCTTTCGGCCGACCCCCATTCAGCGGCGACGCTGCAGGTGCCAGACGGNGCGGCGCTGCTGATGCTGGAACGGCTGACCAGCCTCGACGACGGCCGGCCTGTCGACCTCGAATACATTCGGATGCGCGGTGACCGAATCACCATGCGCGGCAGCCTGATTAGGAGCGAGACATGACGCTGGTCAACCACCGAGCCGATGTGCCGGTGACGATCGACGAGTCCCTGTGCATCGAGGGCTGCACCCTGTGTGTCGACATCTGTCCGCTCGACTCGCTGGCGATCAACCCGGACAACGGCAAGGCCTACATGCACGTCGACGAGTGTTGGTACTGCGGGCCCTGCGCCGCCCGCTGTCCTACCGGCGCCGTCACCGTCAACATGCCCTACTTGATCCGCTAAGGACCTCCACGTGAAGAAACGACTGATCCGCCTCGCCGCGCTCGTCGCCGGATTGACCATCGCCGCCTCTGGCTGCTCGCTCGACTCTGCATCGAACTCGTCAAGCAACGTCGTCAATGTCGTGATCGGCTACCAGTCGAAGACCATCAACACCGTCACCGCAGGCACGTTGCTCAAGGCACAGGGCTACCTGGAACGGCGGCTGAACGACATCACCACGCGCACCGGCACCAAGTACAACGTGACGTGGCAGGACTACGACACCGGCGCGCCGATCA
>JGI12053J15887_10000848_pt1 | contig 13342 bp, 10 predicted proteins | sample MedBloCAOM1_O3_FD_15887 | JGI IMG/M metagenome (IMG submission 15887)
AAGCTGGGAAAGTTCAACGAGGGTGGCGCGCTGGTGCACGCACGCGGCCGCACTTGGGGCCAGCTCATCTTCCAGGATTTGTTCAAGAAGGAGCAGTAATCGATCTACGACCGTGTGATCGACGCCGAGAACTGGTCGCGCGCGCTAACTTCTTCGAGCAGCGCGCGACCGAATATTTGAAGGCCACAAAGTCGCGAAGGTTGGGGTGGGCCTGACGGCGTATGGGCGCCGTTCGAAGAGCGGGGAGACGCCCGACAGAGCGGCAGATCTGCGGGTCGCCTAGAATCTATCGACTGCAATCGATGGCCTAGGATTCGCTCGGGCCGCGGAACTAGGGGTGACCCCGTCGGCGATCAGCCAGGCGGTCCGCACCCTTGAGGCGCGCATTGGCGCAGCGCTGTTCATACGCACAACGCGCAGTGTCGCAAATGATGCCGAAACTGCGAGCCTTCATCGATCACGTGAAGAGCCGCTCGGGCGCTACCAACAAAACCCGAGTTCACAGTGATGACAAGCGAATACGCAGGATGAAAATGCGCTGACATGGGCAGCGCGGACCGGCGACGGCAAGACTCAGGCGCTCTTCGGCCGGAAGGCCACAACAGATCCCGTCTGCTCGCTATCACTTATCGCCACTTCAACGGCCCTTGCGAGCGCAAGTTGGTCGAACGGCTTTGATATGCGCGGCAAGGTGGAGCGAACTCCGCGAGGGAGCTCAGCATAGCCGGTGCTCAGGAGAATCACCGTACCAGGGCGCTCCGCGGCGACCGCATCGGCAAGCTGCAGGCCGGTCATGCCGGGCATTGCATAGTCTGTCACGATGAGGTCAATCGTGCGTGTGCGACGGAGCAGAGATAACGCCTCCTCGCCCGAGCGTGCCTCGACCACTGTATGCCCCAGATCTTCCAGCATGGCCGCGGTGTTCTCGAGCACCAGCATATCGTCATCGACCACGAGCACGGAAAGCCGACGGCTGATCCGAGGTATTGAGGTTGAAGAGTCCGGCTTCACCGCGGCGGCTGGCTCCTCAGCGATCGGCAACCAGATCTCGGCTGTCGTACCCTCACCGAGCCGGCTCTTCAGCACGAGCCTGCCGCCTGACTGCTCCGCGAGACCATGGACCATCGAGAGGCCGAGTCCCGTGCCTTTGCCAACGCCCTTCGTAGTGAAGAACGGCTCCTGGGCGTGCATGAGCGTCTCATCGTCCATGCCGCACCCAGTGTCAGTGACCGACAGCGCGACGTAGCGCTTCGCCTCAACACCTTCTGCGCTCCGCTCCTCTCGTGCGGCGATGGTAATCACTCCGCCCGTCGGCATCGCGTCGCTTGCGTTGACAGCCAGGTTGAGGACAGCGAGTTCGAGCTGGTTGGCATCGACCTTCACCTTGGGCAAGTCCATCGGAAAGCGGTTCTCGATACGAACTCCGGCATCAAACTTCAGGAGCGCCGTCATGCCCCGCGCCAGTTCCTGAACGTCGACGACGACGGGCTTGAGATCCTGCTTGCGGGCGAAGGCGAGCATGCGTTGGGTCAGGGAGGCGCCACGAAGCGCCCCCTGGATGGCGTTGTCCACCAGGCGGTGAATCTTCGGATCGTCCATTTGCACGCGCTTCTTCAGCAGCTCCAGGCTGCCGAGAACCGCGGCGAGCAGGTTATTGAAGTCGTGGGCCACTCCGCCGGTAAGCTGACCGATGGTCTCCATCTTTTGCGACATGACAAGGGCATCGCGCGTCCGCTCCAGCGCTTCCTGCGCCTGCCTCCGTTCACTGACATCGCGCACGATCTTGGCAAAGCCGACAGCTTCGCCGCTCTCGTTACATACCACGACGATGCTCGTCTCGGCCCAGAACTGGCTGCCGTCCTTGCGCACCAGCCAGCCTTCGCCCGCGGACTTCCCTTCCCGCCCGGCCTGGACGAGCGCGTGCGCGGGCAGATCGGCCTTGCGGCCTTCCTCCGTATGGAAGACCGCGTAGTTCGTGCCTACGATATCGTCGCCATAGCCCATCAGCCGTTGTGCGCCAAGATTCCAGTTTGCCACGCATCCGTCCGGCTCGAGCATGAAGATCGCGTGGTCGGCAACGGCCTCGACGAGAAGCCGGAAGCGCTCCTCGCTGCGCCGGAGCGCGGCGGATTCGCGCTCGGCGCGTTCTGCGGACGCCCGGTCGTAGACGGCAGCAGCAAGCCCAATGATCAGGATCAGGATCGTGGTGCCGGCGAGCAGGAACCCGAGCGGAGCCTGCCCCACTCCGACATTGCCGGCGTGCCGTACGATCGCCGCTGCAGGTACGAACGAAGCACCTTTCATCGCAGCGTAATGCATGCCCGAGATCGCCAGACCCATGACCAGTCCTGCGAACAGCCGCTGCAGCGCATCGGTATTGCGAAAGGCGAGCCAGAGCGCCACGACCGAGGCGCCGATTGCGATCACGATCGACAACGCGACCCAGCTCGGATCGTACTCGATGGAAGCCGCCATCTGCATTGCGCCCATGCCTGTGTAGTGCATGGCGGAGATCGCAAGCCCCATCGCAAGGCCAGACGCCAGTAGCGCCCGAGGGCGCCGTCCGACCACCGCGAAGGCAGCGGCCGCGACCACGATCGGAATGACGAGCGAAAGCAGCGTCTGAAACGGATCGTACGAGATCTCGATTCCTGGCAGGCTGAAGGCGAGCATGCCGACGAAGTGCATCGACCAGATGCCGCCACCCATGGCGATTGCAGCCGCTGCCAGCCAGCCGCTGCTGGCTCGTCCGGACGCAGCGGCCCGCATCCGAGTGGCGAGATCGAGCGCAGTATAGGACGCGAGCGCCGCAATCAGGATAGAAAGCGCGACGAGAACCGGATCGTGGGATGCCGTGTGGTGATGCATTCCAGCTCAGTCTAACCCAAGTCCTGTGCACATCACACACTGGCGCTGTGCCTGAACGACGGAACAGGTGGAAAACCTGCGGTTGCGATCGATGTCTTGCTGGGCCGGTTCAAAGTCGCGGAACTGCCGGCAGGATATCGGGCGTAAACCACCTCAATGTAGCCCAGGGGCGGTATCACACCACCCCATTCCGGCTTTATTGCGCCGGCTCCGGCAGCAACTGGTCGAGACGGTAGCGACTGGCGCGCGCTGGATCCATGAGATGAGGTTCGACGGCTCTCAAGGATGTGCGACGCTGTTCCAGCGTCGGTTCGGGACGTCACCAAGGAAGGGGAACCGCTCGCTCCAAGACACATACGCGATCACTTGGCGTCGCCAAGATGGTGAATGAGTGGCCTAAGGCGGCTTGCGTTCAGCTCCAGAGTCGCAAGAGTGACGGGCAAGTTGAAGCGCCGTGGCCCGGCGCTTCCCGGATTGAGATAGAGCACCCCGTCAACGGTCTCGATCCGCGGTCGATGCGAGTGGCCGGAAATGACCACGTCCACTCCGTGCAACTGCGGATCGAGCTGCAGTTCCTGAAGGTCGTGCAGAACGTAGATTGAACGGCCGCCGAGCCTTACCGTGTGGGTGTCGGGATAGCGTTCTGCCCAATCGCCGGTATCGACGTTGCCCCTGATCGCAGTGACAGGCGCAATCCGGCGGAGCCCGGCAATAACTTCTGGGCGACCGATATCACCGGCGTGGATGATATGCGCCACGCCTGCGAGCCATTGCTCAACCTGGGGACGCAGGAGACCGTGGGTATCCGAGATGACTCCAATCCTGAGCACTGCCAGCGTCCATAGATGCGTTGCCGAGCGGCCGACTATAACAAGGCCGGCCCAAGGATCTATTTGGATCACACAATTAACGCCCGTTATGGTCGACCGGCTCCGCCAGCTCCAAGCCGACTTCGATCGGTGTTGCCTTTCAGGATTTCGGAGTGGCCGACCATTTGGGGTCAGTCCACTTCGCCGGGGCTCTCGGTCGACGAGATCCAGCAGCAACACCGGGAGTCGATCCCGATGATGTCCTCGAAGACTGCCTCGTTGCGAATTCGGCGCTGCAAGCGTCGGCGGTCAATGAAGCGTTTGCCAACGTTGGCATGATTTCTCCGACAAGGAATTGGCGCCTTCCACACCTTGTCAGCAAAGCACGCGCCAGTTCGTCACGAGATAATATTGCTCGCCGACCTTCCACATGAACCCTGTGCACTGCCCGCGTCGTGTTTCCCCGATGGTCCTTGTGCTGCCTATCGCGGATCAAACTGGTGCGGTGCCATGTCGACAACATGCGCTTTCAACGGTGCTCGTCGCGGGGTGGTTCTCCCGGGCCATGGTCCCGAGCGATCAAGTCCTCCAACCACAGGGATTCGTTCCCCTCTCCGGGAACGCGCGTCGATTGCAAGGGTTTGATCCAGTTGCAGACCTGCGGGTGGTAAAATACCTCCCGACCGCCTTTCGCCAAAATCGTGAAAAAGAGATAGCGCTGCCCAAGCTGGAAAAAGAACTCGCAGTCCGTGGTGGCATAGACGTCCATCAGCTTGACGGTGCGGGCGAGTTTCTCATGCCCCTTCCACACCCGCTCGACCTCAACGAGCCAGGCATGCGCGTCTGCTTTCACGACTTGCCCGGTAAATACATATTGGGCGCGGTCGAAGCCGGCCGCGGGAGAGCTGGGTTCGCACGAACAAGCGTGCGCAGCGCCGGCCTGCCACATCCAACAGCTCGCCAATATGAGGAGCACTGGAAAATTCTTCATTGGACCTCCGGATAGCGAAGCAACGATCCAATTCATGGCAAGACGTCTCTTCGATACCGCGCACGTCGAGCACGTGCCTGAATATCAGGAAAAGCGGGCGGCCCAGATCGCCGGGCGCCGGTCCTTCCACGGTTTCGCCTGCTCAAGCGAGGCGGCAAGCCGGAACAGCGTTGCTTCCTCGCCGTAGCGTGCCACGAACTGCATTCCAACGGGCAACCCATCACTGTCCTGCTCCAGTGGCAGCGAAATGGCAGGCTGCCCCGTCGTGTTGAAGAGCGAAGTAAACGGCGCGTAGGTGAAGATCTGTCGAACCCACTTCTCCGCGGTTAGATCAGATGCACTACCGTTGAGGAGAGCATCGCCAATTGGAAGCGTGCGCCGGGCGATGGTCGGCGTCAGCAGCACATCGTATGACTCGAAGAAGGCAGCAACCTTGCGCGACACCCGGTTCATGACATCCTCGGCCCGGTAGAGATCACTGGCTGTCAGCGATTTGCCATATTCGAAGCATGCCAGACTGCTCGCCTCAAGCGTCTCAGGACCGGGGCTTCTTCCCATGGCCGCCGCCAGGGCCTCAATCCCGAAGGCGAGGAATCCACACCAGATATTCTGGGTGGCAAGGCCGAAAGGCTCTGCGTCGATCACGGGCGCAGCTTCCGTAACGTCGTGACCAAGGTCGCTGCAGAGGCTGGCTATTCGATCGGCAGCCGCTGCAATCTCCGGGTCGACGCTCACCCCGGTCCACGCCTTGTTGGTGTAGGCAATCTTCAGGCGTCCGGCAGGCGCTCCGATCTCCTCGGAGAACGGTCGGGTCGGCGGTGCGATAACATAGGGATCGCCAGGACTGGCGCCTTGTGTGGCATCCAGTATGGCCGCGCTGTCGCGCACCGTGCGGGTTAACGCGTGCTCGGCCACGAGACCCAGAAGTACCGTGCCGTGGTCGGGGCCGAGCGGGACGCGTCCGCGTGTGGGCTTCAGGCCGACAATTCCACAACACGCGGCTGGAATTCGAATCGAACCGCCGCCATCGTTGCCGTGCGCCGCCGGAACGGCTCCGGCCGCGACGATCGCCGCCGAGCCGCCGCTGGATCCGCCGGCACTCCGATTCACGTCCCATGGATTGCGCGTCGGACCATCCTTCACATTCTCCGTGGTGGCNTTGAANGCCAGCTCGGGTGTCGTNGTCCGNCCAAGTATNACGAGGCCGGCGCGCCGATGGCGCAGAGCGAGCTCGCTCGCATTGGGCATTCTCAAACCNGCGGCAAGCCTGCTGCCAAACTCGGTCAGGCCGCCTTCCTCCTGAATGAGGATNTCCTTGCGCAGAAACGGAACACCGCCNAGCGGACCGGATCCCGTCGCGCTCGCAGCTCGCTCCGGAAAGGTTTCCACGACGGCGTTGATCTTCGGATTGACCGCGGCGATAGCGGCCAGCGCGGTTTGCGCGAGTTCGGGCGGACTGACTTCACGCCGGCGGACAAGTTCGGAGAGACCGACAGCATCGAGGCTCGAATATTCATCGAAGGTCATCGTTCCTCCGCCGCTACGGCCGTCATGCTCTGCGATTTGCACCATCGTTCCGGCTGCCGGCGAAACCCCAANGGCGCCGCNGANGATGGATAGCGCCGTCGCTCCAACCAGGTCCCGCCGCGAAAGTTCGTAGGTTTTGCGCATCTTTGAGTATGCAGATTGCGATGGGCTCCCGCGGCGCCACTGCGCATTGGCGAGCCATACCGGTTCGCATACTTCATGAACCGCACGCCTGCTCCGCCGCTTGACATCTCTCAAGGTCTGCAGGAAAAACTTGCCAATATCGGGGCGACGACGATCGAGGCCGGCAGGTGAGGCGCCGGCCGGGGTGGGATCGCGAATGTCGAAACGTTTGACATTACAGCCCGTAACGGACCCGCTGATCCTGGCCGCGGCAGCGCGGGACATTGAGCGCGCAATCGCGGCAACCGGCATCAACTCGCACCGTGTCCTCGAACTTGCCGACGTCGATCCGGCTGGGATTGCCGACCCGTCGCTGCGCCTGGGGCTCGCCGATTACTGTCGGCTGTTCGACACAACCGCGCGTGAAACCGGCGACGATTTTTTCGGGGCACGCTTTGGCCAGTGGTTCACGCCGGAGCATTTCAGCGCGGTTGGTACGCTCGCCGCAAGCGCCCCAACCGTTCGCGATGCGCTGTCGGCGCTTGCGCGCAGTTACCGCTGGATCCAGGAAAACTCCAGCCTGCAGTTCACCGTCCACCGCGGTTTCGCCTCGCTCGAATATCAGATCTGCGATGCCCGCATCACGCACAAGCACCAGGACGCCGAGTTGACGATCGCGGCGCTGTGCGGGTTGATTCGACATTTTCTTGGCCGCGGGTGGCAGCCCCTTGAAACTCATTTCGAGCATGGTCGCGGGGGCCTGCGGAGGGAGTATCAAAGAGTATTCGGAGAGACGGTGTTTGATCAGAATACCAATGCGATCCTGATCGATTCCAGGGTTCTCGACCTGCCGATGCCCCGGCAAAACGCGCGCCTCTTCGCCGAGGCTCAGGCCTTGATCAGCCATCAGCTCGGGGATCGCGAAGCCGGCCTGTGCAGCAGCCGGGACAGCAGGCTGGGCCTGCTCGCGCATGCGATCGAGAGCCAGTGCAAGGGCGGTGACGCGTCGATCGGCGCCGTAGCCAGGCGCATCGGCCTCACGGTGCATGGTCTTCGCCGGCAGCTAAGGGAATGCAACGTGGCCTATGATGAGCTCGTATTGTCCGTGCGGCAGAACGTAGCCAGGCGCCATGTAGAGAGTTCCGACTACGATCTGACGACCATCGCACTTATGCTTGGCTATTCCGAACTGAGCGCCTTCAGTCGAGCGTTCAGGCGCTGGCATGGCCAAAGCCCTAGCGCATGTCGAAATCAAGGTCCCAATCGTTAACTCACGCGCGCGGGGGGCGACGGAACACGCACCGGCGGATCATTTAACCCGCAGTTGCTCCTGATGGGCCTTTACGAGTTCGAGCATACTGTTGAATTTGAAGTCGACCTGCGGCACCTCGCCCGGATTCATGGTGGCACCAAAACCCTGCTGGGCGTGCCGCCGGTAGATCCAGCAGGACTTCAACCCGTGATCGTTTGCCGGCTTGTGGTCGTGGAACATGCTCTCCGCCGTATGCAGGATCTTTTGTTTCTTCACACCGACCCCTTCCAGCTTCTCGATCATGTAATCGAAATTGCGGGCTGACGGCTTGTAAGACCCGACGTCTTCCGCGGTGTAGATCGCATCGAACTCCACCTGCAGCTTCCGATTGCTTGCCCGGAAACTCTCGTTGTCCACGTTGGAGAGTATGACCAGCTTGAAATACTTCTTCAAATACTGCAGCGCTCCGGGAGAGTCTTCGAACGCCGGCCAATTCCCCACAGATCGCCCGTACTCGATACAATCCTCGTGGGTCACGTGCACACTCCACTCCTCGGCAAGGCGCTTGTAGACGATCGGCAACAAGTCCCGATATCGCTTCGCCGGAGTATAGTGTTGCTGGCTGGACTCGTGACGCGCATGCGCCTGCAGGATCTGGTCGCGGGTCACTTGGTGCCGCACCCGGCCGGTGAGGCCCTTCAGCGCCTCGACCATCCCGCTCTCCCAGTCGATCAGGGTGCCGTAGCAGTCGAAGGTGAGTGCGTCGAAATCCGTAAGCAACATGTCGATTTCTCCTCGTTTATTGGGGCAGCGAAGTCATGCAGGAACGACTATGAGCTGCACCGCAGCTCACCCCTTCGCGTCATCTACCAGAACGTGAACCTCATACCTGCAGTTGGGTCGAATTCAGACGTCCTCAGATATGAGAACGCAAAACCCCCGCTGAACCTGGAGTATGCGACGCCGGCATAAAGCTTCAAATTCTTCGTCCATTCGTAGTCGACCCGAAACGACACCACCTGTTCCGAGCCGGGGAACCAAGATTGGCCGGCCAGCCAGTGCAAGTGGGGACACAAGATCGGAGGCGTGCCCGCCCATGAGGTCGACAGAAAAATTCAGGCGCGCGACCCCAATAGACCCCTGATAGAATTGGTTTACGCTTGTATTTGGTTGTCCGTACATAGCCTCGATACGGAACGGGCCGAAGTTATTGAGATATTTTATCGACTGGTCGATACGAGCGGTTTCCGAACTCCCCTGCCCTGCCACGACCTGATTTCGCAGAAAGGCGACCTGCCCGCTTGCGTGCAACATGCACTATAACGGCGCAAAGGCCTCGATTGTGGAGGTTGCCGTCAGCGATCTGGACGGCATATATCGGAATCAAACCATGGCCGCATACGATCTGCCCCGTCCGAAGCCCGAAGTAATCGCGATCGTGCGCGACAGCCTGGTCGAACGCCTTGGGCCACGCATTTCGACGGCGCAGGCGATCCGCGAACAGCACAGCCACGGCGAGGGCTTGCCCGCGGTCGGCATGCCGGACCTCGTGGCCTTTCCCGAAAACAACGACGAGGTGGCGTTCATTCTCGCGCTCTGCAACGCACACCGCGTGCCGATCGTGCCGTTCGGCGCCGGCTCCTCGCTCGAGGGCCAGGTCGCTGCGCTGGCCGGCGGTATCTCGCTCGACATGAACCGTTTCGACAAGGTGCTGCAAATCTCTCCGGAGGCGCTCGACTGCCGCGTGCAGGCGGGCGTGACACGCGAAGCCCTCAATGCCCATATCCGCGATATTGGCCTGTTCTTCCCGGTCGATCCCGGCGCAAACGCGTCGATCGGCGGTATGGCGTCCACCCGNGCGTCCGGTACCAACGCGGTCCGCTACGGCACGATGCGCGAAAACGTTCTCGGCCTCACCGTCATTACGCCCGATGGACGCATTGTGCGGACCGGGAGCCGGGCCCGGAAATCCTCCGCTGGGCTTGATCTGACGCATGTCTACATCGGCAGCGAAGGCACGCTCGGCGTCATTACGGAAATCCAGCTCAAGCTCTCCGGCGTGCCGGAGAGTATCATGGCCGCGGTGTGCCAGTTTCCATCGCTTGAAGGCGCGATCGGCGCGGTCGTGACTGCACTACAGACAAATCTGAAGCTGGCACGCGTCGAACTGCTGGACGAGGTGCAGATGCGCGCCGCGATCCGCTATTCAGGCCTCGACTATTTTGAGGTGCCGACGCTGTTCCTGGAGTTTCACGGCACCCCCGGCAGCACGCGTGAAGAAGTCGAACTGATGCAGACCATCGCGTCAGACCATGGCGGCGGCGGGTTCCTGTTCGCGCAGCGGCCGGAAGACCGCAATCGGCTATGGAAAGCCCGGCATAATTCGTATCAGGCGGTGATGGCGCTCGCGCCCGGCAAGGCCAACATGGGTACGGACGCGTGCGTGCCGATCTCCGCATTGCCCGCCTGTCTGCTGGAGACCAAAGCGGATATTCTCGCCTCTGGGCTCATGGCGCCGATCGTCGGCCACGTCGGCGACGGCAATTTTCATCTGGGCATCTTGTTCGATCCGAACGACGCGGAGGAGACCGCGCGGGCCGAAGCGCTGGCGTTCCGAACCGCGCGCCGCGCGATCGGTTTCGGTGGCACCTGCTCCGGCGAGCATGGCGTGGGTCTGCACAAGATCGCTCATATGGAGACGGAGCATGGTGAAGGCATCGCGCTGATGAAGTCGCTGAAGAGCGCGCTGGATCCGAACGGGATCATGAATCCAGGCAAGATCTATCCCTGACCGGCACTTGCCCGGCCTCTCGCGAAGTCGTCATTCACGGCGCGGCGCACGGACCAACAGGACCAACCATAACAATACCGGATCAGCCGACAGGGATAGCGATAAATCGCGTTGTTGCGTTGTTTGATTTGACCCGTGCTATTGCTACGCGCTTGCCGTGGCTTTGAACGCCAGTTAGTGCCTTGTAGAAGTCGACAGGCGTTTTCACCACGCTGCCGCCTACGTCAAGAATAACATCTCCGGCCGAAAGACCGATTTCAGCAGCCACGCCGGCCGGATCAAGGTCGGTCACGACGACACCTCGGACAGCGAGACCAAGCTTGTCTGCCGGCATCAGGGTCAGTCCTATGTTTGCCTTATCGCCATCTGCCACGGGCGGTTTCTGCTTTTCGGTGCTCGAGCGGCTTCCGTTGCGAGGATCGGGAAGCTCGCCCAACGTTACGCTAATGGTTTTTTCCTGGCTCTGGTGGATCAGGCCAAGCTCGATTGATTTGCCAGGGCGCATATCGCCGACCCTCTTAATCAAATCATGATCGTCGCTGGCCGGTTGGCCGGCGAAGGATGTTATAATGTCGCCCGGCACGACGCCGGCCTGCGCTGCCGGGCTGTCCGGTTGGGTTTCGGCGACCAGGACCCCATATATCGGTTTGTGGAGTTCGAGACCCTCGACGATTTCGGAGTTCAGGGACTGAACCTCGACACCGATCCAGCCTCGGGAGACGGTGCCCTTTTCTTTGAGTTTGTCCGCGATCGTCCTTACTGTTTCCGCTGGAATGGCGAAGCCGATGCCGACCGAACCGCCTGTCGGCGAAAATATCGCACTATTGACGCCAATTACCTTGCCGCTGACGTCGAAGGCCGGTCCACCGGAATTGCCTTGATTAATCGGCGCATCGATTTGAATGAAGTCATTGTAGGGACCAAGGATGTCACGCGCGCGGGCCGAAACAATCCCGGCCGTCACCGTTCCGCCAAGTCCAAATGGGTTGCCTACTGCAAGGACCCACTCGCCGATCCGGGGCGGCTTGCCGGCTATCCGGGCGGCCGGGAATTCGTTTCTGCCGTCTACCTTGAGCAATGCGAGGTCCGTCTTCGGGTCAGCGCCAACCAGCTTTGCTGGGTAAAGCGTTCCATCGTCCGTGGTGACCTCGATTTTTTCGCTGCCATCGACCAGGTGATTGGTGGTCATGGCATATCCGTCCGAAGATATGAAGAAGCCTGACCCCTGATTGGTGGCGATATGGGGCCGCTGCGCGCCCACGCCGTCATTGGGAAAATCAGAGCGATTCGAGGGTGCGCCTTGACCGGTAGGTTGTTCCTCTTCGTCAGCGTCCCGCTTTACCTTCGCGCGCACGCCCACAACAGTCGGTTTGATGCGGTCCACGAGATCTTCAAAACCCACTGGCAGGGCAGCAGACTGAAAACCAGCCGCGGGGTTGTACCAGACGTACAAATCTCTCCACGTTGAGACGCCAGATCCGGTCAGCCAAGCGGTCGTCGCAACTCCAAAAATTCCGACCGCAAGAGAACCCGCAAGAATAGCGCGGTGCTTCCTGACGCCGATATGCTTTTTGGTCATCAAAAGTCTCCCTGCAACATCCCTCTTTCTTTTCTCTAGCGCCGGTTCAGTGCAAGCGTAACACCCGCAATATCCATCCCTTGCGCGCTGGCGCACCTCATCTCTCCCGCGCTCCCTGAAGCCAAATCACAGCGAAGCGAAAGGTTCCGGGACCGCTTCGGAACTGCTGAAGGGCCGCAGCGTTTCTCCGGCGGCACCAACCGCGACACGAGGCCAGCATGGCCGATGCTGCGCTCCGGAATGTCACGGTAGAGAACGGAGTGATGCCATGGCGCACATTCAGATTGATAATCAGCCGGTGACGCAGATCACCATCATTGAAGCCGAACCGGAAAAGCAACAGGAGGCGCTGTCGCTGATGGCCGAACGGGCGCGTTTCATGGCGCAACAGCCGGGCTTTGTCTCAATCAGCCTGCACCGAAGCCTCGACGGAAGGCGCATCGTCAATTACGTCCAATGGAAAACCCGCGGACTCCTGCAACAGGCGCATCAATCACCGGACTTTCGCAAGGCCTGGCGCAAGTTTGACGATTTGACCGATCAAATCGATCCACATCTCTACGAAGTAACCGAAGTTGTGGACGCTCCTCGCTAGGCTTCTCGCCGGCGCATCGATCCCGCGCGAGAGAAATGCAGCACTGGACGCCGATTGCCATATAAGCGAATTCGCCCCGGTCCACTTCCGTGCGTGTTCGCTTACACGGCGCTACTGCACCATGATCGAGAATGGCTACGCGAGAGATGCATGGGAGCCTTCTGTCTCCGTCATACCGGGCAGAACAGCGTGCGTCGGACGGTTTCATCGATATGGGCGCTCAATTTATTGGAACCGTGCTCTACGCAAGACGTTTTTTCAGGGGGTCCTGCTTAGAGGAGAAATGGAGGAGAAATGGACATGAGAAAACTGACAGTGACATTTCTGGCCGGCGCTGGCGCCCTCATAGCGTCGAGTGCTTATGCGGCTGACGAGATTCGAGTCGGAGAGAGTTCGCCTCTGCTTCATCAGGCGAGAGTCGTTTGTAACGACGCCGGCCAATGCTGGCATTCCCGCGGTGACCGTCAAGTGATCATCGGAGACGACTATTATGGTCCCCGGCGGTACCGTGACTACGATCGCGACTACTATCGTGAGCCGGGCATTGGCGTTTATGGACCAGGGTTCAGCTTCGGTGTTGGACGAGACTGGTAGCGTGCCAGCCTGAGCCGCGTTCTTAGACGGCGCGAAGTCCCTCAGACAGCGCGCAACTGGAGAGAACTAATGCTCCACCAAATTCCCCCGAGTCATTCAATGCGACACGGGGGAATTTGGGCTTGAGGCTTGAGGCGGGGGAAAGGCAAAGCCAAGGCGAAGACTCGCAGGAGCGCCGAGTACGCATACGAAGCGGGCCAGGGAAAACGGAAG
>JGI12053J15887_10000849_pt1 | contig 13337 bp, 11 predicted proteins | sample MedBloCAOM1_O3_FD_15887 | JGI IMG/M metagenome (IMG submission 15887)
AATTTCGCTACTCGATAGGACCCGCAAGACGGACGGTCGCGGCCAAGGCGAGTGCACGAGTTATTCAGTTCTTTCCTCGCGATCTTCAGAGCTTTCCTCGCGATCGTGCATCAATTCGAATCCGAACACGCGGCTTCCCGCGTTGATGTTGACCCCATCCCTGTTGGTAAACAAACCTCCACTCTCCGCGCCGACACCCCAGTAGACCATGTTGCCAACGACCTGAGGTCCGCCTTCGACGGCGCCCGACCGCATCACGGAGCCGTCGGCGAGCTTGATCTGGTTATGAAACTCGAAGAGCTTCCTTCCAGACTCGGCATCAAGGGCGACCATGGTTCCCTTGCCGTCCTGATAGCCGATGAACACGACTCCATTGCCGACGCTCAGCGTGCCAAAGGCCTGCCCACTGCCCAGAGTACCCTTGATTCCATCGAACGCGGGTCGCTGCCACAAGATCTCGCCCGTACCGGCATCCACGGCATGGACCATGCCGTCGATGGTCTGGAGTCTTCCGTGATCGTCGAACACGGTGAATCCATCGGCACTCACATCGGATGGCGGATTCACCAGCGTCCAGAGCTCAACCGGGCCGCTGGCCGGGCCTTTCATGAAACTGGGCGGGCCGCCCCTGTTGTCGGGGTCCGGAAAGGTATTGGGATAGTCGCTGATCCCGTACACCAGATTCGGACCCGGGAACGGCAGATTCTGATCTGCCGGAGCCGGGTACTCGGACGGCAGCGCCGCATCCCTCTTCACGAAAGGACCGGTTTTCAACCCGAGCGCCGTAAAACCGTTGATGGCGAGGAAGTCCACGACCGGTACGTAGCGCGTTTTGATGTCCCTGCCCATGTTCCTTGAATTGGTCGTTCCAAAGAAGACCTTGCCATCGTCGGCAGCAAGCCCGAACTGCAATCCGCCGTAGACCCCGCCGGGCTCCACGTTGGTCTCCCAGATTTTTCTTCCGGTAGCGGGATCGAGCCCGAACAACCTGCCGTCCTTGTTGCCACCGACCACGACGTCGCCCCGTTTGCCGCCGCGGAGGGTGACGTTCCGGACGAGCTTGGGTTGCTGGCCGAATCCCATGTCCGGCCCGATGGGAGTCTGGCTGCAATTGGCGGTATTCGAGATCGGCACCGGAAAGAGCGCCGGGACCACAGTCGCCCAGCCGTACAAGTCCGGCGCGCCGCACGCGTGATTCCATGCGTCGTACTTGTGAGCGTAGTGAACCCAGTTGACGCGCCCCGTGTCCATGTCGATTGCGAGCATCGCATTCGCGTAGATCTTCAGCTTCTCGTTGAGGTTGTTGCAGTTCACGCCCGCAGGCAAACCTGGAATGTTCGCGTTGGGGTCGCCGCTACTTCGCCTGGCCTGCTCGCAGTCCTGGGCCACTTGAGGCGCCGTGGTGGTCTGGGCCGTGGCGATATAGACCTGGCGCCTGGCCGCATCGACCGTCGGGTTATGCCCGTAGGTCGAAGTGCCAAAGGATCCCTTGGGCTGCAGCAGTGCTCTCAGCGCTGGCGTCAGCTCATGATCGGGGTCATTCCCGATGTTGGTATGCCGCTTCCAGCGAATCTTCCCTGTATTGACATCCATGGCCACCATGCTTCCCCGCGCCGAGCAGCACGGATAGTGGGAGGCCGGGTCGATCGGCTCGACATAGATGTTCGGGTAGGCCCTTGCCCAGTCTTCCTCCCAGTTTCCGACCGGCACGAAGATCAAGTCGCCGTGCCCGCTGATCGATCCCGTGATTTTCGATGAAGGATGCGTCTCCGCTTTCGTTCTCCAGACGACTTGACCGCTGCGCTTGTTGATCGCGAGAACGATGGCGCCATCTCCCGAAGCGCAACCCAGCGCGCTCGGCGTGGCCCCTGGGATCATCCGGCAAAGGCGGTCGACCAGCCCCATATTGCTGCCGACAATCAGCAGGTCTCCTTTGACATACGGCGTGTTGCGGGAGGCCTTGACGACAAACCCGGCACCGAGAGATCGTTCACATAGTTCTTTCTCCAGATCAGCTTCCCGGTGAAGCGATCTAATTTCGTCAGGTAGCCGGACATGTCATTGAAGTAGAGATACCGACCGTCGACGGCCGGAGTGGACGAGACGCTGCCCTGGGCACTATTTGCCGTTCCGGTGTCGGGTACTGTCTGGTAGACCCACTTGACCGTGAGTTGACCCACGGTCTCGTTGTTGATCGGCCCCCCGTGGAAACTCCGGGTATTCAGCAAATCAATTCCTTCCGCGAACGCCGGAACCTGTATCGTCGACAGCAGCAAGGCGAAAACCTGCCAGCGCTTCATGGGGGGGAAACTGAACATGAATGCCTCCGAGGTCATGTGGAAAAGTGCTGCACGGGGTCCTGGCGCCGACTGGCGGCAAATTACGTGCCCTGGATGAGGGGCTGTGTCAGCGCCAATGCGTGCATGAACTTACATCCAGCGATAGGTAAGTCAATCCTGCGGGCCATCCCTCTCCGCAGGGCCTGAGTGCGCCGTGCAGCGCGGGGAGCGCGTTCGGTTGGCGGATCAAAGCAAGCATGCAAATGCTCCCACTAAGTTCAGATGTCCGCAAGTGCAATAGCGGACGTTCAGATGTCAGGCGCGCTTAGACAGACCGGTCGCGGACTCGCGGCGAGTAGAGGAAGGAGGAGTTCCCTTCTAAGTAGCTCTTGGGAAACCGCGCCGGTTCTNGGGANGTTCCGGGGNACTTCGCTTAGAAGAAAACGGATAAGCTATTGTTTTTGGGCGAAACCNNNTGCGCATNGGGTNCAGGTGNTCGCGAGTNCGAATCTCGCCGCCCCGACCAATTCAACCCTCTTTCGAAAACAATCATGAGACTGAGCTCGATTTGCGCTACCGCGCTCGCGTTCGCCGCGACGTCTACGCTTGCCCAAGGCTACCCGGCAAGGCCGGTAAAGATCGTCGTCCCCTTTGCGGCCGGCGGCGTAGCGGATATTACCGCCCGAGTCCTCTCGCAAAAAATGAGCGAGGCGATGGGACAGCAGGTGCTGGTCGAGAATCGGCCGAGCGCCGGTGGAATCGTCGCCTCCGAAGCGGTCGCGAAGGCGGATCCCGATGGCTACACCCTGCTCTTCATCACCAACGGGAACGCAGTGAGTGCTTCGCTGTTCAAGTCGCTACCCTACGACCCGGTAAACGACTTTGCTCCGGTCTCGACCGTCGGGTTTTTCGATCTCGTGATGGTGGTCGACTCGAATTCGAAGATTGGTTCGGTCGGAGAACTCATCGCACTCGCCAAGGCCAGTCCAGGCAAACTCAATATCGGCACGATCAATATCGGCAGCACGCAGAACCTCGCTGCCGAACTTTTCAAGTCGATGTCCGGAATCGAGGCGCAGGTCGTTCCGTTCAAGGCAACCCCCGCGGTGGTCATCGCGCTGAAGGGGAATGACGTGCAGGTGGCCTTTGAAATCTTGGCACCGGTGATGGCGCAGATCAAAGGTGGTGCGCTCAGACCGCTTGCTGTGACGTCCGACAAGCGCTACGGGGGGCTTCCGGNTGTTCCGACCGTCGCGGAGAGCGGCGTGCGCGGCTACCAGGCGGCCTCCTGGAACGGNNTCGCGGCGCCNGCGAGAACGCCGAAGGCGCTGATCGACCGCCTCAATCGCGAAGTCAACGCCGCCACGAGCTCGCCCGAAGTTCGCAAGCGCCTGCAGGACCTTGGTGTGGAGGCGCGTGGCGGGACGCCGGAGGCCTTGCGCGATCTGCTCGTCTCCGAAATTGCAAAGTGGAAAGCGGTAATCGAGCGGGCGAAAATCGAGAAACAGTAGGACGGCTGATGACGAAGCCGATCAGCGGCCCGGATCCGAATCCGATCAAGCCTGCGTACACCCCGCCCTCGCGCGCATGCGACGCGCACTGTCACATCTTCGGTCCGGCAGCGAAGTTCCCCTACGCGCCCGAGCGCCGCTACACGCCGCCAGACGCCCCGAAGGAGAAGTTACGCGCCTTGCACGAGCATCTGGGTCTCTCGCGCGCGGTGCTGGTCCAGGCGAGCTGCCACGGCAAGGACAACCGCGCGATGCTCGATGCGATCGCTTGGTCGCGGAGNTTCGAGCCGGGCGGCGCCTGGCGCGGAGTGGCGATGGTCGGGGACGACGCGACCGAGCGCGAGCTCGAGGAGCTGCACGCGGGCGGTGTGCGCGGCGTGCGCTTCAATTTCGTACGGCACCTGGGCGGCGCGCCCGACCCGCGCGCGTTCGAGCGCACGCTGGCGATGATCGAACCGCTCGCCTGGCACGCCGTGTTCCATTTCGACGCCGAGGACATCGAGGCTCATGCAGAAATGTTCAGCCGCTTGCGCGTGCCGTTCGTGATCGACCACATGGGGCGCGCCCAGGCGCAGCACGGTATCGACCAGAAGCCTTTTCGCACGCTGCTCGATTTGATGAGGAACGAACTCGCCTGGGTGAAATTGAGCGGGCCGGANCGCGTGTCAGCGGCCGGAAAGCCGTTTCATGACGCGATGCCGTTCGCGGCGGCACTGGTCGAGTCGGCCCCGGAGCGCGTGCTCTGGGGAACCGACTTTCCCCACCCCAACGTGAAGGCCATGCCGAACGACGGCGAGCTGGTCGACTTCTTCGCGAAAGTAGTCCCGGACAAGGAACTCAGAAAACGGATCCTGGTCGACAACCCCGCGCGGCTTTATTGGGCGGACGCGGAAGCTGCGCGGGTGGTCTCCCAGTCTTGAAGGTCTATCGCGCTCCTGAAACGCAGGATTGGTGCTGCTAACCCGCAGCGATCAGCTTGAGCGAGAAGGCCCTCGCTACTGCGTGGCGGGAGTTGGCGGCGCCGAGCTTGCGTCGCACGTTTGAGAGGTGGAACGCGACGGTGCGCTCGGAAATCTGAAGCGCCTGGCCGATTTCAGAAGTCGTCTTACCGCGAGCCGACTGGATCAAACATTGGGTCTCGCGGCCGCTGAGAATCCGGTTGCGAGCGCCGTCTAGCGCTGGAAGCGCCGCAACCCGATCGACGCCGAGCCGGGCAATGCGCGCCGCCGCGTAGTGAATGGCGCACGCGACGAGTTGGCAATCCGGCAGCGTCGCGAGGATACGGCGCTCGGCCGCGGAGCCGCCGCGGGCCAGCGCGAAGCTGGTGAGGCTCCACTGCCCCCGAGGTCCGTGGACCGAACAGGAAACCCCTGTGACGAGTCCGAATTCGCCGGCTTTGGCGAAGGCTTTGCCGTGACGCGCCGCGATTTTTCTCCAGGGCAAAGGGGTGACCTCCCGCAAGGCGAGGCGCTGCAGCGGACCTGGCAGGAGATCGGTGCCGCGATCGGCGCAGTATCGGTGCCAGTGAACGGGAAAATTATCGAACCGGACTTCGTGCGTCGCGCCGCGCGGCTGGGAGAAGCCGCCGCAGAAAATGAAGTACCGGAAGCCGAGTTGCTCGCTGATGAGCAGCACGGCTTCCTCGAGGGCCGTTTTCGAGCGGATGGCAAGAATCTGCGCTAGGCGCACGGCCCCCCTGTTGCCCATGCTGTCTCTCTCCACGACGGGGTCAGTCCCCTTTGTTCTGGCTGATACTCTACGCTCTCGCCCCGACTGCGCAAACACCCTTCCGTTTCCGGTGCGCGCTCTGCCTATGCGGCCCGCTGCGAGGGCTGTTTTCGGAGTCTGTACAGCCCCTTAGCGCGGTATTTGCGCCTTCGGGTCGTCCTGCCTTGACTTCGTCCATTGTGCGGCGCAATATCCCGTCGCCCTCTCGGATACTTCAAGGTTTTCAGCGAAAAAGCTGCGTGGCCAACCCAACGTTCTCTTCGTCCGAGCAATTCACGGCGGCCGCCCAGGCCCTCTTGCAGAATTTCCTCGGGTCGCTGGGTGTCCCGCCCGATTCCGAATTCGCGCGCTCGCTGAAGTCGGTAGGCGTTGACTCCTCCAAGTTCGCCGCCCTTCAAGCGCGCTACTTCCAGCTGCACGCCGCACTGTGGCAGTCAGCGCTTGCTCGCGAGACGGGGCGCGATGCCGTGCCCGTCGCACCGCCCGATCGCGGCGACCGGCGCTTTTCCTCCGCGGAATGGCAGCGAATTCCCTGGTTCGATTACTTGCGCCAGAGCTACCTCATCAATTCGCGCTTTCTTTCGGACTGGATAGAGGCGCTCGAGACGGAACCGCGCGCAAAAGAGCGCCTACGTTTCATTGCGCGCCAGTTTTCCGACGCGATGAGCCCGGCGAATTTCGCTGCGACCAATCCGGAGGCGCTCAAGCTCGCGCTCGAGACCGGAGGCGAGAGTCTCGCCCAAGGAATTCGCCTGCTCCTCGAGGACGTCCACAAGGGGCGCATTTCGACCACGGACGAGTCGGTGTTCGAGGTCGGCAAGAATCTTGCGGTCACCGAGGGCGCGGTGATTTTCGAGAACGAGCTGATCCAGCTCATCCAGTACAAGCCGGTCACCTCGACTGTTTTCAAGCGGCCTCTCGTGATGTTTCCTCCGTGCATCAACAAGTATTACATCCTGGATCTTCAGCCAGAAAATTCCCTGGTGCGCTACGCGGTGGAGCAGGGTCACCCGGTGTTCATGGTGTCGTGGCGCAACATCACCGAGGAGCTCGGCCATCTCACCTGGGACGATTACATCGAAAAAGGCGTGCTCAAGGCGCTCGAGGTGGCAAGCGCGATCAACGCCGCCGAAAAGGTCAACGCGCTCGGTTTCTGCGTCGGCGGCACGATGCTCGGTGCCGCGCTCGCGGTCATGGCCGCAAAGGGCGAAAATCGCGTGGAGAGCGCGACGTTCCTCGCCTCGATGCTCGATTTTTCCGACACGGGCGACATCGGGCTTTTTATCGACGAGTCGGGCGTCGCGGTGCGCGAGGCGGCGATCGGCAAGGGCGGCATCATGCCCGGGCGCGATCTCGCGCTCGTGTTCTCGGCGCTCCGCGCGAACGACCTCGTTTGGTCGTACGTGATCAGCAACTATCTGAAGGGCAAGTCGCCCGAAGCTTTCGACCTGCTCTACTGGAATGCGGATTCCACCAATCTTCCCGGACCCATGTACTGCTGGTACGTGCGCAACACCTATCTCGAAAACCGCCTGTGCGAGCCAGGGAAGACGGTGGTTCTCGGAGTGCCGGTGGATCTCGGGAAGATCACCGTTCCGGCTTATGTGCTCGCCACGCGCGAGGACCACATCGTGCCTTGGCGCACGGCCTATCGCACGAACCAGCTGCTTGGGGGCGAGACGCGCTTCGTTCTCGGAGCGAGCGGGCACGTCGCCGGGATCATCAATCCCGCCTCAAAAAATAAGCGCAGCCACTGGATAGGCGCAAAGCCGGCTGCTGACCCCGAGGAATGGCTCGCCGACGGAAAGGAAAAACCCGGAAGCTGGTGGGCCGACTGGAGCACTTGGATCGAGCGTTTCGGAGATGAGCGAGTCAAAGCGCGCGCGCGGCCGGGCAACGCGAAATACAAACCCATAGAGCAGGCGCCCGGGCGCTATGTGAAGCACCGGATCGCATGAGCAAAGGACATTTTTTTCAGAGAGAGATCGAACCATGACGACGGCGGCAGCGGAAAAACGGAAAGCCACGAACTCCGGCACGGAATCGGTCCGGGAAGTCGTCCCTCCCCTCAAGCAGCGCATCGCGTTCGTGAGCGGCGGCATGGGCGGGATCGGCTCCGCGGTGTGCCGGCGTCTCGCGCGAAGCGGCGCGAGAGTCGTTGCGGGCTGTCTTCCCGGCTACGAAAAGAAGGACGAGTGGCTTGCAAGGATGCGCGGCGAAGGCCTCCAACTCCACGCTGCGGAGGGCGACGTCGACGACTACGATTCCTGCGCAGACATGTTCTATCAGATCGGCTCGGTGATCGGCCCGGTGGACATACTCGTCAACAATGCGGGCATTACACGCGACGGCGTGTTCAAGCGCATGTCGCCCGCCGACTGGCACGCTGTAATCAACACCAACCTGAACAGCGTGTTCAACGTCACGCGGCAGGTGATCGAGGGAATGATGGAGCGCGGCTGGGGACGCATCGTCAACATCTCCTCGGTCAACGCGCTGAAGGGCCAGTTCGGTCAGACCAACTACTCGGCCGCGAAGGCAGGCATGCACGGATTCTCCAAGGCGCTCGCGCAAGAGGTGGTGAGAAAAGGCGTCACCGTGAACACGGTGTCACCCGGCTACGTCGAGACGGACATGGTGCGGGCGATGAAACCGGAGATCCTGCAATCCATCGTCGAGCAGATTCCCATGGGGCGGCTCGCGCAACCCGAGGAGATCGCGGGCCTCGTCGCTTACCTCGCCTCGGAAGAGGCGGGCTACATCACGGGCGCGAACATCTCGATCAACGGCGGACTGCACATGGTTTGACTCCGATCCGAACGGTGCAATAATCCCGTAGCACGATCGGGACGGCACCGAGTCGAGGCAGGGAGGAGTGATGGGAACGAGGCTGGCGCTGATCACAGGAGGCATGGGCGGGCTGGGGGAGACGATCAGCACGAAGATGGCCGATGCCGGATACCGCGTAGCCGTGACCTATTCCGCCTCGAACAAGACGGTCGGCCAGTGGATCGCCGACATGAAGGCGCGTGGTTACGATTTCCGCGCGTATGCCTGCAACGTCGCGGACTTCGAATCGTGCAAGGCGTGCGCAGAAGGCGTGACCCGGGACCTCGGCCCGGTGGACATCCTCGTCAACAATGCCGGAATTACGCGCGATATGACCTTCAGNAAGATGACCAANGGCGACTGGGACGCCGTCCTGCACACGAATCTCGATTCCGTCTTCAACATGACCAAGCAGGTCTGTGACGCAATGGTGGACCGCGGCTGGGGCCGCATCATCAACGTGTCCTCGGTGAACGGCTCGAAAGGCGCTTTCGGCCAGACCAACTACGCTGCGGCAAAGGCCGGCATGCACGGCTTCACCAAGTCGCTCGCGCTGGAAGTGGCAAAGAAGGGCGTCACCGTCAATACCATCTCGCCGGGCTACATCGGGACGAAGATGGTTACCGCGATTCCGAAGGAGATCCTCGACTCGAAAATCCTGCCGCAGATTCCGCTCGGACGGCTCGGCAAGCCCGAAGAGATCGCCGGGCTGATCATTTACCTCTGCTCGGAGGAGGCCGCGTTCGTCAACGGCGCAAACATCGCCATCAACGGCGGGCAGCACATGGCGTAGGCGGACTGGAGGGGCCGACTGGATGGAACCTAGCGGCAATCTCCAGTATCATGTGGCACCGCAACACCCGTGCGACACGATGAGGCAAGGGTCCCATGTCTGAGCCCGCCCGACTGATCAAGAAGTACCCCAACCGTCGGCTCTACGATACGAAGACGAGCGTTTACATCACGCTCGCCGACGTGAAGAAGCTCGTCATGGGAGGCGAGGAATTCCAGGTGGTGGACGCGAAGACCGGAGACGACCTGACGCGATCCATCCTCCTGCAGATCATACTGGAGGAGGAAGCCGCTGGAACGCCGATGTTTTCCTCGGACGTTCTCACGCAGTTCATCCGCTCCTACGGGAACGCCATGCAGGGTATGCTCGGGGCGTATCTCGAGCGCAACATGCAATTGTTCGGCGAGATCCAGAAGAGCATGCGGGAGCAGTCACAGAAGCTCTATGGAGAACCCACCAAGTTCAACGAAGAGCTTTGGAAGCAGTTCATGAGCTTCCAGGGCCCGGCGATGCAGAGCCTGATCTCGGCGTACATGGAGCAGAGCCGCACCGTGTTCCAGCAGATGCAGGAGCAGCTGCAGAACCAGACGCGCAACATGTTCTCCGGCTTCGCTTTCCCGGGATTTTCCGGAGTGCCGGGATTTGGCGCGCAACCGGCCGGCGCGCAGGTGTCGCAGGGCGACAACAAGACGCCCGGCGAGGAGAAAAAGTCCTGAAATTTCACACCCTGGTGCAAGGTTTAATCTGAAGCATGGCCGCAGCACCGAAGGTCGGGTTCGTCTCGCTCGGCTGTCCCAAAGCTCTGGTCGATTCTGAAGGCATCCTCACGCGCCTGCGCGCGGAAGGCTACGCGATCTCGCCTTCGTACGATGGCGCGGACCTCGTCGTCGTCAACACCTGCGGGTTCATCGAGTCGGCCATGCAGGAATCGCTGGATGCGATCGGCGAAGCGCTCGAGGAAAACGGCCGCGTGATCGTCACCGGATGTCTCGGCGCCAAGGGCGACGTCGTGCGGCGGACGCACCCGAAGGTCCTTGCCGTTACCGGCCCACACGCGCTCGAGGAAGTCATGACGGCGGTGCACGAACATTTGCCGAAACCGCATGACCCATTTGCCGACCTCGTGCCGCCCCAGGGCATCAAGCTCACTCCGCGGCACTACGCCTACCTGAAGATCTCCGAAGGCTGCAATCACCGCTGCACCTTCTGCATCATCCCGTCTCTGCGAGGCGATCTGGCGAGCCGGCCGATCGGCGAGGTGATGCGAGAGGCGGAAACCCTGGTGAAGGCGGGCGTGAAGGAGCTCCTGGTGATTTCCCAGGACACGAGCGCCTACGGCGTCGATCTCAAGTACCGCACCGGTTTCTGGGGCGGGCGGCCGCTCAAGGCGCGCATGGGCGATCTGGCGACGGCGTTAGGAGAACTGGGCGTGTGGGTGCGGCTCCATTACGTGTACCCCTATCCGCACGTGGACGACGTGATCCCGCTCATGGCGGACGGGAAGATCCTCCCCTATATCGACGTTCCGTTTCAGCACGCGAGCCGGCGGATCCTGAAACTCATGAAGCGTCCCGCGAGCGGCGAGGACAATCTCGGGCGAATCCGCGCCTGGCGCAGGATCTGTCCGGACATCACGATCCGCAGCACCTTCATCGCGGGATTCCCGGGCGAGACCGAAGACGAATTCCGGGAACTGCTCGACTTTCTCGAGGAAGCCGAGCTCGACCGCGTCGGCTGCTTTGCGTATTCGCCGGTGGAAGGCGCAAAAGCGAACGAGCTGTCTGGCGCGCTGCCGGACGAAGTGCGCGAGGAACGCCGGATGCGGCTCATGCGCCTGCAGGAGAAAATCAGTGCGAAGCGCCTGAAACGCCACGTCGGCAGGACCATCAAGGTGCTGGTGGACGAGGTGTCGGCCGGAGGTGCGGTGGCGCGCTCAAGCGCCGACGCGCCGGAGATCGACGGCGTGGTGCGCATGGAGGAGGCCTCGAAGCTCAAGCCGGGCGATTGGGCGCAGGTGAAGATCCTGTCTTCTGACGCGCACGACTTGCGGGCGCGTCTGGTTCCCGGGAAAGCGAAGCGAAGTGTTGCGGCGCAAGCTTCATGAAACAAGGAGATTTCCATGGCGCAACGTGAAGTGGTCGTGACGAGCGGCGTTCGCACCGCGATCGGCGACTACGGCGGCTCACTCAAGGACGCTCCGCCGACGAAGCTCGGCGCGATCGCGATCAAGGAAGCGGTGGCGCGGGCGAAGATCGACCCGGCGGCGGTCGGTCACGTCGTACTCGGCAGCGTGATCCACGGCGAGGCGCGCGACATGTACATCTCGCGCGTCGCGGCGATCGAGGCCGGCCTGCCGGTCGGCACGCCCTGCCTGACGGTCAACCGCCTGTGCGGGAGCGGATTGCAGGCGATCGTCTCTGCCTCCCAACACATCCTGCTCGGCGACACCGACGTCGTGATCGGCGCGGGTGCCGAGAGCATGACCCGTGCGGCGTACTTCATGCCTTCGGCGCGCTGGGGCCAGCGCATGGGTGACNCGCAACTCATCGATGCCATGACCGGAGCACTGCACGATCCGTTCGGCAACGGGCACATGGGGGTGACAGCGGAAAATATCGCGGCGAAATACGGCGTGACTCGCGCCGAACAGGATGCGTTCTCGCTCGAGAGCCACAAGCGCGCGGCAAAAGCGATGGATGCCGGCTGGTTCAAGAGCCAGATCGTGCCGGTGGAAGTGAAATCGAAGAAAGGACCCGCGCAGTTCGACACCGACGAGCATGTGCGCAAGGACCTGAAGGTCGAGGACCTGCAGAAGCTGAAGACGGTGTTCAAGAAGGACGGCACCGTTACAGCGGGCAACGCCTCCGGCATCAACGACGCCGCGGCTGCCGTCGTGCTCATGGAAAAATCCGCGGCGCAAAGGCAAGGCGCCAAGCCGCTTGCGCGCCTGGTCGCCTACGCGCACGCGGGTGTCGAGCCTCAGCTGATGGGCCTCGGGCCGATCCCCGCGGTGAAGCGCGTCTTCGAGAAAGCGGGCCTCAAGCCCGCCGACATGGACGTGATCGAGTCGAACGAGGCTTTCGCCGTCCAGGCGATGGCGGTGACGCGCGATCTCGGTCTCGATCCGGCGAAAGTCAATCCCAACGGCGGAGCGGTCGCGCTCGGCCATCCGATCGGCGCAACCGGCTGCATCCTGACGGTGAAGGCGATTTACGAGCTGCACCGCACCGGCAAGCGCTACGCCCTGGTCACGATGTGCATCGGCGGCGGCCAGGGGATCGCGGCGATTTTCGAGCGGATGTGATGGAGCTCAGGCCCCGGCGGCGACCCAAGATCGGATTCGTCCTCGGCGCGGGCTCGGCGCGCGGCTGGGCGCATATCGGCGTGCTGCGCGCCCTCAGCGAGGCGGGCATCAGGCCGGATGTCATCGCGGGATGCTCGGTCGGCGCGTTCGTCGGAGCCGCGTTTTCCGCGGGCCGGCTCGACCAGCTGGAGGCGTGGGCGCTCGCGCTCGACTGGAAGCGCATGCTGAAGCTCGCGGACTTCGGCCTGCGCGGCGGGCTCATCAAGGGCGAGCGCGTGAACGAGGTCTTTCGCGAGCAGTTCGTCGAGTGCGAGTTCTCTGAGCTGCCCATACCATTTGCGGCGGTTGCGACCGATCTGCATTCCGGGCAGGAGATGTGGCTGCGCGAGGGCAAGGTGTCGGTCGCGATCGGCGCTTCCATAGCCGTGCCGGGCCTGTTTCGTCCGGTTCCGTACGACGATCGCTACCTGGTCGACGGAAGCGTCGTCAATCCGATCCCGGTCTCGCTGTGCAGGGCGATGGGGGCGGACATCGTCCTCGCGGTCGATCTCGGGTCCGACCTAGTCGGTCGCTACGTGGGCGACGATGACCGGGCGCCGACGCGCACCGGCCCCCGCGGATTCATCAGCAGGGTCCTGCCCCGATTCAACCGGACCGGAGAGAGGCAAGCGGAGCCGGAGCCGCCGGCCCTGCTCGAGACGCTCATGGGCTCGATCAACATCATGCAGCTGCGGATCGCCCGCAGCAGGCTCGCGGGCGAGCCCCCCGACGTTCTGCTTACGCCGCGCCTCGGCAATCTCGGCCTGCTCGATTACCACCGGGCGCAAATCGCGATCACGGAAGGCCGCGAGGCGGTCGTGCGCATGCTGCCCGCGATCCGCAGCGCGATTCCC
>JGI12053J15887_10000850_pt1 | contig 13332 bp, 12 predicted proteins | sample MedBloCAOM1_O3_FD_15887 | JGI IMG/M metagenome (IMG submission 15887)
CTGCCGACGGCGTCCGCGAGCCGCAGAACCGCCGCGTCGAGATCGTCATCCAGTAAGACGATCCCAAGTACAAAGACTTCGGGAACGGCCGGGTTTAGCCCGGCCGTTTCCTTTTTGCGGCCCGATATTACTTTCTGACAGGCCGCTTTTCGGGTTGGCGGGCGCGGGGGCGGCCTCTATATCCGGGCGAGGAGAACCAATTCATGTCGCAAGTGTTGATGCCCAAGGCGACCGCCGTCTGGCTGGTCGAGAACACGACCCTGACCTTCGACCAGATCTCGGCCTTTACCGGCCTGCATCCGCTTGAGGTCCAGGCGATCGCCGACGGGGAAGTTGCAGGCGGCATGACAGGTCTTGACCCGACGACCAATGGCCAGCTCACCAAGGAAGAGATCAAGCGCGTCGAGGCCGACCCGGCGGCGCGGCTGAAGCTCAGCCCGCGCGACGTGCCCGAGCCCGTGGCCCGCTCCAAGGGCCCGCGTTACACGCCGGTCGCCAAGCGCCAGGACCGGCCCGACGCCATCGCCTGGCTGCTGAAAGTCCATCCCGAATTGCAGGACTCGCAGGTCGCCAAGCTGGTCGGCTCGACCAAGAGCACCGTCCAGTCGGTGCGCGATCGCACCCATTGGAACATGCAGAACGTGCGGGCGCGCGATCCCGTGACGCTCGGCCTGTGCTCGCTGAAGGACCTCAACGACGCCGTCGACAAGGCGCGCCGCAAGGCCGCCCGCGAGGACGCCGCCAAGAAGAAGGCGGCCGCCAAGGCCACCGTGGCCGAGGAGCCGGCGCCAGCCGATCCGGCCGTCGATCCCGCCGAGGCCGACCAGCCCGATCTCAGCGAGACCCGGCACGACTGACGCGCAGCGCAGTCCACACCGCTTGGACGGTCCACGACGAAACGGTGTGAGTGCGAAACTGCGGCCAACCGGAAGCACGCCGGGCTTAGCGACCTTCGCGGCATTGCTGCGGGATTTTGGTCCCGAGCGGCCTCCTGTGCCCTGAGATTCGGGGCGTTCTGTTCAGAACGGACCCTGCCGTCTAAGGTGGCGTCCAAGGTCCTTGCGGAGACGACGATGCCGGACAGCACAGCTGCAGGCGGCCAGCGGATCAACATCGATCCGGGCGAATGGGAAGCACGCGTCGACCTGGCCGCGTGCCACCGCTTGGTCGCGCTCTACGGCATGGACGATATCGTCTATACGCACATTTCCGCACGGGTCCCGGGATCGCATGATCATTTCCTGATCAATCGCTTCGGAACCATGTTCGAAGAGATCACCGCATCGACGTTGGTGCGCATCGATATCGACGGCAAGGTGATCTCGCCCGAAGGCGCGCATGTGAACGAGGCGGGCTTCACGATTCACAGCGCCGTTCATGCCGCTCGCCCCGACGTCAACTGCGTCATCCATACCCATACGCGCGCCGGCATGGCGCTCTCGAGCCTGCGCCAGGGTTTGTTGCCGCTCTGCCAGAAGTCGATGCTGTTCCAGAATCGGCTCGCCTACCATGACTTCCAGGGCATCGCCTTCGACCTTGCCGAGCGCGAGCATCTCGTCGCCGATCTCGGCCAGCACAAGGCAATGGTGCTGCGCAACCATGGTCTTGTGACGTGCGGGCGCGATTGCGCCGAGGCGTTCAGCCTCATGTACCAGCTCGACCTTGCCTGCCAGGTCCAGATGGACGTGCTCGCGGCCAACGCCGCCTACGGTCTGCCCGCCGAAGAGGTCGCCGAAAAGGCGGCGCATCAACTGGAGAGCTATCCGCTGACGCCGCTGGACCTTGAATGGCCGGCGCTGCTTCGCAAGCTCGATCGGCTCGATCCGAGCTTCAGGGACTGAACGCTAGGAAATCGTTTCGCGATCCCGGTCGGAAGGCCAGGGACGCGCGATATCGTCGGGTGGGACGGCCGCCAGCAGGGCGCGGGTGTAGGGATGCGTGGGAGCCGAGAAGACTTCCTCGGTCGGTCCGGTCTCGACGATCTTGCCGTCATGCATCACGAGGACGCGCTCGCAGAGATAGCGTACGACAGACAGGTCGTGCGAGATGAACACCAGGGCGACGCCATGCTCGCGGCGCAGCCGCTGCAGCAAGTTGAGGATTTGCGCCTGCACCGAAACGTCGAGTCCGGAGACGATCTCGTCGGCGATCAGCAGGCGCGGTTCTGCGCACAGCGCCCGCGCGATGTTGACGCGCTGGCGCTGGCCGCCGCTCAGCTGCGCGGGGAAGCGTGGCAGCAGGCCTTCCGGCAGCCCCGTATCGCGTAACAGAGCCAAGGCGCGTTGCCTCCGCTCGACGTGGCCCGCTGTCCGCCCCTTCGTTTCAAGCGACTGCGTCACGAGGTTGCCGACACGCCGGCGTGGATTGAGCGCCGAGGCCGGGTCCTGGAAGATCATCTGTGCGAGCTGAATGCGCCGTCGCCAGAAGGGCGACGGCAGGGTCATGTCGATGCCGCCAAGCTCGATGCTTCCCGAACTGGGCGCCTCGAGGCCCATGATGAGACGCGCCAGTGTGCTCTTTCCGCAGCCGCTCTCGCCGACCACGCCAACCGCCTCGCCGGAGGCAATACTGAAACTGGCGCCTTGCACCGCTGTAACGGGAAAGCGTTTGCGCCAAAGCGAGCGCCGGCCGCCATAGATCTTGGCTACCCGGTCGAGTCGCAGCACCGTGCCGTCGGCCGCTTGCGGTTGCACACGTGGCAGCGCCTCCCGGCTGACGGTTCCGGTAGCGCCCGAAGTGCAGAGCCGCGTGCCGCGTACCCAATGGTTCTCTCCGACTTCGGCGAGCGGCGCGAACGCGCGGGCGCACTGCGGATCGGCGATTGGACAACGCGACGCGAAGCGACATCCCGGCATGGCGCCTAGCGCCTCGATGCCCGGCATGACGTCGGGCAGGGCCTCGAGACGTCGGCGGGGGCCGGTGAGGCTGGGGGTCGCCTGCTTCAGCGCGCGCGTGTAGGGATGGCGCGGCTCGCCGAACACCGCCTTGGCCGGTCCGCGTTCCACCGCATCGCCGGCATAGAGGACAAGGATCTCGTCGCAAAGATGCGCCGCCAGGCGAAGATCGTGTGTAATGAAGAGGACGCCGGTATTGTGCGCCTCCTGCAGCTTGCGGATGAGCGAGACGATGTGCGCCTGTGTCGTTACGTCGAGCGCTGTCGTCGGCTCGTCGGCAACGACGAGCGCCGGATCGCTTGAGAACGCCATGGCGATAAGCACGCGCTGGCACATCCCGCCGGATAGCTGAAAGGGATAGAGATCCAAAAGCCGCTCAGGACGAGCAAGTCGCACTTCGCCGAGAGCCTGGGCTGTGCGGGCTCGACGTTGGCCGCGGGGAACCCCGAGGCGCGCCAAATGCTCCTCGAATTGCGACCCGACGGTGCGGACCGGATTGAGCGCGGACAGGGGTTCCTGCGGGATGAAGGCGATCCGATCGCCGAGCAGCGCGCGCTTGCGAGTGGGCGAGAGATCGAGAAGTTCCTGTCCATGGAAGCTGAATCGCCGGGCAGTGGCGCGAAAAGCCGGCGGCAGGAGTCCCGCCACGACCCGCCCGATCATGCTCTTGCCGGCACCCGATTCGCCCACGAGGCCCAGGATGCGACCAGGCTCGACGGTGAAGGAGATGTCCCGCAACACCGCGACGCGACCGGCGGGCAATCCGACCGTGACATTGAGATCGGCAACGTCGAGAAGCATCAGCGCACGACCACCAGCCTTTGCGCCAACCGCGGATCGACGCTGCGTCGCAGGCCGTCGCCGAGAAGATTGGCCGCCAGCACACTCACGAAGATGGCAAATACCGGCGCAACAAGGCTCCACGGCGCCTCATACATGGATTGCCGGGCGTCCGCGATCATGACGCCCCAGGCCGCCACGTCGGGTTCGACCGAAAGTCCGACGAAGGACAGGATCGCTTCGACGACGACGGCAATGCCCATTTCTATGCTGACGAGCGTCAGCAGAAGCGGCGTCACGGCCGGTACGATTTCCTTGAGAATGACCTGCATGTGGGTGAAGCCGGCAAGCCGCGCCGCCGGAATGTAGTCGCGTTTGGTCACCGTCATCACCTCGCTGCGCACGACCCGGCAGAACCGGGTCCAGTCGACGATGATTATGGCGACGATGACGTTGTTGAGGCCGGCGCCAAAGCCGACCATGAGGATAAGCGACAGAATGACCGGCGGAAACGACATCCAGACGTCGACGGCGCGGCCGATGATCCAGTCGGCCCAGCCGCCGTAGTATCCGGCGATCAGCGCGAGCGCGCTGCCGAGCGCCGCCGCGCCCAAGGCCGCGAACAGCGCCACGCGCATCGCCACCCGCGCGCCGAAAATGAGGCGCGAGAGAACATCGCGGCCGAGGCTGTCGGTGCCGAGCGGATAGCTCCAATCCCCACCGAACGTCCAGACCGGTGGCGCCAGCGTGCGCAACAGATCCTGATCCCCTGGATCGTGCGGCGCCAGGATCGGGGCAAAGACCGCCACCAGCAGCAGCACGATCATGAGCGCCCCGCCCGCCTGCACGCGCGGCTCGCCAAGGCAGCGACGAAGCGTGGCGCCGGGCCCGATCATGTCCGGGCGAGCCTCGGGTTGAGCCCGAGATAGGCCACTTCGACGACGGTATTGATCACGAGAACGATGACGCAATAGACGAAAGCAATCCCCTGGATGAGGGGCAGGTCCTGATTGTGCAGCGCCTGGACCATAAGATTGCCGATGCCGGGCAGGGTGAAGATCACCTCGACCAGCAGGGTGCCGCCGAACATGAAGCCTGCTTGCACGCCTATGAGACTGACCGTCGGCAGCGCCGCATTCTTGAGCGCGTGAAACAGCAGGATGTGACGCTCGCTCAGTCCCCTGAGGCGGGCCAGGGTGATGTACTCATCGACATAGGTGTCGAACAGGCTCGAGCGCAGGACGCGCATGATCAGCGGCGTGATCGCCAGCGCCAGCGAAAGGGCGGGAAGCGCCAGATGCTCGAGTGCGCTCCCAAAAGCGCCGATGTCGCCGGAAAGCAGCGTGTCGACGAGCAGAAAGCCGGTCGCCCGCGGGACGGTTATCTGGGCGTCCATGCGGCCGATGAAAGGCAGAAGCCTGAAGGCGACGCCGAATCCGAGAATGAGCAGGATGGCCCACAGGAACTCCGGGATCGACATGACCACGATGCTGCCGACGTCGGCGACCTGCTCCTTCAGCGTGCCGCGCCAGGAAAACATCAGAAGGCCGCAGCCGAGCCCCAGGAAAATGCCCAGTGCCAGTCCTGTGACCACGAGTTCGAGCGTGGTCGGCAACGCCGTCAGTATCAGGTCCGACACGCTGCTACGGAATTGGATCGACCTGCCGAAGTCTCCCCGCACGATGCGGCCCAGCCAGATCGCATATTGCGCCGGTATGGTCCGGTCGAGCCCCATCTCGTGCCGCATCTCGGCCATCTCCTGCTGGGTGGCGTTGGGCGGCATCGACATGGCAAGCGGATCGGCGGGCAAGAGCCGCAAGACCACAAAGATCAGAACCGAGACGACCAGGATCGTGGGAACAGCGATCAGCAAACGGCGATAGATGATTCCGAAGCCGGATCCGACCATGCCATCGATCACGCTTTCAACGTGTAGCTCTGCGGGAGGATCCAGCCGTTGCCGTATTTGGTGAAGCCCAGCGATGCGGTGTAGGCGACCGTCTTGATGCTCTGGAACAGGGGGATGACGTAGCCTTTTTGAACGGCATAGATGTTGGCGTCGCGATAGCCGGCGTAGCGCTTCTCGGGGTCGTTCTCGACCAGCAGCTTGTGAATGCGCTCGCCCATATCGTCGCTCTTCCAGGCCGAGAAGATCGACTTCGGATCGAGCAGATAGCCGCCATACATCTCGGGGTCGCCAGCGGTGTTTCCCCAGGGATATTGCATCGCCTCGGGCAGCTTGTTGGCGCGCAGGAGTTCCTGATACTTGCTCGGCTCGATGACTTCGAGCTTGGCTTCGATGCCCACCTTCTTCCACATCGCCACGATCGCCTGCGCGGTCTCGAAGTCGTTGGGCGAGAAGCCGCGCAGCGTGTTGAACCCGATCCCAGCCGGCTGGCTTGGGCTGAAGCCGACCGATCGCAACAGCTCGGCGGCCTTATTGGGATCGTAGGGAAAGTGGAAATCCTCGGGATAGCCGGGTGTGTTGTGTGCTGCGGGCACGTCGATCGGTATTGCCTTGCCGGCGAACAGCGCGTTCGAAATCGCCTTTTTGTCGATCGCGTGATGGGCGGCGAGGCGCACTTCCTCGCGCTCGAAAAGGCCGGTGCGCGTCACCATGATGTTCACGATGTCGGTGACCGAATCGATGCTGCCGACGACACCCTGTTCGCGGGCGATCCGGTTGACTTCCCGGATCGGCAGATCCACGGCGAGATCGACGCGCCGCCCGTCGATTGCGGCCACCCGCGCCGACGGATCCTGGACGATTTCGATCGTCACGCGCTTGATCTTGGGCGGGCCTTTCCAGAATTTGTCGTGCGCCTCGAGCACGATCCGCGCCCCACGCTGGTATTCGGCGAGACGGTACGGGCCTGAGCCGACAGGCGCCTTGAGAAAGCCGTCGATCCCGACCTTGTGCAGGTAGTTCTTGGGCACGACGTAGCTGCCCAGGAAGTAGAGCCAGGTCACGGCCGACGGCATGACCTCGCTGAAATGCATCACCACGCGTGTCGGGGAGACGATCTCGATGTCCTTGACCCGGCGCCAGATGAAGGAGAGGTCGAGCTTCTGCCCGCCCGAGGGCACCGGCGCGGTGAGCCTCTCGAAGAAGGTGTAGCGAAAATCCTCGGCCGTCACCGGGTCGCCGTTATGGAAGAAGGCATCGTCGCGCAGCTCGAGTTCGAGCGCGAGGGAGGCGGCATCGCGATAGCGCCAAGTCTTGACGAACGAGGGCTCGACCGACAGATCAGGAGCCTGCGTCAACGGCGAATCAAAGACGCATTTATAGAGCGACTGCGCGCCCGCCAAAACGCGGGCATTGGGGTCCCAGGTCGGCACGTCCGTCGCAAAGGCGATGCTGATGGAATTGCGGCCTTGGGCCCAGGCACGCGGGATCAGGGCTTCAGCGCCGGCTTGCGCAGCGGCGAGGTACAGGAAGGCGCGACGATCCAAGGGCGCCAGCGCCCTCCTTTCCGGCCTGCCGGCTGGCAAGCCAAAGGCATCTTAAGCATAACGTCTTCGCTTGGAAAACCCTGTTTGCGGTGCCACGGCGATCACAGGCAACTGATAACGCTCGACCAGAGCCGGATGACTGCTGCTCGAATCGCCTCGTCATCGCGACTCGCGCGGATCAGATCGGCGCTTGAGCGAAGCGGAGTGGAGGGACCTTGCTTCAACGACTGGCCGTAAATCGTTGCGAGAAGGTCCCTCCGCTACGCCTCGCGTAGCCTGTCCCGAGCGAAGTCGAGGGGCTCGGCTTCGGTCGGGACGACGGATCAAGCTAAACTCAGCGGGCTCTAGGCCGGCAGGTATTTCGCCAGGTCTTTTTCCACCGCCTTCGGATCGCTTGCCAGGCCCTGGCTCATTCCCGTTGCCATGTCGCCCGGATAGACTTCCTCGAGGCCCCGCTCGACGCTGTCGAGTGCGGCCCGCGCCGCCTCCGTGGGCGGCAGCTTCGGCGCCGGGAAGTTGCGCTCCATCTCGGTATCGACGGCGCCCGGCATGACCGCGACGACCAGCGTTCCCTGCTTCGCCAGTTCGCCGCGCACGCCTTGCGTCAAGGACAGCGCGGCGGCCTTTGACGCGCAGAGCGAGCCGTACATCGGCAGCGCGACCCGCGCCAGGATGGACAGCATGTTGATGATGGCGCCACCGCCGTTGGCGGCAAGGATCGGCGCGAAGGCGCGGCACATGGAGAAGGGGCCGAAATAATTCGTCTCCATTTCGGCGCGCGCGGCATCGAGATCGGAGGCGGCGATGAAGCCCGCCTGCCGGTTGATGCCGGCATTGTTGACCAGAAGCTTCACGTCCCGGCACGCGGCCGCGGCCGCGGCGATGTCGCCCGGCTGGGTGATGTCGAGCTTGAGGGGGACGACCTTGCCTTTGTGCCGGTCGCCAAGATCCGCCATTCCCTTTGGGTCGCGCGCGCCGGCGTAAATTTTGGCCGCGCCGCGCTCGACCAGAGCTTCGACGAAGGCGCGGCCGATTCCGCGATTAGCGCCGGTGACCAGCGCCACGGTGCCTTTGATGTCCATCGCTTCTCTTCCCCCTTGAAATCCTACCTGGAGGCGCTCTCCGCCCACCGCTTCATGAGCTCGTTCGAGGGCAGCGATTCATCGACCAGCTTCCTGGCGGTTGCGATACCGGCGACCGGCAGCCCTTTCGGATCGAGCGCGCCGATCTGCACCAGGACCGAAGCCTGGTCCCAGTAGATGTGCTCGTTATAAAGCTTGCCGCCGCGGAAGCAGATGATGGCGACCAGCGGGACCTCGACATATTTGCCGCTCGGCTTGAGACCCGGGAGCATCCAGTCGATTTCGATGTCGTGTGTGAAGCAAAAGAGCATTTCGTCGACTACCCTGTCGGCGCCTATGGTGCGCGAGATCGGGATGAGCTTGGTGTCGGCCGGTGTCGTCGGAATGAAGTGATGCCGATAGAATCGCGACAGGTCGCGATAGCCGACACCGCCGGTCATGGTCGGCACGTGGTTGACGTAGGGTTCCTTCACCATCGTCGCCATGGTGGCGTCGACGTCGCGCGTGGCGAACTCGTGGAAGGTGTGGGCGTCCCACAGGGCGCTCAGGTCCAGATGAGGGCCCATGACGCGGCGGAACAGGGCGGTCGAACGCGAATGCGCCATCAGCGCCGCGGGTTTGTTGTATGCATGCCCGCCGGGTCGTGCGAAGGCGTGATCGACACCCGGATAGACATGGATCTCGACGTCCTGGTTGCCGGAGAAGGCGGCCTGGATCTGCTCGCGCGCTGCCTCGGGCACGAACTTGTCGTCGGCGGCGAAATGCAGCACCAGCGGGCATTTTATCTTCGGCACGAGGTTCAAGGATTTTTCGATCCCGACACCATAGTAGCCGACCGCGCAGTCGACGCCGACATGGGCGGCTGCAAGATAGGCGAGCGCTCCGCCCAGGCAAAAGCCGAGCGCGCCGATCTTGCCGACACATTCAGGACGCGCCTTGAGCGCCGTCACGCTCGCGGCAATGTCATCGACCGCTTTGGCGACATCGAACTTCTGATAGAGGCCGAAGGCCTTCTCGAACTGGGTTTCGTCGAGTTCGACACCGGGTTCCAGCCGCCAAAAAAGGTCCGGCGCGATGACGACGTAGCCTTCCTCGGCATAATAGTCTGCGACGTCCCGCACATATTGATTGATGCCGAAGATCTCCTGCAGCAGCACGATGCCCGGGCCGCTGCCTTTTTCCGGCTTCGCCAGATAGGCCTTGAAGCTGCCGCCATCCTTGGCGGCGATGGTGACGTAAGTGCCCATCATGAACTTCCCCATCTGTCGCGCGATGTCGAGCAAGCGCGATCGCCGACCGCAAGATACTTTACATTTCAACAATAACCCTGGCTAGCGTCGAGCGCCGCTCTCGTACGCGATGCTCGATTTGTTGCTCCGCCTCTCGGTGGTATCGCAGGCCCAATGGCGAAGGGAATGATCACCATGGCCCTTACAATCACTGAGCTCCATCCGGTTTTCGCCGCCGAAGTGTCGGGCGTCGATCTGAGGAGACCGGTCAGCGGTGAGGAGGCGGCGGCGATCGAGGCCGGCATGGATCGCTATGCGGTGCTCGTGTTTCGCGGCCAGGATATCTCGGATGAGCAACAGGTCGCCTTCACGCGAAACTTCGGGCAACTTGAGAACTACAACACGCCGGGCACCGTCAGAAAGCGTGAGGACAACCGACTCGGTCCTGGCATCGCCGACCTCTCGAATCTGACCAAAGACGGAAGAGTCATATCTGGCGACGATCGCACCTGGTTCTTCAAGCTGGGCGACCGGCTGTGGCACTCGGACAGTTCGTTTCGGCCCATTCCGGCCAAATACTCCCTGCTGTCGGGGCGCACGATACCTTCATGTGGCGGCAACACCGAATTTGCCGACATGCGAGCGGCCTACGGAGCGCTGGATCCTGGCACCGCGGCAGAAGTGGAACATCTGGTCTGCGAGCACTCACTGCTTTACTCGCGCGAAGCGGTTGGATTCACCGATTTCAGGGCGCAGGAAATCAGCAATTTCCAGCCGATTCGGCATCCCCTTGTGCGCGTACAGAGGGCGACTGGCCGGAAGTCGCTGTTCCTGTCGGCCCATGCCGGCCTCATTGTTGGATGGTCGATCCCGGAATCGCGCGCGTTCTTGCGCGATCTCACCGAGCAGGCGACCCGGCGAGAATTCGTCTATTCGCATTCCTGGCGACAGAACGATCTGGTGATGTGGGACAATCGAACGACGATGCACCGTGCCCGGCGATTCGATCGCCACGAGGTACGCGACATGCGCCGCACGACGCTTGGCGGCGAAGTACCAATTATCGCAGGCGCCGTGAACTGATCGTCGACTATGGGTAAGACCACCAACTGCCGAGCCGGATGAGGCCGGGGAAAAACCCGGAGAGCCCACCTCTCGAAGTGCTGGCATTGCGAGCTGTTTCGACAGGATCAAAACAGCCTTTACCCCGCCATGGTGCGCACTTATGTAATTTTGTTGCGCATGGGTGAAATCATTCGACATGCAGGCCCGATGCGCACGCGCGCCAAATTCGAGGATGCCGGGCTCGGACCGTTCTATAGTATAACTAAACTTCTCCTTGACTTTTACTAAAGATCGGTCACTCTCGTGGGATGCAGCACAAGATCGACAACCGTACAGGCCATGCCGGCGATCGCCGCAGGAAGGCAGCGCCAATGGCGCCAACACCGTGCGCGAACCGCCGCACCGGCAATGTCGCGCGTGAATGGGGCATGCGATCTAGGCTGCGCGCACACAAAACCTTTGAGGTCCAACCCGGAACCGGCGAAGCGGTAGCGCTAACTGCGCTAACCCCCGCCACATGCCGCCTTGCGACGCGAGGTCCCGGCGCGGGTGACGAAAAACTAGGGGCGGAAAGGGCGCAAAGGGCGGAAACCCATGCAGCGTTGCCTGGACCGCCGCTGCCTGCAGTGAATGCACGGCCGGCTTCAGACCGTCAGCATCACCTTGCCGACATGGTCGGCGCGCTCCAGCTCGGCATGCGCGCCGGCGGCGTCCTTGAGCGGGAAGGTCTTGTAGATGATGGGCTTGACCTTGCCCGCCTCGAGCAATGGCCAGACCATTTCCTTGAGACCGCGCGCCATGCGGCCCTTGTTCTCCACGCTCTGTGGCCTGAGCGTCGAGCCGGTGAGCGTCAGCCGATTCACCATCACTACGGCGGCGCTGATCGTGGCGGTGGCGCCCTGCTGGACGGCGATGACGACGCAACGTCCGTCCGGCTTCAGGAGCTGCAGGTTCTTGGGCAGATAGTCGCCTGCCACCATGTCGAGCACGACGTCGATGCCGCCCGACAGCTTCTTGACCTCGGCCGCCCAGTCATTGTCCTTGTAGAGGATGGCGTGGTCGGCGCCGAGTTCGCGCACCGCCTTGGCCTTGTCGGCATTGCGCACCGTCGTGAAGACCGTAGTGCCGAACGCCTTGGCAAGCTGGATCGCCGTCGTGCCGATGCCGCTCGCGCCGCCATGGATCAGCGCGCTCTCGCCCGCCTTGAGCTGGCCGCGCTCGAAAAGGTTGTGCCAGACAGTAAAGTAGTTCTCCGGCAGCGCCGCCGCGCGCAGCATGTCGAAGCCCTTCGGGACAGCAAGGCATTGCGGCGCCGGCGCGGTGCAGTATTCGGCGTAGGCGCCGCCGGGCGTGAGCGCGCAAAGCGCATCGCCCACTTGCCATCCCGTGACGCCCGCGCCGAGTGCCGCCACGGTGCCCGCGGCCTCGAGGCCCGGCAGGTCCGACGCGCCGGGCGGCGGCGGATAGAGACCGGCGCGCTGGGCGATGTCGGGGCGGTTGACGCCCACAGCCGCGACCTTGATCAGGATCTCGCCGTCCTTGGGCTGCGGCACCGGCCGCGTCGTCGGCACCAGCGCTTCGGGCCCGCCCGGTTTCTTGATCTCGACGCAGGTCATCGTTGCGGGAAGTGCGCTCATGGTCGGCCTTTCGGAGCAATGGGAGCAATGCTAGGTCTCCCTTAGCTGCTTCCGTGGAGCCACGCCATGGCCTTCGAACTCGACGATCTCGACCCCCGACAGAAAAAGACACAGCCGAAAAACCTCGATGCCATGAACATCGACGACCTCAAGGAATACATCGCCGTCTTGAAGGCCGAGATCGTGCGGGTCGAGGAAAAGCTCAAGGCCAAACAGAGCCACGCCTCGGCGGCCGCGTCCTTCTTCAAGAAGTGAGTCTCGATGTCGCTTAGGGGCAAGGCAGCGCTGGTCACCGGGTCGACCAGCGGAATCGGTCTCGCCATCGCCCAGGCCTTCGCGGCTGAAGGCTGCAGCGTGATGCTGAACGGTCTGGGCGATCGCGATGCGATCGAGGCATTGCGCGACGGCATCGCCCGCAAGGCCGGCGTCAAGGTCGCGTACCATGGCGCCGACATGAGCAAGCCTGGAGAGATCGCCGACCTCGTGGACGACGCGCAGGCGAAGCTGGGCGGCATCGACATCCTGGTGAACAACGCCGGCATCCAGCACGTGGCGCGGGTCGAGAGCTTTCCGCCCGACAAATGGGACGCCATCATCGCCATCAATCTCAGCGCCTCGTTCCACACCATCCGCGCCGCGTTGCCGGCGATGAAGCGGAAGGGCTGGGGCCGCATCATCAACATCGCCAGCACCCACGGCCTCGTCGCCTCGAGCCACAAGGTCGCCTACGTGGCGGCCAAGCATGGCCTGATCGGCCTCACCAAGGTCATGGGCATCGAATGCGCCGATAGCGGCGTCACCTGCAATGCGATCTGTCCTGGATTCGTGTCGACGCCGCTCGCGCTGGCCCAGATCGAGGTGCGGGCGAAAGCCGACAAGCTCTCCGTTGAGGAGGCAAGCCGCCTGCTGATTGCCGAGAAGCAGCCGCAGGTGCAGTTCACCAAGGCCGAGCAGATCGCCGGTCTCGCCGTCTTCCTCGCGTCCGACACCGCCTCCAACATGCAGGGCTCCGCGCTGGTGTCCGACGGCGGCTGGACCGCACAATAAGGAAAATACCGTGGCCGACGCCAAGTTCCTGAAGCCCGATACGCTGGCGCTGCATGCCGGCCAGCATCCCGACCCCGTCACCGGCGCGCGCGCCGTGCCGATCTACCAGACGACATCCTTCGTGTTCCGCGACGTCGACCATGCC
>JGI12053J15887_10000851_pt1 | contig 13313 bp, 12 predicted proteins | sample MedBloCAOM1_O3_FD_15887 | JGI IMG/M metagenome (IMG submission 15887)
AGCGGCGCATTCTGCTCGCCGCCGTCACCTAAGCCGAGGGCCATTGGCACCATACCGATGATCATGGCGAACGCGGTCATCAATACCGGACGCAGCCGGATATACCCGGCTTGAAGGGCCGCCTGATACGAGTCACGAAAGTGTTCGAGTTGTTCGTTGGCAAAGGTAATAACCAAAACCGCATTCGCGGTTCCTACCCCCATACACATGATTGCTCCCATGAGCGCGGGCACACTGAGCGTCGTTCGCGTGATAAACAGCATCCAGACAATGCCAGCTAAAGCTACCGGTAACGCGGTGATGATGATGAGTGGATCGATCCAGGACTGGAAGTTCACCACCATGAGCAAATAGACTAGTACCATGGCGCACGCCAGACCGATAAACAGGCCGGTAAATGAGTCGCGCATCGTCTGCACTTGACCCGGATTTCAAGCCGGCTGCCTTTTGGTAGTTCCTGCTTGGCGTCTTCGACGATCTTGGTGATTTCTGAACTCGCCGACCCCAAATCTTTGCCGTCGACTGCGCCGTAAATATCTACGACCGGTTGAACGTTGTAGTGTGTAACGAGCGGTTGCTCGGAGCCCCGGGCAAGTTGGGCCAGGTTACCGATGATCTGCGGATTCAACCCGGTACTTCCGATCACCGGGAGATTCATCAACGCGTTGACCGAATCCATACTGTACTGCGGGGCCATGATGTTCACCTGGTAATTGACGCCGTTCTTTGGATCGACCCAAAAGTTTGGGCTTACCTGAGTGGAGCCGCTTAACGCACCGAGTACCGTATTCGCGACCTGAGTTTCCGAGATGCCTACGTCCGACGCTTTAGAGCGGTCGACGTTTACGATCATCCGCGGATAATCAAAAGGTTGTTGCACTCGCACATCGACCGCGCCTGGAATTCGGCGAATCCGTTCAGCTAGCCGATTTGCTAACTCGCCATTCGCCTCTTTGTTTGCTCCCACGATCTGGATATCCAATGGGGAAGGCAGTCCGAAGTTGAGATTTTGGGCAACGATGTCTGCTGGAGGAAATGAGGCCGTGATATTCGGAAAATCGGTGTGGAGACGTGCGCGGATCCGGTCAACAATGCGGGCGGTTGGTTCATGATCTTCTTTGAGCGAGACGATGATATCGGAGTCCGCGGTACTAGCCGTGCCAGTGTTGGAATAGGAGAGATTAATTCCGCTATAAGGGAGCCCGATGTTGTCGATGATACCTTTTAGTTGGCTACCGACCTCTTGCCGAACCGTCCCTTCGATTCTCGTCTACCTGGCGGGCGACTTCTTCGATACGCGTTCCACTCTGCGCCCGCACATGGAGATTGAACTGACCGGCGTCGACACTGGGGAAAAAGTNCTGACCGAGCCAAGGCACCAAGCACAATGATCCTGCCGTGAATCCGATGAACAGGAAAAGACGATTGGGGTGTGGCGCAACGCAACCGCCAGGAGATCGCGGTAGCCTTCCCGGAACCGCTCAAACCTTTGATTGAAAAGATCGTAGATGCCGCCAAATGCGCCCATGATCGATTGGCGCCGGCGAGTCGGGTCAGCTCCGTGTAAATGCGGTGTCTGAGCAACCAGAAGATATTTGGCCAAGGTCGGCACTAACGTGCGTGACAGGAAATAGGAGGCCAGCATGGCGAATATCACTGCTTCAGCCAAAGGCGTGAAGAGATATTTGGCCGTGCCGCTGAGGAAGAAGATCGGTACGAAGACGATACAGATACAGAGCGTCGAAACGAAGGCGGGAACAGCAATCTGAGACGCTCCATCCAGGATCGCCTTTTCGACCGGCTTCCCTTCGTCCAGGTTGCGGTTCACGTTCTCGATCTCGACCGTAGCGTCATCGACCAGAATACCAACGGCGAGCGCGAGACCACCTAACGTCATGATATTGATAGTTTCGCCCAGCGCCGAAAGGACAATGATCGAGGAGAGAATCGAGAGCGGAATCGAGATCGCAATAATCACGGTGCTCCGCCAACTGCCAAGGAACAGCAAGATCATGAGGGCGGTAAGACAGGCAGCGATCACCGCTTCGCGAATGACACCCTCAATCGCGCTGGTCACGAAAATTGATTGATCGGTCAGCAAATCAATTTTCAAACCTTCCGGATAGGTCGGCCGGAGCCGTTCGAGCAACGCTTTGATGCCATTTACGATATCGAGTGTCGACGCTTTCCCATTCTTTTGGATCTGTAACATCGTTGCCCGAAGGCCATCGAACCGGACAATGTTGGTTTGCGGGGTAAATCCATCCCGGACGCTCGCCACATCTCGCACATAGGTGGTGATTCCGTTGACTGTCCGGATGGGGAAATCTGCCATCTCTTGGATGGTGCGAGGGCTGGCGTTCAGTCCAACACTGAATTCCTGGATCCCGATCTTTTCCGTGCCAAATGGCAGGATGACGTTTTGCGAGGTGATCGCGTTTACCACGTCGGTCGGGGCAAAACCTCGCGCCTGCAGTTCCCGGTTATTGATATCGATCGAAACCACGCGCTGTTTTCCGCCATACGGATACGGGATCGCCGCGCCTGGGACCGTGATTAGTTGAACCCGCAGAAAGTTCAAAGCAAGATCGTTGAGCTGCTGTTCCGACAACGTGCTGCCGCTCAGCCCTAGACGTAGCACCGGAACGTTGGAAGCGCTAAAGCTGAGGATAAGCGGCGGGGTCGAGCCAGGTGGTAGCTGTTTGATCGCGGTCTGTGAAACTGCTGCAACCTGAGCAAGCCCGATCGGCACGTTCGCGTTCGGCTGCAGGTAAATTTTTACCACCGCGATTCCACTGTAGCAGTTAGACTCGATATGCTCGATATCGTTGACGATCGTGGTTAGCCCCCGTTCGGTTACCGAGACGATGTGCTTTTCCATCTCTTCCGCCGGCAGCCCTGAATAATTCCAGATCACTGCGATGACCGGGATATTGATGTCCGGAAAAATGTCCTTGGGAGTGCGGACAATGGAGAAAATGCCCAGCAAGATAATAAGAATCCCAACGACGATGAAGCTGTACGGACGCCGGAGCGCTAACGCAACAATCCACATCGCAAGATTCTCAAGATAAGGCCCGGGCGCTTCGCCAGAGCAATCCCACTTTCTGTCCAGCTGCCGGAGCGTCGTTTATCCTACGCAAATGAAAAGTCCTCGGAAACGTACGCAATAAGGCCGGTATGCACTCATCCCGGTTGCGGGCCTCAGGCGCCAACGATAATTCAGTGCGCGATCCGCATGATCGGCGATGCAGAAAGCAACTGTTGGAGTTTAAGCTATAGCTGGTTCTTCGGGGGAGTGATTTCATCCAGGCGTTAGAGCAGGTTCATACTAGCAAGACTCTTGCCAGGAAGATTCATTTGGATAAATGACGGAGGACCTACAGAGATTCTGCGAACCGCGAATGTACGCGCTCAGAGCGCTAGCCGCCGCGTTCTTTCAGTAAAGAAAACGAAGCTGTCCCCAAACGACTTTGCTCAATCGAAAGAATCGATTGCAAGAGATCAGCAAGTCTTTAGATGAGTTGCATGAGCGAGACCATCGTTATCGAAGCGGCTGGTTCAACCACCCCGTTCCCCCATTTTTGGGAGCACATGTTTGGCTCCTGTCATGCTTCGGTGACCCTTTGCGAGGACTGGCGAAACGACTTGCGAATGCTCAAAGAGATCGTTGACGTAAAATATATCAGGTTTCACGGCATCTTTGAACGGTCCGTGGGCATCTACGACCGCGAAGACAAAGACGGTAATGTGGTACTGAATTTTACCCGCGTCGATCTGATCTATGATGGACTACTCAAGAACGGTGTGCGTCCCTTCGTCGAACTCGGGTTCATGCCGGAGGAGCTTGCCCAGACGCAAACCGTTCATCCTTTCTGGTATCATCCCATCGTGGCTCCTCCCCGGGATCCGCAGAATTGGTATCAGCTTATCTTTCTGTTCGCGCAACACCTGGTTGANCGATACGGACTGGCCGAGGTCTCCGATTGGTACTTCGAAGTTTGGAATGAGCCGAATATCAATTTCTGGGCGGGCGAGCCCAAAGAAGAAACCTACTACGCCCTCTACGACCTAACGGCACGCGCTCTCAAAGCGGTTAGCCCTCTTTTGCGAGTAGGCGGACCGGCTACCGCGCAAGCCGCTTGGGTAGATCGTTTCATCCAGCATTGCGACGAAAACGATGTGCCAGTCGATTTCATCTCGACGCATATCTATCCAAACGACACGGCGCTGAATGTCTTTGGGAAAGAGGAAAAGATCCCGCAATCGGAGATGGTCGCTCGAGCGGTTCGAAAGGTTTTCAGTGAGGTGAAGGCTTCGGCTAAGCCAGATTTGCCAATCATCTGGAGCGAATACAATGCTGGATTTGACCGCGTGGAGTTGGATTCGCCATATGTCGGTGCTTGGCTCGCAAACAACATCCGCCAGTGTTCAGGAGGGTTGGTAACCGAGATGTCGTATTGGACGTTCACCGATGCTTTCTTTGAAGAAGGCGGCGTCTCTAAGAGCCCTTTTGCAAAAGGGTTTGGCCTGATCGCGACCGGCGGAATTCCAAAAGCCTCTTTTTACGCGTTCAAGATTTTGCGGCTCCTGGGGGATCAGCAATTAGCATTGAACCACCCGTCGGCTCTGACCACTGTTCGATCTGTCGATCATTCAGTGGTAACGGCTATCTGGAACTACACCCCTCCTAACGAGGCTGGTTCTATGGAGAGCTTCGATATCCGGTTAAAAGGAGCGCCTCAAACTAAGTATGCCAGGATTCATCTAGTCGACGAAGACCATGGATCGCCACTCAAGGAGTGGGAAGCGATGGGGAGCCCGTTTTTCCCGAGTTTGCAACAGCAAGCCAAGCTGCGTCTGGTTGGCGAACAGTCACTAGCTGCAGCCGTGACCGTGGTACAGAAGGACCCAACCAACCTGTCGTTAATACTGAAACCGAGTGCGTTAGTGGTGGTGGAATACGAAAGGTAGGAGACTGGAATTGTGAAGTTGGGAGCCAAGGTGCTTGCACCTACTGGCCGTCTCCTCTTCGGGTAAGGAGGGAATGGTCCTTTCGGATAGGAATAAAACACTCGTCCTGCCGATGGTGATGCCAAACACTCGGTGTAACCGTTCCGAACGGCCAGAGTTGAGCAGATCCGTGTAATTTTACACCGCATAGGATGAGCACTTCCGAAACACCACTCCGAACCATCGTCGATAATTGGTTGACCGACGTACGACGCCGCGGTGCAGAGCTTTACGCCATGAACCAGGGCAACGGAATTCTTTACCTTTCCTTGCAAGGAAAGGAACGGCTTCAGTACGGCGTGCAGATTAATTTTGATGCTCAGGAGCTGAGGATCGAAATCAATCGGTCCGACTGGAAGTGGGTGAAGCGTGAAGCATTTCTGTTGAACGCCGAAAGTCTACGTCTACTTGCGAACAGGATGTGTCCGCTTCCAGAAGGGCAAGCGGTCATATCGGTTTACCTCCTGGTGCGACTGTCGATTCTCTGTCACGCATACCAACGACTGGTAGAGGACTATGACCGGGAGCATCATATCCGTACCTCTAACAATACAGTGCTGGAGATTGAGTCGGAGCTGTGCCAGCACCTTACTCCGGAGGAGCAGCAAAGAACTGATAACCCATTTCTAAAGACCTCTCGAAAAGACGCACCTATTTTAACCGCCGAGTCACTTGGCAGAACGAGTGTGTGAGCAGGCGCTCCTAGTCATTTTATAAGCTTGCGAAATTCATCGNGCGAGGAAGGCCAACAATTCTTGATTGAGTCGTTCATGTGGGTCCAGCGGCTGTGCAAATCGAGGATTGCTGTGATGACGCATATTGCTGCTCATCACTTCTTCTTTGGATCGGCAATTCTCGGTTAATGAATCTGCGCCACACATTCCCCCAACCATGGTATATTTCCGACAGATTTGTATGCGCCGCTGTTTATTGGTGTTTCTATCGGTGTTGCCGCTCTTGGTAACGGGATGCAAGAAAGGGGAGAGTAATATAACTCGGGGGGAAAGTAATACAACTCAGTCTACCCCTAGCCCGACCGCATCGGCGAGCCCAATTCCGGTAGCTCAGGCGACACCAACGCCGCTGCCCGATACCAATCGCACCGCCAAGTTCGTCGTGCTTCTTTACCATCGTTTCGAAGATAGACCGTCCGAGTTGGTGACCACACCGAACGATTTTCGTGCTCAAATGAAGGCGCTCAAAGATAGTGGAATTGCTGTCATCTCGATGCAGGATCTTCTGGCTTGGCGGAAAGGGGAAAGAGCGATTCCATCAAAGAGTGCAGTCATTACGATCGACGACGAATGGAATTCCCAATATTATGTCGCCCGGCCGATCCTTAAAGAGTTCGGTTATCCGTTCACTCTGTTTGTCTACACCCAGTGGGTAGGGATGGGCGGTAAGGCGATGACCTGGGCGCAGCTGGAAGAGATGCGGGATGCTGGAGTTGATATTGAAGCTCACACCGTATCACACCACGATCTCAGGCACGCGCCGAGGGGCCAGGATTATACTACCTGGCTGCATAGTGAAGTTTATGGCTGCAAGGAGACCCTGGAAAGCAAACTTGGGGTTAAGATCATTGCTTTCGCATTTCCCTATGGCTTCCACAATGAGGTCGTCCGCAAGACCGCCAAAGAAGCCGGTTACGAGATGCAGTTTACAGTTTATGGACGGCACATGGATATCAATGTACCGGCCGATCAAATTGGCCGGTACGCCATCGATTCTCTAAAGGGTGATATATTCAAGGCAGCACTAGACTTTGGGACAACCGATGGCACTCAGCCCGGGGTGGAAACCAGCCAGCTCGCTTCAGCCGCGATGTTGACGGAGCCGTTGAACGATCAACACATCACCAAGCCCAAACCAACGATAAAGGCGAATTTGGCTAGCATGGGGGACGTTGATCCGAAATCAGTGGAAATGCGGATCAGCGGATTCGGTCTCGTTCCGGCAGTCTATGACCCAAAGACAAAGTTGGTGAGTTTCGTATTTACTCAGAAATTGGTTCCAAAGATGTACACTGTAATTCTGACGGCCAAGGTGAACGGGAAGAAAGTGGAGACCCGGTGGGATTTCACTGTCGACACAGCGGGACCGGTCGCGACCAATCAATAGTGACAATTGGACCCAATTTTACAGCCATTTCTGTTTAGTTATCCGACCGGCTCCACTCTTTACCAGCTAGGTTCGGGCCTCCTCTCTGTTTAACCCGATGCGGATGCGCCTGGCGCAATTCGACATCCGGACGCGTTGGAACAGAAATAATGTGCGTTCGAGCTTGCTGAGTTCCCGCAGGGAGGTGACAAGTGCGTGCTGGCGGAGATAAGTTCCGAGCTTACGAAGCCAGCATTGAAGAGATTGAATTCTTATGGAGAATATTGCATGGCCTCTACCCAAGCGCCCATCAACATCGCGATTCTCGACGATTACCAAAACGTGGCGTTGAAACTTGCCGATTGGTCCCGCCTTCAGGGCAGGTCGCAGGTTACCGTGTTCAACGATCATGTTTCTGATCCTGCCGCGCTCGTCGAGCGGCTAAAACCCTTCGAGGTGATCAGCGTCATGAGGGAACGCACACCATTACCGCGCTCAATCATCGAACAACTCCCGAATCTCAAACTGATCGCATCGAACGCGCTGAGGAACGCATCGATCGATCTCGCCGCGGCGAAAGAGCACGGCATCACTGTGTGCGGAACGGGTTACTCGTCGACCGCGACGGTAGAACTGACTTGGGCACTGATCCACGCACTCGTGCGTAATCTTCCTGCTGAACACGCTTCCGTGCGAAGCGGCGGCTGGCAATTGTCGGTAGGCGATGATCTGCATGGCAAGACGCTCGGGATTGTCGGGCTCGGCAATATCGGTTCGCTGGTCGCGAAAGTCGCTCATGCGTTCGGGATGAGTGTGATTGCTTGGAGCCAGAATCTGACACCCGAAAAGGCCGAAGAACACGGTGCTCGCCTCGTTGCGAAGGAAACGTTGTTCCGCGAGGCGGATATTCTCACGGTTCATCTTGTTCTAAGCAAAAGAACAATTGGTATCATAGGTGCGACCGAGCTCGAGCTGATGAAACCGACCGCCTACCTGATCAACACGTCCCGCGCACCGTTGATCACCGAAGGCGCGCTGGCTGCCGCATTGAAGAACCATTTGATCGCAGGCGCTGCTCTGGACGTGTATGACATTGAACCGCTGCCGCTCGATCATCCTTTCAGGTTCATCGAAAATGCGATCACCACCCCGCATATCGGTTATGTGACCAGAGGTATCTACGAAACCTTTTATGGTCACACGGTGGAAAACATACTCGCATGGTTGGATGGACAGCCTAGCCGCGTAATGGAGTGACAATTCCAGCCGCTAGCGAAATCTGAGTGCAGCGACCCTAACGGGATTCGAGCTGGAGGAGGACTCGAAGTAGTTTTCATAAATTTGGTGACGGCAGCACCAATTGAGGTAGCAACCATCGTGCCACGGTGAATAAATGTGATCTAAGTGCTTGTTGTGGAGTCGCTTATATCGCAGATATGACAGAATTCCGCCGTGCCGACCTATTCCGAAAATGAGGCCATGTTTCCCAATCATGGAATGGAATCTCGTTTTGTGAGCCAGACGAAAAAATACAGAACGAGGGTTGCAAAAGAACCGCCGCCTGACCAAGAGAAAGGAGCGAGCAGAGCGGCCTAGGAAAGCAAGAAGCTGGGGATCGACTCGGCGATTATCGAAGAGTCACGCGCCGATTCCCCAGCAGGGTTGCGTTTCACGAACCCTGCCATGCGATGGGCGGTGTGCGGGATACTCCTATGATTTCGAACGAACAGTCGTTATCCGTTTCAGTCTAAACGATCGATCGCGTGGTGGAAAGAAAATCAGAAGGCGCTGCTTCGACGCCGACTGTTACGGAGCCGATGGCCACAGCGTTGTCGAACAGAGCGGGCCACCGAAACCCCTTTGAGCTTTTATCATTGCCGACGGCTGCAAAGGAAGATAGGATCCGTCGCATTAGGGGTAGTTCNGCCCTGCGCCGAAATCCAACTCGCTTCGCTGGAAATTTGAAATTGCCCCTATCACAACTTTTTGGTGTGCACAATTTCGTGTTTCATGAAGAGGAAAACACTAAAGGAGCGAGCGTCGGGAATTTTCTCACCTGCCGTCAAGTTCTTGTTTCCTCGCGCATTTAAACTCAGGTCTGAATTGAAATATTGGAAAGGGCGCTACGTTGAACAGAGCGGCCTCTTTTCAAATTCGCATTACGAGCCGTTGTATACCGATGTCTATGATTTGCAGCGAAAAGACTATAAGGCGAAGCGCGTTTTGGATATCGGCTGCGGGCCGCGCGGCAGTCTTGATTGGGCCGATATGACAGCCCAGCGTGTAGGGATTGACCCTCTGGTGCCCGCTTATCTGAAACTCGGCGCGGACAAACATAAGATGGAATATGTGGCGTCGGGCTCAGAGCATATTCCCTTTCCAGACGGACGCTTTGACATCGTGGCTTGTCTAAATGTTTTAGATCACGTTGACGATCTGGACGCGACAATTCGCGAGGTCAAGCGCGTTACAAAGCGGGGCGGCTTCTTCCTATTAAGCGTAGAAATCAACCATCCGCNGACTTCAACTGAGCCGATCACCATCGATGACGACGTGCTACGTAAGCTTGGCCCAGAATTCGAGGTCGTAAACGGGTTCAGGGTCGGAACGCCCAGTGACCATAATTTGCATTGTGCTGTCATGACACGCTCCCCGGCCTATGTGACTGGCCAACCGGGGATATACGTTGCTCGCTACCTTCGCAGATAGGTGCGAGGCGAACCCCGCTTGGGCGTGTCGGAGGAATGTCCGTTTTGAGAAAAGCGGGTGACGAGACTCGAACTCGCGACATCTTCCTTGGCAAGGAGAATCCGCTATCCGTAGAGCCGCCTAGATACTTGGTTCGCAGACGGTCTACCAATCGGACTCTACCAAACGTTCTATTTGACTTCCATCTTCTCAACAACCCAGTACCTGATTCCCTCGTAATCTTCTGCCGCGCCCAACAGATTTCGGTCTCTCATTTCTTTGGTCGGGTGAGGATGCCATCCTGAGTAAATCTTGCCGGATCTTTGCGCCACGGAAATGGCGACTTCCCCAGCCTTTATCGGACTGTCAGTATCGACGTAAACCATCGCGCCCGGCACATCAATCGCGTAGAAAATTCTTCTGCTGCCATTGGCGGATTCTGCCGTTTTCCCGAATCGCAGACAATGTTGAACCGATGCGTTCCGGAACCAGTGACAATCAATAAAATCGACTATCTTCCCGGCGTCGCTTTCGCAACGGAAGGCTTGGGGTGCTTCCGCAGAGATCGCTTCCTTACGGCTGCGCAGAAGGTGCAATTTTAGAAACCGCCTCGTCCCGTAGCCTGAGTTGGTTTCGGGGATGTCTCGTTGAGAGGCGGCGGAATTACGAAAAAGGATTTTCTTTGTGTGCCCGGCAAAATTGAAGAATGTTACGCAATCTACTTGAGAGGAGGTAACTCCAATGACGTATGAAGAACGGAAAAAGAAGCTGTTACAATTAGCAAAGAAAAAGCGGGTATCGAATCCGAATGAATCTTGGATTGACCCAGGCTCTAGTTCGGTGCATCGCGTGTCGCTATTTACTGATAGACTGCGGCGAGAAGGATTGATTACTCATAACCAGCGTACAGGAATGCTGGAGATCACTCAGCAAGGTATCGACTATCTAGATCAGGCTTCGTAGAAAGACGAAAGCCCTTTTGCCGACTGACTCCCTGGATTTTGCCGTGCGACTTTCGGCAGAACGGTCAAAGCCTCTAGTCATTGGGTTCATTAGGATCAACGGTTTGATGGTGCCGGTTTGATGGTTGGCGGTATCAATGATCCTGCGCATTCAGCGAAGAAAATCCTTTTGAATCCGAATCTCAATGTTAGTGAGGTTCCTTACATTGTAGGCTTCGAGTCGCTGACCGACTTTAATCGAATATTTCGGCGTCGGCTCCCTTCGCTGATTTGATGCGCCCAAGTAACCAGATAAATCACGAACAAAAAGCCCGCCGAGGTCTCCCCGGCGGGCTTAGCAGGGGTTAACCATAAACCCTCACCCTGCATTGTGGGCTATATCGGCCGAATCCCGAGGGGGCTTTTGCGGAGTTTTTACGAGGCTCAGGGCGCATCAGTGTCGAGCGCCTTGATGCCACTTCTCTAAGGTAACAAAAAAAACCCGCCGAGTCTCTCCCCGGGTGGTGGTTGTCGATTGTCGTAAGATCTAGAAAAAGTTGCTCTAGCTAGCTAGTCAATTTCTCCTAACTTTTGAAGCCGCTTCCGATGCGTCCGGCCTAAACGCAAAAGGTCCATCAACGATTTCGGGGACTCGGCTCCCGGCTCCGCATTCTAGAATAAATATTTTCCCAAACGAGGACCGCGCGCAAAAGCTGGGTGGGGTTTTTTCGTTTTTATCCCTCGCCGCCGATCCAGCGTGGAGCCTGTGATAACGGCAGGATTCGGCAATACCATTGGCAGGGTCAGGTCGAGAAAGCCCGTCCTGGGGCAATCCGGGAATTCTTGGCAGTTATCCCGCTAAACTCAGCCTTAAAACCGCCGAATATAAGCCACCATAATGGTTAAAGGCCTTCTATGGATTTTAGTAACTGTCGCGTCGGTTCGCTACAATCCAAACCAGCAAACCAAATGACAACCGTAATTATTGCAATCCTCTGCTATCTATTGGCTTCCGCTTTTTTCCTTCTTTGCGTAATGCTAACGGCTCGGGGGAAGGAATACGGCAGCCCAGTTACTACCCCGCATTCCGGCGCTCTAAGTTCTTCCGCCACGGTGGCACCCAGCCTTCGTGCGGAGCCGGAGCCGGTTGCAACCGTGGGTTCGGTCGCTCGTGGGTTCCGAACCTGATCGGCTTGGGCGGTTTAGGGTTCAACAGCTCCTTTGCTAGTCGCTCGGCCAGAGACAGGATAGACAACGCTGCGGTAAAGCAACTTCATAGGCGCAATGCCGCACCAGCTTGGAGCGTGCGAGAGCGGCAGGATTCGGCAATACCATTTGCAAGGGGTCGGGTCGAGAAAGCCGGTCCTGGGAGCCTTGGATAGCGCTTACTTGTGTCACGCCTCATCGTTGGGAACAGAAATGGTCAACAGTTGATTATCTCGGAACCAGAAGGTGTATTTCTTTGCGCTGACATAGCCGCCAAATGAGTTTTTTGCGTTGACCATCACGTCGACTCGATATCCTAGCCAGTATCCTCCCGGTCCAAAAGGAACGGGAGCCTTGGCCTGATAACCTTTTTGCGGTTGTGAAAATGTATAAACCGCCGAATGCGGATCTTTCAATCTCGTTGAAAACCACTTCTTGATGAATGCCTGATAATCCATTGTTAAAGGCGCGCCATATCCCTGGATTTTCTCCTCCTTCGCGACCGACTGGTATTCAGGCTGCGTCGAACAGCTTGAGAGCCAGAAAGAAGTGACGACCAGGAACGATAGCGCGTCAGCAATCGGAAATTTCATGTTATGCTTTACAGATTTCCGTTGAGGTTTTCTTGAGCGAAAGCGGTTTCTTCGTCGCCAAACCCAAACACGCGCTGTTTAGAAAAGCCGAGGGTCGAACTCGCTGCTTTGCGTCCGCNTGTTCTGCATCCAGCGTGGTAANTTCTTCTCGTGCTGTCCAGTATTTGTTGGACTGATCGATTGCAGAGTAGGGTTTTTGTTCGGCTCGAATTTGCCGAACCGGATGCATTTGGTTTTTCTGGGATCTCTTGCACTCTGTGGCACGCATGGTAGCGTTTCNAACCCCCTCATGAACACGTACGACGGTTGTCATATTTCGATTCAGGTTCCGGTTGATTTCGGAACCGAAAAAGAAAAAGAACTTCGGCAAGTCTTCGAACAAGATCTATCCGGTTCTACTCTCGCCGTTCAAAGCCGGGATGGAGTGGCGAAACCAAGGATTAGCGCAATCTCAATCGATGATTTCGCTTATGTCCGAAGCGCGAAAGCGGCCGAAGAATGGAAGAATGCTGCCGAAAAAGCAGAAGTAAAAAATGATGCTTTTCCAGTCGTCGATTGGGCAGCGAGCAGAACCTTACGACAATTCCTTCAGGGTCACAAATGAGCGCTCGCTGGAGTATTCTCTAATGACACCCGAGTTTTGTGGAGCCGGTTCGGATAACCAACAACCACGGTTATAGAATTAGGTCCGATTGTCACTATTGATTGGTCGCGACCGGTCCCGCTGTGTCGACAGTGAAATCCCACCGGGTCTCCACTTTCTTCCCGTTCA
>JGI12053J15887_10000852_pt1 | contig 13308 bp, 12 predicted proteins | sample MedBloCAOM1_O3_FD_15887 | JGI IMG/M metagenome (IMG submission 15887)
GGTGACCGAGGCAGATGCCGAAGGTCGGGGTGCCGCTGTCGATGATGTCGCGGATGACCGGCACCGCATATTCGCCCGTCGCCGCCGGATCGCCCGGGCCGTTGGAAAGGAAAACGCCGTCGGGCTTGAGCGCGAGGATGTCCTCGCTCGAAGTCTGCGCCGGGACCACCGTCACCTTGCAGCCGTTACCCGCGAGCTGGCGCAGGATGTTGCGCTTGATGCCGTAATCGATGGCGACCACGTGGAACGTCGAGCGGTCCTGCCGGCCATAGCCCTTGTCCCACTCCCACGCTGTCTCGTCCCAGGTGAAGCGCTGTCCCGACGTCACCATCGGCACGAGATCCATGCCGTCGAGTCCCGGCCATGCGCGCGCTTCCTGCGCGAGGGAATCGAGGTCGAACCGGCCCGACGGTTCGTGCGCGATCACGGCGTTCGGCATGCCGTTGACGCGAATGCGGCTGGTGAGCGCGCGGGTGTCGATGCCGGAGATACCAATGATGCCCCGCGCCTTGAGCCACTGGTCGAGGTGGCGCGTGGCGCGGTAGTTCGACGGCTGGGTGATCGCGGTATGCAGCACCACGCCGCGTGCGCCCGGCGTTGCCGCCATGTTGACGGTCTCGATGTCGTCCTCGTTGGTGCCGACATTGCCGATATGCGGGAAGGTGAAGGTGATGATCTGCCCGGCATAGGAAGGGTCGGTGAGGATCTCCTCGTAGCCGGTCATGGCGGTATTGAAGCACACCTCGCCCACCGCGTGGCCGGTTGCGCCGAAGCCCACGCCTTCGATCACGGTGCCGTCAGCAAGCACGAGCAGCGCGGTTGCCTTGGGCTCGGCCCAGGCCTGCTTGGAACAGGCTTCCTTGAAAGGAGCGTCCTTCGAAGGCGGATCGTTGGCGAGCGGCTCTCCACGGCCGGCGTCTGCTGGTTGTTTCTCGGTCATCGAAGGCCTAAATCTCAATCCGCGCCGCCGGTCGAGGATCGGTTCGACTCGATCGAGAGAAGGGCGCGCCCTTGTGAAAGGCCATAGCCGTGCTGCGCGACGAGATCAACACCGCCTTGAAAGGCGCCATGAAGGCACGGGACGAGCGCCGCGTGTCGACGCTGCGCCTGGTCAATGCCGCGCTCAAGAACGCCGACCTGGAGGCGCAAGGCCAAGGCAAGCCGGTGCTTGCCGATGACGAGCTCCTCGGCCTCCTCCAGAAGCTCATCAAGCAGCGCCAGGAATCGGTCGAAATCTACGACAAGGCCGGGCGCAAGGAGCTCGCCGACCAGGAGCGCGGCGAGATCGATATCATCCGCGCCTATCTCCCCGCGCAGATGTCGGAGGCGGAGGCAAGGGCGGCGATCGCCGAGGTCATCAAGACGACAGGCGCCCAGAGCATCAAGGACATGGGCAAGGTCATGGCTGCGCTCAAGCAGAGCCATGCCGGCAAGATGGACTTCGGCAAGGCCTCCGGCCTGGTGAAGGGGCTGCTGGCGGGCAATTGACCGCGCGGTGGCTGGCTAGGATTGACGTCAGAAAGTATCGGCCCCTTTAAAATGGAGGTTCGAGCATGTCCGTGTCCTGCAAGTTCGAGCGCAGCCTGCTCAATCGCGAGGAGGACGAGACCATCCGGGTTACACACCATCCTGCGATTTATGAACACGACGCAGAGGGGTTGAAGACCTTGCGCGTCCGCTTGCGGCAGATGCGCGACAAGGAGCGGACTCTGACACGACAGAAGCAGCGTGAGGTCCGGGGCAAGGCCGAGCCGCGCGGTGGAAGCTTCCCGGGCACCGCCGAACGGCCCCTCCACCGGAAGCAGGTCTTCGCGGCTGCGCTGAAGCGGGTGAACAAAGAATTGGCCCGCGTTCACAAGGTGCAGGCCCGGACTGCCCAGGTAGAGGCAGCTTGGCGCGCACTCGCGCTGCGCCGCGCGGCACAATTTATGCCATATCCGGCGGCCGGCGACACCGCTCATGAGGGCATGCGACCGCTTCCGAGCCAGCGCCGCCGAACAAAGGTTCCTGCCAGCAAGATCGGCAGAGTCTCGCAGGCAACGAAGGTCGCACAAGCGGCGACGGACTCGCGGAATTAGTTGACTCCTGTTTTGCTGGGCGATCTAGGGGGCGAATCCGCCATCCCCAAGGTTGGAAGTTCCAGATGCCGGCCGCCAAAGAGGCGCCGCGTTACAGTGAAGGATGTGTCTTCTTCAGGAAAAAGTGATTCCATCGCAGGGCGATTCCCGGGTAGACACGCGGCCGTCAAACCAGGGGGGGCAATCCGTGACCATCCAGGACACCGCTGCGCGCTACGCGCCTTATGTGCTGAGCATCGTGCGCATCGCCGCAGCATTGCTGTTTTTCGAGCACGGCACGTCGCGCCTGTTCGGCTGGCCGTCGCCGCTGCCGACCCCCGCGCCGCTCTCGATGTACTGGTTCGCCGGCGCGATCGAGCTCGTCGGCGGCGCGCTGCTCGCGCTCGGTCTTTTCACCCGGCCGGTGGCGTTGATCATGTCAGGCGAGATGGCATTCGCCTATTTCATCAGCCACGCGCCGGCGGGCTTTTTCCCGATCCTCAACCGCGGCGACGCCGCCATTCTTTATTGCTTCATCTTTCTCTATATCGCGTTCGCCGGCGGCGGCCCGTGGAGTGTCGATGCGCTGATGGGGCGCAAGATTAATCCGCGGTAGGCCTTCGGTTCTGCGTGCAAGCACGGGACTTTTGGCGACCGAGACTCCCGCGGTAAGACCACATCAGGTTCAGAAATCCCGCGTTGCGCGCAATGGGTCCATTGCGCCGCTGCTCAGTCATAGCCGTAGATGATGTGATAAATAACGTAGATTCCCAGAGCGATACTTACGAACGAGAAGAAGAACTTGGCTACGGTGGGCGCCCATTTTTCGCCGACCAGTTTCTTCCACATGACTCCTTGAGCGGTGTATTCGAAGGCGATTTCTGCAAACCGACGGCTGAAAAAGTATGCGAGTCCTTATCAAGATGAAAATAACGTCGAAGATGATACCAACCTGATCTTCCCAAATCATGCACGCCGTCATCTGGTTATCACCACACCCTGCTCTTGCTCAATCCGGGGATCAAGGGAAGGCACGGCTGTATGATTGCCTTATGAGCGAAGGGACGGAATAGTTCCGCGCAGCGCATAGCCGAGCGGGAACACGCCGCCGGCCAAATAGAGTCCGCCGATTGCAAGCCCAGTTAGGCAAGCCACCTGATCGCCTGCGGCCTCGATGGCCCAGCTGGCTGCTTCGCGCTCCTGTCCTCGATCTCCTCTAAAAAAGTTTTGGATGCCGCCGCGCGGTTGGCACGCCGGCACCTGCGCTTGCGTTCTGCTCCGTCTTATGTTTCGCCATTGTCGTTTGCACGTGCGCCGAAACAGGCGTGCCGGGCGGGCGAGGGCGGCCCGGAAGGATGACGACGATGCAGCAATGTCGGGTGCGCGGTGTCCGCAGCGTCGAGCTCGCGGTCACGAACCTCGAGGAAGCCGGGCGATTCTACGAGAGCGTCTGGAGGCTGCGGCCGGTGGAGGCGCGCGACGGCGTCCAACTCTATCGCGGGACTGCGGCCTATCATCATATCGTCGGCCTGCATCGCGGGCCAAGGCCGGGGCTCGTGCGCATTGTGTTCGACGTGGCGGACCGCGAAGGCGTGGACGCACTCCACCGCGCGATCTCGGCAGCGGGGGCGCCTGTCACCGCCCCCGCGCGGCTCGCCGCCGACGGTGGCGGCTATGGCTTCGGATGCCGGGATCCGGACGGCCGCAACCTCGCATTCGTGTGCGCGTGCGCCGATCACGCGGACGCACAGGACATGACCGACCGGCCGCGCCAGATCGCCCACGTCAATCTCAACGCCCTGAACTTCGACGCCAGCTATCGCTTCTTCACGGAGATGCTCGGCTTTCGACAAATCGACGAGAACGCCCCGCTGTGGTTTCTGCATTGCGACACCACCGAGCACAGCTCCATCGTTCTCGCCAAGACCGGCCTCGCCACCCTCAATCACATCGCCTTCGAGATGCCGGACTTCGATTCCGTCATGCGCGGCATGGGCCGAATGAAGGAGAACGGCTATCCGATCGAGTGGGGGCCGGGCCGGCATGGGCCCGGCAACAACGTGTTCGCCTATTTCTGCGGTCCGGACGAGGTGCCGATCGAGTACACCGCCGAGGTACTGCAGATCGACGACGGCTATGTACCGCGCGGGTCGGAGCATTGGAAGTTTCCGCCCGGCCGATCGGACCAGTGGGGCATCACGCAGCCGCGCTCGGCGCGCTATTACCGCGTGCAGCGGCTGTTCGGTTTCATCGCAGAGGGCTACCGGCTCGATGCGAGCTGACGCGGAGACGAAGTATCGCAGCCGGCGCAAGGCTCCTCGACGAGCGTGGCGGCAACCGGGATGATAGGCTGTCCGGGATAAGAGCATAAAAAAAGCGGAGGGAACCTGGTGCGCGGCCCGATCCTGCTGGTCTCGACGGCCTGCGCAGCGTTCGCACTCGCGAGCGTTGCGCGGGCGCAGGACTATCCGACCAAGCCGATCCGGGTGATCGCGTCGTCAGCGGCCGGCGGGATCAGCGACATCTTCATGCGCACGGTGAGCGAGGAGCTGAGCCGGCGCTGGGGCCAGCCGATCGTCATCGAGAACCGCGCCGGCGGCGGCATGAATATCGGCGGGCGCGCCTGTGCCGAGGCGCCGGCCGACGGCACCACCATCTGCATCATGTCGAACGAGGTGGTCACCTATAATCAATATCTCTACAAGAACCCCGGCTTTGACGCCGAGAAGGGCATCGCGCCGGTCAGCAACCTGTTCTTCCTGACTCAGGCGCTGGTGGTCAATTCCGCGCTGAAGGTGAAAAGCCTCGCCGAGCTTGCGGCATTGTCGAAGGCAAAGCCCGGCACGTTGAGCTACTCGGCGCCGGCCGCGCCGCTCGCCTTGTTCATGGACAACTTCAACAGGGAGCACGGCGCCGACCTCGTCCGCGTGCCGTTCAAGGGCGGCGGCGACGCCGTCAACGGCGTGCTGACGGGCGCGACGCCGATCACTTTTCTGGGCGTGGGAAACTTGATCTCTCATCTGCAGAGCGGAATGATGACCGGTCTCGTGCTCGACGGCGCGCAACGTTCGCCGCTATTCCCCGACATCCCGATGCTGCGGGAAACCGGCTATCGCGGCCCGTTGACGCGGTCCTATTTCGGCCTCTACGCGCCGATGGGCATGCCGCCGGCCTTCATCGCGAAGATTGCCGCCGATATCCGGTCGATCGCGAACGAGGCAGCCTTCCGCGACAAAAACCTGATCGCGCGCGGGCTCGAGCCCGTGTTCAACACGCCCGAGGAGTTCGCGCAGTTCCTCAGGCAGGATCGGATCGAGGCCCGGCGCGTCGTCAAAGACGCAGGCCTGCTGCCACAATGACAGACAACGGGAGCGAGACAGCATGAAACGTTTGGCCGCAATCGCCGCATTGATCGCCATCGCCACGGCGACGACGCCGTCGCGCGCGCAGGAGTATCCGTCGCGGCCGATCAGGGCCCTGACCACCACCAGCGCAGGCGGGATCAGCGACATCTTTATGCGTGCGCTCGGCGACGAGCTGCACAAACGCTGGGGACAGCCGGTCGTGGTGGAAAACCGGCCGGGCGGCATGCAGAACGTCGGCACGCGCGCCTGCGGCGAAGCGCCGCCCGACGGCTACACCGTCTGCATCGTCAACGCCGATCCGCTGGTCTATAACCAGTTCCTGCTCAAGAACATGCCGTTCGATCCGGAGAAGGTGGCGCAGCCGGTCACCAATCTCTATCACCTGATTCAGGTGCTGGTGGTCAACGCATCGCTGAAAACGAAGACGGTCGACGAGCTCATCGCGCTGTCCAAGGCGAAAGCCGGCACGTTGAGCTACGTCACGGCGGCGCCGCCGCTCGCGCTCTACATGGAGACGCTGAAACAGCAGCAGGGCGCGGACTGGGTGCGGGTGCCGTTCAAGGGCGGCGGTGAGGCGGTCAACGCGGTGCTGAGCGGCTCGACGCCGGTCGCGCTCATCGGCGAGGGCAATGTCATCGGCCAGATCCAGGCCGGCACGATGACGCCGCTGGTCATGGTCAACAACATCAAGTCGCCGAACTTCCCCAACGTTCCGACCATGGCCGAGACCGGCTATACCGGCGCGCCGTCGCGCAGCTGGTACGGGCTCTTCGTTCCGCCCGGTACGCCCAAGCCGATCGTCGACAAGCTCGCCAAGGAGGTCGCCAGCATCGTCCGCGATCCTGCCTTCCGCGAGCGCCATCTCACTGCCCGCAGCCTCACGCCGGCAATCAACACGCCGGAGCAGTTCGCCGAAGAGATCAAGAAGGATCGCGCGGCCGCCCAGCAGGTCGTCAAGGACGCCGGCCTCGAGCCGCAGTAAGCTTCAGCGCTTCATGCCACAGCCAACAGCGCGGCAATCAATGCGCCATCAGGACAGGCAAGGACGCGTGGGCAAGGATGTGGCGGGTGGCTCCGCCAAAAATCATCTGCCGCAATCGGCTCTGGGTATAGGCCCCCTTGATCAGCAGGTCGCATTGTAGCGACTTTGCCTGCGCCAGGATGGCCTCACCGGTGCTGCGGCCCTCAGGCTGGACGGTGATCGGTTCGGACGGCACCCCGTTGCGATGAAGATAGCGGGCAAGGTCTTCGCCGGTCGGCCCAGGCACCGTTCCACCCTGCACCGTCAGCACGACGACACGACTTGCTTGCCTGAGCAGCGGCATTGCAAGCGCCGTCGTCCTCGCCTGTTCGGTGCTGCCATTCCATGCAATCAGGATTTTATCGCCCATGCGCTGCGGCGGGGACGGCGGTGCAATCAAGACGGGCCGGCCCGATTCGAACAAGCCGGCTTCAATCGTCGTCATGCTCGGTCTCGACCACCTGCTGGTGCCTGGCCTCCCCAACACGATGAGGTCGAAGACGCGGCCGTAGCTGCCGACGAAAGGATCCCCATCCGGGGCCGCATCCAACCAGCCGAATGAAAGAGCGCCGCTCCCGTTCGCCCTCGCCACACCGTTCCCGGTCATGAATGTCTCGAACGCGCCGCGGGCTTGCTTCGCCATCTCGGCGTCATGATCCCTGACCTCCTCGATCGGCAGCGGAACGCCGGAATCCAGCGCGTAGAGCTCGACCATGGCCTGGAACAGAGCGAAACCCTCCATGTAGCTGTCGAACTTGCGTGCCAGCAGAAGCGCGCACTGTAAGGTCGAAGCAAGGAGGGCATGTTGCTCGGTCGGAACAAGGATGCTCTTCATGGCGTGAGCCTCATCTGGTGGGCCGCCTCATCCCGCATCCAGTCCTGATCCACTCGCTCAGTGGGCTGGATGTTACACCGGGGGAGACGAGAGACGCAAAAACGGAATACATATCCCGGATGCCGGAAACCAAGCTACCGCAGTCGGGCCCGCAGCCCGGACGTTGGGTGCTCAGCCATGGCGAGATCCGCACCATCGTGTTCGGTCTCATGCTGGCGATGTTCCTCGCCGCCCTCAACCAGACCATTGTCGCCACCGCCCTGCCGACCATCGGTCGCGATTTTCGCGATTTCGAGCTGCTGCCATGGATCGTTACGGCCTACCTGCTAAGCTCGACCGTGGTCGCGCCGTTGTACGGAAAACTCAGCGACATCCACGGACGCCGCGCCATGATGCTCGCGGCCGTCGGCATCTTCACGGCCGGCTCCGTCGCCTGTGCCATGGCGCCCGACATGATCATGCTGATCCTCGGTCGCGCTCTGCAGGGGATCGGCGGCGGCGGCATCCTTCCCTTGGCGCAATCCATCCTTGCCGATGCGGTCGCGCCGCGCGAGCGCGGCCGCTACCAGGCGTATATGGGGAGCGTCTGGGTGACCGCCGGGCTCGGCGGTCCGGTCGTCGGCGGCATCCTGGCCGAGCATTTCCACTGGTCGATCATCTTCTGGTTCAATGTTCCGCTCGGGCTGATCGCGGCCGCCATGGCGCATAGGAGCCTCAAGCGCCTGCCGCGGCACGACCACAAGCACAAGCTCGACCTGCTCGGCGCCGGCCTGATGACGGCCGCGGCAATCCCGCTGCTGCTGGCGCTCACATGGGGTGGAACGCGCTATCCCTGGCTTTCCGCGCCCATTGCCGCGCTGGTTCTGGCCGCGGCCGTGCTGTCGGGCCTGTTCATCTGGCGGCTGATGCAGGCGTCCGAACCGTTCCTGCCGCTGCCCGTCCTCGCCAATCCGGTGATGCGCATGGGCACCGTGTGCACTTCATTCTCGCAAGGCGTGGTGATCGGGCTCACCATCTTCCTGCCGCTCTATTACGAGGTCGTGCACAAGTTCACAGCAAGCGATTCCGGCCTCGCGCTCATTCCCATCGTCGTGATGTCGACACCCGGATCGATCCTGGCGGGCCGCGCGATGATGGTCCTCACCCACTACAAGCGCGTGCCGCTCATCGGTCTCGTGTGCTCGATCGCGGCGCTCTCGGTCCTGGTCTGGAACCCGGCAACACCGCCGATCTGGGTCGCCATCGTCCTGAGCATCGTCGCGTTCGGCATCGGCACCACCTATCCGGTCGGCACGGTCTCGATCCAGAACGCAGTGTCGCGCTATCAGGTCGGCGCCGCGATGGGGGCGATGAATTTCTTCCGCGGACTGACGGCGGCGTTTATCGTCGCGGTCATGGGTGCCATCCTGCTGGCGACGCTCGGCGTCGCGCCCGAACGCGGGGGCCACGTCACCGTCATGAGCGCAACGGCGGCGAACGCGCTCGGCGTCGATCTCGCTCACGTCTTCCGGGGGGTGTTCGCGCTCGGGGTCGGGTGCCTGATCGCAAGCCTGATCGCCCTGATCCGCATGGAGGAGCGCCCGCTGCGCGGCCGCAGCGAGGAGATCCCACCGGTGGCGTAGTGCGCGGGCGCCGACCAATGTCCAGTCAGTCGGGGATCGTTCAGCCGAGGTCAGTGCGGGGCGGTGCGGACGCATTCACCCCTTTTTCCAGGTTCGCGCCGTGTCCATCCGCTGAAATCGTAAACTGAAATGTCATCCCCGGGCCGGTATTGCGAGAAGCCCACACCCGTCCGCCGTGAGCGTCGATGATCGAGCGACAGATGGACAATCCCATGCCCAGGCCATCCGGCTTCGTGGTGTAGAACGCGCTGAAAAGCCGGTCCGCGTTCTCGGGCTCTATTCCGACGCCGACGTCCTCCACCGCTACCAGCACCTGGCCGGGATCTTGCCGTTGCGTGCGGATGAACAGCACGCGCTCGCGATCGGTAATCATGGCCATCGCCTGGACTGCATTGATGACAAGATTGATGATCACTTGCTGCAGCTGGATCTGATCGCCACGCACCATGGGCATCCGCGGCGCGGGCTGTCGCCGAATAGTCACTCCATGGCGAAGCGCCTCGTGCTGTACCAGAGTGATTGCCTCGTCGATGACGTCGTTGATGTCGAGTTGGATCATCTCCGGGGCGGCCTTCCTGGAGAACTCGCGGATCCCTCGGATCACCCCGCTCGCGCGATGGGCCTCACCGACAATCTGCCTTATGGCGTCGAGCGCCTCGTCTGTTTGCGGAACCTCCCGGTCCAGCCACCGCAGGCTGGCTTCGCCGTTGGCGACGATGGCCGCGAGCGGCTGGTTCACTTCATGCGCAATCGACGCGCTCATTTCTCCGAGAGTCGTCATCCGAGTGACGTGGGCGAGCTCGGTCTGTGCGATGTGCAACGCCTCTTGCGCCTTCCTGGTCGCAGTGACATCCATCAGCGCCCCGACAATTTCCTCCTCCCCCGATTCGTATTTCAGGCGATGAGCCCGAACGTGAAGGTGTTTGACGCTTCCATTCGGCGTCAGCAAACGGTGCTCACAGTCGTAATCTTGTTCGCCCTGCGCCGCGCGATCGATTTCACGCCGCACGAGCTCGCGGTCGTCCAGGTGGACGCATTGAAGGATTACGTCGATCGTCGGTTTGACCGCGCGGTCGACTCCCAATATCCGATAGGTTTCGTCCGACCAGAAGATGTCGCCGCTCGCTATCTTCCAGCCGAAGCTGCCGGTCACGCTCAGGCGCTGAGCCTCGGCCAGATAGGCTTCGCTCAGCCGCAGCGCGCTTTCGGCCCGCTTTTGATCCTCGATGTCGTGGCCCACCCCATACCATTTGACCACGCCTCCGCTCTCGTCATGCAGCGGCACGCGGCGGACCCAGACCCGTCGATATTCTCCGTCGGCTCGCCGCAGGCGCTGTTCCATCTGGAACGGTTCCCCCGTCGGCAAGTGGGCGCGCCACGCGCGCTCGACGAGCACGAGGTCGTCGGGATGGATCGCTACCCCCCAGCGCTGGCCCGTCAAGCTGTCCTGGGAAAGACCGGTGTAGTCCCGCCAGGTTTGATTGACGAAATCGAGGGAGCCGTCGCGCCGGTAGCGCGCGGCCAGCGCCGGGAGGGTGTCGATCGTCACTTGAAGCTCTCGTTCGGCCTGGCGACTGGTCTGCTCGGCCCGCCTTCGCTCGGCGTTCTCGACTTGCAGCGATGCGTTGAGTCTTTCGAGCTCCTGAACGGCCGTCTGCAGGTCATCGCGTGTGCGCCGGAGAGACTGTGCTGCGTTTCTTTGCGCCGCGTTCAGCACAATCACGAACACGGCCGTGATCGCAAACAGGACAAGGCGCGGTATGTCCTTGAACGCCACTGCGACCGAATGCATCGGGGGCAAGAAAAAGTAATCGAAAGCCGAAATGGAGAGCGCGGTCGCGAGCAAACCCGGGCCAACGCCCCCAAACCAAGACGCGAACATGATCGCGCAGAGAAACAGGGATACGAATGGAGCGGTTTCCAGGAACCTGTTTAGCAGCAGCCCGGCGACCAATGCCGCGACAACGGACAGAGCCGCAATTGCGTAACGTATTGTAGCGGACGGTTTGGACCAGCACGGAGGAATGGACTTCGACATTTTCCCGCCTCCACGAAGGAACGATGCCGTCACTCCCTTTCGGAGAAGCGACAGGTCGGCATCCGTGCATCAAGTTCGGCACTCGATAAGGTTGCGGTGCCGATGGTACAGCGATTCAAGGCCTGCAAGTCGAACGATCCTAAACCTAGGTATGGGCTTCGCAAACGAATGTGGGGTGCGGTTCAACCTCCGTAGAATGGATCGGCTCGTCGTCGTTGCTATGCTGTTGTTCAAGGCCGGGTGTCCCACGGCATGAGAGACCACCTGGAACCGCACATACGGGAGAGTGCCATGACACGGTCAATGCAGGCTTCACTCACCGCGATCGGTCGTCAGCTGCACGACGAATATTTGCCGACTTTGGCGAAGCCGCTGCCGAGCGATCTCAAGGATCTGGTCGCCCGATTGGTTGCGCTCGAAATCAACAAGCGTGGATCGAGCAAGCGAGCCATCGCGGTGTTGCCATCAGCCACCGCGCATCCGGAATCGAAGGCGTAACCGGCCGAGGGTCGTCGCGCGACACAGGGACGAAATTTGGAGGTCATCGTCATGAGCCTCACCGCAGTTTTGACGTTGCGACCGAGCCGGCTGGCCGCCGATGTCGTCTTCGCGACGGCCGGCTTGGCGGCGATGGCTGAAATCTGGCGCAGCTGGAGCAAGGAGCTTTTCGGTTCCTACCGACCCGAACTGCACTACATGCGCGGTCCCGGCCCGAAATGGCATGAAAAGCAAGCCCAAGAGGATTCAATCCGATCGATGCCCCATCGTTCGTAGAGGGGAGATCTGCGACGGGCTCGATGGTCTGCGCGGGATTGCGTCACAAAGCTCGGCATTTCGATCATCGATTGCGATTCATCCAAGAGGGCGGCGAGCACTCTTATTCCGCGGCACACTAACCCTTCACCAGCGGCAGCAGCAGGCAGGATGGGTGCATGCGGTGGTGGTGGATCGTGTCGGTTCCGATCGCAGTCGGGGGATAGGGATGGGTGAAGACGGCGTCAGTCAGTGGCGAGTCGCCATTGGCGATCTCCAGCCGGATACGATGACCCTGCTTGAACAGATACGCGATGGGCAGCATCTCGATGTCGAACCGGTAGATTTCGCCGGGCATCAGCGGCTGCGGATTGGTGTGGGTGTAGAACGGACGCAGTTCGGTCGTGCGGGCCGGATCCTTCTCACGGTGCGAGGCTTGCAGCCAGCCCTTGGAGACGTTGGTGAAGACGGGTTGTGCGCCCATCGCGCGCGCGGCGTCCTCCTGCGGCGCCTGGTCGGCAAGCTTGACGATGAAACGGGTGTCGATCTGGTCCGATGACGCATGGAGCTCGAGCACGATCGGCCCGGTGACCTCGATATCGGACGCCAGCGGCGCCGACGTGAACGTGAGAACCCGCCGCACCGGGTCCGGTCGTCCGTCGGGGCCGATCGCGACCACGCCGTTGGTCCATTCCCAGTCCGGATAGGCATAGGCGGTCGCCTCCTCGTCTGCCGCCGGCGGCTCGGTCGACAGCCCGCCGTCGTTGAGCGAGGTCACGCTGCCGGAAGGCCCCCGACGCAGGAAATAACGAATATAGGTCGCGCGCGCGAGCGGCCATTGCGGCTCCTCGCGCCAGACATCGGCGCCGCGGATGAACAGCCGAACCGGCGCACCGTCCATGAATCCGTTGTCCACGCCCTTGAGGTGTTGATCGTAGAACGGCAACAGCTCCTTGCGGTGGAACTCGACCTGATCGAATTGATGGTGCGCCTCGTGCACGTTCTTGGCGCCGGTGACGACGAGCTTCTTGGGCGCCCTCACTTCCTCGAAGCCGAGGATGTTGCCGCGCAGGTGCAGGCCCATCTTGCCCCAATGCCCGATCGACAGCACCGGCACCTTGATCCGCCCGAGCCGTTCGAAGGCGGAGCGCTCGCGCCACCAGTCGTCGTCGAGCGTGTGCTCGGTGATGGCGCCGACGAGATCGAGGCGCATCGGCGGACGTCCCGCAGCGCCGGCGGGGCGATGCTGGTTGTCGGCGCGCAGGTTGGCGTACCAGGATGAACGGTAGCTGCAGAAGATGCCGCCGTGATAATTGGAGCAGCGATACTGGTCGACCAGCCCGTCGTAGGGCGCGATGCAGGCGAGGCCGGGCGGGTTGCGTGTCGCCATCAGCCATTGCGCCATGGCGTAGTAGGACTGGCCGATGCCGCCGACGCGACCGTTGCACCAGGGTTGCTGTGCGATCCAGGCGATCAGCTCGACGTAGTCCTCCTGCTCGGTGGCATCCATGAATCCGAATTCGCCCTCGGAGCGGCCCGAACCGCGCACGTCCGCATGCACATAGGCGTAGCCTTGCGCCACGTACCATTCGATCGGGCCGGTCTCGCGCCAGAGAA
>JGI12053J15887_10000854_pt1 | contig 13280 bp, 11 predicted proteins | sample MedBloCAOM1_O3_FD_15887 | JGI IMG/M metagenome (IMG submission 15887)
GCATGAGCGCCACGGCAAGCTCGACATCCTCATCGGCAATGCCGGTGTCGCCGGTCCCTCCTCGCCGCTCGGCCATATCGAAATGAAGCCGTGGAACGACGTGATGGCGATCAACGTATCGGCGAATTTCCAGCTGATCCGCTGCATGGAGCCGCTGCTGAAAAAATCCGCCGCCGGCCGCGCGGTGTTCGTCACCTCCGCCGCCGCCAGCAAGGCCAGCGCCTATCTCGGCCCCTATGCCGCCTCGAAAGCGGCGCTGGAGACGCTGGCGCGGGCCTGGGCGCAGGAAACCGCGAGCACGCCGCTGCGCGTCAACCTGTTCAATCCCGGCCCGGTCAGGACCCGCATGCGTGCCACGGTGTTTCCCGGCGAAGACCCGTTGACGCTGGATACGCCGGAACAGGTCGCCGAATCGATCGTGCCGATGTGCGCGCCCGACTGGACCGAGACCGGCAAGCTATACGACTACCCGACCCGCACGCTGCTGGGTTTTCGCGCGCCGGCATAGATAAGCTTGTGTCCCGGACGCGGTGCAGCGCTTCTTGGCGATGCACCGCAGAGCCGGGACCCACATTTACATCGCGCAATACAATTACAATACATGGGCCCCGGCTCTGCAGCGCATCGCTTGCGCGCTGCGCTGCGTCCGGGGCACGGCCCTGGCGCGTTCGGTCAGTCGCACAGTTCGTATTTGGACGACACGCATTTATGCGCCTTGGCACGCGCATCGGCGAGTTGCTGCGGCGTCATCTCTTTCTCGAGTGAGATCAGCTCCTTCTTGGCCTCGGTGTTGCCCTCCTTGGCCGAAACTTCGTACCACATATAGGCGCGAACCACGTCGGGTGATTCCTCGCCGTCGGCCTTCCAGTAAAGGCTCCCCAGCATCAGCTGGGCGTCGGCGTTGCCTTGCTTGGCGGCCAGCCGGCTCCACTTCTTTGCTTCCTTCTGGTCCTTGGTGACGCCCAGTCCCATCCGGTGCATCAACGCGATCTGGTACTGCGCCAGCGCATTGCCTTTTTCCGCCAAGGGGCGAAAAAGTTTTACCGCCGCCGCGTATTCCTTTTTCGCAAAGGCCTTGGTCGCCTCTTCCCAACTGGCATTCGCTGCCGGAATATTTGCCGTCAGCCCGAGCAACAGGATCGCTGCCGTCAATCCGGAAAACCTGAACATTCCCATGAGCTACCCCTAAAGTTGATCTTCAGTATGTTTGTTATGATTCCAGCGTAGCCCAGGAATCGGCCGGCACAAATACCCGGCGGCGATCGCAGTGATCATCCCTGTTGAAATGCGCGCCCGCCCGGGTGCGCCGCAGGATTGACTCGCGAAAGCCGGAGTTATTCACTCCCCGGCAAGCGGGAAAACCCGCAAGCCAAAAAGTAAGGGAGGATGCCGATGCCACATCGCGATGACCGAAACCGTGCGGTTGCCGGTTTTTCAAGAACCGTTTCCGCCGTTCTCGCGGCCGCCGCCCTGCTCGGCCTGACCGCGCTGCCGCGGACCGCCGGTGCCGGCGACGTCCCCACCTTCGCGGTCGATGCCTCCTGGCCAAAGCCGCTGCCGAACAACTGGACCATCGGCCAGGTCGGCGGCATTACCGCCGATTCAAAGGGGCATATCTGGGTCATCCACCGCCCGCGTTCGCTGACCGACGACGAAAAGGGTGCGGCCCTGACGCCGCCGCGATCAAAGTGCTGCGTCTCGGCGCCGCCGGTGCTGGAATTCGACGCCGACGGCAATCTGCTGCGCTCCTGGGGCGGGCCCGGCGAAGGCTATGAGTGGGTCGGCCGCGAGCACGGCATCGAAGTCGACGACAAGGGTTTTGTCTGGCTCACCGGCAATGCCGACAACGACAACGTCGCCATGAAATTCACCGCCGACGGCAAGTTCGTGATGCAGATCGGCAAGATCGCGCCGACCAAGGGCAGCAACGACACCACCCAGCTCGGCAAGCCCGCCGAGATCACCTACGTCAAGGACGCCGACGAACTCTTTATCGCCGACGGCTATGGCAACCGCCGCGTCATCGTGTTCGACGCCACGACCGGCGCCTACAAGCGGCATTGGGGCGCCTACGGCAAGCCGCCGAACGACGACAAGCAGGCGGCGTACGATCCGGCGGCACCGGTGTCGCAGCAGTTCGGCAATCCCGTGCACTGCGTGAAGGTGACCAATGACGGTTTTGTTTACGTCTGCGACCGCATCAACAACCGCATCCAGGTGTTCAAAAAGGACGGCACTTTTGTAAAAGAGTGGTTCTATGAGAAGAACACGCTCGGCAATGGCGCGGTGTGGGATGTGGCGGTGTGGCCCGATCCGAAGCAGAGCTATCTGTTGAGCGCCGACGGCGAGAACAATGAAATCCGGGTGATCAAGCGCGAGGACGGCACCGTGGTTGGCAGCTTCGGGCGCAACGGCCGCAACGCCGGCCAGTTCCACTGGATCCACGCCATGGCGATCGACGCCAAGGGCAACGTCTATACCGCCGAGGTCGATACCGGAAAGCGCATCCAGAAGTTCAAGCTGACCTCGGACGCGCTACGATAGGCGCATTGCGGCCCGGCGCGACAAGTACTATCGGAAACGACAATCACCCCCCGGTAACGGCTCCGAAAAGAGGGCCGGCCGGGGGATCACATTTGGAGGGAATTCAATGAAGACGATACGCACGCGGCGTTTCGCCGCGCTCATCGCGCTTGCCTGTGCCGGCCTCGCCGCACCCGCATTCGCCCAGGACAAGACCATCAAGATCGGCGTGCTCAATGACATGTCGAGCCTCTACGCCGATATCGGCGGCCCCAATTCGGTGCTCGCGGTCAAGATGGCGGTCGAGGATTCCGGCCTCACCAAGAGGGGCTGGAAGGTCGACGTGCTCAGCGGCGACCACCAGAACAAGGCGGATATCGGCACCAACATGGCGCGACAATGGATCGATGTCGACAAGGTCGATGCGGTCGTCGATACGCCGAACTCCGGCGTCGCGCTTGCGGTCAGCAATCTAATGAAAGAGAAGAACGCAATCCTGATCAATTCCGGCGGCGCCAGCGCCGACCTGACCGGCAAAGCCTGTACGCCGAACACGGTTTCGGTGACCTACGATACCTATATGCTCGCGCATGGCACCGGCAAGGCGCTGACCAAGGCCGGCGGCGACAGCTGGTTCTTCCTGACCTCCGACTACGCCTTTGGTCACGCGCTGGAGCGTGATACCGCCGCGGTCGTCACCGCCACTGGCGGCAAGGCTCTCGGCGGCGTCAAGCATCCGCTCAATACCTCGGACTTCTCCTCCTTCCTGCTGCAGGCGCAGGCGTCGAAGGCCAAGGTCATCGGCCTCGCCAATGCCGGCGGCGACACCACCAACGCCATCAAGCAAGCGTCGGAGTTCGGCATTGTCACTGGTGGCCAGAAGCTCGCAGCACTCCTGCTCTTCATCAACGACGTGCATTCACTGGGCCTCAAGACCGCGCAGGGCCTTTCCTTCACCGAATCCTTTTACTGGGACATGAACGACCAAACTCGGGCATGGTCAAAGAAGCTTGCAGCGCAATCGAAAACCGGTTCGATGCCGTCGATGACGGTGGCGGGGCTCTATTCAGGCGTGCTGCATTATCTCAAGACGCTGGAGGCGATGGGAGGTAATCCGCATGACGGCGCCAAGGTCGTCGCCAAGATGAAGGAGTTGCCGACCGACGACATCCTGTTCGGCAAGGGCACCATTCGCGCCGACGGTCGCAAGATGCTTCCGGCCTATTTGTTCGAGGTCAAGAAGCCCGAAGAATCGAAGTATCCCTGGGATTACTACAAGCTGGTCGCGACGATCTCGCCGGAGGAGGCTGCAAGGCCGCTTAGCGAAAGCGAGTGTCCGCTGGTGAAGAAGTAACGAATTGGCGCCGGCCGGATCGCAGGGTCCGTCCGGCCTGCTATCGGAACGGACAACCGGGCCCGGTCGCCGGACCCATGGGAGGTCTGCTGCGCGCCGCCTGTAGACGGCCCCTGGGATAATAGAGGATGATGTCGCTGCCGCGTCGGGGAGAAGGACGTCCATGAGCGCCCAACAGTGCAGCTACGAATTTTGGCTTGGCCCCAGGGAGGCAAAATACAGCAGTTCAGGCGTCGAACGCTCTGTTCGACCTAGCGCCACGATCAGGCGCGCGCGCGCGGTCCTCGATATCATCGGCGTGACCAAGGTTGCCGACGTGACCGACCTCGACCGGGTCGGCATTCCGAATTTCATGACGGTGCGACCGCACGATCTCGGGCCGGGCATCTCCTATTATAACGGCAAGGGAACGACGCGCGCCGACGCCTATGCGGGCGCGATGATGGAGGCGATCGAACGTCACGCCGGCGAACGCTATGACGGTCCGGTCATCGCTTCATCGCACTACAATCTGCGAGACGAGCATGCGTGTGTCGACCCTCTCGAGATTCACGTCCCGATGGTGCGCAAATACAGCGAACATTTGATGCTGGAGTGGGTCCTGGGATTCGACCTGATGACGCGTCGGCCGACCTATGCGCCGCTGAACTGCGTCGTGGCTCCCTACAATTCAGATTCCGGCATGTCGCTGTTCTACACGAGCACGAACGGTCTGGCGTCAGGCAATACCCGGGTCGATGCGGTTTGCCACGCACTGTGCGAGGTGATCGAACGGGATGCGACCGGGCTGGCAATGGCAAGAGCAGACGTCAGACCCGCGGTGGCGGCAATCCTGGCGGATATGGGATTCGATGGGAAGTTGGCGGCGGAGCCGGGAAAGGCACCGCTGATCTCGCTTCGCGGATTGCCCCGTCGCGCAACGGCGCTGGTCCGCAAGCTGCAGCGAGCCGGGCTCGAGGTGGAGCTGCAAAATCTGACGTCGGCGACCGGCATCGCGACCATCGCCTGCACCATAGCCGAACCGCAAGGACTGCCCACGGTCATGAATACTCACAGCGGATGCGGGACTCATCCGGATGCACGGATCGCCCTCACCCGGGCGTTGACCGAGGCCGCACAATCCCGCCTGACCTGCATACAGGGCGGCAGGGAGGATTTGCCGGACTTCGTTCCAGCCAAGGGAGCATCGCCGGTAGCGACGCGGTACGGTGCTCGCCCTACCATCAGCTTCGACGATATCCCGTCTTATCAGCATCCATCCGTGACCGATGACGTCGAATTCATCATCGAGCGGATGCGCCAATCCGGTTTTGATCAAGTCGTTGTCGTCGACATCACGAGGGAGGAAGTTGGAATCCCCGTTGTGCGCGTCATTGTGCCGCGAACGGAGGTCTGGACGATCTATTTTGCGCATGGCGGTCGAGCAAGTTTGGGAGATCGGGCTTTGCAACAAATCAGGTGAACACAGGTGGAGATCTCATCCTCATCCTCGACTACCGACGCGCGGGCTCTGATGAAGACGATTGCATTCTTTGGACCGTCGATTACCGAGGCAGAGGTACGCAGGCTTGCAGCCGTCACGCACGCCCCTCCGATCAAGCGCGGTGACCTCGCTGCCGTCGACGATTACGATGTGATCGTCATTCTCGACGGAGAATTCGGACAGAACATGTCGGTATCTCCAAAGGAAATCCTGGCCGTACTTGATAAAGGAAAAGCCGTGATTGGCGCCGCGAGCATGGGAGCGCTGCGCGCATCGGAGCTGGACCGCAACGGAATGATCGGTGTCGGGTGGGTCTACGATTACTTCCGACGCTGCGCTGTCCGGCGTGACGCGGATGTCGCGCTCGTCTACTCCCCGTTCGACCTCAAGCCGATGACGGTGCCGATGGTCGATCTCGAATATTGGATGGAACAGACTTCCGCGGCGGGACTGATCCGTAACAGGGAAAGGGCCCTTCTCCTGAAGACTGCCCGGAATATCTTCTTTGCCGAACGAACCCTGGACCGGCTGATGGGCACGCTGCGCCGCGCCGTCGGCGACACGCTCGATTCTCTCCTGGCATTTTCCGGCGGAACCATACCCAATGTGAAGTCTATTGACGCGGCGGAGGCGGTTCGCCTCAGCGCTTCGCTGGCGGGACATCGCACCCCGGCCAATGGTAAACGGCATTTGAACCGCACTGAGGCAGGATAACAAAGTGGATTCCGACGCCAGACCCAAGCCGAGCCGGGAACTGACAGAATTGCTCAGCAAAGCCCTGCTGGATGAGCAATTGTGCNACAGACTTTTCGCCGATCCCGAGGCGATCGCGCGNGCGTTNAATCTTCCTCCCGCGGAGGCCCAGGCAATCAAGTTGCTNGATCGCCGGAAGTTCGAGNCGACAGTTGCCCAGTTGCGNTGGGGCTGAGCGCTGCTCCCCGCAGTCCTGCTAAAGCCTGGTGAACTTCAGTCGATCGACCCGCGCGAATTCCTCATACCTCTCCCGCTTGCGGGAGAGGTGGAAGCGGTCCGTCGCTATTTCCATGAGCCTGAACTCATCTGGCTCTCATAGATCAAGATTTGAGAGCGACGTACGGACAGACCATCGTCAAATTCAGAAGCGTGGGTACGTTGCTTCCCGTTCCATACTCCCACTCCAGCACGATGTCATGCAGATCGGGGTTTGGAGCATCTTTCGCTTTCTGCGTAACATTGACCTGCATGCAAATTGGCGTGGCCGAATTAAAGCATTTGCGAATGCAAGCGTCCAAGAGGGCGCATCTTGTCAGGGGAATGACGTCAGGCTCGTCCGTGGACAGCGGCGTGGTATTGGGTTGAGCGGTCAGCTGAAGACGAGCAAATCCCACGCTCTTCAGCCATGGTTTGGCGCCGTTCGGATTTATTTCCAGCGGTGCCAATATCGGCTGATACTGACCGAACTCCATCGTCTCGATATCTATGTTATCGGCGCTTTTAAGTATTGCCACACTCTGCTTCATGGCATCCAAAGGATAGTAACGACTATCCATGGCCTGTTTGAACTTGTCAGTATCGTATACCCTGGCGCCCATCATCATCTGCAACATGATCAAGCTTCCCCCTTCAAAAAAAATCAATGATGCCGTACGCTATCCACGGCCAATCCATGCTGGATTCAGGCGCCCGGCCGCGGTTGAGACATGCTGCTGTCGTGCGGTCGATACGTCCGATTCCAGCGGCAAAGCTAGCACCCAGGGCTGCGCTACGTCCAGCGACAACCTGCAACCTTAGGGCGGCTTGTCGAGGAAGTCTCCGTGCGTCACAATCCTTGGCACGCTTGTGCGCTGCGGCGCGCGGGTTGTTTCGTTCGACACGCTTGTACCGGTGAGAGCGCAGAATTGCATTGTTTCGCCTGCCGATCGACGATGGACGCGGGCGACCTTTGGTGCGCCCATTGTGGCGCGTCCGCGCAACCAAACGTTGATCCCGACAGCGAACGAAAGTTCGTAACGATCCTTCGCGCGGACCTGGTCCAATCGACGGGTCTGATCGCCGAGCTTGAACCCGAGGAGGCGCTGGTGCGTCTCGAGCCCGCGCTAACGGCCATGCGAGCCGCGGTGCGCCAGTTCGGAGGCATCGTCAGCAAGGAAATGGGTGACGGGCTGACCGCGGTCTTTGGAGCTCCTGTGGCGGACGACAACCATGCGCCATTGGCCTGCCACGCAGCCATCGAACTGGTTCGACGTGTCGTAGGCCTGGGCGATCCGGGGCTGCAGGTCCGGGTGGGGATGCACTCCGGATTCGTTGTCACCTATATGGTCGCCAGCGAATTTTCCAAGGTCTACGAGATTGGTGGTGCGGCGCAGCATCTGGCGGCCCGACTGGAGTCAACGGCGGCGCCCAATCAAATCCTCGCATCCGAGGCCTGCCAAAAACTGTCCGAGGGAAACGTTCGATTTGAGTATCTGGGCCGCAAGCCGCTCAGGGGTTTCGGCGAGGCCATACCGGTTTACCGCGTAACCGGCGCGAGCGACCTGTCCAGCTGGCAAGTGCGCAAAACGCGTAGCGTTTCACGATTTGTCAATCGCTTCGAAGAGACGGCGCTGTTGAGAAATGCGGCCGAGGCCATCAGCGCCGGCGGCCGAACCGTGTGCCTGACCGGCGATCCCGGCATGGGGAAGTCACGGTTGGTACATGAGTTCCTCCAGGAGCTTGAGGGTGAAGGCTGGCGCCTGATCGAAGCCGAGTGCAGCCCAAATCTGCAGGGCGCGCCATTCGCCGCGCTCAAGGGCTTGCTGCGCTCAATTCTCGGCACAGCGACGGCGGACGATCGGCCAGGCAATGTGACAGACCCCCGGGTGGGCTTGCCGCCAATCCTGCGATCGGCCCTCGACGCGACGCTGGATCTGCCGATCTCGGATGAACAATGGGACCAGCTGGAGCCTCCGTCGCGGGGCCGCGCCATTAGCGAGGCAAGCTGCGCACTCGTGGAAAATCTGGCTCACCAGCAACGCACGGTGCTTCTCATTGAAGATCTGCACTGGGTCGATCGCGCNAGCGACGCCGTGATGGCTGCGCTTGCNTCGCTGCAAACCCGCAATCTGCTCATACTGATCACCAGCAGGCCAAATGGAATCCCGGACTGGGTCGNCCGGTGCAACGCCGNAAGCNTCGCCTTGCGGCCTCTCGATGAGAGTNCGNGCCGGGCCATGCTGGATGCTATTTTGGGGCTNTCCTCCACGACGTTCGATTTAAAGAGCCGGATCATTCGCCATACGGCCAACGTTCCGCTCTTTGTCGAGGAGGTATGCCGCGGATTTAAGGAGACTGGCATTCTCGAGGGGCAATGGGGTGATCTCGCGCTTGCTCGACCCGTCGAAGAATTGGGTATCCCCGCCAGTATTCAAGGTGTGATCGCGGTACGACTGGACCGCCTGCCGAGGGGTGAACGCGCCTTGATGCAGATCGCCGCGGCGCTCGGCCCGCGCTCGACGGTGGCCACCCTGCGCGAGGTAGCCGCGTTACCTGAAGCCGTTCTCCAACGCGCCCTGGACGCGCTCGACCGGGCCGAGTTGCTTGTCAGGGCCGACAGAGTCTCAGGCGATACGTTCGAATTTCCGCATGACATGGTTCGTCAGGTAACCTACGACTCGATGGTCGAGCGGACACGCGAAAAGGTTCATGCACGTATCCTTTCTGCGTTGGAGAGCGACGAAAATTGGCGCGACGAGGCCGACAAGCTCTGCTACCACGCGACGCGTGCAAAGGACTGGGCCAAAGCGCTCGCCTACGGCAGAAGCGTGGCAAGAAAGTGCGTCGCGCGGTCGGCGTTTGCCGATGCGGCCTCCCACTTCGAGATCGCCATGAGTGCGCTGGACCGGACTCCGGTTTCCGCCGCGCGCGAGAGCGAAGCCATCGACCTGAGGATCGAGGCGCGCATGGCGTTCATGGGATCCGGCAGAGTCGCCGAATGGTTCGAACTCGGAAAGGAAGCCGAACGGCGCGCCAGCACGATTGATGACATCGGGCGCAAAGTCGCCGCCATGACGGTCCGATCGGCGGCGCAAAATTTCTACGGCACGCCGGTCGAGGCAGTTGCCACCGGTGAACAGGCCGTTCGTCTGGCGGAGGAGTGGGGCAATCCCGGTTGGCTCAACCTTGCCGAATATGGTCTCGGACAAGCCTATTTCATCGCCGGTCGTTACCGGGAAGCGGAACAGATGCTTGGGCGACCCTGCGCGCAATTGATGGGGCCGGAAGCCACTGCCCCGATCGGCACCACTGTCCAATACATGTTACTTGTTTGCTGCATGATGAAGACCCTCGCCCATACGACGCTGGGGGAGATGGATGCGGCGGACCAATTTCAGCGGCGAGCCCAGGAGATAGCCGACGAAAGCAAGCGGCCATTTGATCGCGTCGCCGCCGCTTATAGCGGTGGCAGCTTGATGCTCGGTCGCGGCGATCCGACAGCAGCGGCAATCATCCTCGAGGAAGCTTTCGCGCTGGCGCAAGAGCATGGGGTACGGCTCTTCGTCCCGGTCACCGCATGCCCGCTTGGCCTGGCATACCTGGAGCAAGAACGCGTCGACGCGGCACGAAAGATCCTTGCTGATGCACGGGAGGTGGCCGAAGCTATTGGCTATAAATCAACGGAGCTGCGCGCCTCCATCTATCTCGCGCTCGCTCTCAGTCAGTCCGGAGAAGTGCGCGCTGCACTGAATATCCTGCAAGGCGCGCGAAATACCGCCCGGCAGCAGGGGTTTGGCGGGCTGGAAGCCGAGGCATTGCTGTGTGAGGCCGTGGTCACGCCAGCCACAAATGAGGAGGGAAGAGCTACCATCATTCGTTGTTTGCGGGCCAGTATCGCCATTGCAACTCAGAACGAGGCCAAGCCGCTGCTGCTCAAGGCAGAGACGCTGCTGGGCAGGATGCTCGCCGACGCAGAGGATGCTGAATCTCTTCAGGATGGAATTCGCCGCACTTGAGCGCGCCGGACAGGTGTCCCCTCACATCGGGCACCTTGCCCGCCTTCAGCGCAATGGAACTCGCGCTGTCGTCGCCAGCGTCCGCGCCGCGATCACCAGCGCCAGCAGCAACAGCGCTGATGCCAGAAGGAACGGCGCCCCCGGCAATTTCGCCGGTGCCTGCGCGCCGATGAAATAAGCAAAGGTCAGCGTGAACAGGAACGGCCCCACCAGCTGGGACACGCTTTGCACGCTGTTGGTCGCTCCCTGCAATTGGCCTTGCTGATCGGGCGCGACCAGTCGCGTCATCAGCGACTGGGTCGCCGCCCCCGCGACGCCCCAGAATGCCATCAGGGGAATACCGAGCCAGAACAGCCGGCCGGTCGGCGCCACGCCGAAAATCAGAAAACCGATGGCGCCGCAGCCGAGCCCCAGCAGCAGCGCGCGGCGCTCGCCGAGACGGCCGACGATCGGTCCGATGCCGGCACCCTGCACCACCATCGCGCAGATGCCGACCAATGCCAGCGTCAGGCCGACGGTGGCTGCATCCCAGCCGTATCTATAGGTCGCATAGAGCACGAAGGTAGAGGGCAGAACGACATGCGCGACCTGGCCAAAGAAATTTGCCAACGATAATCCCGCGAGAACGCGATCCGAACGCAACAGATGCAGCGAGCCCAGTGGATTGGCGCTTTTCCAGCGGAACGGAGAGCGGCGATCCGATGGCAGCGACTCCGGCAGGATCAGAAAACCGTACAGCGTATTGGCAAAGCTCAGGCCCGCCGCGACCCAGAACGGCAGCCGCGGATCCATGCCGCCGAGCAATCCGCCGATCGCCGGCCCCAGGATAAATCCGGCGCCGAACGCCGCGCCGACCTTGCCGAACACGGCAGCGCGCTTTTCCGGCGGCGTGATATCGGCGATATAGGCAAACGACGTCGAGATGCTCGCCGAGGTAATGCCTGATATCACCCTGCCGACAAACAGCCAGGCCAATGACGGCGCCAGCGCCATCAGCACATAGTCCAGCGCCAGCCCGAAATTCGACAGCAGCACCACCGGACGCCGGCCGAACCGGTCCGACAGCCCGCCTAATATCGGCGAGAAGAAAAACTGCATCAGCGCCCAGGCGGTGCCGAACACGCCGAAGATCTTTGCCGCACTGGCGGTGTCGTTATCGACAAAGCTCTCCACCAGCTTGGGCAGAATCGGAATGATCACGCCCAGCGCCAAGGTATCGAGCAGGATGGTGACGAAAATGAAGATCACGGCCCCGCCCCGCACCGGGGATGTTTCGGCTGAAATCGCGGAACCGGTTTCGCTCACGAGGGCCGCTTGCGCTTGTGGGCGAACGGATTGGCCTTTTCGCGCAGGTTGATCCGCACCGGCGTCCCCGGCAGTTCGAAGAACTCACGCAAGGAGTTGACGAGATAGCGCAGGTAGGATTGCGGCACCGCGTCGGCGCGCGAGCAGAACAGGATAAAACTCGGCGGCCGCGCCTTGGCCTGCGTGATGTAATTCAGTTTCAGGCGCCGGCCCGACACCGCGGGCGGCGGGTTGGCATCCACGGCCTGCTCGAACCAGCGATTGAGCGAGGCCGTCGGCACCCGCCGGTTCCACACCGCATAGGCCTGTTCGATCGAACTCATCAGCCGGTCGATGCCCTCGCCCATCAGACCGGACACCGCTGTTATCGGCATGCCCTTGACCTGCGGCAGCAGATGGTCGGCGTCGGTGCGCAGTGCCGAAATCAGGCTCGACTGCTTCCCCATCAGATCCCATTTGTTGACCGCGATCACCAGCGCGCGGCCCTCGCGCTCGATCAGGTCGGCGATGCGCAAATCCTGTTCCTCGAACTTGTTCTGCGCGTCCATCATCAGCACCACGACTTCGGCGAAGCGGATGGCGCGCAGCGCGTCCGCTACCGAGAGCTTTTCCAGCTTCTCCTCGATCCGCGAGCGCCGCCGCAGGCCCGCGGTGTCGAATACGCGAAAATCCCGGCCCTGCCAGTTGACCTCGACGGAGATGGAATCGCGGGTGGTGCCGGCCTCGGCGCTGGTCAACAGACGCTCCTCGCCGAGCAGATGATTGATCAGCGTCGACTTGCCGGCATTGGGGCGGCCGACGATGGCGACGCGGATCGGCCGCTTCGAGATGTCCTCATCCGGGTCGATGACGTCGTCATCGTCGAACTCTTCGGACTCCTCGACCGGCTCGGGCATCAGCGCGCGTAGCGCGTCGTAGAGATCGCTGAGGCCCTCGCCATGCTCGGCTGATATCTGGATCGGCTCGCCAAGGCCCAGCGCGTAGGATTCCATCGCGCCGGCTTCGCCATGCTTGCCCTCGCTCTTGTTGGCGACCAGCACCACCGGCTTGTTGGCGCGGCGCGCGAAATCGGCGAAGGCGCGGTCGTTCGGCGTNAGGCCGGCGCGGGCGTCGACCACGAACATCAGCGCATCGGCAAGACCGATGGCGANCTCGGTCTGCTCCTGCATCCGCGCGGTCAGCGANCCCTTGGCGCCCTCGTCGAGCCCGGCGGTGTCGATCAGGGTGAATTCGAGATCGCCGAGACGCCCCTCGCCTTCGCGGCGGTCGCGGGTAACGCCGGGCTTGTCGTCGACCAGCGCAAGCTTCTGCCCGACCAGCCGATTGAACAGCGTGGATTTTCCGACGTTGGGCCGGCCGATAATGGCAATCGTGAAGGACATAAGTGATCCCTGCGCCTGAGGCGCGTATTCCGCAAAGTGTGTAGCGGTTTTGAGATGAGATTACGGGGCAATTATCGAATCGGCGCGCCCGCCAGTGACGTGAAAAACTTTAAATCAGCGCGTAAACGTGCCGCTCGGCATCGGCGCCGGGAATGGCGCCGCGGATTGTTGCGGCNGCTGCTGCACGGGCTGCTGGGCAGACGCATCGGGCGGCGGTGCCGTGGTGCGCCGGCGCACGATCTTCGGCTTGGGAGCCGGCGGCGCAG
>JGI12053J15887_10000855_pt1 | contig 13274 bp, 9 predicted proteins | sample MedBloCAOM1_O3_FD_15887 | JGI IMG/M metagenome (IMG submission 15887)
TGATGCCCGGATTCCGACGCTCAAAGATTCGAAGAGCTTCGAGCAGGGCGCGAAAGTTAGACTCATAGCCAAGATGAAACAATCCCATGAAATAGATTCGCAACGTGCCGGAACGCGAATTCTGCCGAGCGGGGTTGAGCTTGTTCAAGCCATCAGTGACCACCTTATAAAGACGCTCGCCATAGCGGCGTGAGTATTCGCGTCCGAGCGCTTCCGATATGACAAAGCGGGTGTCCGCATCGAGCCAGGCCCTACGCATGGCCGACTCGTGGACTTCCCTGGTTCCTTCATGGGCGGCGGTGTAAGCAAGATCGTCATGCATGCTAATAAAAAACGGCAGGGAGAGTTCTCGCGCGATCGCGTGTGCATGCGCAAAATCGAGACCAGAATGCGGCACGGTATGAATGGCGCGCGCGTTTGCTCGCTGACAAAACGCTCTCAAGCGCCGCCGAAATCTTCCGGCAAAGATCGACATCGTCATCTTCGGGAACATGGCGAGGCGACTCGTTTCGATTTTTCCCCACGATGGGCGACTCGGAAGATGTGTTTCGCCAGGCCACGCTTTCGGACGCTGTGGAGAAACACAGACGCTTTGCCACGGCATCGGGGCGTTTCCAAGTAAAGCGCGAAGAATGCGGGCGCCGCCACCGCCGCCCAATCCCAAACTGAACGGTTGAACGAAGAGGATGGGTTGCGCGCGACCGCTCAGTCGTTCGCGATAGACGTCGATTGTGTCGCGCGCAATCTTTGATGAATTGAGTGCGGCCGCGGCCTCTGCACTGCGTCGAGATAATTTCTCATAATCGGGCAAATCGAGTTCGAGGATTCGGCATATCGCGTTTGCAAATGCCTCAACGTCGCCGCTCGGAACCAACAACTCGGTCAGGTGCGCGCCCAAAATGTGACGCGGTCCAGCCACGTCGAATGCTACTGTCGGAATGCCGGCGGCAAGTTGTTCGAGAACGGCCAGGCCGAAACCTTCGACATAGCTCGGAAAGGCGCCAACCGCGCAATCGGCGAGAAGCGCCGGAAGATCGACAGGTGAATACTTCGAAACCAATTCGATGCGTTCCGACGATTGAACTCCGAGATCGGCCAGGATGGTTTGCGGTTCGACCATTGTGCCGAGAAACCGAAAACGCGCGTTCGGAATTTTCCGCCAGACCGCGCGCATGATCGCCGGCCAGTCATTTGCTCCCTTTCTTGCCGCCCACATCCCGATGAAACTGATTTTGCGATGACTAAGACGTTTCGCGGCTGGCCCAGCTGCGGCGACCAAGGCACGACGTTGCTCGTCGCTTATTCCATAGGGCTGAACAATAATGGACAAGGCTGGGTCAATTTCCCGGCGGAGATAACTGGCTTCCTCTTCGTTAGGCACAGTGACGAGATCGGCGTTATGCAGGGCATTGTCGGAAGCTCGCCTGAGCCCGCGTTGCGTAAAAGTATAGAAAATTCTGCCGAGAAATTTGCCGCGGGAACGGCGCGGCCAGCGTCGTCGCGAGGTTTCTTCGAAGCGTTCGTACAACCGGTACAAACCAACCGAACGCGCCACGAGCAGACCATTGAAACGCAACTCTTGCTTTGATGCGGGAAGCGAACCGATGAGCGAATCAATGATGTCAAAGCGCCCAGCGTTTTTCCTGACAAAAGACTTGGCGCGCGATGCAAACCAAAGCTGACGCAGCGCAAAGCCGGCGGCGGAATCACTCATGGCAGGAAAAGCATCTGAGAGACTATAATGCTCCACGACGTGACCGGCCGCGCGCCATTCATTAGCCAGGTTCATGTAGACGCGCACGGCGCCGAGCCGTTCGTCCCATCTTAAGTTGACGAGAAGCAGAATACGCAGCGGTTTCGATGGCGATTCGGTTTCCAGGTTCACGAAAAGAGGCTTGCCCAAAACTTGTGGCGTACGGGATTCACGTAATGACGCAGGGCCAGAGCCGCGCCCGCGTATCGATCGGGGTAAATAAATTGATCGTCGAGCTGAAGAACATATTTCACGGCATCGAACGGCCGCGCGCCGTTGGCGTGCATGGTTAGGTGCGTGATCGTCTGGTTAGTAAAGAAATTCGGTTTGCCTTCCAGCTTGAGAAAACGATCGATCCCAAGCGACCAATCGAGTTTTTCAAACAAGAGCAGAAGACCCGTATTGACCGGATCCTTTTGTTCGTTGGAATTGCGCAAGAGCCGNGCGTCGCCGGAAAATTGGCAATCNGCCAGGTAGTAAGCGGGCACATTTTTTGTNGTCGAGCGCGTGNCAAGGTCGGCAGCCGCCGGAAAAAAAAGAACATCGGAATCGATGTACAAAGCCGGCCCATTGGCCGGCAAGGACATGATGAGGGCGAGCTGTTTCCCGGTGGGATAAGTGATCAGATATTGGCGAAACTCTTCCGGCAATTGATCGGGCGGCGGCGAGATCGACAATTGCACGGAAACGGCTGGATCGAACTGTTCGAGCAAGCGAACACTGCGATCTGAATACGAACCATCCGATACGATCGTGAAACGTTTTGGACGTCCGACGTGACGAAAAAATGATCGCAAGGAAGCGATTTGTTCGGGCAGGGCGCTTTCGCCCGAGTAGGAAAAAACATCGAGGGCGATTGAGCGCAAAGGATGGATGCGACGACGAACAATAACCGGCAGAAAAGCGCGGTAGAGTTGACGCAGGATGCTGCCCTTGAAGCGAGCGAGATGATAACCGTAGTTCGGCATTGTTAGACGCTGGCAAGTTGCAGGGAACGGAAGCCGCGATAACTCAACGCGATGTTGAGCAGGAGATTCGGAATTGAAGACAGGAGATTAAATATCAGAACCCCGCTGACACTCGAGAAATCGGAGTAGGGAATGAGAGCTATTTGCGTGGCGAGAGTAAGCGGAATGTAAAGCCAGGCGCCGGTTACCCACGCTTTGGAGGCGTTGAGGGCCCAGAACGTACCGGTGAGCGCGCCCGCGACCGCGCCGCCGACCATGAGCAGCAGCTCGCGATGCAAATGCGCATATTTGTTGCCGAGAATTAAAAGAAATTCGCGCGGAAAAAATTCCGCGGCCAGCAAAACCACCAAGCTAAAGGCAACGACGCCGCCCGCGATGGCGGCATAGAGCCATTGGAGCTTGCGCCGCTCGTGACAGCGCGCGAAGGCGGGCACAAAGACATTGGCGAGAAGATTACTGACCACGGTAAAGATCATGGCGAGCCGACCGAGCGCGCCAACTTCGGCCACGGCACTGACACGGTGCGCGAAAAAGCTAATGAGAAAAATCGTGATCTGTCCCTGGAGGCAATAGAAGACGGCATTCGGCGCGAGGTGTTTGGTTAAGCGAATGATTTCACGTCGATCTTGCGCGTTCTGGGGCGCACCAAGATCGACAACTTTGCCGACATAGCGGCGCAGCAAAGTGTATTGCAAAAACAAAGTGGCAGTCGCCACAGCGATGGCGATACCGGCGTTCAAAAAGATGAACGTTAGTGAAAGCAACAAGCAAAGCCGAATAATTGCGCCGGTAAGGTCTATGCGTTGAATGAGGGAGATGTCGGAACGCAATCGCGGGACAACGGCAAGGACGCCGATGGACAATTCAACNGAGATGCCGGCCAGGACGATCGCGATNAAGAGCGCGGTGTAAGAAATGGGCGCGCCATTTTTCAAGAGCATGGAAGCGAGAATCGGTGTGACAGCGACTATGGCGATGGCNCCGAGCCTTTTTCTCAGGCTGAGCCCGGTGTTGATGAGCTCGCCGAAACGATGTCGATCTTGCCAGACACGGCCGCCGATGGAGACCAACCCGACGCTCACGCCAATGTCGGCAAGCAAGCTGATCGTGCCCTGCATGGTGTTGGCAATGGTGAAGTAGGCGTACTCGCGTTGATCGAGCCAGCGGACGAGAAGGATGCCGCTGCAAAATCCAATCAGCTGCACGACACCTTGCACGACAGCGAAGTTGCCTACGATCCTGGCGCGATGAAGCGCCAGCCGGATCAATGGCGTAGAACTTTCGTCGAGGGCAGGTGGAGAAATTGGACCGAAGAAACTCATGAAGCCTCACTCAAGCAAAGCTGGAATAGCTTTTGAAGTGCCATCCAAATCACTGGAGTTGGCGCGCACGGGTAGATGTCGATCTTGGCTATCGCGGCGGCGCAAGGTGGCGCGGCCAGACCGAGTCCGCAATCCCGCAATTACGACGGCTGAGCCTGGGTCGGCTGTTCGCTAGGCGAAGCTGTGACAGCTTCTCCCTCACCTCCCGGCACGGGCGTATTGTAATATTCCGAATACTGGTAGTAATAATATTCGGGGAGCGATGTATCGACGAAGTTAAGAATGACGCCCGGAATATTTACCTGCCGGCTGTAAAGCAGCTCAAGCGCTTTGCGAATGAGACGGGCCGAAGTGTAAGAAAGGCGCACGACAAAGAGTGTGGCGTCAATCTTGGGAGCAAGACTGGTCGTGTCATCGGCAGCGAGAACGGGCGAGCTGTCAATGATGATGTAATCGTAAGAATCGTAAATCTCGCGCAGCAATGCATCGGTCGATTCGCGCAAGAGATGCTCGCTTGGTTGAGACAATGTCTTGCCCCGAGGTAGAACGAATAGATTTGGGTAAACCGTCGGCACGACGACTTCGCGCCAGTTTACTTCCTGTTTGAGAACTTCGCAGAATCCGATCTTCGAAGAGATATCAAAGGCTTCGCGAATCGTCCCGCGGCGCAAATCCGAGTCGATGAGCAATGTGCGCGCGCCGGAGAGAGCCAGGGTAATGGCGAGGTTGGAAGAAACTGTCGATTTTCCCTCGTTTGGCACCGCGCTGGTGATGAGAAATGTCTTGGGACGCGGACCTTCGTAAGGCATGAAAAAGATTGACGACCTGACGTTGCGATAAGATTCGGCGAAGACGTGCCGGGCGTCGTCCGANTGAAGCAAAGTGACCTTGCCTTTGGCTTTCTCTNTTGGAATCTGGCCGAGGACGTTTTCAGAGAAATGNTGTTGAAATTCACTGAACGAGGCCATGCGATCATCAATGCGATCGAGNAGCAGAAGGACGCCGATACCGGCGAGCGCACCGCAGGCAAAGCCGATGAGGAGACTCTTGANCAACCCGGGTCGCACCGAGACCGGGGCAGTCGCCATTTCCATAATGGAAACCTTGTCGCCGATATCGACGACCTGTGACACGTCCACGTCCTTCAAATTGTTCGTCAGACGGTCATAGAGAGTCTTGAGCCGATCGACCTTGCCTTTGACGCGATTGAACTGGGCAAGGCGCTGACTCAAATCGAGCGCCTTGGCTTCCCATTCCTTGATGTTGGTCTGGAGGTTTTCCATCTGCTTGCCGATGGATTTGCGGCGGGTTTCCAATTTCTCCACCGTGTCCTGACGAAAAACCTGGATGAGTTTTTCTTCCTTATCGATTTCGTCGTTGAGCTTGATGATCTTGGGATGCTTGGGACGAAGGTCTTTCGAGAGTGTGTCTCGTTCCGCCTTGAGGAGCTGCAGCTGTTGTTTTGCCTTTAAATAATCTGCTTCCGGACCGACGTCGGCAAACGCCAGACCGCGGTCTTCGCCGTTTTCAGTTCCGGGCGAAGCTTCCGGCTTGCTGTTCTGCGCGCGATCGAGGTTTTGATCAAGATCGAGAAGGGTGAGCAGCTGGTGCTGGGTTTTGAGGCCGGCGTACTCGCGATTCAATTTCACGAGATACTGAGCGGCGCTGTTTCCCTCTTCCTGGATAAAACCGATGTTGTTCTGTTTTTGAAACTCGAGCATTTCATCCTCGGCATTTCGCAAATCTTTTTCGGTTTGGATGAGCTGCTCGGTGATGCCGGTGGTGACCTGATGGCCCTGGTCTTCGCGCATCCCCTTTTTGAAATCGAGATACTTCTGCATCAACGCATTGAGATAAGCCTGCGTATAGTCACCGGCGCTGCCGATTGCCTGCAGCTCAAAGATCGAAGTGCGCGGCCTTTGCGTGATCGCGATATCCACTCTTACTGGTTGCAGCTCGGGATGGGTGGAACGGACGAGTGCTTCGGCGCTGCGCTTAACGTCGGTGCTCTGCATGAGCTGGACCTGCGTGCCGTAAAAGTTTTGGTTGTCTTCGCTGTAAACCGCGCCTTGCGCGATATTCAATTTGCCGGCCATCATCATTTTGCTCTGGGAAAGAAATGACGGCGGGGTTTGGAAAATAATACAGGCCTCGACAAATAAGCCCAGGCACACGGTCAAAACGAGAATCCACCAGCGGCGCAAAAGGAGCGCCTTGTAGCGATGCAGGCGCGTGATAAAGGCGGTGGACCACGGTGCCGGAGCCGGTTTTTCGAGCGCGGGAACTTGCATACCTACATGTTGATCAAGCGTTGCGGAACGAAGATTTGGTCATCGGGTTGAAGCACGATGTCGTCCTCGGTGTGTCCTTCCTCGATAACGCGCTTAAGATCGACAACGAAGTCTTTGCCATTTTTCCGCGTAACCTTGACCTTGCGCTTATTGGCGAAATCACCAAAGCCACCAGCGCGAATGACCGCTTTGCTGACGGTATAGCTTTCGTCCGCCGGAATCTCCTGTGGTCCCTGCCCTTTCACGGAACCGTAAACGTAAACGCGCCCACGTGATTTTTCACTAACGCGATCGACCGCGAGAATGACGGTGGCGTGGTAATAGTACTCCTTTTCGAACGCGCTTTTGATGGCGTAGGCAAGCTCTTTACACGTACGTCCCTGTGCGGGAACCAAACCAATGTAAGGAACTTCCAGCTCGCCGTTATCGTTTACGCGCAGACGTTGGGATTCGTTATCTCGATCTTCGACCACGCGAAAACTGACGTAGTCGTTTGGCCCAAGCTTCTTTTTGTCGTCTAGCACAGCCATTGAGTTCGTCCGCATGACGGTGCTCGTGGTGGGTGGAAGATCGGCCGGAGTCGATTTCTCCACGAGCGGCGGCGGCGGAACGGGGGTGGCCGCGTCTTGATTGTAACCGGGATTGTATCTCTGCGCGTGCCCCGTTACTGAAACCCAAACGCTGAAAGCGAAGGTGATTGCATAGACCCTGTATCTCATTTCCGCCTCATGGCTTTAGAAACTGTAAGTGCCGTCAATGGAAACACGGTTTTGTCTATAATCGCGCAGGAACACGTCGGAATCTTTCTGGGTGTATTGATACCGTGCCCCCAGCGTTATGTGTGGCGTTAGCTGATATCCAACCGTAATGGCGCCGCCGAAACGGTGAAGATGTTCGTTGATGAAACCACCCGAATCATCCGCGTCCTCATAGAAAAACTCGGTGGAGAGAAGGGTGTTCCGAATGATGTTCCAGGAAACCGTGTGGCGAACATAATTCAATGCGATGAAATTGGAATTAACACCAAGCTGGCCTTCGTGGCCGGCGCTCAATGTTTGTTTGATGGCAGCGTTGATGCGATGCGCGATCAGAATATTGGCGTAGTAATCGGATAGATCGTGCCGATCGGCGAAGAACGTCGAGACCACTCCATTGTTATCAAATTGGATCCACTGGTAACCGCCCGCCAGACGCAGCCTCAGATTGTTAGTAATCTGCGTCTCCCCAAATATTCCCCCGGTGTAGGCGCGCGAATCGTTTAGAACATGTTGATCGTAGTAACTGTAAACAAAGGCTCCCTCAACTCCGATGTTTGTGGTCGAGGTGACCGCGAAGCTCATGCTGGCGGAAAGTTCTTCCGCGTTTCGGTTGAGATAATCAAAGACAGATGTGGTCGATATATATATATAGTGATCGTAGCCCAGAGTGAGCAATGCCTTGTTTAGATCCCAGAGAACGGAGACACCGGCGGTATTTTCGAAACGGCCATAGTCAACCACATTGCTAAGGGCGAGTTCCGCGATCGGGTCCTGTTGCAGCAGAAATTTGTCGTGAATGTTAATGCGAAAGTCGCCCACGAAAATATCGAAAGCTAGTTGCGAGCCAGGGGCGAGGAGAACGCCGTTGGTATTGGCATTAGAGTGGTCAAGGTACCAGGCATAGCCGAGTCCAATATCCATTCTTAAAGTATTGAGCTGAGTGATTGGCCAGATCGCATCAAGGTTCACCTGTGGACGGAGGATGATGTCTTCCTGCACGTTGACTTCCGCGAGATTGATATTGTCGTTATATTCGACTCCCATGGTGGCGCTAAAACGAAAGCGCACCGGTCCCAGTAACAGGTTGTAAGGAATACGATCGATATCCTGCCGACGCGCCTCCGAAGCGGCTTCGCCCGCGAGCGACGGTCGGATCACGTCCTGGGCGCGAACAGTTGATACTGCGACAAGAAGCGTGAACAAAAAAGCGACGGCGATGCGCCCGACAAAAATATCGCGTAAAAAGAAGAAAGACGGACGACTCATAGACAGGCCGAAACGAGGCTAAGGTTAGAAGGCGCGATACCATACTGGCCGGGATCGCGACTGCTCATATCGGTATTGTTGTTTGGTGCGAATCTTTACGGAGGACGTGCCGCGCAGGCAAGCGAAATCGCCCCGCTAATTGCGTCAGAGAATCAGCCAGTTCTCTCAACAGCGAGCCGCTCAGGTCTCGCCGGGAATTGCCGTAAGTGGCCCGGTCTAAGCTGCTAAATCGCGACAGGATGATACGCTTACCCTCTCGAATCAACCTTGGCGGCAGTTTCATGTCGTGGCTCCAGATGATTCTCTTTGTTGCTCTGGCGGCCACATTCATGTCCGCGGCCCCGGTTTCCGAAGACAAGGACGCACCGGATGAAGCCAAGAACCTTGCCCAGATGAATTGCGGTGCGCAGATCGAATGCATCATGCCCGACGGCCGGGCCGCAACAATCGCCGGCCGCACCCGGCGGGAGGAAAATCCCACCGCGCTTATCATGGACGACGATACCATTAGCTGTCCCCTGCAAGGCGGCGACACGACCTTTGTGATTGCGCTTCCGAAAGCGGCTTCGATCGACCGTTTCACTTTCGTTAACGAAAACGCCGCCGCTCACGGCGAATTAAAGATTGCGGTTTCGAATTATCGCCTGCCGGCCAACAGTTCGAAGTGGACAGAAGTCGAAGGCGTAATTCGCTTCGCGCGCAAGCGATTGTTCAACCTTTCCATGCTCGGCGTTGAGGCCAAGTACGTGAGATTTTCTTTTCACGTCGAAAAAGAAACTCGCCTTGCTGCGCTTGGTCTCGATGGTCAGAAATCGCTGCCGGATTTGCACGAGAAACAAGGTCGCATCATCCAAGTAATAAATTCGGCGACATCGGAATCCCCTAAAGGGTAATATATCCCCGCGCGCGCGCGGATTCACGTCATTAGTCTCGTAAGATTCGCAGCACTGAGTGGCCGTCTGATTTTTGAGAGCTGTAACGACTCGATATCGATCTTGGCCATGATAACCTCCGCAGGCCGCAATGTTTTTCGCACTTACCAAAATGCAAAAGCGTTCAGTTTCTCTGCCTCAAAACGAGGGCACGGAATTAGCTCCCTTTCTCTCTCGCTCTCGATTGTTTGTGACGCATGCGACTCTCTACCGGGAATGAAACTGGGGAAACAACCCGATTAGGCGGCGCCAACCAATCGCCGGCGATTCCACATTGTCCAGCTTATGAGTACGAAAACCGCACATTGTCTGAAAACCGTCCGTCAGAAAATCAAGACCATCCTGAGATTGTTGCCCGGGCTACAAACGATGCAGTTCGGGATTGGAATGTAAAAAGCGGTCTTCTCTCCTGGCCGCAAGGTCTGGAGAGTCTGCTTGGATACGAGGCAGCCGCGACCAAGAGCGAGATTGGCTTCTGGCAGAAAAACGTTCATTCCGAAGATCGCGCTCGCATCGCCGCCAGTATTCGCGATGCCATCGCCGCGAATAACCAACACTGGAGCGGCGAATATCGTTTCCGCCGCGCCGACGGGAACTATGTCCATTTGCTCGAACGCGCCCTCATTCTCCGTGATGGTCAAGGCCACGCGGTCCGTTTTGTTGGTTCGCTCATGGACATCACCGCGCGCAAACAATTGCAGGATCAGCTTTGTCGTTCTCAAAAAATGGAAGCGTTCGGCCAACTCGCCGGCGGCGTCGCACACGACTTCAATAATTTTCTCACCACGATTCTAGGATACAGCGATCTGCTTCTTCAGGACCTGCAGCTCAAAGGCGTGCTCGCCAGTCATGTCGCGGAAATACGAAGCGCGGCCGGTCGAGCCTCCGACCTCACGCAACACTTACTTGCTTTCAGCCGTCGCCAACCGCTCGAAGCCGAAACGGTAGAGGTCAATTCCATCATCACCAACCTCGAGCGCTCACTGCTCCGCTTGATTGGCGAGAACATTCATGTCGTGTGTCATCTCCACGAGCTCAAAGACAGCGCTTATATCAAGGTCGATCCCGGCCAGTTGAATCAAATCATCCTGAATCTCGCGGTCAACGCCCGCGATGCCATGCGCGCTGGCGGAACGCTCACCCTGGAAACCGCAGCCGTCGGCATCGACAAGGAGACCCGGCCTTCCGGTGGGGTCGAAGATTTCGAGCCCGGTGAATATGTCCTCATTAATATAGTCGATACTGGTNTCGGCATGAGCGATCAAGTTAAGGCGCACGTCTTTGAGCCGTTTTTCACAACGAAAAACGAAGGCGAAGGAACCGGCCTCGGTCTCGCCACCAGTTACGGAATTGTNCGCCAAAGCGGTGGATACATCGCNATCGAAAGCGAATTGGGGAAAGGCACCGCCGTGAAAATCTATTTCCCGCGAGTTCCCGCTCCGCCTCCGCCCTCTTACAAGAAACCGGTCTCGGGCAAATTGCCGACTGGAAATGAAACCATTCTTGTTTTGGAAGACGACATCAGTGTTCGTCACATTTCCGTGCGGCTTTTGCGCAAGCTCGGTTACGAAGTGATCGAAGCCGCCAATGGCGACGACGCCAAGCGCTTGATATCGGATCGTGCATCCGGAAAGGTGCAGCTTCTTCTTACCGACATGGTCATGCCGCAGATGAGCGGACGCCGCTTTGCCGATTGGCTCCGCCAGACAATTCCAGACACGAAAATTATTTTTATCTCTGGCTATCTCGAAGAATCGCTCCATCCGCACGATCGGCGCGATCACGGAATGTTTTTCCTGGCCAAGCCGTTCGATTCCGAGCAGCTCGCCATCAAAGTGCGCGAAGTCCTTGATTCGAAGCTGTAGACCCGCCCTCGGGGCGGCGCGCCCGCACGTCAAACCTTAGCGTCGCGCTCGCCGGCGAGCGGCTACAGATTGTCGATCTTGTCGATTGTCGATCTTACGCGAACATTGAAACGGTGTGATCTCGTTCAAGGACATCGAAGCGGCACGCGATCGCATCAAGGGTGCCGTCTACTATTCGCCGTGTCGGCATTCCATCCCACTCAGCGAGATCACCGGCATGGAAATTTTCTGCAAACTCGATAACTTGCAGCGGACCGGAAGTTTTAAGGAACGCGGTGCGCGCAATGCGCTTGTGCAGCTTCCGCCCGACCAGCAAAAGCGGGGCGTCATCGCCGCGTCCGCCGGCAATCATGCGCAAGCGCTCGCTTATCAAGGCAAGTTGCTCGCCATTCCCGCCACCGTTGTGATGCCGAAGTTCGCGCCCCTCATCAAAGTAACCAATTGCCAGAAACTCGGCGCCGATCGTCGTGCTTCACGGAAAAGATTTCGCCGAAGCGAAAGCGCGCGCGCATGAGATCGCAAAGGAAAAAGGTCTCGCTTACATCGACGGCTACGATGATCCGGCCATCATCGCCGGCCAGGGAACGATGGGACTCGAGATCGTCGAACAAGTTTCCGACTTTGACGCGGTCATTATTCCGGTAGGCGGCGCTGGTTTGCTCGCCGGCGTTTCGCTGGCCATAAAAACTCTGCGCCCAAAAGCAAAGAGTGTCGCCGTGGAAGCAGAAAACGTCGCGAGCTTTGCCGCAGCGCTCGAAGCGGGCAAGCCAACCAAGATTGCAATGCATCCGACGCTGGCCGATGGGCTCGCCATTCCTCAAGTCGGCGCAAACGCGTTTCAAATCGCAAAACCACTTGTCGATCTTGCCGTCACTGTTTCGGAAGAGCAGATCGCGCTCGCCATTCTGCGGCTCGTCGAATTGGAAAAAAGCGTCGTCGAAGGAGCCGCCGCCACTTCGCTCGCCGCGTGCATGTCGGGAAAACTTTCGCAGTTCAAGGGCAAGCGCTGCGTGCTGCTGCTTTGCGGCGGCAACATCGATCCCAATGTCCTCAGTCGCGTGATCGAACGTGGCCTCGTCGCCGACGGCCGACTGGGCCGATTCACGGCTGTGATTAGCGACCGCCCGGGCGGCCTCGCCGATCTCGCCGCGCAAATCGCTTCGACCGGTGCGAGCATCAAACAAGTCGTGCACGATCGAGCTTTCGCCAGCTCGGATGTTTCCGCGGTCAACGTTCTCTGCACAGTCGAGACGCGGAATCATGAGCATTTCGCCGAACTCCGCGCGCAGTTGAAAAGCCACGGCGTCGAAACCTACGATTCCAAATAAATGTGGTCGCCCCGCTCTGCCGAGGCGACGCGATGGCTCACAAAAACACGCCGACAGAGCGCCGTGGCTACAGCACTTGAAGCGCTTGTCGCGCTCCGTAATCTCTTCCGGTGCAATCGCGCGATAATGTCTCCGAATATTCTTTCGCCGACCGTCATATCGGTCCGAACGACGCCGAAGTGCGCGAGATGTTGCGCGAGCTGGGCTTCGACAATCTTGACGCACTGATCGAGGCGACTGTTCCNAAGAATATCCGGTTAGATCGACAACTANATTTGCCGNAAGCGAAATCCGAGGCGGAAGCGCTGGCCGAACTGCGCGCCATTTCGAAGAAGAACAAAGTCGCNCGTTCGTTTATCGGCGCTGGCTATTCCGATTGCATCACTCCGCCCGTGATCCANCGAAATATTTTGGAGAATCCGGGTTGGTACACCGCTTACACGCCGTATCAGGCTGAGCTCGCCCAGGGCCGCCTCGAAGCGCTNCTCAATTTCCAGACCATGATCACCGATCTNACCGCCATGGAGATCGCAAACGCATCGCTGCTCGACGAGGCGACNGCCGCCGCCGAAGCGATGACGCTGTGTCACGCGGTGACTTCTGATCGAAACACTTTTTTCGTCGCGGACAATTGTCACCCGCAGACGATTGAAGTCGCGCGCACGCGCGCGAAACCGCTCGGCATTGAGGTCAAGATCGAAGACTTCTCGCGCTTCAAGTTCGACAACGCGGTTTTTGGTGCGCTTGTGCAATATCCCGCGACCGACGGCGCGATCCACGATTACGCTGGG
>JGI12053J15887_10000856_pt1 | contig 13267 bp, 11 predicted proteins | sample MedBloCAOM1_O3_FD_15887 | JGI IMG/M metagenome (IMG submission 15887)
ATAGGCGAGCGCGTTCGGCCGGTTCTTCGGGACCGCAATGGCGATGCCGGTGTGCTGGAAGCCGCCCTCGACGATGCGCGAGCCGGGCAGCGCGGCGACGAACGGCGGCAACGAATCGCGCGACAGCGCAAAAGCGTCCGCCTTGCCGGTCCGCAGCATGTCCATCGCCTCGTCGACCGACGGCGCGGCGCTGATCGTGGTGCTCTTCAGCGAGCGGGCGGCGGCGCGGATCGTCGTCGTATTGGCGATGCCGACGACACGGACATTCGGCCGGTCGACCTCGGCGACGGTCCTGATGCCGGACGCGCCGGTGACCATATAGGTGCTCTCGATCAAGTAGTACGCCGGGCCGAAGTCCACGCGCTTCTTGCGCTCGTCGTCGACCGGCATGAAGGCCACGTCAATCGCACCGGATTCGGTGGCGTCGGTGATGAGCCCCGAATTCGGCGCGACCATGAGCTCGACAGGAACGCCAAGCTTCTCCGCCAGCTCGTTGGCAAGGTCGACGGTGACGCCGCGCGGCTGGCCGTTCGCGTCCTTGACGACGAAGAAGGCGGACGCCGCCGGCGCGAATACCACGCCGACGCGAAGCTTGGCGGTGGGAATGAGCTCTTTCACTGCTGCACTCTCTTGCGCAAGACTCACTTGAGCCAAGACGCCGGCCACGAACGCGGCCAGGAACATTCCGTGTAATGGAAGACGTTTCACCAGCGCCTCCCCGGTGTGGTCCGGGACTCACCGGATGACAGGTGAATATTTGCGTTTTCCGGCCCTGCTGCAAGGCAGCCGCGAGGCGCGGAAGTTCGCATCAAACGTGCTGCGAGCTCTGGCGAACTTCGGAAACGGGACACTAATTTAGTCCACAAACTGCCCGTCGTCAGCCGTGTAGTGCATAACAGCGGGGATAGCGGGGATTGCAGCAAACGACCCGAGGCGCGGCTCTAACATCTGCTAAAAGGGATGTGTCTTGACGGAGCCAGCCGCGAGGCTGGTTCTGCGGGCCAGAGAGCCCCAGCCGTTCGCGGCTGGGGCTCTTTCGCTATTGGCGCTCCATAGCGGTTCGGCCTCCGAATGGCGCTATGGGTGGCGTCAGCACGTCGACGGTGCGTTCAGCCCACGTGACCTTCCTCGCGCCGCGCCTGGGGCGATTCTGCGGCGTGCTCGAATCCGTCGAAGACGGACCGGTCGCTGTATCCTGATCCGGCCCGACCCTCGATCAGTTGAATCGAACAATTGCGCGGATTCTTCTCGCGCTCGTACCATTCCCAGGGATAGTGCATCCATTGCATCCGGAAGCAGCGGATCGTCACGCCGTGGCTGACGACGATGAAACTGCCGACCGGATTGCTGCGCTCGAGGGTGGCATCGCGCAGGATCGTGCCGAACACGCCCTTGACGCGGTCGGCGACGTGGACGCGACTCTCGCCCAGCGGCATCGGGGCAAAAAACTCGCCCTCGAACCGCTTGTGTTTCTCATAATGCGCGTATTCCCGCGGAAACGATTTCGGCAAATCCTCATCCGCAATGCCGTCAAACAGGCCGAACGCGATCTCCCGCAATTCGACGGCCTCCCGTCGGTCGTAGGGCAAGCCGGCGGCGGTTAAAGCCTGTTCGATCGCGGCGCTCGTTTGGCGCGTGCGGATATAGGGGCTGCACAGAATCCGGATTCGCGCGTCGCGCGGCAAGGCTCCCGCCAGGTACTCGCCTGCGGCGGCGGCTTGGCGATGCCCTTCCGGCGACAGTTCCACTCGATGATCGGGCAAACGCGTGTTGACGGTCTTGTCGAGGTTCGCCTCGGACTGGCCATGGCGCACGAGGTAGATGCGGTTCGGTGCAGGCGGCATCGGCAACCTTTTTTCGCGGGCAAGGAGGGCACCGCTCTCAAATTGGCTCTCGCGCGCAGACAAACCGCAAGAATGGCCCGTGAGCCAATGAACGAGGTTACGGTTTCCCGCCGGGTCCGAGCAATATTTTCCGCTTTGCTGGCGGGCAGATCTCCGGAACAAACCTGAATTGTTCTGAATCGAGGCGGCCGGTCGCCGGGCAGGGGCAGTGTGCGCACCTCGTTCGTGCATCGGCGCCGTGCTAGGCTCATCGCCTGCAATTCGAGCGAAGAAAGCGCAGCAGGAAACGCCATGGCCCTTCCGCGCCGTAGCGAGATCGAGCGCTGGAGCGGGCCGATCCGCGCCGGCGGCGCAACCATAGACTGAAGGGACGATCGGCCAACGAAATTCAGGAGGCGACGATGCGGTATCGGTCTTTGGCTGGCTTGCTCTGCGTTGTCTCCTTGGGCCTGTTCCTCGCTGGCGTCGCGCAGGCGCAAAGTCCCGGCGGTGCCAGCCGCATCGGCATCCTCAACGACCAATCCGGTCCTTATGCGGATTTCGGCGGCAAGACCTCGGTCGATGCCGCGCGCATGGCGGCGGAGGACGTCGGCGGCAAGGTTTTGGGAAGACCGATCGAGATCGTCATCGGCGATCACCAGAACAAGCCGGATGTCGCCTCCGCCGTCGCGCGGCGTTGGTTTGACACCGAGGGCGTGAGTGCGATCGCCGAGCTGACCAATTCGGCTGTCGCGCTGTTGGTCCAGCAGATCGCCAAGGAGCAAGGGAAGATCACGCTGGCCACCGGGCCGGCGACGACGCGCCTCACCAATGAGGATTGCTCGCCGACCGGGTTTCACTGGGCGTTCGACACCTATTCGCAGGCGGTCGGCACGGCGCGAGCCCTCGTCGCCGAAGGCGGCAAGAGCTGGTTCCTGTTGGTGGCGGACTACGCCTTCGGTCGCCAGATGGCCAGCGATCTCGACAAGGTCGTCAAGGCGAACGGCGGCAGCATCGTCGGCGAAGCCCGCCATCCCCTCAACACCGCCGACTTCTCGTCGTTTCTGTTGCGGGCGCAGAGCTCGAAGGCGCAGATCATCGGCCTCGCGAGCGCCGGCGCCGATACCATCAATTCGGTGAAGCAGGCGGCCGAATACCGTATTGCCGCGGGCGGCCAGAAGCTGGCCGGCCTCGTGGTCGTGCTCAGCGACATCCATGCGCTGGGCCTCGCGACCGCCAACGGGCTCGTCTTCACGACCGCGTTCTATTGGGATCGGGACGAGGCGTCGCGCGCCTGGTCGAAACGGTTCTTCGAGCGGACCGGTCGGATGCCCGGAATGGTGCAGGCCGGGACTTATTCGGCGGTGCTGCACTATCTCAAGGCGATGGCGGCCGCGGGGACAGCGGATGGCAAGGCGGTCGCAGACAAGATGCGGGAGCTGCCGGTCGACGATTTCTTTGCCAAAGGGCGCGTGCGCGAGGACGGCCGCATGATGCACGACATGTATCTCGTCGAGGTCAAGACCCCCGCCGAATCCAAGGCGGCATGGGACTACTACAAGGTGCTCCGCAGCATTCCCGCCGAGGAAGTGGCGCAGCCGCTGACCGAGAGCAAGTGCCCGCTCGTCAAGAAATAGTCGTTTCGTCGGAAACTGCGTTCGACCGACGAGACCCCACTCGTGCCGAAACGGTACAATTTGGGGCATGAAGGGCCTAGCATGTTGCAGCCGTGCCACATGGCTCAGCCATTCGATACGCGGCGTCTATAGGTCATTCGATTCCCAATTGCTATTTGCGCGCAAATGATAGTTTCTCGCAGGAGTTTCGCAGAGGGGAATTGGACATGCGACTTATCAAGCTCGGAATGCTCGCCGCCACCAGCCTGGTGGTGTTTGCAACGGGCGGCGCTCTCGCCGCCGACATCGCCGCACCCGTCTACAGGGCACCGCCTCCGCTTGCTCCGCTCTATAGCTGGACCGGGCTCTACTGGGGCGCAAACATCGGCTACAGCTGGGGCACCGCGAAGTACGACGCGACCTTGACCGGCGTCGGCTCGGTGTCGCAATCCGAGAAGATCAACGGCGTCATCGGCGGCGTCCAATCCGGCTATAACTATCAGTTCGGAATCTGGGTGGTCGGTTTGGAAACCGACTTTCAGGCATCTGGTCAGAAAGGCGGCTCGACCTTCCCAGGCGTGCTTCCTCTGACGACGATCGTGACCGATCAGAAGCTCGAGTGGTTCGGGACGTCGCGGAGCCGCCTGGGCGTCTTGGTGACCCCGAACATCCTGCTCTATGGCACGGCCGGCGTTGCTTACGGCCAGGTCAAGAACAGCGCGACGATCGCCATCACCGGCGTCGGCTCCGCGACCGCAACCTTCAAGGATGTGAAGGCTGGATGGACCGCCGGCGGCGGCATCGAGGGCGCCTTCGGCGGCGGCTGGAGCGCCAAGCTCGAATATCTCTACTTCGACCTCGGCAAGACGGAGCAGACGTTCGCCACCCCTGTGCTGGGGCTGGGGGTAGTCGCTTCGGAGACTCGGCGGACGACCGACAGCATCGTGCGCGTCGGCCTGAACTANAAGTGGGGCGGCTGATATCTCTTGCGGGTTGCCNNTGAGCAGTTGCAATGCCGAGTGACTGACGTCGCTGCTATTCNATCACCTCGTCGGTGGTGGCCAGCAGCGACGNCGGCACCGTGAGGCCGAGCATCCTGGCGGTCTCGGCATTGATGACGAGCTCGAACTTGGTCGGCCGCGCCACCGGCAGGTCCACNGGCTTGGCGCCCTTGAGGATGCGGCCGGCGTAGACCCCGGCCTGACGATATGTATCGGTCAGGCTCGTCCCGTAGCTCATCAGCCCGCCGGCCTCGGTAAATGGGCGGATCGGATAGATCACGGGAATCCGGTGGAGCATCGCCAGCAGCGCCAACTGGACGCGCCGGGCGGTGAAGAAGGCGTCCGTGGCGACGAAAATCGCGTCGGGCCGCTCGCGCGCGAGAGTTGCGAAGGCGGCATTGATCTCACCGCTGGTGCTGGCGTTGAGCTGCTTGATCGCAAGTCCCATGACACGGGCAGCCGTTTCCACGTCTTTCAAAATGGCTTCGGTATTCGTCGCCTCGGCCGGATTGACGAGCACGGCGATGCGAGTGACTGCGGGCACCAGCTCGCGCAGGAGCTCCAGCCGTTTCGCCGACAACTCGGTCACCAAGAAACTGATACCTGTCACGTTGCCGCCCGGCCGCGCGAGGCTGGCGACGAGACCGAGCCTGACCGGGTCGTCGCCGATCGTGAAGACGATCGGGATGGTCGCGGTGGCGCCCTTGGCCGCGAACGCCGGAACGGGACCTCCGCCCGTGGCGATCACGGCGACGCGTCGGCGGACCAGCTCGGCCGCCAGCTCCGGCAATCGATCCATTTGATTGTCGGCGAAGCGGTATTCGATCGCTACGTTCTCGCCCTCGACATAGCCCGCGTCCTTCAGGCCCTGGCGGAAGCCACGCAGCGGCTCGCGGAACGCATCAGCCGATTGGCTGTGGAGGACCCCGATGACCGGCATCGCCGGCTGCTGCGCACTCGCCGCGCATGGCCACGCGAACGTCGCGCCGCCGAGCAGCGTGATGAACTCGCGGCGCTTCACTCGATCACCTCGTCGGCAGTGGCGAGCAATGTCGGCGGCACGGTGAGGCCGAGCATCCTCGCGGTCTCGGCGTTGATGACCAGCTCGAATTTGGACGACCGCACGACCGGCAAGTCCGCGGGCTTCGCGCCCTTGAGCACGCGTCCGGCATAGGCACCGGTCTGACGCCACGCTTCCGCAATATTGGTTCCGTAGCTCATCAACCCGCCGGCGTCGGGAAATTCGCGCCCGGAATACGACGCCGGGATCGCGAGGCGGGTCGCGAGCAGGATCATTTGGATCCGTCGGCTGACGAACAAGGGGTCGCCGGCGACAAAGAGCGCCCCGGGCCGGTCGCGCGCGAGACTCGCGAAGACCGCATTGATCTCCTGGCTTGTGCTGGCGTTGTGCACCTCGATTTGCAATCCCCTGGCGTGAGCGGCCGTCGTCACGTCCCTCACCGTGGGCTCGGCATTGGGATAGGTCGGATTGACGAGCACGGCCACGCGAGCGGCCGTGGGCACGAGCTCTCGCAGAAGCTCCAGCCGCTTTTCCGCCAGCTCGGTCGCGAAAAAATTCAAGCCTGTCAGGTTACCGTTCGGCCGGGCGAGGCTGGCAACAAGACCGAGCCTGACCGGGTCATCGTCAACCGCGAAGACGATGGGGATCGTCGTCGTTGCTGACTTGGCCGCGATCGTGGCGGCACTTCCGAATGGGGTCATTACGGTGACCTGCCGGTGAGCCAGATCGGTCGCCAGCGTCGGCAGTCGATCGTTTTGACCCTCTGCCCAGCGGTATACGATCTCCACGTTGTCGCCCTCGACATAGCCGGCCTCCTTGAGGCCCTGGCGGAACGCGCGCAGACGATGCGCGAACGCGTCAGGCGATCCGCTGCTGAGAAACCCAACCACCGGCATCGTCCGCTGCTGCGCGCGCGCCGCCAGCGGCTGAAGCATCGACGACGCGGCCGCCACGCCGCCGAGCAGCGTCATGAATTCGCGCCGCCTCACTCGATCACCTCGTCGGCGCGGGCGAGCAGCGTTGCCGGGATGTCCAGGCCGAGCACCCTTGCAGTTTGCAGGTTAACGACGAACTCGAACTTGGTAGCCCGCATCACCGGCAGCTCCGCCGGTTTCTCCCCCTTGAGGATGCGGCCGGTATAGATGCCAACCAAGCGATCCCGGTCCTCCGCGCTCGACCCGTAGCTCATCAGTCCGCCGATTTCGACACTCTCGCGGAAGGAATAGATCGTGGGCAGCCGGTGGTGGGTCGCCAGCGTGATAATTTGGACGCGACGGTTGTCTAGCAATGGATCGGGACTGACCAGGAGTGCGTCGGCTCGCTTTTGTACTGAGCTGGCAAAGGCTGCATCGATATCGCGCGTGGTGCCGGAGGCAAGAATTTCGATCTCCCGCCCGATGACCAACCCCGCCGCCTTCGCGTCTCTGGCCAAGGTGTCGGCATTGGGATTGTTTGGATTGACCAGCACGGCAAAGCATACGGCGTTCGGTAGCAGCTCGTGCAAGAGTCCGAGCCGCTTGGCCGCAAGCTCCGAATTCAGGGAGCTGATACCGGTGACGTTACCGCCCGGACGGTTGAAGCTGGCGACGAGACCGACTTCGACCGGATCGGTCCCGATGCTAAAGACGATCGGAATTGCCGTGGTCGCGCCCTTGGCCGCGAGGGCCGATGGCGTGCTGCCCGGTGTGGCGATGACGGCCACCCGGCGACGGACCAGATCGGCCGCCAATTCGGAAAGCCTAGCATTGTCATTGTATGCGAAGCGGAATTCGACCGCTACGTTGCGGCCCTCAGCGAAGCCGGTTTCGCCAAGGCCTTTGCGGAATGCTGCGACGATCCCTGCGCTCAGCTCGGGCACGCCAGGGTAAAGAAATCCAATCACTGGCATGGCCGCGTGCTCACCCCCCGCCGAGAGGGGCCAAAGCGGCGAAGATGCCACCGCGCCGCCGATGAGGGTGATGAAGTCGCGGCGTCTCATGTCGACCATGGAGACCTCCCCGGCTCGGTTTTCCGCCGCACAGCGTGCCGTACTCGGGCCGGCAAGTCCTTGGGACGGACCTGAAATGTTCTGAATCGAAACGTGGACGGTCGGCTGCCTCAGGTGCCGCCGGCCTCAATAGGGCGGCAAAATACCACATCGCGGCGCGAGCTGCGCCCGATAGTCCGGATTGGCTACCGCTCAATTCTCACGGAGCCTTTGTCGGCCAAATTGATGCGCACCATGGCGGTGCCCGGTTTACCTGGTCCGCCCTGGGGATTGTACAAGGCGTATGGCACAGTCAGCAGCAGGCCGCGTTGCGGGTCATAGGATGCTTTGATCCGGCTGAGTTCGATATTGCTGAACCCGAGCTGACGTTCAGAACCGCTCGCCGCTTTTTGGCTGACGGCAAAACACTGGCTGCCGATTTCCGGGCTGGGGATGAAAACAAGAAGGTGGGAGCTGCAGCAGACCGGTTCTCCATCCGTGTCCACATGGGCAACTTTGATCTTGCCCTCGGAATACGACTTTGTTTGACCGACCAAATGGCTGATCCGATCCAGATCATTGCAAGGCCCCACTTCGGCGGCTTTGGCGACCGAGCCGAGGGCGAGGAGTACCGCCCATGCGTATCTCATATGAAGAGCTCCTCGATCAGGCCGGAAGCACTGCGGACACGCGCTCCCGCGCCTCCTCGAGCGCCGCCAAGACCTGGTTCAGACCGCGCTTGAGATGGGTCTGGGCGAATGGCAGCGCAAACGGCGGATAGCGATCCAGCTCGCTCGCGACGGAAAGAGCCGTCAACGGCGGCGCAGTCACACTCAGATCGCGCCGCCATCGCGTGCCGCGGGTGTAGTTGAGCGGGACAAGCAGATGGGAAAGCTTCAGCAGCACCTCGTTCGCCGCCGCCTGCGTTATGCTGCCGGCCCCCGTCGCCGACATGAATCGCGCAAGCGCGGCATCGAGCTTCGCCACCGCGTCGCGCGCCGGCTGCAGGTCGAAACGGGCGCCGGCCGACGTCGCGTATTTCGCAAGCGTGCCGTCGAACTCCTTGAGCAGCGCGCGCCAGTCCCACGGCAGCAGCCGGGCATTGGCCAGACGGAACGCGGCAAGCATGTAGACCTTGATGTCGGTGAGCAGGATAATCTTGTCGGCCACCGGCATCAGATCATCGTCGGTGTGCCACTCCAAGTTTCCGCCGTTGCCCATGACGTAGTAGTATCCGCGCCGCTCGATCTCTTTCTTCGGGATGCGCGAAGAGGACGAAAAGAATCCGGTGATGCCGAGATTGTTGAAGGAGAAGTCGGACGATTGCGACGGCCGCTTGCCCTCCGCCTCCTTGCCGGCGACGTCGCGCACCACGCCGCGCACGAAGTCGGCGTTCTCCGCCATCCATGGGATCATGATGTAGTCGGTTGCGTCACGGCAGCCGGGACTGTCGCAATTCAAATGCGCAAGACAGTTGCGCGCGAGGTCGAGCGCGAATTCGTCGGCATACCAGGCGCTTCCGGCGAACCGGCCGGTGGAATGGCCCGGCCACCAGGCGATCCGCACGCTGCGCTCCAGCTTGTCGCGGTGCGTCCACAGCGCGCACGCGATCTCCAGCATCGCAGCGTCGCCGGTGGCGTTGTCGCCGACGCCGACGTCCCAGGAATCATAGTGGCCGTGCAACAGGACGAAGCGCTCGGGCTCCCGGTGGCCGCGGATCTCCACGACCGGCAGCAGGCTGCGGAACCAGCCTTCCTCGAACTTGGTCATGATCGTCGCGCGGCCGGCGTTGTCCGCCAGCGCGATCAGCGCCTCGCCGTCGGCCTTGCTCACCGCGACCGCCGGGATGGCCGGCTTATGGGGCAGATCGTCGAGATCGGCGGTGCCCCAGGTGATACTGCCGCCGCCCCAATGCGCCGCCTCGCCCGGATTGACCGCGATGACGCCGACCGCACCGAGCTGATGAAAGTCCATGATTCGCTCGGACGACATCATCCCTTTGTAGACGGCAATCCTGCCCTTGAGATCGGGCGTGCCGGGCGCCGGATCGTAAGTAGGCCCGAAGACCGCGGCGCTGCTCGGCCCCCAGCCGGCCGGCGGATGGATCGGTTTCGCCACGAACGCCAATGGCGCGTCCACGCCCTCCGGGGCGGGCCTGCTCATCGGCGCCGGCCGCGCGAACATACGGCGGCCCGCGGCCTCGACATAGGCACCCTGAGGCAACGCCAAATAGAGCTGCGGCTCGTAGACTGTGACGGCCACGCCGTGCGCGCGCAGCCGGTCGATGATGTGCTGCGCCGCGCGGTTGCCATCGTCCGGATGCTCGCGGCGGATGGTGGAGAACAGCTCGACCAGCGGCCACGCGTCGTCCAGCCGCGCGCTGGCGATCAGCGCCTTCTCATCCTCGTTCAAATGACGTCCTTCCCTCTTGCTGCGTCCGGCGCAGGTTTCAATTCATTTTCGTGCCGGTGTCCTTGACCACCTTGGCCCAGCGTTCGATCTCCCCCAGCACAAAGGCCTGCGTGGCGTCGGGCGTGTCGCCCCCCGGCTCCACGCCGAGATTGCCAAGCCGGTCCTGTACGGCAGGCACCGCCAGAGCGTGCACGATCTCGGCATGCAACTGCGACACGATCTCCTCCGGCACGCCCGCCGGGCCGGCTATGCCGAACCAGTTCGTGGTGATGAGCTGCGGAAAGCCCTGCTCGGCCATGGTCGGAATCTCCGGAAAGGACGGGCTGCGCTCGGCGCCGCTGACGGCAATGGCGCGCACCGTACCGGACCGAATATGCGGCGCAGCCGACGGCAAGCTGTCGAACATCGATTCGATGCGGCCGCCGAGCAGGTCCTGCGTCGACGCTTGCGCCCCGCGGTAGGGCACGTGCACGATGTCGATGCCGCCGGCGATCTTCAGCAACTCGCCGGTCAGGTGATGCAACGTGCCGACGCCGCCGGTGCCGAAGTTCAGCTTGCCCGGTCTGGCCTTTGCCAAAGCCACGTATTCCTTGAGATCGCCCACCGGCAGATCCTTGTTGACCAGCATCACCAGCGGCAAGCGCCCGATGATGGTGACGTGCCGGAAATCCTTCCGCGGATTGTAGGGCTGATGCGGCATCAGCGTCGCGTTGATCGCCTGCGAGGCCACCGCGGTGGTCAGCCAGAGATAGCCGTCCGGCGGGGCCTTTGCGACGACATCCGCGCCGATGATCCCGCCGCCGCCGGGCCGGTTCTCGACCACGAACGATTGGCCGAGTTGCTGCTGCAACTCATGACACAGTGTGCGGGAGAGGATGTCGGACGCGCCGGCGGGCGGCGAGGTCGAAAGCACCCGGACCAGGCGTGTCGGCCACGTCCCCTGCGCGCCGGCAGATCGCACCAACAGCACGCCCGGCGCCGCGGCCAGCAGTGTTCGACGGGTGAGAGACATGGTGTAACCCTTGAAATCGGTGATGAGGTTAGCAAACGTAAGCACCATACGAAAAGCAGGATTAGGACCCCGTGAATTCGTCGCATTGATCCGCTCTTTCAGCCCGAGCTACTCGTGCAACATCCAACGAAATTCGAGATCGTCCTCAATCTCAAGGCCGCCAAGGCGCCCGGTCTCGACGTGCCTCTGCAACTTCAGCAACTGGCCGACGAGGTGATTGAATGACGGGCGGACACCGCGCGGCTCGTCGATGCCGCCACAGCATGATAGGCTCGCCTGCAATTCGAGCGAAGAAACGCACTAGCTAGGAAACGTCATGACCCGTCCGCGCCGTCGATTCCTGCGCCTGGCCGTCGGTGCGGCGATGCTGCCGGCGCTCGCGCCGATGGCGGCGGCGCAGAGTTATCCATCGCGGCCGGTCACGCTGGTGGTGCCATTCGCGGCCGGTGGGCCGGTCGACGTGCTGGCGCGCATCATGGCCGAGCGCATGAAGGTCTCGCTCGGCCAGCCCGTCATCATCGAGAACGTGGCGGGCGCGGCCGGCAGCATCGGCGTGGCGCGCGTCGCCCGCGCGTCGCCGGACGGCTACACGCTCAGCATCGGGCCCGGCTCCAGCACCCACGTCGCCAACGGCGCGATCTACGCGCTGCCCTATGACGTGGTGAAGGACTTCGAGCCGATCTCGCTGATCGGCACCATGTCCGAAATCATCGTAGCGCGGAAGACGATCCCGGCGAACGACCTCAAGGAGCTCATCGCCTGGCTCAAGGTTAATCCGGACAAGTCCTCGCAGGGCACCAGCGGCATCGGCAGCGCCGGGCATATCGCCGGCGTCTATTTCCAGAAGGAGACCGGCACCCGCTTTGCATTCGTGCCCTATCGCGGGCTCGCCCCGGCGATGCAGGATCTGCTTGCGGGGCAGGTCGACCTGATGATCGACGTGCCGACGAGCGCGCTGCCGCAGGTGCGCGCCGGCGCCATCAAGGCCTTCGCCGTGACCGCGAAGCAGCGGCTTGCCAGTGCGCCCGACATCCCGACGGTGGATGAGGCGGGACTGACCGGCTTCCATGCGTCGGTGTGGTATGCGCTGTGGGCGCCNAAAGNNACGCCGGCCGACGTGATCGCCAGGCTCAACGGCGCCGTCGTGGAAGCCTTGGCCGATCCCGCGGTGCGCGCGCGGCTCGGCGAGATCGGGCAGGAGATCGTCCCGCGCGAGCAGCAGACGCCGGCCGCGCTCGCCGCGCTGCAGAGGGCAGAGATCGAGAAATGGTGGCCGATCATCAAGGCCGCCAACATCAAGGGGGAGTGAAGTGGCAAACGACACCGATACCGTGGCGCGCGGCGCGCGCGTCGTGCGGCTCGATCGCAAGTTTCGCTGGCCGGGCGGGCGCCACGTCGCGGTGGTGCTCAACGTCGCCTACGAGGGCTGGTCGGACGGCAAGGCGCCGGGCATCGGACCGATGGGCAATCCGCTGCCGGCCGGCGCCTTCGACACCAATGCGCTGTCGTGGGGCAGCTATGGCGCGACCCGCGGGATCGAGCGGTTGTTGCGCGCGCTCGACCGCACCAAGCGGCGCGCGAGCGTGATGGCGAGCGGCGTGTTCGGCGAGCGCACGCCGGCGACGGTGCGCGCCATCGTCGAGGCCGGGCACGAGCTCGTCTCGCATTGCTATGCGCAGGACGTCATCCCGGCGCAACTTTCGCCGGAGCAAGTGCGCGCCGATATCGAGAAGACCACCAAGGCGCTCGAGGCGGCGTCAGGCGTGCGCCCGCGCGGCTGGATCAGCCCGCGCGGCACGCCGTCCCCCGAGAGCGCGCGGCTCCTGGTGGAGGCGAACTACGCCTGGCAGGGCGACGTGTTCGACGACGATCGTCCTTATCTGCAGATCTTCGACCAGGGCGCGGCGGCCGGCACCGGTAGCGGGCGCATCGTCGCCATTCCGTTGACCATGGAGATCAACGACCTGCCGCACGCCATGCGCTTCGGCCGCTCGTCTGGCCAATATGTCGAGCTGTTCGACGAGGCGCTCGCGCACATGCTCGCGGACGACAGCGAAGCCGTGATCCTCGACGTCACCGCCCACGCCCATGTCTACGGCCGCCCGGCCGACGCCTGGGCGTTCGAGGCGATCGCCGCCAAGGCCGGAGCGCGCGACGACGTCTGGCTCGCGACCCGGGGCGAGATCGCCGCCCATGTCGGCGACATCTTCGGCTGAGGGGTATTTAGCTAACTCGGCTTCAGGGAGGACCAGATGACGTCATTTCGCACGTGGTGCGGCGCCGTCACAGGTGCGGTTCTATTCGTTTTGAATTCGACCGCGGTCGCGCAGGATTGGCCCACCCGGTCGATGCTGGTCGTCAGCGCGGTCACCGCGGGCAATGCCGGCGACATCGTCGCTCGTATCGTGCTCGAGCA
>JGI12053J15887_10000858_pt1 | contig 13262 bp, 9 predicted proteins | sample MedBloCAOM1_O3_FD_15887 | JGI IMG/M metagenome (IMG submission 15887)
GGCACTGCGCACGCTTCTGAGACAGCCGTCCCTCTGGGGCACGAGCCTGGGGCTGTTCTCGAGCAACTACAGCTTCTACTTCATGCTCACGTGGTTGCCGTTCTATGTCGTGCGGGAGCGGGGCTTCTCGACCGGCGAAATGGCGAGTCTCGCAGGCAGCGCCTACGTCGTGAACGCACTGAGCGCGCTCGTCGCAGGCTGGGCGATCGACCGGGCCGCGGCGCGCTCCGGAGGGGCGAATCTTGCTTACAAGGCGGTGATGGTCGCCGCGCACGTGGGGTCGGTCGCGTGCATGCTGTGCATCGCGCTCGGCGCACAACCCTTGGCACTGGGCGCCATCTTCGTCTTTCAGATCCTGTCGGGGATGTCATCGCCGGGCGCGTTCGCCATGTCGCAGATCCTCGCCGGTCCCACGGCTTCCGCGCGCTGGGTGGGAATCCAGAATGCCTGCGGCAATTTCGCCGGCGTGATCGCACCGGCACTCACCGGCCTGCTGGTCGAGGAGACCCACCACTTCACCGCGGCGTTCGTGCTCGCGGCGATCGTCAGTGTTCTGGGCTTGGCGGGTTGGGTGTGGATGGTTCCCAGGCTCGCCCCCCTCTCCTGGCCCACGCTCGGGGCTAGCCGACGCGACCCTATCCCGCCGACAGCGCGCGCCCGATAGCCCCGGTGAGCTTCTCGATGAGTTCCGCCAGCTCCGCCTCACCGGCGTTATAGGGCGGCGCCACGATGATGGTGTCGCCCATGACGCCCCCCACGTGGCCGGCGCACGGATAGATAATCAGCCCGTCCTCGAACGCGCGCCCGCCGATCGACTGGCTGAGTGCTCGCTCGCGGGGAAAAGGCTGCTTGGTTGCGCGATCGCGCACGAGCTCGATACCGATCAGGAACCCGCGGCCGCGCACGTCGCCAACTTCATCGAAGCGTCTGAGCGCATCCTGGAGCTCGCGGCGCAGCGTCTCACCACGCACGCGGACTCGCGATATCAGTGATTCGCGCTCGATGATGCGCTGAACTGCAAGACCCGCAGCGCACGCGGCAGTGTGTCCCGAGTACGTGTGCCCGGTCAGGATCGCGCCCTGCGCCGAGAGGATCATATCGCCGAGCTCCTTGCGCAGGATCGTTGCCGCAAGGGGGATGTAGCCTCCGGCGAGTCCCTTGCCGACCGCCATGATGTCGGGGACCACCCCATCATGCTCCAGAGCACGCCAGGTCCCGCACCGGCCGGCCCCGCACATCACCTCGTCGGCGATCACGAGTACCTGATGCCGGTCGCAAACCGCGCGAATTGCCTTCGCGTATCCGGGTGGAGCCGGCACCGCCCCGCCTGCCGCCCCGACGACCGGCTCGAAAATGAACGCGGCGACTGTCTCCGGGCCTAGCGCCCGCAGGCGCGCATCGAGCTCCTCAGCCAGTGCAGCGACCAGCTCAGCGCCGGCGAGCCCGCGCAGCGGGCGGTACGGGTTCGCGGCCGATACGAACGAGACATCGAGGAGGCTCCCCTCGAACGGCCGCCGTCGCTCGAGAAACCCTGACACCGAGAGCGCGCCCAGCGTGTTGCCGTGATAGGAGCGCTCGCGGGCGATGAAACGCTTCTTCGCCAGCAGCCCGCGCGCCTCCCAGTACTGCAGCGCAACCTTCAGCGCCGACTCGACCGCTTCCGAGCCGCTGCCCGAGTACACGATGTGCTTGAACTCCGGTCCGCAGCACGCAAGCAGCAGCCTGGTCAGTTGCTCGAGGGCTTCGCTCGTAAAGAGGTACCGGTATCCGCACGCGACCTTATCGAGCTGCGCGGCGATCGCCGCGTTCACCTCGCGGTTACCATGGCCGATACTGAAGGCGGCGGGTCCGCCCGAACCGTCGAGGTAGCGCCGTCCGTCAGCGTCGTAAACGTAGCTGCCCTCGCCTCGCACGATACGAGGCAGCACGCCCATTCCCCACCCCCCAGCGCGATTTGCAGTCATCTCCCGATTCCCGTCGCAGCACCCGCCTCAGGCAACGCCGCTGTCAGCCTTGAAGGGGCACGGCCGATGATGAGCATCGCGATCGCGGCGATCACGAACGGACCGCTGAACAGATAATAGAGTTGCGCCGGGGCCCAGCCGCGATCGAGTAGCGCGCCGCTGGCGAGCGGCGCCAGGATCGCCCCCAGGCGGCCAATACCGACTGCCGAGCCCATGCCGGTCGCGCGCACTGCGGTCGGATACAGCGGCGGTCCCACGGCGTACAGGCCGGACATCGCCGCATTCGAGAGCACGCCCAGGAGCAGCGCCGTCCACAGGGCCAGGTCGAGCCGNTGCACGGCAATGCCGAAGGTCGCAATCAACAGCGCAGATGCGGCGAGGGAGCCGAGGAGCAATCGGTGCGCGTCGGCGCGCGCGGCCGCGACCGCAAATCCCCCGCAGCCGGCAATGCCCCCAAGATTCAGCAATACGCCCCCGGTCAATCCTTGTGCAGCGGTCAGGCCCGCGGCGTTCAGCAGCCGCGGGGTCCAGCTGACCATGAAGTAGAAGCCCGCCATGGTGCAGAAGAACGTCAGCCACAGGAGCAGCGTTCTGCCTGTGAGCAGCAGTCGGAGCGAGGCGGCGCCGTTGCCGAGCCCGGGGGCCACCGCAGGCTCGGGCAGGACGCTCAGCACCGGCGAGCCCATCCGCTCGAGCAGCGCGTTCAGCCGGCGCAGTGCCTCCGGCGGGCGGCGCGTGATCAGGAAATCGAGCGACTCCGGCAACCGACGCCAGGCGACCAGCAGCAGTGCCAGCGACATCGCACCACCAATCGCAAAGGCCGAACGCCAGCCGTAGCGCGGAATGGCCACTGCGGTCAGCGCGCCGCCGATGGTCGCGCCGACCGGGTAGCCGGTCGCATAGGCAGCGAGGGCCGTGCTGCGCCATCGGTCCGGGGCGTACTCGGACACGACGACCGCAACGCTGGCGATCGTGGCGCCGATTCCGATGCCGGTCAGGGCCCGCAGCGCCAGCAGATCCGCGAAGCCGCGTGCGGCCGTGGAAAGCAGCATTCCGAGTCCCGCGATCACCCCCGACAGGAGGATGATCCGGCGCCGGCCCCAGTGGTCGGCGCACGGTGCCAGAAACAGCGAGCCCAGAGCCATGCCGACGAGACCGGCGCTCAACAACGCGCCGAGCTGAGAATTCTGCAGGCTCCACGCGGCCTTGACACCCGAGGCGGAAAAGGACATCGCGAGAGTGTCGAAGCCGTCGAGCATGTTGAGTCCAATGCACACCGCGATGGCGGCGAGCTGAAACGAGGTGAGCGGCCCGCGCGCGATCCGTTGCTGAATGTTGTCATTATTCATGCGGCCCCCGCCCCGCGGCATCTCGCCGGCGACCTCAACCCCACAGTTCCCGGGGCGGGACCTGCATGAGGCCGTTGCGATATTCAATGCCGGGTGTACGGTCGCGAGCATGCAGCAACGGGCCGTCGAGGTCGATGATGCTCGCGCGTTGTGCGACCACCATGCCCGGCGCCATGGCGAGCGATGTTCCGGCCATGCAGCCCACCATGATGTCGTACCCCACGGCGCGCGCGGTGCTCGCCACCGCCAGCGCCTCGGTGAGACCGCCGGCTTTGTCCAACTTGATATTGACATACCGGTAGGCTCGCGAAAGCGCTCGCAACGATGCCACATCGGCGCAGGACTCGTCCGCTGCCAGGGGAACCGGTCCACGGTAGTCAGCGAGCTCTGCCTCCGCGTCCACCGGCAACGGCTGCTCGATGAGCACCACGCCAAGGGCATGCAGCTCGGGAGCGAGCTCGTTCAGCAGCTCGATAGTCCACGCCTGATTGGGATCCACCAGAATCGCGGCCTCCGGGCAGGCTGCGCGCACTGCTCTCACTGCCTCGAGGTGCTGCAGCGCATTCACTTTTACCTTCAGCACCGGCATGCCGCGGACCGCGCGCGCCGCGCGCCCCATCGCCTCGCTGGTATCGATGCCGAGGGTAAGGCAGGTCACGAGCGGCCGCGGGGGGTCGAAGCCCGAGCGCGCCCAGACCGAGACCCCCGTCGTCTTGGCCTCCAGATCCCACAAGGCACAATCGACCGCATTGCGCGCCCCGCCTGCCGGAAGCAGACGCTGCAGCTGCGAGCGCGTGAGCCCGGCTTCCAGAGCAGGCGCGAGTGCCGCCAGCTCCTGCCTCATGGTATCGATCGTCTCACCCGCATAGTCGACACCGGCGGCTTCGCCACGACCGAAGTGCCCTCGCTCATCCCGCAGCGTGACGACCAGCACATCGAGAGCCTCTTCCACCCCACGCGAGATTCGAAACGGCGTCCGATACGGCCACCTTTCTGCCTCGACCGCGAGTCTCATTGCGCCTTGTCCGGAGCGAATTGCGCTGCCAGAGCTTCCGCGATGGCTCCCGCTCCGTCGAGGATCGGATCGATGACGGGTAGAGCGAAGTCGTCTGCGACAGAGGTCATCACCTTGCGCCTCGATGCCCCGTCCAGGCCCGAGGTATTCAGGCTGATCCCCACGAACCTCGCAGTTGGATTGGTCACCTTGGCCGCAGTCAGGTACTGGCTCATGGCCGATTCCAGGCTCGGGATCTGATGTTCCGGAAACCCGTCCATGCAGCGACGCGACGGGTCGTGACACAGCACCAGAGCATCGGGCTGAGAGCCGTGTATGAGGCCGAGAGTAACGCCGGCGTAGGCCGGGTGGAACAAAGCGCCCTGCCCTTCGATCACATCCCAGTGCCCAGGCTCGTTGGCGGGTGACAACGACTCTGCCGCTCCGGCGACGAAGTCGGCGACCACCGCGTCGATCGCGACGCCGGCTCCCGCAATCATGATGCCGGTCTGCCCCGTCGCCCGGAAGGTGGCGGCGATGCCGCGCGTGCGCAGCGCCGAGGTCAGGGCCAACGCGGTGTATTTCTTCCCGAGGGCACAATCCGTGCCGACGGTCAGCACCCGCCGGCCGGGGCGTCGCACGCCGCTCGCCACCGCGAACGTCCGGTCGCTGTGCCTGACATCGAGCAGACGACATGCGCGCCGTTGTGCCGCTTCCGCCAGACCCGCCACGCAGGCGAGTCGGGTGTGCATGCCGCTGACGATGTCCAGACCCACCGCCACCGCCTCCAACAGCGCGGGCCGCCACTCCATCGGAATGGCGCCACCCACGGGAGCCACACCGATGACGAAAGATCGGGCACCCGCCGCAACAGCCTCAGCGGGCTGGTACCAGGGAAGGCCCAGATCCACCGCACACCCGTGCAGGCCCATCTGTCCGATGACGTCGTCGCGACACCAATCGCGCAGGCCCGCGGCCGTCTTGCAATCGGTCATCGATTGGCTGGCGCCGAGAAACAGCAGATAAGGCTTGTTCAGCTGCATCGACAAGTCCCGGGGCACGGTCGCAAGCGCTCGTGACGGCAGCGGCGATGTTCTCGATCCCTCAGTCTGTGGCTGCGCTCACCGGGCTTCAGCGATCGCGTGGCCGGTCACCACGGCCGGCACCAAAGTGTCGGTCGGCGATCAGGCACAGGATCTCGAACATCATGGTAGCTCCGACCAGGGCCGTGTTACCGGTCTGATCGTAAGGCGGCGCCACCTCCACCACGTCACCACCGATCAGGTTCAGACCCCGCAAACCGCGCAGCAGGCGCTGTGCTTCCAGGGTGGTGATGCCCCCGACCTCGGGCGTGCCGGTACCGGGTGCGTAGACGGGGTCGAGCCCGTCCACGTCGAATGAGATGTACGTCGGTCGATCGCCCACCACCGCGCGCGCCTCCTCGATGACGCGCTCGACCCCCAGTGAGGCGAACTCCTCGATGAAGACCACGCGCATGCCGTGCGATCGTGAGAACTCGATGCCGTCCATGAAGTTCTGGCCGCCGCGAATGCCGATCTGGATCGTGCGCTTGGGGTCGAGCACGCCGGCTTCAACGGCCAGACGAAACGGGGCGCCGTGAGTGAATTTTGATCCGAAGAACTCACCCCAGGTGTCGGTGTGAGCGTCAATATGCACCATGCCAATCGGCGCCCTGGCAGCNATGGCCTTGAATATGGGATAGGTAATGGAGTGATCGCCGCCNGCGCTGATCGGGATGACGTTCGCCGCCTTGACCTTCTGATAGAAGGCCTCGATATCCTCGTTCTGCCTTTCCAGGTCGAAGCGGTGCGAGAGGTGTACGTCACCCAGGTCGGCAATCCGGCACAGCTCGTACGGATTGACGCCCAGCCCCAGATTGAACGCTCGCATGAGGCTGGAGGCATTGCGTATTTCGCGCGGGCCATGGCGTGCGCCGGGCCTGTTGGTGACCCCGAGATCCGTGGGAACCCCGATCAGTCCAATGTCGACATTCTCGAGTGTGGTTGCCAGAGGAGCACGCATGAATGTCGCAATCTCGGTAAAGCGCGGCTCCCTCATCGGGTCGTAAGCCTTCTCGCCCGCGATGTCGGGCCTGAGGTAACTCTCGGTGCTCACGCGTCGTAGTCTCGTTTCGACAGAGGATGCACATCGTACCTCGAACGCGACGCCAGTGGCGCCCTGGGCCCGAGGACTCGCCTAAAGTCGCCTCCAGTCCTTGAGAATCTCGCGTGCCGCGTTGTGTCCGGGAATGCCCGAGACCCCGCCCCCGGGGTGTGAGGACGAGCCGCACTGGTACAGGCCTATGATCGGCGTGCGGTAGTCCGCCCAATGGGGTGCGGGACGCTGCCAGAACAGCTGATCGGCCGAGAGCTCGCCGTGGAAGATATGGCCCTGGGGCAGGCCGACGATGGCCTCGAGGTCCGGCGCGACGAGGGTCTCGACATCGATGACCTGTGCGGAAAACCCGGGCGCCACCTCATCGAGCACCGCGAGCGCCGCCTTGGTGAGATTGGGCTTCTCATCGGCCCATGAGGCATTGTCCCGCAGCGTATAGGGCGCGTGACCGCCAAAGACATTGACGACGTGCTTGCCCGCAGGGGCCAGGGAATCATCCACGATCGTGGGCACCACCGCGGTCAGAAACGGCCGCCTGGAGTACCAGCCGTATTTGGCGTCGTCGTAGGCGCGCTCCAGATAATCGATATCCGGGCCGATGTGCACGTAGGTCGGATATCCGAACTGCTCGCGCGCCGCATCGAAGGCGCGGTAGCGCGGTGGCTCGTGGGCCGCGATGTTCATCTTGAAGGCCGTCGAGAACGTGCGGAACGTGTCGATCTCACGCAACAGCTGCGCAGGCAAGTGCCGGGCCGCGACCAGCCGCCGGAACAGCGTAGTCGCCGCGGCATTGGAGGCCACGACCCGGGCGCGAAATTCCCGCCCGTCGACCGTGCGCACGCCCTGCGCACGGCCTGCGTTCACCAGTACCTCCGCCACCGGTGCCTGCGTCGTGATTTGCATGCCAAAGCGCGCCGCCGAGCGCGCGATCGCCGCGGTGATGCCGCCCATACCGCCGCGCACAAACCCCCAACCGCCCGCCCCCTGGTGCTCGCCCATCAGGTGATGCATGAGCACGTATGCCGTGCCGGGGGACCTGGGACCCGCAAAGGTGCCGATNGAGGCGTAGTACGCGAGCACGCATTTGATCGTGTCGTGCTCGAACCAGGCAGACAGATAGTCGTAGGCACTCTGGCTCAACAGGTCGATCATCCGATAGGCACGATCCCCGATGGCGCGATGACGCCATAGCAGGGCGGCACTCTTCTTGAAGCCACGCCAGCCGCGCACCGGGTCGACGGGTGTCTCGAACAGCAGCTGCCGCACGACGGCCGCGGACTCCTCCAGATAACGCGCGAACTGCGGATAGACTTCCGCGTCGTGACGCGAGAAGCGCGCAAATTCGGCCTGGGTCTTGTTGATGTCGTCGCTGAAGACGATGTGGTTGTCGGCGCCGAGGGGGCAGAACAGATCGTTGGCCGGCAATACCTGCAGTCCGAACGAGCTCAGCTCCAGATCCCTGATGATCCGCGGATGCAGCAGACTCATCACATAGGAAAATCGGGAGGCGCGAAATCCCGGGCTGAACTCCTCGGTAACGGCGGCGCCACCCACGATCTCGCGGCGTTCCAGCACCAGGGTCTTCAGACCCGACTTGGCGAGGTAGGCACCGCAGACGAGCCCGTTGTGTCCCGATCCGATAACGATCACATCGTATGTCGTGGTCACCGGCCCTCCCATAGATCACAGCGCCGTGCTGCTATCGTGTCTCCTCGCCGCGGCCACGGCAAATCGGGCGCCGCTATCGAGGATGGCGAGCTTGAATTCTTACAGTGCATCGCTGATGCTGCCTCGATGCGAAGCGTGCAGCGATGCTGAGCAGCGCGGTCTTTATCACCTGCGCCGTCACCGGCTCGGGTGATTCGGTCAGAAAAAACGCCAACGTACCCGTCACGCCCGAGCAGATCGCCACATCGGCGCTCGAGGCGCATTCGGCCGGGGCGGCCATCGTGCATGTTCACGTTCGTGATCCGTCATCGGGCACACCCAGCCGCGAGCCGGCGCTGTATCGGGAAGTGTGCGAGCGCATCCGCGGCAGCAATGACGAGGTGATCATCAATCTGACCGGCGGCATGGGCGGTGATCTGCTGCTGGGTCCCGACGATGCGCCCCTCAATTACGCTCGTGGGACGGACTTCGTGGGTCCGCGCGAGCGCATTGCCCACATCGTCGAACTACTGCCCGAAATCGCCAGCCTCGACTGCGGCTCGCTCAACTTCGATGAAGTCCTGTACGGCACCACGCCGCGCTATTTGCGCAACATGGCTCAGGAGTACCGCCGCACGGGCGTGCGCCCCGAGATCGAAGTCTTCGAGCTCGGGCACATCGAGCTCGCCCGCCAACTCATCGCCGAAGGCCTCATCGAGGCACCCGCCTTGTTCCAGCTGTGTCTGGGCATCAAGTACGGCGCCCCGGCCACCACCGAGGCCATGCAAGCGATGCGAGACGCCCTGCCGCCGGGGGTTCACTGGTCAGCTTTTGGCGTCGGCCGGATGCAGATGCCCATGGTTGCGCAGGCCGTGCTGCTGGGAGGCAACGTGCGGGTAGGTCTGGAGGATAATCTCTACCTGGTGAAGGGCGTGCCCGCGACCAACGCTCAACTGGTGGAACGTGCGGTGGAGATCGTGGAACTCCTGGGCGCGCGGGTGCAATCGGCCGCAGAAGCACGCCAGCGCCTGGGCCTCGCCCCTACGCGGCCCCCGCGGCCCGCCGGGCGAGTGCCCGCAGCGCTTTGAACCGACCGGTCGCAGACAGCTCTTCGCGCGCGGCGTGCGCGGTCCACAGCAGGTTACGGCGGGCGACGAACGGACTGGTCGACAGCTCCTCGAGGGAGCCGGCTTTTGCGAACAGGAACCCCTGTCCGGCGACGCAACCCAGCGCCAGGAGCGCTGCGACCTGGGGCTCGTGCTCGATTCCTTCCGCCACCGTGTCGAGTCCGAGGGTCTCTCCCAGCGTGATGACCGCACGCGCAAGCTCCGGCCCATTGTCGGAGTTGGTCAGCCGGCTCACAAAGGAACGATCGATCTTCAGAATGTCGATCGGGAAGCGGTGCAGGTAGGACAACGACGAGTAACCGGTGCCGAAATCGTCGATTGCGAGTTTGACACCGAGCGCCTTCAAGCGCTGGAATCGCTCCAGGTTCGCCTCGGTGTTGTACATGGTCGTGCTTTCGGTCAGCTCGATGACGAGATTGCCGGCCTCGAATCCGGATTCACGCAGCGCCTGCGCGACATCGTCCACCAGCTCGCCGTGCTGCAAGTGGCGGCCCGAAATGTTCACGGCCAGCCGTAAGCCGCTCCCGCCGGCTATGGATTTGCGCCATGCACACACGTCACGGCAGGCCTGCTTCAACACCCAGCGGCCGAGCTTGACGATCTGGCCGCACTCCTCTGCCACCTGAATGAAGCGGCCGGGCATCAGTATGCCGGCCTCCGGATGGCGCCAGCGCACGAGCGCTTCGATGCCGAGCAGGCTCTTGGTGCCAAGGTCGATTATCGGTTGATACTCGAGAAAGAATTCCTCGTGAGCGAGCGCACGACCGATATCCGCCTCGAGACGCAATCGCTCCTGCAGCATGTCCTGCATTTGCGGCTGAAAGGTGACGTGACGGTTCTTGCCCGCTGCCTTGGCGTGATACATGGCGATGTCGGCGTTGCTCAGCAGCGCCTCGGCCCCGGTATCGGGCGTGGAGAAGGCAACGCCGATGCTCGCAGCGACGCGTACCTCAATGCCTTCGAGCGTAAACGGCAGATCCAGAGTGTCGATGAGCGCATCCGCCAGACGCCCCACTTCGCTGACGGTGGCAATCCCCTCCAGCAGAACGGCGAACTCGTCGCCGCCGAGCCGCGCTACGGTATCCGAGGAACGGGTCGTCTTGACGATCCGCTGCGCGACCGCCTGCAGCAGACAGTCGCCGGCATCATGACCGAGCGAATCGTTGATGTTCTTGAAGTTATCGAGGTCCAGGAACATCACCGCGACGGAACCCTGCCCGAATTGGGCCAGAGTGAGCGCGTGTTGCACGCGATCCCGGAATAGATTTCGATTTGCCAGAAGCGTCAGCGGATCGTGGAAGGCCAGCTGCCGCAGCTGTTCCTCGAGCGCCTTGCGTTCGCTGATATCGCGGAAATTCAGCGCCAGCCCCTGTACCGCCGGATCCTCCGTCAGATTACTGCCGACGCCCTCGATCACGCAGCGCCGCGCGCCTCGTTCGATACGAAGCTCGACCGGACCTACTGTTCCGGAGCGCGTGGCGGCCACCTCGGCCAGGAACAGCCGCACTTTTTCACCGTCCTCTCCGATCCACAGCTCAGGAAGACTCCTGCCGGTGATCTCCTCCGGCTTGAGCCCGAGCGTGCGCTCGCAGGCCGGTGACACGAATCGCAGCATCCCGTCGGGGGCGACGATCATGATGACATCCGAGGCATTCGCTATCAGCGAGGCGTATCGCTCCTCGACCATGCGCGCCGCCCGGCGCTCGCGCAGCAGTGCATCCCCGCGCAGCACCACACCCTGCCGGACCATGAACAGCAGCGTGAGTGCGAACACGATCATGGTCATCACGGTCGACGGCCCGCGGATGTCGCCGCGGGCGAGATACACCAGTACCAGAAAGGCTGCGAGCATCGCCGCGTACGGCAGGGAGCGCGCCAGAGCGTCCGAGGTATTCGACATGGTGCGCGCCGGCGCTGCAATGCTGCGCATCTGTGCGCGCCCGGCGGCGACCACCGGCACGTAGCAGGACAGGTACAGCACGTCTTGAAAGCCGCCCGGCAGGTAGTAGCCGCGCACCTTGGCGAGCGACCAGAGAATATCGCCGAGAAACATGATTGCAAATCCGCTCAAGAGCAGCAGTGGAATGCGCCAGCCGCCGGCGCTGCCGGCGCCGGTGAGCACCAGCACCNCCAACATGAGCAGCAGCACGCAGTCGAGNCCGAGGTATGCCAGACTCAGGGCCTGCTTGAGGANGTCGACTTCGACATGCAGCGCCGCCGGGCGAATCACCAGGAACCAGAAGAACGCGCCAAAACCGACGACGAAAATCGTTGCGTCCAGTGACAGCTGGATCCAGGGTACGCGTACCGCGGCGGCCCTGATCAGAAACAGAACGGCTGCCGCCAGCACCGGGTAGAACAGGCAGAGCATGATGTCAGCGGGACCCGGGAAGGGATCCTGGCCTCGCAGCCAGGAGACCGCTCCGATGGCAATGCCGAGGAAATACAGAGCCAGCGCGACCGCCAGGCAGATCCACCCCGTTCGCAGCGCACCACGGGCCGTGCGGCGTGCCGTGGCAGCGGCAACCACCGCGCTCGCGAGGGCGGCGGGCACGTCGGACAGGAGTCCGACGTAATGGGTGATCTGCGGTCCGCCGAAGCCGGTGAGCATCCACACCGACCCCGCGACGACGTAAATTGCGAGCCCGATGAAGAGCCGATCAACCCAGCGTGGTGTGTCGCCGAAGCGAATCGATTGCGCGGGTATTACTTGTGTATCCACGTCGGATATCTGTGAGCGATTTCCGTAGTCTGACTGCGCCTGCGGCCAGCGGTGAGTCAGCCGCGCAGGGGCGAATTTGAGGCTAAATCGAGACGCCGGCCAGCGAAAAATGCTCCGGCGTGACGCAGTTCTCGCGAACGGCCGGGAACTGCGCAGCCCGTTCACATCCGGGTGCTCTGCCGGCCCCTGCGCGGACCCTCATGCGAGCCCGTGCCGGGAAGCGTGGACGGTCGCTCGATGTCGGCGTAGGCTTCACGCGCGCAGCCCGGGCTGCCGACGGCGCGCCTGGTTCGATCAAAAATCAAGTGCCTTCCGATTACAGGGGATCCTCGCCATGAACCAGACGACCGACGTCGAACGGGTCGCCGCCGCCGTCAGCGCGACAATCCACGAGCACTGGGTGCTGTTCCTGGTTGAGGGAATCCTGCTGACTGTGCTGGGCATGCTGGCGATCCTTCTGCCAGCCGTCGCCTCGCTCGCGGCGACGCTGATCTTCGGCTGGCTGCTGCTGCTCAGTGGCGCCATGGGCCTGGTAACCACGCTTCGCGCCCGTCACGCGCCCGGTTTCGGCTGGTCGCTGGCGTCGGCGCTCGTCGGACTCGTTGCCGGCGGACTGCTGCTCGCTCAACCGGTGCAGGGAACCCTGTCACTGACGGCGGTGCTGATCGCTTTCCTGATCGCCGAAGGCGTCGTATCCATCTTCTACGCGACCGAGCACCGCAAGGGCTTCTCGGCCGGCTGGGGCTGGATGTTAGTGAGCGGGCTGCTCGACCTGGTGCTCGCTGTGATCCTGCTCGCCGGCCTGCCCGGAACGGCGGTGTGGGCTCTCGGCGTGCTGCTCGGCGTTAACATGATCGTTGGCGGTGCGGCGCTGCTCTCCATGTCCCTGCAGGCGCGCTCACCCGCGCCGTGAGCGGTTGGTGAGCTGGCAGTTGGATCCAATTGTTCCGCTTTGATGGAGGCGCGCTATGGGTGAATACAAAGGTCGCTGCTTTTGCGGTGCTGTCGAATTCACGGTGAGCGGCGAACCTGCCGCCATGGGGTTCTGCCATTGCGAATCGTGTCGTCACTGGTCGGCGGGCCCCGTCAACGCGTTCAGTCTCTGGCAGCCTGCGGCGGTCAAGGTGACCAAGGGTGCCAATAACATCGGCACCTATAACAAGACCCCGGTGAGCTACCGCAAATGGTGCAAGACCTGTGGGGGCCATGTGTTTACGGAACATCCGCCACTGAAACTCACCGACGTGTTCGCGGCCATGCTGCCGGCTTTGAAGTTCCAGCCCGCACTGCACGTCAACTATCAGGAGTCGGTGTTACGCATCA
>JGI12053J15887_10000859_pt1 | contig 13246 bp, 13 predicted proteins | sample MedBloCAOM1_O3_FD_15887 | JGI IMG/M metagenome (IMG submission 15887)
CACGGGATCACGCGAGGCGACACGACGTCTTCTGCATGTTCTGCAAAGGCGGACACGACACCTCGCCTGAGAAAATCAGGAGCTTGGGTCGTTGCGGGCGGGATCAGACGGTGACCTGGTGTCGAACTGGAATTCGGCGAAGTGCCCAGAGGTTGCGACGAAATTTCGGAAAGAAATTTGAGGATTGATGCGCATCAAGGTCCAGCTCGGTCTCCTTGGAGCTTTCGTAAATTCGGTAGGGCAAGTTCAAAAAAAGATACGCATCAAAATCTAGCTCAATTTGTATGTCGGCTTCGTTGGGGGGTCGGCAACTTTTCGATCGGGGTCCCCCATCGTGTTTCTCCGATCGATGCCTCGCGATCTAGGCAGTCTCGGGAACTCAATTGCGGCCGAGCAGGGCCTTGAAACACCCTCATGTTGGCCTACACGACCAATTGTCGCCAGTAGCGTTCTAGGGTGTCGTAACGGCCGGAGTGGTGATGATGGCGGTGCTGGTCGACGCTGTACCGGCGATCAGCCCCTTCAATGTGTATGCATTGATGGCGGTGCTGATCGGGGCGGAGATGGTGCCGTTGATCGTATTGAAGTAAGCCATGGCCTTGGACGATTCGACCGAAACCGAATTCGATACGTAAATCATGTCTTTGTTCCGCATCTCGAAATTCGATGCCAGGAAATAGCCGGCCGGATCGCGGAAATTGATATTGTAAATGACCGGGATCAATGGGCCGGTAAACGGAATGCAGTCGACACCCAGCTGTTGTGCCGTTTCCCGCGTTTCACCTCGATACAAAAATACCGAGGCCGGATCGGCCGCCCCATCCACCAAGCCTCCTGCCTTCGCTACGGCTTCAGCGAGCGTAATCCGCCACGTGCCGAATGGAATCTGCTGTTGGGCTCCCAACGCACCGAACGCCAAGAAGGTCTGGGGTTCACGGAAGAGATAGATCATGTCGTCGGCGTGCACGTAGACGTTATTTGCAGGCTCGTAAACAATCGCGCCAAACGGGGCCACCGCTCGTCGCCGGTTCCTTTCCAGCACGACCCACATGTCGGCACCGGCGCCGCCAGTTCCGCCGGCCCGGGCGATGACGTCCAGCACACGCTCCGGCGTTGCGCTTGCCGGAATGCGCCTTGCTGCACCTTCATTCAATACCGTGATCAAAGATGTCCGCTGATCGACGACCGAGACCACTGCTTGCGGTTCAATCGCGCGATTCTTGAGGGCATTGACGATCGCTTCCTGAACTTGAACGGGAGTGCGGCCGTTGGCCCGGATGCTGCCCGCGTACGGCACGGAAATGTTGCCGCGGTGGTCGACCGCCTGATTGGGAATGGTCACGAAATTGCCGGGGCGGACGCCGGCCTCGGCGGGAATGAAGAGGCCGCCGCTGTTTGCCTCGAAGATCGTGACGGTGACGATGTCGCCGATCCCGAGACGAATATCCTGGGGGCGACGCTCCTCGGCAAATGGGGTCAGGCGCGGCGCGAGCCCCGCCAAGATAGCGTTGACTTCGGGCGTGACTTTGACGAGGGCATACGGAAGACTATCCGTATGCCCCGCTTTCACGTCCCAACTCTTCGGCCCGCTTGCCGGCAGCAGGCCGCAGCCGCCCAGCGCAAGCGATCCCAGAACGATCAGGCAAAACCACGTAGGCACAACGCCTCCCCTAGCCAAACGGACCATAGGCGAAGCCCCCGAAAATTTCATGCCGTAATTCCGGAAAGACCCTCGCTTTTTCGGTTGCGTTGTAGATTTACAACAGGTCATTGATTCGATGCTCCCTCAACACCCCTGAAGTTGCAGTATGGTCGACAGATGTTTGAGGGCGGATGCCGAAAGCGGGGGGTGATTGGACTGGTCCTGGCTATCCTTGTAGCTACCTCGATAGGTCCCAGCTCGCCTTACTGGGAACGTTGTGCGGCGCCACCTCAAAGGAAACTATTCCTTGGCGTCATCTATGGCTGCGAGTTCCTGCAGCCCACCTCGGAGGGGCGGGGGGTTGTTCATTGGGTGCGGGTCGAGCTCGGCGCTCCGGGAATCGAGCTTTATGTCACGCCGTTGAATCGCTCCGCGGTCAGCGAAGGCTGGCAGTATCGGTTGCGATGGATCGACGATGTCGTGAAAAGTGAGCGGCTAGCGGTTGCCGTCAATGGCACGCTGTTCACCTCGACGCCAACCTGGCGTCCGCGAATGCCTGGGGATCTCGCGAATGGCGTCGAAACGGTCGTTTCAGATCACGTGGTGAGCCACCTTTGGGAGCATACGTACCTGCTGTGGTTCAACGACCAATTGGCCCCGCATCTGCGACCTTCCAAACCGCCCACATCGGCAGAACTTCGGGAGGCGAAGTGGGGGATCGGTGGGCAAGGCGTAGGGCTGCAGGACGGCGAGGTTTCGCCGGNGAGTGACCGCAGACCCGACTCACGGACCGCGATTGCAATCGATCAGCGCCGAAAGCTGTTGTTCGTCGCGGTAGCTCAGTGGATTTCCCCACACCTCTTGCTTGAAAAGCTGTCCGAGCTGGGGGCGCACGAAGGCATGCTGCTCGATGGCGGAGGCTCTAGCGCCATGGCGATCGGGCAGGGAGCTCGAGGGATCTCTCCTGAAATTTTGTTCGGCGGTTCACGTCCGGTCGCGACCTATTTCGGCATCAAAGCGGCCCCCGCCCACGGGACCGAGTGAATTGCAAGTCTTCGCAGCCCACTCCGGCTTCGGAGCGAAGTCCCCGTTGCCGCTTTGTTAAGCTCTTCCGGCACAACATGCCGATGCGGAGCCATTGGCGCATGATTCCTTTTATTGCTGTCGGACTTCTTATCGGAGGCCTTCTTGGCGTCCAGTTTACGGTCCTTGCTGTCGTCCCGGTCGCCCTCTGTGCGTTCCTTATCGCTGCCGCTACTCTAGGCCTGCAGGGGACCACTTTTGGCTCGATCGTGGTTGAACTGACCTGTTTTCTGGCCTTCCTGCAAATTGGATATGTTTCCGGTGCCGTCATCCGGTCGTCGTCGAGAAAGCGTGTGGCGCCAGTTGCTTATGTTAGGCAATCTCCTCACAGCGAAGCTTTGCGCAAACCGACACCCGGTCATCACTAAATCTCCTTAAATCAATAACTTAGCGGCTCACATCGCACTCTGTGCGCAATGGAGTTTGTCCAAGTGCGCAATGACGTTTGTCCAAAATTTGATGCTTGCGGTTAGTAAACACCTCATCTAACGTTACTGCTTGGTTAATGCGGTTCGGTCCAAGAAACGCGGGAGAGGCGACATGAAGATGAAATCTTTGGCGAGCCGTTTTGTTGGTATAGGTGGCCTCGCGGCTTTCCTCGCTTTGGGCACTGGCGTTGCCCAGGCCAACATTGTTACCACGCTATCGGGTGCAGTTAACGTGGCAGGCGGGTCGCAGTGGACCTATGATGTCACGATCGACGCTCTGCAGACCGGCAGCAATCCTCCTGGCGCCTTCTTCACGCTCTACGATTTCGGTTTGCAGACTTTGTTCGGAACGACGGGCTCTCTCACGACCGCGTGGATCTACTCACTGCAAGCCTTTAGCACGCCTGCGAGCCTCGTGACGCCGACGGACACGGCGTTGCTGAACGCTCATTTTGATCTGGGGGTCGGCTTCAGTATTCCCGGTCCTATGGACCTCGGGACGTTCACGCTGTTCTCCCCCTTTTCCGCTCCTGGGGTTCCGTGCAACCCGGCGGTCTGCCGGGTGGTAAATTTTGACGGCCAGGCGACGTTGGGTGCTTCGGGTCTCCCGCAAGGCAACATCGGTTTCACGTTCGCGCCGGTTCCTGGCCCGATCCTCGGCGCTGGTCTGCCGGGTCTCTTGGCCGCTTGCGGTGGCCTCCTTGCATTGGCTCGTCGCCGTCGCCAAAAGTTCGCTTAAGCGAGAGCTATACATTTCAATTTGACAGACGTGCTCGCCGTAAGGTGGGCACGTCTCTTTTGTGCGGCCGGCATGCGCACTGACGGAGGTGGGAGTCCTCTACTGAGCTGGTTACAGCGAGCGAAGCGAACCGCAGAGCGTAGGACCGTGCGAGGCCGGCGTGAAGGCGCGGGGAGCGAAGCTGCGGGCCAACAAACAGGAACTGGATAAATGCGGAGCCGAGCAGGGTGAGCGGGCAGATGACCGCGAAGCTCTCGTGACCAAGGTCAGGCGGCGATATACACTTTGCGAACAATAGCCCATTCTTGAACTGCTCAATGTGAAAGATGCCTAAGACCACTTTTTGTCCAAAATGTTTTCGTTGTCCAACGGTTCATGGCCGTCGTAAATCGGTAACAGCGTAGGAGCTTGCCATGATTGGGAGGAAGTGCGTTCGTTCGATTGCGGAAACTGTCCTTCGGCGGAGCGCAGCCCCGTTGGCGGCGGCGATGGTGCTGTTGGGGACCTTGGGCATTAACAGCGCCTCGGCCGATGTGACGTACTCCTCGTACACTTGGACCGGGGACACCGTTGAGATTTTAACTCCGAATAACGTCACCGGCGGCGCCGGACAGATTCAGCTGCAGACGAGTACGGGATCGACAATCTTAGCGTGGTGCCTGGACATCTATGATTGGCTGCAAAACAGTGGGACCTACTCCGTCACACCGAACGGGCCCATAAATGGTATTTCCAATCCGCCCAACGGGGGCCACATAGGCGGAATGATAGTGGAGGGCAACAGCCTAATCCAGGCGAACCAATCTGTGACCGTAAACGGTCACACTTTCAGCGTTCAGGATGAATCCGCAGCAACGCAGATAGCAATCTGGCGAGCTGAGTACGGGGCGAGCTTCGCATACAATACTTCGATAATGCCCAGCGGCTTCGCCGATCTCGTCTCGTACATCGATATCCACGCGGGAACGTCTGGCTACTTTACCCTCGACCCGGATCCGGCGAACTGTGTGCGAGGTCAAACGACTGGCTGTACCAGTCCTACCAATCAGCACCTCGGCTACGTGCCTGTGCCTGGCCCGATTGTCGGAGCAGGACTGCCGGGTCTGATCGCGGCAAGCGCTGGCCTTCTCGGCTATTGGCGGCGGCGTCGAGAAATTGCCAGATCGGCACGCGTCGTTTGCAGCAATCTGTGAGTCTGCGCTGGGATTGTTGAAGTGCAGCACCTCTGTCGCGGATTTTAGTGCGCTGCGCTGCTGATCATCATTCGCCAAGCTGCTGAAGACATGGAATCGCATGGATCGCTCGGGAGAATCCGAAGCCGCTGCCAATAAGAGGCGGTGGCCTCGCACGGGGGCAGAAGCAAGCTGCATGGAGAATCATTCCCTGCATGTGGCCGATGCACAAAGCCGGCGAATTCCCACGGCGACGTGCGGCGGTCTAGCTTGTTCTAAATATGAGAGCTTCGGGGCGCAGACGATCATACAAAGGTTCACACAGGTGTGAACTTCACCCAGTGGTCGGCGCCTTAATTACGGCTATTGCTTCTGCTTCCATTGCCAGCTTTCATCGTCTTGCGGATCGGAGACTTTCTGGAAGGCGATGCACTGTGCCTTGTTCAAAGTTCTGGCGATGCGATAACGCCAGCGCCGTTCTGGTGGGAGGAATGGCCGAAGATCAAACTCACGAAACGAGACGATATTTTTGCGGATGAAGCGCATAAGTTTTACGATGTCAGGGGTTGTGCAATCATCGAAAAGGACAATCCCGCCTTCGCTCAGTAAATGGCGCGCGTAATAGAAATCCAGGAGCGCTTCATGGAAGGCATGCGATCCATCGATATAGATGAGTTCGAATGAACGGCCCTCGCGCATAAGAGAAGGGAGCGCAAGGCACGAAAGTTCCTCAATGATCTCCGTAAACTCCTTCAGCCCGGCGCGCTCAATGAGTGTTACGCCAAGGCGGTGCCAAGCCCGCTGATAGGGATCGATTGCGACATGTTGGCGGGCGGGTGACGATCCTAGGTCTCGATGAGACGCCGCAAAGGTGAGGGCCGAGCCGCCAGCTGCGAGGCCAATCTCGACGGTGCGTTTCGGCTTTAATTCCAGCATCAGCGCGCGAATGATCGCGAGATTGTTGGATGTAGAAAGCCCCTCGGCCTCTCGCCGGACGCCAGCTGCGTCAACGGCGCCGCCGGTTCGGTAAAGCTCGTCAAGTATTGGGCAGAACTCAAGCGATGTCATCAGGTTGTTCTTCATGGTCGCGCCCAAGCCTAGCCATGGCCCTACTGGGTGACAACCCCCACGGGAGCCAGAGTCCATGGAGCGCGGGCGCGAGAATGCCGGAATTGAAAGATGCCCGACAAAATACCTTTATTAATAAAATCAATAACTTAGGTACTTAGGTGAATGCCTTTCCACCAGGTCAAAGCGGTAATCCAGGAGGTCGCGCGAAGGATAAGCCTTTTCGTGATGCCNTGCGCATGGCCCTCGTCAATGCGGAGAGTGACCCGCACGCATTACGGAGAATAGCTGAGGCCTTGGTAGCGAAGGGCAATGGTGGGGGATGTTCCGGCCGTTAGAGAGTTTGCGGACCGCCATTACCAGCTTCCGGCCTGGAGCTATCTGGAGAATGGGGGAACCCACTCAGCCCCGAGCAGTACGCTATCCAGAACCAGATCGATATCGACTCTAACTTGCGCGAGCAGGGCGGCGATATCGGGGAAAAGAGCGCGACGAACGGGCAGGGCGGGCAGGATAGCCCAAACGGCGTGAATGGTTCGGACGGCTCAAACGGATCAAACGGTTCAATTGCTCCGAACAGTCAAGCCCTGCAAGGCGATATGCAGGGCGGTATGCAGAACGGTCAGCAAGAATCCCCGATGGAAGGCGCGCGCATGGCCCCGGATGGCAATCATTATGTCCCCGCTACTGCGTTGACTTGCGGCGTTTCCGTCGTAGCTACTGGGCAGACATGTCGGTGCAATTTGCCAATCTGCTATGTGCATCATCGCTGAACTTGGGCGAAAGATGGAACGCCACGGCCCGTCCAAGCGCTGCTTTGCACTCGTCCCATTTCTTCAGTTCTTGATAGGTCTTCCCCAAGTAGAACTGAACCTCAGCATCCTGGTTGCGCGTTGCGGCAGCTTGGTTCAGCAGGTCGAGCGATTGCGGATAGAACCCTCGCCGGAAATTCAAAATTCCGAGTGCCTTGGCCAGTTCGGGATCCCTCGGGTAGGCTTGGCGCGCCTTCGTCGCCAAATCGTAGGCCTTCGACTCGTCGTCCGGCCGTTGAGCGTAGAGGATGGCAAGATCGCGGATCGCGGGAGCAAAAAACGGAGCAGCGTCGATTACTTTTTGATACGTCTCGATCGCCTGATCGATCGCGCCATTCCGCCGATGCAGCTCTGCGAGTCGAGCGAGCGCGGCCGGGTCCTTCGGCTGTTGACGCAGAAAGCTCTCCAACTGGGCGCGTGCTTCGTCGGTCGGCTTTTGCATATCCATCGTGAGGATTGCAAGCCGCTGCCGGGCTTCCCCCCTTTGCGGGAAGTCCGAACTCGTTTGCAACGCTTGTTGCAGCGCGGTCCGGGACGCGTCTTCATCGCCCAGCATGTAGTGCACCATGCTCAGGTGGTACTGGATGTCGGGCTCGTCGGCGAGCTTTGCTGCGCTTTCCTGGAGAAGTGTTAGCGCGTTTCGATAGTCGCCCTTCTTAAACATGATCCAGCCGAGCGTATCCGCCGCATGCGGATCGGCTGGCGCGGCGTCTCTCGCTCGTCTCGCAAGGTCGTAAGCCTTGTCAAGTTCTCCGAATTGCTCGGCATAGATAACGGCCAGATTGTTGAGCGCCGGTGAAAAATTTGGTGCGAAGCCGATCAGCTTTTCATAGGCATCCCGCGCCTCCGCAAAATGTTTCAGATTTTGCTGGATGATCGCGAGTTGCATCAGACTTGGAACGTCGTTGTTGTCTTTCGCAAATGCGTTAAGTTTCTCGATCGCCTGTTGCTGTCGGTTCGTGGCGACATAGATCCGCACCAGTAGCAGATAACTCGGTTCGAGCTTGGGATTGAGTTCGATCGACTTCAGCAGGTCCGCCTCGGCGTGAGCGAAATCCTTTTGCGCAACAAAGACTTTGGCGCGGACGGCCAGGGCCTGTGCGGAGTTCGGGTTCTTCTCAAATTGCTTTTGAATCCGATTCATGGCGGTCGCGAACTGCTGATCGACAATGTCGAGATCAATTAGCTTTTCGGTCGCCGGGAGATAGTCCGGGGAGATCTCGGTCGACTTCTCCAAGGCCTTCCGCGCGTCTGCCTGTTGGCCCTGGGCAAGCAGGATGAGGCCCGTCAGAAACGATGGCTGAGGATCTTTCGGGAACAATTCCGTCATCCGCCGATAGACAGCCAAAGCCTCCGCCCCGTTCTGCTGGCCCACATAGGCTGAGGCGAGCAGGTACTGGGCTTGCGCGGATTGCGGTTCTTCCTTGACCAACGACAGCAAATAATCCACGGCGGTTGCCGGGGCGCCCTTCCTGATTTTCAGTTCGGAAAGCGCCAGAATCGCTGGTGCGAATTTGGGGTCTAGCTTCACGGCTTCGGTGAGGTTGGATTCCGCCCGGTCCAAGGCCTGCCGGCTTTCCACCGGGTTCGCAACCTTTGACTGCAGCAAATTCGCCCGCGCGAGCTGATATCTCACCAGCGGATTCTGACTGTAGTCGCTGTTCAGGAATTCAAACACGCGGGCGGCGGTCGCGACATCGCCGCTCGCCAGTTTGAGACTGCCGTCCTGAAGAAGGGCATCAAAGTTGGTCGGGTCCTGTGCCAAGATGGCTTTGACTCGCGCGGCACAGTTGTCGTCCTGCTTTTCAGCGCAAGCGATCCGCATCAGAAAAACGCGGGCAGGCAGGTAGTCCGGAACGTCATTACTGATCTGTTCAAGAATCTTTTTCGCTTCGGGAAGGGCGCCGGTCTTGATCAGGAAGTCAGGAAGCTGCAGGCGTATCGGGGATCTCTTGGGGGCGAGACCGGCGGCGGTCTTCAACTCCTCTTCTGCTCGCTTGAGATCTTTGCGAACCCAAAAGAGAGTGGCCAAGGCGGCATGCGCGGCACCCAATTTGGGATCCGCTTTCAGCGCCGCATTGAATTCGTTTTCGGCACCTGCCTCGTCCTTTTGCGCAAACAGCAGCATGCCTTGCGCGACATGATATCCGGCGCGCTGCTTGTCTTCAGGACGGACATTGTCCAAGAGCTTTCGGGTTTCATCGATGTCGTTCAGTCCGACACCCGCGCTCGCTAGCAGTATCACGGCTTCGTCCTGGGCGGGCTGCTTTTCGATGATTTGCTGAGCGAGGTCGCGCGCTGGCTGGAATTGTCTCGCCGACAGGTAGGTCCGGACCAGCTTGATCTGGAGATCCAAATTGTTCGGTTCGGCGTCTGCCGCTCGCTTGAGCAACGGAATAGCCTGGGGAAACTGGCCTTGCTCAAAATAGACGATGCCGAGCTGGCGCTGCGCGACCGCATCGCTGGGCGCAAGGCGGAGCACCTCACGATATTCTTTCTCGGCTTCGATCCGCTGGTCGTTGTCGAGTGCGAGATTAGCTTTTGCGAGGTGTTGCTCCGGCGTGTCTGCTTGCTGTTTCGAGCAGGCAGCAGCGAGCGCCGCCAAGGTTAGCGTCAAAACAAGTGCTGCTTTGCAAGGTCTCGCTCGTGCGGAAACGAGAAATCCCGCAGGACTCATGCGCGCGTGCTCCGACCGATCGAGAAAATGGCCCAAAGAGCAGGAAATAGTTGCCGCCACAGTACAGCAGCGCCGGGCGTGCTTCAAGGCGAGACGCAAACCTCTTAATCCGCCGGGCGCCGCAAATGGGAGCTTTGTTACCACCGTGCCAGCAAGCGGCATGGAGGTAAAATAGTAGGGGAAACGTTTGTGGAAGATATGTTAGGGCTAACAATGTCCAAAATTTGGTCGTTGACCCTCGGTCGGATTTGCCGTGAACTGATAATGGTGCCGACGTGGGGGAAGCCCTGGGCCAGCGATGCCGCGTGCTCGACGCATTCGATATTTGGGCCGGGAAATACCGGCGCGGTTGGTGCAACCGCGGCGGTGCCCGGGCCGAGCCTGGGAACTAGCCGCCCTAGGCTTGTCGCGGCATACGCAGGCCTCGTGGGCTTCGCGCGGCGACGCCGGCGCAGCTTCGCCTGNTCCGAGGTNGAACTNGTAATNNCGNGCTAGCCTGGAGGGCTAGCACGTCCTTAGGAGTGATTGGTGCACTCAACCACGGCTCCCGTCTCCGCACCGGATCGGCCGACCTTGACGGCATTATCCAAGTCTATCACGCGCAATGAATTCTTCGCGGCTCTTTATGTGCTCGGTTGCGCCAACGGGATGCTGGGGCGCGTGATTCAGTCCGTTCAGTTTTCGGACTGGGAGGGCGCGATCACAGGTATCGACATCAACGTGATTGTCTTGCTGGCCTGTTTTGCAGGAATTTTCATGGTCATCGAGAAAGACCCAGAAAGGCTGCGCTCCCGGGATCTTGTGGTCGCGGCCTTGTTTCTGGTCTTCGTCAGCCTTCCAATCTTCCCTTTGAGCTGGGTGGCCGTGACGGGACTGAGCTTTTACATTCTTCTCTTTGCGAACGCCAATGCCGACCGGGTGCGAGGGGCCTTGATCCTGCTCGCCCTGACCGCGCCCATGCTGTGGAGCCGGCTGCTGTTCCAGATCTTTGCCAAGCCGATCTTGGACATCGACGCAACTTTGGTGTCCTTGCTCCTGGGGACCGACAGAACCGGCAACATGGTTCGATTCCTGGACAACTCGGGTTACATGGTCGTGTTGCCGCCCTGCTCCTCGCTGGCGAACATGTCGCTCGCCCTGTTGTGCTGGGTTACCATTACGCAATGGGTCAGGCATCAATGGGGCGCAACGGACGTAATCTGCGCCGTGCTCGCCTGCCTGTCCGTGATCACGGTCAACGTGACGCGTATCAGCCTCATGGGATTGAGCCATAGCCATTATGAATATGTTCATAGCACGTGGGGCGATCTCGTAACCAACTCGATCATGCTGGCTTTGATGGTCGCAGTGACTGTGCTAGGCGCGCGGCGTGAAATCTTTTCCCGGGTTGCGGCGTGAAATCTTTTCCCGGGTTTAAGTGGCTCGTCCTCGTCCTGCTCCTGGCGGTCACCCTCGGTTGGAAGGTGGTCGCGCGTTCGGCCGTCGGTGACCAGCCCACTGAACGGGACATCCAGGTCCAAGTCGCCGAATTCCTGGTTCGGCAGCATTTTGGGGTCTCTGTTTCCGAACACCTCGAGGAGGGGAGACCATCCATATCGGCGAGTTCCGGTCCTTGCCGGATGCTTATCGCGAAATCTCCCCCCCTTGGATGGGATCGAGACTTGATACGGCGCTACGCAGAGGCCGATGACCGAGTCTTTGTCGTGTTCCAGGGCCACGTGTATGCCGATCAACCAACATTCTTGACCGTGTTTGATTCCCTATGGTCGAGATTTCGGCGTGAACTGGGCTCGAACGTCCAAGCAAGCCCGGTGCTTGCCATTGTGGCCCGGCCCAGTTGTGAGGCGGAACAGCTACCGTGGAATCGACTTGAAGTGGCGCAACATTGACTCACAACAGTTTGGAGTGGTAATGTTAATTTGCAATGCGCTCCTGTTCAAGGCTTTGAAGGCCAATTAGGATAAGAACGATCGGGGCGCGCGCCGATGTGATACGCTATGTTATGCGGGGGCGGGCTTGCAACAGGCAAAAGATGAGTACGCTTCGTGCCTCAATATGACCCGTCACAGCAGACCGTAGAAGCGCCCGTGACACTGGGGCAGCGGATCGATTTTGTCCGCGCATTTTTACATCGACGATACTTGGGAATTCTGATCTGTCTTTTGATCGCCCTGCCGGTCGGGGCGTTTTATGCGTTCACGTCGCCGAAGACTTATACCGCGTCTGCCACGATGATGATCGAGACCCGCAAGGGACATTTGGAATCGCAAGCAAACCCTGGCCCGCTTGATCTGGCTTGGTTTGAAACTCAGCTGCAGAATTTGAAGTCATTGAACGTCTTGAGCTACGTCGTCAAGCAGTTGCATCTCGCCGATGATCCGGAGTTCCTGCGCGCGGCCGGCGGGTTGCTGGACAGGGTGAGCGCCCGGCTTGGTAGGCCCGGTCCTGAGCTCAAGACCGAATCCGAGCGTGTTAATCAGGCAATCGAGATACTGAGCAGCGGGGTTGGGGCGCAGCGCATCGGTCAAAGTTACATGATCAGGATCGACTTTCGCGGCCGAAATCCGGATCTCTCTGCCAAAATCGCGAATGAAATGGTCAATGCCTATATCTTCGACCGAATGAATGCGAAATACCAGTCGAACCGACGCGCGGGCGACTGGCTACAGGAGCGCTTGCAGAATCTGCGTGATCAGGCGGCCGCCGCCGAACGTGCGGTTGTTCAATTCAAGGCCAAGAATAACATGGTTGCTTCCGAGGGAACGCTGATCAGTGAGAAACAGCTCACCGAGATCAGCGGACAATTGGGCACGGCTCGTGCGCGCGCTGCCGACTTGCAGGCGCGTCTTGAGCGCATGGAGGCAGTGCGCAAAGCTTATCAGACAGACCTGCCGAGCTGGACAGTCGATGAAAGCGTCTCCGAAGCGATGAGCAACGGGATCATCAGTCAGTTGCGGACCAAATATCTTGACCTGGCCAATCGACAGGCTGACTGGTCTGTACGCTACGGCGCCAATCATATTGCGGTTGTGAACCTTCGTAATCAGATCCGGGATATTCGTCGATCGATTTATGATGAGCTCAACCGCATCGAAGAAACCTACAAGAGCGAGTACGAAATCGCGAAGAAACGACAGGGCGAGGTGGAAACAGCGCTTGGGGACGCGGTGGCAAAGACACAAGGCACCAACGAGGCCCAGGTTACATTGTTCAGTCTGGAGGCCGCTGCGAAGAGCTACCGCTCGCTTTACGATAGTTTCCTCCGGCAACACACCGAGGCCGTCCAGGAGCAAACCTACCCCGTGAGCGATGCGCGTTTGATCTCGTCAGCCTCGGTCACGCAAACGGGCCCGCAAACGCTTAAGACTTGGCTGATCACGATTTTCGCTGGAGGGATGCTTGGGGTTGGCTTCGGCGCGTTGCGCGAGGTGTTGGATCGAGGGTTCCGCACGGGCGATCAAGTCAAATCAGTTCTCAACACCGACTGTCTTGCCTTGATCCCGCGGCTCGGCAACGGACATTCTCGCGTGCGCCGGCTGTCATTTGGGGCCGATAATCTATCCGGTGTGAGACTGAACTCGATGTTTGTTCCGCCGGCGCTTGCATCGGCTGCATCGGGAGATCA
>JGI12053J15887_10000861_pt1 | contig 13231 bp, 16 predicted proteins | sample MedBloCAOM1_O3_FD_15887 | JGI IMG/M metagenome (IMG submission 15887)
GCTCTCGCAACATGGTGATCGGCGGGCCCTCAAAGGTGGTGCCGCGTTTTGTGAACTCGATGGTGATCGGCTTCGGCTCGACCTTCCTTGCGGTGTGCTTCGGCACCATCGCTGCCTATGCGTTCTCGCGCTTCCGCGTGCCGCTTGCCGACGATCTCTTGTTCTTCATCCTGTCGACGCGGATGATGCCGCCGATTGCGGTTGCGATCCCAATCTATCTGATGTTCCGGCACCTCGGGCTCACCGACACCAAGCTCGGGATGATCCTGTTGTACACCGCGGTGAATGTCTCTCTGGCGGTATGGCTGCTGAAGGGATTCATGGACGAAATCCCGCGCGAGTACGAAGAGGCTGCGATGGTCGACGGCTACACGCGCCTGCAGGCATTCTTCAAGGTGGTTCTTCCGCAGGCAACGACCGGCATCGCGGCAACCGCGATCTTCTGCCTGATCTTTGCCTGGAACGAATATGCCTTCGCGGTTCTGCTCACCAGCGGTGAGGCGCAAACGATGCCGCCCTTCATCCCGTTCATCATTGGCGAGGGTGGCCAGGACTGGCCCGCGGTCGCAGCCGCGACGACGTTGTTTTTCGTGCCGATCCTGTGTTTCACCATCCTGCTACGCCGCCATTTGTTGCGCGGCATCACCTTCGGGGCGGTGCGCAAATGACAGAAAGGATCGCACGTTACGCATCGAGATGGCCGCTCTGGCTCCGTCGCGGCCGTTGCGAAGCCGTGGCGATGGCGCTGATCGGCCTCGGAGTTCTGATGCTCATGCAGCCGCTCTCCTTGAACCTGTATAGCTATTCCTTCGTCACGATCCTGGCCGGGACACTGGGGTTTGTGATCGTCAGTCATTTTCCGGATTAGACGCCATGGCAGAGATCAAGGTCGAGACGGTAGCCAAGACATTCGGAACGTTTGCCGCCGTCAAGGGCGTGACCTTCACGGTCGATCATGGCTCGTTCTTCGTCATTCTGGGTCCTTCAGGCTGCGGCAAGACGACGACCTTGCGCATGATCGCGGGCCTCGAACTGCCGACCTCCGGCCGCATATTGCTTGATGGTGAAGACGTGACCGCGCTGCGCGCCTCAGCGCGGGACATTGCCTTTGTGTTTCAGCTGTTTGCACTCTACCCGCATATGAACGTGCGCCAGAATATCGGCTTTCCGCTGCGATGTCAGAATTACCCGCGTGCCGAAATCAGACAGAGCGTCGAGGAAACGGCAAGGTTGCTGAAAATCGATCATCTTCTTGAGCGTCGGGTCGGCGGGCTCTCCGGCGGCGATCGGCAGCGCGTCGCCCTGGGCCGCGCCATCGTGCGCCGACCGAAGGCCTTTCTCATGGATGAGCCGTTGGGCGCGCTCGATTCCGAGTTTCGCAGGTTGATGTGCGGCGAGCTGCGCGAGCTGCACGACCGCATCGACGCGACCACCGTCTACATCACCCACGACCAGCTCGAGGCAATGGCGATGGCTGACCGTATCGTCATCATGAATCAGGGCCGGGTCGAGCAGATCGGTACCCCTCAGGAGATCTATGATCGTCCCCGTACGATGTTCGTTGCCGACTTCATCGGCGCGCCGCCGATGAGCTTTCTCGGTGTCCAAACCGCGCTGCGCCGCGGTGATCGCAATATCAGGATCGACGGCGTGCCGGTCGAAATGCCGGAGGTATTCGAGGATCGTGCCGAGGGCATGTTCGCGCTCGGTGTGCGGCCCGAGAATGTGTCGTTCGCCGATGCCTCGCAGCTGCGAGGTCGCGTGATTGGCGCCGAATATCTCGGGACGACGCAAATCGTCACCGTGGTAACTGCCAACGGCCAGGTAAAGGCGCGACTGCCGTCGGGCAAAGCGGTGCGGGTCGGCGAAACGGTGGGGCTTACGTTGCGGCCGGACAGGCTTTCCTTGTTCGACGCGACGAGTGGACAGGCGCTGCTCTCAACGCTTTACGAAGGAGGGTACCGTGGCTGAGGTCGCGCTCATCGATGTCAGCAAGAGCTACGGAACGGTCGAAGCGGTCCATGGCCTTTCGCTCTCCATCGCGGATGGCGAATTTCTCGTTCTGCTTGGCCCAACCGGAGCTGGAAAGACGACGACGCTGCGCTTGATCGCCGGCCTGGAGCGGCCCGATCGAGGCAACGTGGTGATCCAGGGGCGCGTTGTAACGGACGAAGTGCCGGCTGAACGCGACGTCGCGTTCGTATTTCAGCAATATTCGCTTTATCCTCATCTGACGGTCTACGACAATTTGGCCTTTCCACTGCGCTCTCCGGCGCGGCGCGTGGATGAGAAAGTAATACGCCGCCGGGTGCAGCAAGTATCGGAACTGCTGCATATCGAGCAGAAGCTCGGCAATCGAGCTACCGCTCTTTCCGGCGGCGAAATGCAGCGGGTCGCGATCGGCCGGGCGCTGGTCCGCGAGCCTGCCGTCTATCTGATGGACGAGCCGCTCTCCTCGCTGGATGCCAAGCTTCGCGCGGAATTGCGCCTTGAGCTCAAACGCATCCAGCGCGAGTTGGGAACGACGATTCTCTACGTGACGCACGACCAGATTGAGGCCATGACCATGGCGGATCGGATCGGTGTGATGCACGAGGGGGCTCTCATTCAACTCGGCACCCCGCGGGAGATTTATGAGCGGCCCAACAGCGCCTATGTGGCAAGCCGGCTTGGCACGCCAGCCATCAACCTCATTCCCGCCGAGCTTCTGGGTAGCGATAAAGTGCCGCCGCAGGTGCGAACCGTCGGCTTACGGACCGAGCATATCAGGATCTCTTCAGCGGATCGTCCGGGGCCGCTCGCACGGGTTCATTGGGTCGAGCATCTCGGCGATCAGAACCACGTTCATCTCAAGCTCGCGACCCATTCGCTCGTGACGCTGGCGGACCCCGCCCAGCCGCTCAAGGCGGGGGATCAGGTTTCACTGGAGTTTGCCGAACCGCTTTATTTCGACCAGGCCGGTAACCGGATTGGTACCGATGGAGTCGGGGGGCGTGCATGATGATCGACCGTCAGGCTCGCAAACTTCTGTTTGAAACGGTGGCGAACCGCATCATTGCGGGCGCCGATGAACTTACCGATCTTGATCGCGCCATTGGTGACGGCGATCACGGGACCAACATGCGCCGCGGCTTTGAAGCCGTCCTGGCCGCAGTTGATGAGCTGTCCGCCAGGAACCTTGGCGACTCCCTGAAGGGCGTTGGGACGACGCTTGTCATGAAGGTAGGCGGCGCGTCTGGTCCACTCTACGGGACCCTGTTCATGTCACTCGGCAAGTCGCTGGAAGACGAGGTGACGTACGAGCAGGCTGCGGATGCTTTTGCGGCCGCGATCGAAGCGGTGAAGGCGCGCGGGAAATCCGATGTCGGTCAAAAGACCATGCTCGATGTGCTTTTTCCCGTGCTCGGCGTCCTTCGCGAAGGCGGGGCAGGGTTACCGGTACGCCTGAGGGCGGCGGCCAGGGCCGCGGCGGAGGATACGATTCCGATGCGGGCGATCCGCGGTCGCGCATCGTTCCTGGGTGAGCGCAGCATCGGTCACATGGACCCTGGCGCACGATCCTCCGCGTTGATCGTCGACGCGGTCGCAGATGTCATGGAAGGCCTAGCATGAGCGAAAATGTTGGAATCGTCATTGTGTCTCACTCGGCGGATGTGGCCCGGGGCACTGCGCTGATGGTCGAGCAAATGGTCGGCCGTGAAGTGCCGCTCGGCTGGTGCGGAGGAGATCCGGGCGGCGGGTTGGGTACCAGCGTCGAAGCGATTATGAAAGCGATTGAACAGGCGTGGTCGGAACGTGGCGTCGCTATCCTGGTCGACCTCGGCGGCGCAGAAACCAATAGCGAGATGGCGATTGAAATGCTGCCGGAATCGCGCCGTGACCGCGTCGTCGTTTGCAACGCGCCTGTGGTCGAGGGGGCAGTCATGGCGGCGACCGAAGCGGCTTCCGGAGCGACCCTTGAGGCCGTGCGGCGCACCGCCGAAGAACTGACGCCGGTCTGATGCGGGGCAAGCGCTATGAATAAGCATCGCGCATCAGTGCTCATGCGACATGAGGTCGGGTTGCACGCTCGTCCCTCGGTCAAGTTGACCAAGCTTGCGAAAGCATTTGAATCGCGTATCGATCTTGGCCTGTCGCCCGATGGTCCATGGGTCGACGCAAAGAGCATTGTCAAGGTAATGGCTACCAAGGCGCCGAAGGATTCGACGATTTATTTTCGCGCGGAGGGGGCTGATGCGAGGGCGGCACTGGAAGCGCTCGTGACGCTTGTCGACGGAGATTTTCAGGATGGACGATAGAACGCATCGAGCTGCTCATCGCATCGAGGGGAGGTCCGCCGCCCCCGGAATAGCGTTGGGACCGCTCGTGCGATTGGCTCCCGTAAAGCATGATGCCCGTCAACGCCGGTCTGCGGCGGAGGAGCACCAGGCCCTCGTCGATGCACTCGCGGCGTCCCAAGTGGCTCTCGGCGTGCTCGCGCGCGAAGCAGGGGACACTGATGCGGAAGCGATTCTCTCTTTCCAAATCGCGCTGCTCGAAGACGATAATCTTGCAGCGCCGGCGTTCGCGCGGATCGCTGGCGGCGAGGTCGCCAATCGGGCGTGGAGCGGTGCGATTGATCCGGAGATCGCATCGTACGACGGAGCCGACGATCCTTATTTCCGCGCCCGTGCATCCGATTTGCGCGACCTTCGTGATCGCGTGCTGAGATATCTGGCAGGTGAAACTGATCAGATCGTGCCGGCCGGAGCTATCGTGGCGGCCGACGATATGCCTCCTTCAATGTTTCTGGCTACCGATTGGCGTAATGGCGGCTTGGTATTGCGCCGGGGAAGCCCCAGCAGCCATGTCGCAATTCTCGCCAGGTCGCGCGGTGTGCCGATGATTGTCGGAGTAGACGTCGATTATCTCGAAGATGGCAGGGATGCACTGATCGACGGCGACGCGGGGCTTCTCATTGTCGATCCCGACACCGAGATGCGAACCGTCTATTGTCAGCGTCGTGCCGAGCAGTCGGAGGTTCGGCAAAAAGTTGCTTCATTCAGCGGTCCTGCGCTTACAGCCACCGGTGAACTGGTTCGGGTCATGATCAATGTCACCGGCCTCGCCGAGCTCAGAGATCTCGATCCTGCCCACGTCGACGGGATCGGCCTGATGCGGACCGAGTTTCTGTTTCAGGGCCGCGAAAAACTGCCGACAGAAGAAGAGCAATATCAGATCTACAAGCGCATGGTTGAATGGGCCGCCGGCAGGCCCGTGACCATCCGCACGCTTGATGCGGGAGGCGACAAGCCGATCGCGGGATTGACGCAACCCGGCGACATGAATCCGTTTCTTGGCGTGCGCGGCGTGCGGCTGTCATTGCGACATCTGGACGTATTTCGCGAGCAGTTGCGGGCGTTGGCCCGCGCCGCTGTAGCAGGAAACCTCAAGGTGATGATTCCAATGGTCACGGTGCCGGAGGAACTCGACCGCTGCCGCGCGCTTCTCGAGCAAGCCCTCGAGGAGTTGCGTCGCGAGGGCCGGGAAGCGCAATTGCCGCCGCTCGGCATGATGGTCGAGGTGCCGGCGGCGGCGCTTACCATCGAGGACTTCAATGCTGATTTTTATTCCATCGGCAGCAACGATCTTATCCAGTACGTGGCGGCCGCGAGTCGGGACGAGCCGCAACTCGCCGATCTTGCTCGTCCTTCGCGCGCGGTTTTCGGTCTGATCGGGCATGTCGTGGACTATGCGAACCGTGCCGGCCGCGAAACGAGTTTGTGCGGCGACCTTGCGGGCGATCCCGAGCAAGTCGCGGCGCTTCTCGATCAGGGCTTGCGCACCTTTTCGGTATCGCCGGGAGCGCTGGGGCCTGTAAGGGCCGCGATCGCCCGTTATTCCGGCTCTGCCGCATGAGCACGCAAGCAACGCCTGCGGGTTCTCAGGATCTTATCGCGGCCTACAAGGCCATCCTTCGGGATGTGCTCGATCGACGGCCGTCCGGCATGCGCCAACGTTTGGCCGAAGCGCTCGGCAAGAACCGCAGCTTCATCACGCAGATCGCCAACCCGGCATATCAGACGCCGATCCCGGCTCAGCACGTTCACCCCATTATACAGATCTGCCATTTCTCGGTGCAGGAAAGGGACCGGTTTCTTGAAGCATACCACCGGGCGCACCCGCGGCGGCTGCTTCTCCTGAAAGAGCGGGAGCGTAGCAGACGCCTTACGCTGATGTTGCCGGATCTTGGGACCGAACAGAAGAACCACAAGCTTGACTCGCTGCTAAGTGAGTTCGCGGAAAAAGTTGCAAGGCTGATCGAGGACACCTGACGCCGAAGCAACCATGATGGGGAGGCCGGGATGAAGAAGCTGATTAACGACGTCGAGAATGTGATCAGCGAAAGTCTTGCCGGATTCTGTGCGGCGCATTCCGATATTGTGCGCATCGGTGAGCATGCGCCGTTCGTGCAGCGCCGGCATCTGAAGCCGGGCAAGGTGGCTCTGGTGTCGGGTGGGGGCTCCGGACACGAACCGCTTCACACCGGGTTCGTCGGGTATGGAATGCTGGATGCCGCATGTCCAGGCCAGGTTTTCACCTCGCCTACACCGGATCTGATTCTGGCCGCCGCCGAGGCAGCGGACACCGGTGGCGGTGTATTGTTCATCGTCAAGAATTACGAGGGCGACGCCATGAACTTCGATATGGCGCGCGAGATGTCAGGAAAATCGATTGCGACGGTGATTACCGATGACGACGTAGCGGTAGAGACCTCGACCTTTTCGGCTGGACGGCGCGGCGTTGCCGGCACGCTCATCGTGGAGAAAATCGTGGGAGCGGCTGCAGAAGAGGGAAGCGACCTTGCCGCCCTGAAGGTTTTGGGCGATCGCGTCAATGCGGCCACGCGTTCGATCGGTATCGCGCTGACGAGCTGTACGGTTCCTGCGGCCGGCAAGCCAACCTTCGACATCGCCGAGGACGAGATGGAGGTCGGTGTGGGTATCCACGGCGAGCCGGGGCGCCGCCGCGTCAAACTCAGGCCGGCTTCTGAGATAGCGGCAGAGATGGTCAACGCAATCACGACCGACCTGGGCGCGCGCGCGCGTGGCGAGGCTATCCTGTTGATCAACGGCTTTGGAGCAACGCCGCTTTCGGAGCTCTATCTGATGTACGATGCCGTCCGCAGACTGCTCGAACCAGCGGGCAGTATCGTTACGCGGTCGCTGGTAGGCAATTTTGTCACGTCGCTCGATATGGCAGGCTGTTCGGCGACGGTATCGATGCTCGACGACGAGATGAAGCGTCTCTGGGATGCGCCTGTTCATACGCCGGCTTTGCGCTGGGGAATGTAGCCCTCGAACCGCGCGCCCCGATGGCCGTCGACGAGATGCACGATTTCGCGCGCGTAATGACCGGCTGTGGCGGGTTCAAAATAGCCCGGCGCACTCAATCAATGTCAGAACGTCACCGCGGGCTCATTAGAAAAGGCGGTCCACTGGACCGCCTTTGCCACCGATTTGGCATCGACTTATCAGTGCGGCCCTGTCACTTGCGATAGCTATCGTAATGCTTCGCAGATACGCGCTTCACTGGTGCGCTCGCAGACGAACCGCCGCGTGCCGACGCCATAGCGCTCGCCGGTGCGCTTGAGGATCCAACACCCAGGCTCTCGTAAAAAGCCTGGAGGCCGGGTTCCTGGACGGCCTGTTGTGCCATTGCGGGGGTCAAAATCGCGGTAGACAGAATCGCAGCCGCGCTAAGAAGCTTGAATTTGGTCATCGTCGAGTCCTTCCATGTCGTTGACCCATGCGCATGTGCGGGTCTATTGACAGAAAGACTCGCATTCGAATCTTCCTATTCCCGAAGGCACAGATATGTGAATCCGCGAAACTATTGCGAGGCTGTCGAGCGAGCTCGCTAGAAGTCCGGATGTCTTCGATGGTCATCCGCGCCCAGCGATATTTGTTTCGCCTGAACTCGGAGAAGTCAGGTTTGCGCGCGAATATATAATTGCCCCGAACAATATACTTTTTGAACGGTAATGAATCCCTCCTGCCGCCCTAATCTGCGACCGGCGGCGGTGTAAGTTCAGGAAGAGGTTGGCCGCATCGATTGGTTTGGAGCCATGACTTCCGGAAAGTTCGTCACAGCGTTACTCGCGGCGGTTCTCTTGCTTGCTGGAGTTGCAGCAGGCCGCGCGGAGGTTCGGATTGCCGAGGACCGTGGCGGNCGNATCGAAACCTACGTCGGTAAATTTCAGGGTGTGCGCAACTCCGGCGAGATTGTGATCATCGACGGTTTCTGTGCCTCGGCCTGCACCATCGTTCTCGGTACCGTCCCTCATGACAGAATATGCGTGACCTCTCGCGCCAAACTCGGATTTCACGCCGCCTGGGATCCCGGCTCCAACGGCCGTAAGATAACCAATGCCGAGGCAACGCAGACGCTGTATTTGATGTATCCATCCGAGATCCGGCGCTGGATCGACCAGCGCGGAGGACTGACCCCCCACATGATTTTCCTGCGCGGCCGTGAACTCACGGCAATGTATCGCCCGTGTTATCTGGATTCGCAGGCCTCTTCGCACTGACACGTTACCCTGGCTCGGCATAAGCGATTGCGATTCCGCTCGACCTGGCTTCGGCGGTGTGCGCGGTCAGCCGCTACAGGCAAGACGCTTCCTGATCTCATCGATCCGTTTATCAAGGACACCAATCTGGCGTGAAGGCTCTTGTCGTGAAGATGAAATATGTAGCCGATGACCATCACACCCAAAAAAACCAGTGATGACGCTCCAGGTACCCGAGAGCCTGCTCAGCCGCACTTCCGATAAAGACACCGAGGGCCCGATAAGAAATTCATTTGCAGCAGCTTCCGATCAGAGTGGCTCTTGAGCCCTAGCCCATGAGCTACCCTGATGGAAAGACTCGCCTTGGACCGCTGCTATTCCGCAAAGCGACTTGGCTATTTGTGATAGATCGGAGACTTCGGTGCTGCTCCCGGCGCGTTGCGAAATCGGAATCGCTAGCCGAGTAGCGCCATCGAAGTGAGCAATCGAAAAGGAAATCCGCTGATCGAGAAATTGTATATTATTTGGGAATAAAGCCCGAGACGGCCGAGTCTCCTGTTTAGCGGCGCCATTTGGAGCCGTTTGGCCCCACAGGGAGATGTGACATGGCTAAGAAGGGCTTTGACGATCATGGACAGGGATTGGGCCGCCGTGAAGTGCTGGAATGCATGGTCTGGGCGGGAACTGGGGTGCTTTGGGCCGTCAGTGGCGGCGTTCCCCATTCGGTTGGACTGATTGGCGATGCACTTGCCGCAGAACCCACCGGATTCACATTTCTGCAGATGAGCGATAGCCATATCGGCTTTGACAAGGCGGCCAACCCGGATGCGCTGGGCACGCTGCGCGAAGCTGTTGCCAAGGTAAAGGCGATGCCGATCAAACCATCCTTCATCATTCACACCGGCGACATTACGCACCTTTCCAAGCCTGCCGAGTTCGATAATGCCGACAAGGTGTTCGGTGAGACCGGCGTCCAGATTCATTATGTGCCCGGCGAGCACGACATCATCGATGAAGAGCGCGGCAAAGCCTATCTCGAACGCTACGGCAAAGGTTCGAAGGGTGCGGGCTGGTACAGTTACGACGACCACGGCATCCACTTCATCGGTCTCGTCAACGTCGTCGATCTGAAGGGCGGCGGCTTAGGCAACCTCGGCGCCGAACAACTCGCATGGCTGGAGGCCGACCTGAAGGACAAGTCGAGCAGCACGCCGATCGTCGTGTTTGCGCATATCCCGCTGCAGGTGGTCTACAAGGAATGGGGCTGGGGGACCGAGGACGGCATGCAGGCGCTTAATCTGCTCAAGCGTTTTGGTTCGGTCACGGTTCTGAACGGACACATCCACCAGCTGGTCCAGAAGGTCGAAGGCAACATGACCTTCCACACCGCCATGTCGACGGCTTTTCCTCAACCGGCTCCCGGTAGCGCCCCTTCGCCAGGCCCAATGGTTGTCCCCGCTGACAAACTTCGCACCATGCTGGGGTTGTCCACCGTCAGTGTGATGCAGGGCAACAAGCCGCTCGCGATCGTCGACAAGACGCTGGCCGGTTGATCGAGGATCCTGCATGCAAATTTTGATCAGCCAACTCCGCTTTGCAGCGACCCGGTTTGCTATTAACCGCGCCCTGTCCGTTGCATTGCTTTTGGGCCCAGTCATCGGAGCGATGCTGGCGTTTGGTACGGTAGCGGCGCAGGATGGCACGAAGAAGGATGCCGGGAGCGAGATCACCATCGACAATTTCACGTTCACGCCCAAGGAATTGACGGTTGCTGTGGGAACCACGGTCAAGTGGGTCAATCACGACGACATTCCGCACACGGTGGTCGAGAAGAAGACGACCTTTCGGTCGAAGGCGCTCGACACCGACGACTCGTATTCCTTTACGTTCGCTAGCGCCGGCACGTTCGACTATTTCTGCGGTCTGCATCCGCATATGGTCGGGCAAGTCATCGTGAAGTGACAGCAAAGCACTGAGAATCTTGGTGTGCAAAACATGACGACACCCGTATCGGTACATCGGTCGAATTTCCGGCGTACCGAGCTTGAAGAAGTCGTGTTAAAAGAACGGTTGGAAGGCCCAGATCGTTTGTCTGGCCAGCAACAAGCGTCGGTCCCAATTGTGCAGAACAAGGATGAACGTGCAGTGTTCGACGAAGTTTTTCTGCCGCACATGGCCGAAGCCTATCGTCTCGCGCAATGGCTCACCGGCAATTCATACGACGCCGAAGACGTGGTACAGGATGCCGCGCTGCGTGCGTTTCGCGGCATCAAGAGCTTCGGTGCCGTCAATGCTCGCGCGTGGTCGCTGACGATTGTGCGCAACACCGCCTATAGCTGGTTGACGAAGAACAGACCAAAGGCGGTGGTTTTCACGGACGACCTGAGCGTTGCAGAGCAACAGGAACTTGAGCACGAAGGTCCGCAGGGAACGAGAATTGAGACACCCGAGGAGATCGCTCTTTTCAAGGCGGATGCCGAAGATGTTCAGCACGCCCTTGCACAGCTGCCGGCGCACTTTCGCGAAGTGATTGTTTTGCGGGAAATGAATCAGTTGAACTATCGCGATATCGCAGAGGTCACAAACGTTCCAATCGGCACGGTGATGTCCCGTCTGTCCCGGGGCAGGCAGCTTCTGATCGCGCTTCTAGGAGATCGAAAGTAATTATGATTGCATCGATAAAAGATAACGACGAACTGCAGATGAATGCCTATTGCGACGGCGAGCTCGATCCGGCGTCCGCGATTGAGTTCGAGCGGCGTTTGGCGGACGACGAATCCTTGAAGGCTCGATATATCCGGTTGCTATCGTTGCGCCGCGCCGTTCGTTCGCTTCCGCAACCTGAAATGCCTCCAGGTCTGCGGGCCCGCATCAATTCGAAATTGGATGCGGATCGTCCCGGCCAGGCGGATCGTACGGGCCATGCGGTACGTTTGCATCAGCGAAGCTGGTCGTTTCAGGCGTTGGCTGCGGCAGCGGTGTTTGGCGCAGTGATCTCGAGTTCTGTCATGCTGACGATAGAGCGCTACGATCTGCGCGAGGATGTTGCCCGCCAGGTCGTTGCTGGCCATATCCGGGGTCAATTGGCCCCTCAGCCTTTCGACGTTGCGTCTTCCGACCGGCATACGGTCAAGCCGTGGTTCACCTCGCGCCTGCCGGAATCGCCTCGGGTGCCTGACCTGGCGGCGCAGGGCTTCATGCTCGTGGGCGGGCGCGTGGATGTCGTCGGCCACGATCCGGTTGCGACGATCGTCTACAAGCACGCCGCGCATACAGTCAGCCTGACGACCCTGCCGCCCGGTCAATCGGTCTCTGATCAGGCGATTGCAGGATACAACGTGCGAAGCTGGAGCGACGCGCAGTTCACCTATATTGCGGTCTCGGACTTGCCCACGGCGGACCTTGCAACATTCGAGCGCGCATTTTCCGCGGGATCGCCGCCGCCGGAAATCAAATAGACGAGCGCGATCGTCTGGTCCTGCGCTTGGGACGTCCTGACCGTAAGCCCGGTTGGGCTGTCTGGTAGACGCATCGTTTATGAACATAAAAAGCCTGAAAAAACTACATAAGACGACGCTGCGCGAACGGATCTATGAAGAGATCGTGCACCTTATTTTATCGGGCGAACTGCCGAGTGGCGGTTGGGTAGATGAAAAGCAGGTGATCCACAAGCTGCGGGTCAGTCGAACGCCATTTCGCGAAGCGATCTGGATCCTGGCAAAGGGCGGGTTGGTCGAGATCAAGCCTTATCGCGGCTTTTATGTGCGCTGCTTCTCCCGCAACGAGACTGCGGATCTCTACGAATTATTCAAGCGGCTTGAATGTTTTGCGGTCGAACTTGCGGTACCGCTAATGAGTGACCGCGATATCAAGGGGTTTGAAAACATACTTCTCGAAGCCGTGGCCGCCTTGCAGCGTGGAGACATGAAAACCTATGCCATGTGCGATCGGGAATTTTACCGGAATATTGCCGAGCAATCCGCCAATTCCGCACTCATCGAGGCGTTGGCACGGTTCGCACTGCAAATCCAGCTCTGCGGCACAATCGCAAACGTAAGCCGGGAGTTCGCCGAACGCGCTGCGCACGGGGGCGACGACATCATACGGGCATTCAAGGCGCGGGACACTTCGCGCGCCGCGTTTCTCGTCCGCGGCCGCATCAGCTATACGCAGGAGGTAATTCTTGCGCGCTTGCCCAATGAGACAGCGTCTCGTTGAGCGGAGGTTTTCTGCCAACTCAGTCTGCGCAAGCGACCGCGAGGATCCGAATTGCGGCGCGCCCTAACGAAGGCGGGAATAACGTCGCGCCTATGAGAGTCTTGCTATTAAAGGACTTAACAAGTCCAGGCAGCGGGAACACTGCAGAGCGATGAGCAAGGAAACGCAACGCTCGCCTGACAGGCTTGATTGGGACAACCTCGCAGCAGATGCCCTTGAGCTTGCCCGCGTAATACCCCCGGGCCCGGAACGTAGCGAGGCACTCAAATTGGCAAGCCTGCTTCATTGTACTGCCGATTCGCGGGGATTGATCTTTGCAAAACGGGGCAGGCCGAGAAAGTAAGCGGCGTTTCAGCAGCCGCATCTGATCCATCGAGCTCAATAGGTTTTGGGCCGGCTGATGGCCCACGCCTTGGAATCGCGCGGCTTGTTCGGGAAAAGTAACCGCGGATTCAGGGCGCA
>JGI12053J15887_10000862_pt1 | contig 13230 bp, 6 predicted proteins | sample MedBloCAOM1_O3_FD_15887 | JGI IMG/M metagenome (IMG submission 15887)
GGGCGCGTCCTTGTAGTCGCCGGAGGCGACGATGCAGGTGCCTTCACAGGAGACCGCGATCTGCGCCGAACCCAGCACATGGCCTGCGGGGTGAAATTTGATGCTGACGTCGCCGAGTTTTATCTGTTCGCCATAGGCGATGGCTTGCGTACTGCCAGCGAAATTATCGCCGTAACGCAGCCGCATCATGTCGAGCGTTTCCTGGGTCGCCAGCACCGCGCCATGGCCGGGCCGGGCGTGGTCGGAATGGCCGTGGGTGATCACGGCGCGCTCGACCGGCCGCACCGGATCGATGTGGAAGCCGCCGGGCTTACAGCACAGCCCGGCGGCAACGGGCATCAGGATGTCTTGCGGGCGCATCTCGGTTATATAGGGGGTACTGCGACGATTTTTACCCGTCATGCGCGGGCTTGACCCGCGCATCCATCTTCCGAAAGAATCTGATCTGATGGATTGCCGGATCATCCCCGATCGAATCGAGGACAGGCGTCCGGCAATGATGAATGTGTAGCCATGCCCGCGCGATTATTCCTGTCCTCCGGCGATCTGGTTGCCGACCGGCGGTTCGATTTTGCGCGCGATCTGCAGCTGAAAGGCGATCTCGTCGCCGCCGCCGATCTGCTGTTGCAGGCCACGGAACTTGCGCCCGGCTTTGCCTCGGCCTGGTTCACGGTAGGTGAAATTCGCGAACAACTCGGCGAGCGCGATGCGGCGATCGCGGCGTTTCGCGAAGCTGTCATCGCTGACCCCGACGATCGGCACGGCGCGAGCCTGCGATTGATGCTGCTTGGCGCCGAGAAACTGTCGGCGATGCCGCAGGCCTATGTGCGCGCGCTGTTCGACCAATATGCGCCGAAGTTCGAGACGGCGCTGGTCGACGATCTCGGCTATCGCGGTCCCGCGCTCTTATTCAAGGCCGTGCTGGCCGCCCGGCAAGCGGTCCGCAAGCCCGCNTTNTTCAAGCGNGCCATCGATCTCGGCTGCGGCACCGGGCTTGCGGCCTTCGCCTTTGCCAGGAAGGTCGATCATTTCATCGGCATCGATCTGTCGCCGCGCATGATCGAGCGGGCGCGCGGCACCGGGTTTTATGCGCAGGTCGAGGTGAGCGAGATGGTGGAAGGCTTGCGCAGCAAACCGGATGCCAGCGCCGACCTCATTCTCGCCGCCGACGCGATGGTCTATCTGTCCGATCTCGCTCCCGTCCTGCGGGAGGCGAAGCGCGTGCTTGCTGCCGGCGGCTTGCTGGCGTTCACCGTGGAAACGCATGATGGGGGAGGGGTCATCCTCGGCGAGGGCCTGCGCTATGCACATGGCTCCAGTTATGTGCACGCATCGATTAGCGATGCCGGTCTTGCGCTGTCGCGGCTTGATGATTTGTCGGCCCGCAATGAGGACAACGTGCCGGTTCCCGGTCTGGTGGTGGTCGCGGCAAAGGCCTGAATAGGCCTTCGCCAAAGCGAAGCATTCTTCAAAAGCGGAGCGGTATTGCATCGCAACGCCGCAACTCCGCTATTGCCGAGCCCACGGGAATGTAGATCAATGCGCGCGTCTCTAGGGAGAAACAAAAACAATGAACAACAATCAGTCGAGGCGCGACTTCTGCGCCACCGCCATTGCCACGATCTTCGCGTCCGCCACATCCGTCAAGGCTGCCGAGAAGAAATACGATCCGGGTGCGAGCGATACCGAAATCAAACTCGGCCAGACCGTGCCGCATAGCGGCCCCGGCTCGCTCTATGGCGTGCTCGGCCGGGTCGGCGAAGCCTATTTCCAGATGCTGAACGAAAAGGGCGGCATCAACGGGCGCAAGGTCAAGTTCTTCACCATGGACGACGCCTATAGCGCGCCGAAGTGNGTTGAAGCGACGCGGCGGCTGGTCGAGCAGGAGGAAGTGCTNGCCCTGTTCGGCTCGCTCGGCACCGCGCCACAGACGGCCGTGCACAAATATCTCAATTCGAAAGGCGTGCCGCAGCTTCTCCTCAACACCGGCGCATCGAAATGGAACGATCCGAAGAACAACAAATGGACCATGGCGGGCCTGCCGCTATATCCGACAGAAGCACGAATTCTCGCCAAACATGTCGTGAGCGNNAAGCCGAATGCNAAGATCGGAATTCTCTACCAGAACGACGACTTCGGCCGTGATTTCCTGGGCCCNTTCAAGCAGGTGCTGGCGGATGCCGGCGGCACCGCCAAGGTGATCATGGAGCAGACTTACGATCTGACCGAACCAACGGTCGATTCCCAGCTCATCAATCTCTCGAAATCGGGCGCGGACGTTTTCTATAACATCACCACTGGCAAGGCGACGTCGCAATCGATCCGCAGGGTCGCCGAGCTCGGCTGGAAGCCCCTGCAATTGCTTTCCGCGGGATCGACGGGACGCTCGATCCTCAGTGCCGCGGGCTTTGAGAATGCGGCCGGTATCGTTGCCATCCGCTACGCCAAGGAAGTCGGCGTGCCGCGCTGGGAAAAGGATCCCGACGTCATGGCATTCGAGGAGTTGCGCAAAAAATATCTGCCCAACGTCGATCCGGACAATACCATCGCGTTCGCAGGCTATGGTCAGGTGGCGACGATGGCTGAAATCCTGCGCCGCTGCGGCGACGATCTCACGCGCGCCAACGTCTTGAAGCAGGCGACGAATCTCAACGGATTCCATTCGCCGTATTTCCTCGACGGCATCACCTACAGCTATACCCCTGACGACTATACGCCGATGAAGACGCTCTACATCTCGATCTTCAACGGCAAGGATTGGGATATTTCCGATAAGCCGGTCACGGAATAAGCAACCGCCAAGCGGGCGGGCAGCGGTTCGATTTTGATCCGCTGCCGCCCTCGACGAAACGGCCGTAACGGCTTACGTCTTGGGCGTGCCGCCCCAGATATTGACCGCTGTTCCGGACGAAACAGCCGAACTGCTGCCGGACCGTTTCCGCCAATGGTTCGCGGCGCGCGGATGGTCGCCCCGCGAGCATCAGCTGGATCTGCTCAAAAAGGCCCGCGACGATCGTTCGGCGCTGCTGATTGCTCCCACCGGCGCCGGCAAGACGCTGGCCGGATTCCTGCCGACGCTGGTGGAGCTTTCTTCTCCCTTGCCCCTTGCGGGGGAGGACCGGGGAGGGCGGTATCAGCGCACACCGCTGATGCCGCCACTCCCCTCCCGGCAGCCTGCGGCTGCTGACCTCCCCCTCAAGGAGGGAGGTGAAAGGAAGAGTTTTGTTTCCACCGGACGCGGTGTGCTGCGTAGCAGCGGCCTTCACACCCTCTACATCTCGCCATTGAAGGCGCTCGCGGTCGATATCGCGCGCAATCTGGGAGCGCCTGTTACCGAGATGGGTTTGGCGATCAAGGTCGAGACCCGCACCGGCGACACGCCGGTGTCGCGGCGTCAGCGTCAGCGCCGCTATCCGCCGGACATTCTGCTCACCACGCCCGAACAATTGGCGCTGCTATTGTCGTCCGACGATGCGCCGTTTCTGTTCTCGTCGCTCAAGCGCATTGTGCTCGACGAATTGCACGCGCTGGTCACCTCGAAGCGCGGCGATCTGCTGTCGCTCGGCCTGGCGCGGCTGTGGCGGCTGGCGCCGCAGATGCGCTCCATTGGACTGTCGGCCACGGTGGCGGAACCGGAATCGCTGGCGCGGTTTCTGGTCCCGCAACGCAACGGCGTAAGCGAAGCAGCCGACATAGTTGTCGCCGGCGGCGCGGCGGCGCCCATCGTCGAAATGCTCGACACCCGCGAGAGGTTGCCGTGGGCAGGCCATACCGCGCGCCACGCGCTCGGCGAAATTTACGATCTGATCAAACGCAACAAGACCACGCTGGTGTTCGTCAACACCCGCAGCCAGGCCGAGATGCTGTTTCAGGATCTGTGGCGCATGAACGACGATGGCCTCGCCATCGCACTGCATCACGGCTCGCTCGATGTTGCGCAGCGCCGCAAGGTCGAGGACGCGATGGCGGCAGGAAAACTGCGCGGCGTGGTCTGCACCTCGTCGCTCGATCTCGGCGTCGACTGGGGCGACGTCGATCTCGTCATCAATATCGGCGCGCCGAAGGGTGCGTCACGGCTGATGCAAAGAATCGGCCGTGCCAACCACCGCATCGATGAAGCCTCGCGCGCGGTGCTGGTGCCGGCCAATCGCTTCGAGGTGCTGGAATGCGCAGTGGCGATCGACGCGGTAGCGGAAAATGCCCAGGACACCCCGCCGCTGCGCACCGGCGCGCTCGATGTGCTGGCGCAGCACGTGCTCGGCCGCGCCTGCGGTGAACCGTTTCTGTCCGATCGGCTCTATGACGAAGTCCTCACCGCAGCGCCCTATTCTAGTCTCACGCGAACCGATTTCGACGACGTGGTCGATTTCGTCGCCACCGGGGGCTATGCGCTGAAAACCTACGAACGTTTCGCGCGCATCAAGCAGGACAAAAACCTCCGCTGGCGCGTCGCCAATCCTCGGGTCCGCCAAAGCTACCGCCTCAACGTCGGTACCATCGTCGAGGAGGCGATGCTGAAAGTGCGTCTGGTGCGCTCGCGTGGCGGCGGATCGGGATCGGCCGGAGCGTTGGGCCGCGGCGGCCGCATGCTCGGCGAGATTGAAGAGGCTTTCATTGAAGGACTCGTGATCGGCGACACTTTTGTGTTCGGCGGCGAGGTCGTCCGTTACGAAGCGCTTGCGGAAGACCATGTCTATGTCTCGCGCGCCAATGACAAGGACGCCAAAGTGCCGTCTTACATGGGCGGCAAGTTTCCGCTCTCCACCTATCTCGCCGAACGCGTCCGGAAACTGCTGGACGACAGGCGCGCCTGGAATGCGCTGCCGGACCAGGTGCGCGACTGGCTATCGTTGCAACGGGATATCTCGCGTGTCCCCGGCGCGCGCGAGCTGCTGGTCGAGACCTTTCCCCGCGCCAACAAGCATTACCTCGTCTGTTATCCCTTCGAAGGCCGGCTGGCGCATCAGACGCTCGGCATGCTGCTGACGCGGCGGATGGAACGGGCGCGGGTGCGGCCGCTCGGATTTGTGGCCAATGAATACGCGCTGGCGGTATGGGGATTAGGGGACATGTCGTTCATGATCCGGCAGGGCCGGCTTGATCTCGGCGCGCTGTTCGATCCTGACATGCTGGGCGACGATCTCGAAGCGTGGCTCGCGGAATCCGCGCTGATGAAACGCACGTTCCGCACCTGCGCGATCATCTCCGGATTGATTGCGCGGCGATTCACCGGAGAGGAAAAAACCCGGCGTCAGGTGCTGTTTTCGACCGATCTGATTTACGACGTGCTGCGCAAGCACCAGCCGGATCACGTGCTGTTGCGCGCGGCGCGCGCCGATGCCGCGACCGGGCTGCTCGATATTCGTCGGCTCAGTGATATGCTCTCGCGAATCAAGGGGCGAATCATCCACAAGGAACTCGACCGGGTTTCGCCGCTCGCAGTGCCGGTGATGCTGGAAATCGGCCGCGAACAGGTTTATGGCGAAGCATCCGACGAGTTGCTGGCGGAAGCCGCCGATGAACTGGTCAAAGAGGCGACTGGATAGACCGTGACGGCAGGCGCGCGATCCCTGGACGACGAACTACCCGCCGCGCGCATCACTGCTGTGAAAGTCGCAGGCGTGACCCTGGTCGCCGATCTCTCCGGTGCCTTGTTCTGGGAAGAAGAGAGCCTGCTCGTTGTCTCCGATCTGCATCTGGAAAAAGGCTCCAGTTTTGCGACGCGCGGCGTGCTGCTGCCGCCCTATGATACGGTGGCGACGCTCGGCCGCCTCGCTGCAGTGATCGCGCGGCACGACCCGCGCGTGGTGATTGCGCTCGGCGACAGCTTTCACGACCGCGACGCCCATGACCGGCTGTCTTCGGGGAACCGCGACGCCATCGCGACGTTGCAGGCTCGGCGCGACTGGATCTGGATCTCGGGCAATCACGATCCCGCGCTCCCCTCCGATCTGGGCGGCGTGGTCGCTAGCGAAGTTGCTGTTGGCCCGATCGCGTTTCGTCACGAGCCGACCGGGGCATCAGGTGAAATCGCCGGTCATCTGCATCCGAAGGTGCGCGTTAGCACACGCGGACGTTCGATGGAGCGGAGGTGNTTTGCCTGCGACGGCGAGCGCGCGGTGATGCCGGCGTTCGGNGCTTATACCGGAGGCCTCAGCATTCGCGACCCGGCNTTNGCGAAAATATTCCAGACCCTGGGTTTCATGGCGCATGTGCTCGGTGACAATAGGCTGCACACCATCGCCGCATCGCGCTGCTATTGAGCGCGGCTCACGCCGCCTTCGCCTGCATAACGAGGCCTCATGGTTCGAGACGGCGCACCGGACAGCGCGAGTGCGCCGCCGGGAGAGTGCCTCGTCACCATGAGGGGACTAATCCTTACGAAACACGATCGACGCCATCCAGCCGGTCATCAGCGCCATGAATGCCGTCACCAGCCCATAGACAAAGCCATTCTGGCGGGCAGTGTTCGCGACGAACTGCTCGAATCCGACCTTGACGATTTCGAACGCGGTTTCGGTCCGCGTCACCAGCGCACCATCGGAAAACAGCTTGATCTCGACATCATAGGTCCCGATCGGCACTTCGGCCGGAAGCGGAATGCCGGTGCGAAACAGCGTCGGCGTCAGGAATGTCACCGCGGAGGTTTCCTCGCGATAGAGGCCATGTTCGGAGCGCAGCCGCACAAAGGCGCTGCGGAAGGCATCGTTAGGCACGACGTCGGCGTAGTCGGGTCCGACACGCTGGGTGAGCAGCACATTGTTGAGACCGAGTTGCTGCCGACGCTGTACTTCGGGCGAAGCGATGGCGTCGAACGGCCGGTTGGCAAACAGCGCGAGATAAGTCGGTACTTTCAGAAACTGCCTGTAGTCGGTGTTGACCCAGATGCCGAATTTGCGTTCCTTGCGCCGCGTCACCATGTCGGCGCGCGGGCCGGCGACGGTGACGACGAGATCGTAATTGGTGCGGCTCGCCGGTGTGGATGCGTCTTTTTCGACCGAGCCGAACAGCACGAGTTCTTCGCCGGAATAGTTCGGCGTCACGGTGACCCGGTGGTTCGAGACCGACACGATCAGCCGCTCCGCGCGCGCGGGCAGGACAGCGAAAGCCATGCTCAGCACCAGCGCGGCGAATGAGGTGCGCGCGATCATCCGGCGCCTCCGGTTTCCCGGATGGTGAAGAGATCGTCGGGGCGGATCACCAGTTCGATCGCGAAGCGGATTCCTACCGCCAGAATCAAGAGCCCAAGCAGCAGCCGCAGATGTTCGCCGCGAATCTTCTGGCCGGCGCGGGCGCCGAACTGCGCACCGGTCACGCCGCCGACCATCAGGATCAGCGCCAGCACGGCATCGACGAGATGGTTGGTGACCGCGTGCAGCGTGGTGGCGAACACCATGGTGACCAATGTCAGCACCATGGAGGTGCCGATCACGGTGGAGGTCGGCACCCGCAGCACATAGATCATGATCGGGATCAGGATGAAGCCGCCGCCGATGCCCATCACCGCGCCGATAAAGCCGATGATCACGCCGACGACAATAATCGGAATCACCGACAAATAGATCTTGGAGCGCTTAAAGCGCATCTTCAGCGGCAGGCCGTGGATCCAGCCGTGGCTGCCCGAGCGGCGCATCGGAATCGCCACGCCGCGCCGTACGCGAATGATCGCGCGCAGCCCTTCCCAGAACATCGCTGCGCCGACGGCGGTCAGCAGCACGACGTAAGACAGCGCAATCATGAGGTCGAGCTGGCCGAGCGAGCGCAGCAGCGTGAAGGTCCAGACGCCGAGCGCGGTGCCGACGGTGCCGCCGCTCAATAGCACCAGCGCCAGGGCCGGATCGATGGCGCGGCGGCGCCAGTAGGATATGGCGCCGGAAAACGACGAGGCCGCGATGTGGCTGGCGACCGAGGCGACCGCGACCGCGGGCGCGATGCCGACGAAGATCAGCAGCGGCGTCATCAGAAACCCGCCACCAATGCCGAACATGCCGGACACGAAACCAACCGCCGCGCCCATCGCGAGGATGAGGAAAACATTGACCGGAATGTCGGCGATCGGAAGGTAAAGCTGCACGCGCGTTTACTTTGGAGTTTAGCCCTGAGGCTGGCCGAAACCGCTCACGGCATGGTTTCTTGATCGAGTGCGGAATACGCGCGAACGCGGATCAATTGCCGCGCCCCTGCATAACCGAAATCGACCATGGGAGGGACTAAAGAATCCCTGACAGGCGGCCTTTTTTTACCGCTGCCCGCCGCGCAATTTCTCACGTGGTGAAGAATTCGGATTAGCGGGCGGCGCGCTTGATCGAAACCGGCTTCGCCGCGGGCTTTGCCGGATTCGCCTGCGCCGGCGCACTGTCCCATCCGCCGGCCGGGCTCGCCACGTTGACGGCATCGTCGGGCTGGGGTTCGGGTGTGAAGGTCTGGATCGCGAGTTTTGCCGCCGCGAGCGACTGGGCATCGAGCCGCTTGGCGATATCGTCGCGTTTGCGCACCGAGTCCGCATCGCCCTGCGCCGCCGCCAGGCTGAACCATTTGAAGGATTCGGCGAGGTTCTGTTCGACGCCGATGCCGCGGGCATAAAGGATGCCGAGGTTGAATTGGCTATCCGCGACGCCGTGATCGGCCGCTTTGCGGAACCATTGTGAGGCGTTCTTGTAGTTGGCGCCGTTGCTGCCGCCGTCGGCGTCAAGCACGGCCAGATTATGCATCGCCTTGGCGTTTCCGCGCTCAGCCGCCTGCAAGTAGTAGCGCCGCGCGATATCGACGTCCTTGTTCACGCTCAGGCCCTTTTCGTAGAGGGTCCCTAACCTGAAGACCGCCGGCACCACGCCGGCTTGGGCGGCGCGGTCATACCACTTCGCCGCCTCGTCGAAATTCGCAGCAACGCCTTTGCCTTCGGCGAAGCGCATGCCGATCTCATAGGCCGCGGTAGGGTCGCCCTTCAGCGCGGCCGCGCGCAGTAGCGGTCCGCCGATCGCATCCGGCAATCTTTCAGTCGGCGGGACCTGCACCATCGTGAGTTTGCGACTGGTCGGCGCCGCTGTCGTGGTCGGAATCGTGCCGGTGATATCGCTGGCGGATACCGGTGAGGCGGAGGGCGTAGGGGTGGTCCGCGGGATCGGCACCGACGCGGAGGCGTTCGGTACGGAGCCATTGAGCGATTGCCGGCCGATCGGTGTCGGCGAGGTCATCGAAGGCGTCGCCGGCTCCAGCGTTGCCGGCTTGGCGCCGTCATCCGCGGGCGATTGAACCGAAGGCGATGCCTGGCTCGCATTCTCCATGGCAGGCAATTGCAGCAAGCTGCCGCCGTCGAGCAGCGTCATCGCCATCTTGAAGGTGCCGAGCACGATGACGACCACGCTGGCGCCGACCAGCAGCGAGCGAATCTTGGAGGAGATCGTAGATGATTCCGTGGCCTTGTCGCCGGTGGGACGGGCGGCCTTGTCGCCGTGCTGCGCGGCCGCGGCGGCCTGAGCGGCACGGCGCGCGGCGGCAATGAAACTCGAAGTGCTGGCCGGCTCGCGTGCGCTCGTCGGAATTTCGCTGATCGCGCTTTCGGAAGCCGCAATGCGCTCCGATGGCGAAGGCACTCGCCCGCTCGGCCGTGTCCCCGGCTCGAGCGGGTGATCCGGCGGCAGATCGGGCTCGATCGCGGCGCGCGGCTGTGCCGTATGTGGCTCCAGAATTTCACTGATGGCTCGCGGCACCCCGGCGGCGGCCGGGATCGGCGGCTGCGCAACCTGGAATTCCCGCGGGGCTGTGGCGAAATATGCCTGTGCCGAAGCCGGATTCGGCAATTCAGGTTTTGGTTGCGTCGCCATCGCGACGGGCGGCGCGGCTGATTGCGGCGGGACGGGCTGAGGTGCCGGCGGCATTTCCGGCTGCGGCGCAACCGGCTGGATGCGAACCGCGCGCAGATCGCCTTCGATCATCGCGAGCCGATCGACCACATGGCCCAGCGTGTTGTGAACGGCTTCGAGGGAATCCTGGGTGTGGCGGTCGGTTTCCGACTGATTGAAACGGACGTCGGACAATTCGCGCTTGACGATGTCGATCAGGCCGCTGGCCGGCGGCTCGGCCCCGCTGCGGCTGCTCTCGGCCAGAGCAGCAAAGCTCGCTTGCTGGGTTTCGAGATGACGCAGGATGTCCTGCAGCCCGTCCTCGACCCGTCCGAGATTGCCGCCGCGGTGATCGGCGGACGCTTCGAGGCGTTCGAGCAAATAGGCCACACGCTGTTCGAGATGGGCGAATGCGGATGCGCTGTCATTGCCGACCGGCATGCGGTCGAGGCGGTCGGACAGCGCCCGCACCGCGCCTTCGAGTTGCTCCGAGCTTTCGCTGACCACCGGCCGTTCGCGGCTTTCCAGCGTCGAGGTCAGCGCGGCGATGCGCTGCTCCAGGATGGCAAACGAATCGCTGTTGCCTTCGGAACGGGTAAGCTGATCGACCTTGGACGACAGCGTGTGCACGTCGTCGCTTAGCCGCGCCAGTGCGTCGTTGGAGGCGACGTTGGAGACGATGGCGCGCAACGCGGCGATGGCGCCTTCGAGCTGCTGGACCGTAGAGGGATCGTCGCTGGCGCGCAAAATCAAATCGAGCTTGGCGCCGAGATTGCGGATCGCCTCGTCGTAGCCGGCCAGTTGCTCCGCGGGTGTCAGCGAGCGCAGCACTTCGCGAATTTCGCTGAGCGCCCGTTCGATGCCGGCCAGTGCCTGGGCGTCGATTCCGCTCTGGCGGGTGTCGTCGATGCGGCGGGACAGCGAGCGGATTTCGTTCTCGATCGATTCGATCGCCCGGCGCGGCATCGCCTCGGTAATGGCCTGACGAATCTCCGCCAATTCGCCGCGAAACGCGGCGATCGATTGTTCGATGCCGTCCGGCCGCTGCAGCGCTTCGATCTGGCTGGTGATCTTGAAGAGATGGCGCTCGAGCGTGGAAAAATCCGGACCCGCCGGTATTGCCGGTGCCGTCGCGGGCGCCGTCGGCGGCTCGCTGCGCGGCGGCCTCGGCCGTGGCGCGGCATCAAGTTCGTTCTGGCGCGCGGCGATTTCTGCGATCGCGAAGTCGAGCGATGCCGGGCTGAGCGGCGGGGAGGGACGATAGACCTGGCTGGCTGCGCGCTCGACCATGTCGGCCTGGCGCTGCTTGTCCTGAAGCTGGGCTTGTTTCGTTGGCGCCGGGTGAGATCTGCGACAGGCGCGCGTCGAGGCGCGAGATGGCATCGTTCAATTGCCGGGCGACACCCGGCTCGCTGCGGGGCGCGTCGTTGCGCGGCGCCGGGCGCGAGATCTGCTCGATCTGGCGAGTGATCGAATCCAGCCGCTGGTGAATGTCCGCGACATCCCGGGTCTCGTGGCTCGGCATTGCCGGCCGTTGATCCGGGCTCGCACGAAAGTTGGGAGGGGTGGAATCGCCGATGGTGGAATTGAGCCAGTCGTTGAGCGACATGCCGGCGCGGCGCGCGGCGGCCTCGGCCCTTTCGCGCACCAATGGATCGATGCCCTCAACACTCCACGATACGCGCGAATTCATGCTCTCGTCCGGTCTCGACTTCGGCGCGCCACCTGCGCCTTCAGCCTCCCCGCGCGTCCCAGAGAAGAGACAATCGAATTCCGCGCAGGTCGTCTGCCTCTGGCATCGACTTTTTCGTGTTACAGTAAATAACCGGTTAAGGAATCGGGCAGCTGGGCCTGAAAGTTGCCGTCCGGACGAAATTGACCGGGTCTCGGTTGCGGCGACAGCCAATGGTGCCGGGTCAAGTTGTCGCAATGGCTGCCTTGACCTGCCTTGGGCTTCTGGAACCGTCTAAGGTCCATTCTGGAACTCAGCGATTGCTGCGCTGCAAAATCCCCCGTAAATGATGCCCGCCGAGCCAGCCGAGAGGAAACCATGCCGATCTACAAAGCCCCCCTGGAAGACGTCAGCTTTCTCCTCAACGACGTGTTCCAAATCGACCGCTATGACAATCTTCCCGGCTTTAGCGACGCCTCCGCCGATGTGCGGGAGGCTATTTTGGCCGAGGCTGCGAAGCTCAGCGAAGAAGTGCTGCAGCCGCTTAATCGCGTCGGCGATCTCGAGGGCTGCACCCGCCATGACGACGGCAGCGTGACCACTCCGAAAGGCTTCAAGGAAGCCTTCAAGCAAGTGGCCGAAGGCGGCTGGCTCGGGCTTTCAGCGCCGGCGGAATATGGCGGGCAGGGACTGCCGGTCACGCTGAGCCAGGCCGTCAACGAATTCCAGATTTCAGCAAATATGGCGTTCTCGATGTATGGCGGCCTGACCATCGGGGCGACGGCGGCGCTGATAGTGCACGGCAAGCCCGAACAGAAGTCGATGTTCGTGCCCAAGATGGTGGCGGGACAATGGACCGGCACCATGAACCTCACCGAGCCGCAATGCGGTACCGATCTCGGCCTGCTGCGTACCAAGGCCGTCAAGCAGGCCGACGGCAGCTACAAGCTTACAGGAACCAAGATTTTCATCTCCGCCGGCGAGCACGATCTCGCTGGCAATATCATCCATCTGGTGCTGGCTAGAATCGAGGGCGCGCCGGCCGGGATCAAAGGCGTGTCGCTGTTCGTGGTGCCGAAGATCCTGGTCAATGCCGACGGGTCGCTGGGAGCGCGCAACGGCGTGTCCTGCGGCTCGATCGAACACAAGATGGGCATCCACGGCAATTCCACCTGCGTGATGAATTATGACGGCGCCACCGGCTGGCTGATCGGCGAGGAAAACAAGGGCATGCAGGGCATGTTCGTGATGATGAATGAGGCGCGGCTTGGCGTCGCGGTGCAGGGGCTGGCGCAATCCGAAGTCGCCTATCAGAACGCCGTCGCCTATGCCCGCGATCGTCTGCAGGGCCGTTCGCTCTCCGGGCCGAAGGCCCCGGACAAGCCGGCCGATCCGATCATCGTGCATCCCGACGTGCGCCGCACGCTGCTCACCATTCGCGCCTTCAACGAGGCGGCGCGGGCGATGGTGGTGTGGACCTCGCTGAAAAGCGACGTCGCCCATCGCTCCAGCGATCCCAAAGATCGTCAGGAGGCGGACGATCACATGGGACTGATGACGCCGGTCATGAAAGGCGTTCTGACGGACGTTGGGTTTTCCAACGCGGTGCTGGCGCAGCAGATGTTCGGCGGCCACGGCTATATCGCCGAACACGGCATGGAGCAGTTCGTGCGCGATGCGCGCATCGCCATGATCTATGAGGGCGCCAACGGCATT
>JGI12053J15887_10000863_pt1 | contig 13223 bp, 14 predicted proteins | sample MedBloCAOM1_O3_FD_15887 | JGI IMG/M metagenome (IMG submission 15887)
TCCTGTACAACACCAGTCTGCCGGTGAAGGAAGGCGGCGGCACGTTCCGCGCCCGGTTCGGCGTCGAACGCGTTGTCAAACGCAAGGTGATCGAAAACGGACAGGAGGTCGAAAAGGAGGAACACCATAACCTCCTTGCCGAGGGCTCCTATTCGGCCGGCTCCGAAATCAAGGACGGATATCCGGAGTTCACCCTCGGGGTGCTCAAGAAGCTCGGCTGGGACAAGGACCTGACGCCGCAGGAAATGGAAGTCATCCAGCGCGTCAATTCCGCCAATCCCGATGCGGTGTCGTGGTCGCTCGACCTTTCCGGCGGCATCCAGCGGGTGGCGATCGAGCACGGCTGCTCGCCTTACGGCAACGGCAAGGCACGCATGATCGCCTGGAACCTTCCGGACCCGATTCCTGTGCACCGCGAACCGATCTATACCCCGCGCCCGGATCTCGTGGCCGACTATCCGACCCTGCCGGACGCCAAGCAGTTCCGCGTACCCAACATCGGCTTTACCGTGCAGAAGACGGCCGTCGAAAAGGGCATCGTCAAGCAATTTCCGTTGATCCTGAGCTCGGGCAGGCTTGTCGAATACGAAGGCGGCGGCGAAGAGACGCGCTCCAACAAGTGGCTCGCCGAGTTGAAGCAGCACATGTATGTCGAAATTAATCCGGCGGATGCGGGAGAGCGCGGCATCAAGGACGGCAGCTGGGTCTGGGTGACCGGACCGGAGAACGGTTCGAAAACCCGCATGAAGGCGTTCGTGACCGAGCGGGTCGGCAAGGGTGTCGCCTGGATGCCTTACCATTTCGCCGGCTGGTTCGAAGGCGTGGATCTGCGTCTTAAATATCCGAAAGGCGCCGACCCGATCGTGCTCGGCGAGAGCGTCAACACGCTGACGACCTACGGCTACGATCCTGCGACCGGCATGCAGGAGCCCAAAGCAACCCTCTGCCAGATCAGGGCAGCTTGAGAGAGCGGAACCATGGCGCGAATGAAATTTCTCTGCGACGCGGACCGGTGCATCGACTGCAACGCCTGCGTCACCGCATGCAAGAACGAGAACGAAGTGCCGTGGGGCATGAACCGCCGGCGCGTCGTCAACATCAATGACGGCAAACCCGGCGAGCGCTCGGTATCGATGGCCTGCATGCATTGCACCGACGCGCCATGCGCGGCGGTGTGCCCGGTAACGTGTATCTATCCGACCGAGGATGGCATCGTGCTGCACAACAAGGATCTGTGCATCGGCTGCGGTTATTGCTTCTATGCCTGCCCGTTCGGTGCGCCGCAGTATCCGCAGGTCGGCAATTTCGGCTCGCGCGGCAAGATGGACAAATGCACCTTTTGCGCCGGCGGCGGCGGACCGGAAGCGCCCGGCAGCGCCGAGGAGTTTGAGAAATACGGCTCGGACCGTTTCGGCGCAGGCAAGCTGCCGCTCTGCGCCGAGATGTGCTCGACCAAGTCGTTGCTCGCCGGCGATGGCGAGATCATCGCGCAGATCTACAAGGAGCGGGTTCTCAAGCGCGGCTATGGCTCCGGCGCGTGGGGCTGGCCCACGGCCTATCGCGAGGACATCGCGGTCTGAGCGCTAACCGCATCGGAATGTGGGAAGGAAGACAGTCATGATGCCCCTTGCGCGCATCCGTTTTTTCACGCTCGCCGTGACACTCTTGCTTCTTGTATCGCTCGTTCCCACGATCGCACAGAAGCTCGGGCCCGATGGCGCGCCTAATCCGACGGCAAGCGTCGTGGACCAACAGACGCTGCTGAAGCAGGCGCCCCGCATCGAGGGACGCATCGACATTCCCGACACCAAGGCCGCCGTCCTGATCCAGCCCGCCGGCCGGACTTGGGATTATTTCCACGAAGTCCTCCTGCGCTGGTCCGGCACGATCGTGCTTGTTGGGACGATCGCCCTGCTGGCTCTGGCCTATTTCATCATCGGACGGGTCCGGATTGCCGAAGGGCGGTCCGGAAAGAAAATCCTGCGCTTCAAGGCCTTCGAGAGATTCTCGCATTGGCTGACGGCGGTGTCTTTCGTGGTTCTCGGCCTCACCGGCCTGAATATCACCTTCGGCAAGATCGTGCTGTTGCCGCTGATCGGTCCCGACGCGTTCGCGAGCGTCTCGCAAGCGGGAAAATACGCGCATAACTTCGCCGGCTTCTCGTTCCTGGCAGGCCTCGTCCTGATCACCGTGATTTTCTTCAAGGACAATCTTCCGGAAAANGTGGACCTCGAGTGGCTCAAGCAAGGCGGCGGTTTCATTAAAGGTAAGCATGCGCCCGCCGGGCGTTTTAACCTCGGCGAGAAGCTTGTCTATTGGCTTTCCGTTGCCGGCGGTGTTGCAGTCTCCGCGTCGGGGATCCTGCTGCTGTTTCCATTTTTCGCAACCGACATCTTCGGGATGCAGCTGGCGCAGGTCGTCCATGCCGTCATCGCCATTCTGTTCGTCGCCCTTATCCTGGCTCACATCTATATCGGGACGCTCGGCATGGAGGGTGCGTTCGAAGCGATGGGCAGCGGCGAGGTCGATCTGAACTGGGCGAAAGAGCATCATGATCTCTGGCTTGCTCAACAGCTCGCAAAGGAAAACAGGCAGCCCGCGCATTCGGCAACACCAGCGGAATAAATCCGCGGTGAACTCACCGAACCTTGATTGGACAGCGAGTTAATGTCCGCCAAACGCGACTACATAACGCATCACATCAACATCCTGTCTTCGCGGATATGGAATGCGCGATTTGCCGATACTTAAGGGAGTGAATGTCATGGATGATGTCTCGCGACGTACGTTATTGGCTGCGACAGCTGCCGGCGGAATTTTTGCGGCGGCAACAGCGGCCGGCGCGCAAACCAGTGAACCGGTACCGCAGCCAAAGCGGGCTGGAGAAGGCGGCACCGACCCCGGTCCGCGCAATATTCCTCGTGACCGGCAGAATCCCGATCTGCTCGTTCCGCCCTCTACGGATTCCGGCACGCTTCCCAACCTGCGCTTCTCTTTCGCCGACGCGCATATGCGGCTGGAGTCCGGTGGCTGGACCCGTCAGGTTACACAGCGGGAACTCGGTGTTTCCAAGGACATCGCCGGCGTCAACATGCGCCTGAATGCCGGCGGCATTCGCGAGCTGCATTGGCACAAGGCCGCCGAATGGGCCTACATGCTGAACGGCACCGCCCGCATCACAGCCATCGACCCTCAGGGACATAGCTTCGTAAACGACGTCGGCGTCGGCGATCTCTGGTATTTTCCGGCCGGCGTTCCGCATTCGATCCAGGGCCTCAATCCAGATGGCTGCGAATTCCTGCTGGTGTTCGACGACGGTGATTTCGACGAAGACAATACGTTCCTGTTGAGCGACTGGTTCAAGCACACGCCGAACGAGGTGCTGTCCAAGAATTTCGGCGTTGCCGGTTCATCGTTTGATCACCTCCCCAGTCCAAGCGAGCGCTACATTTTCGCCGCAGCCGTGCCGGGCTCGCTCGAGTCCGACAAGATCGCCGGAATCACACCGGTATCGCCGATCTTCAGTCACAAAATGCTGGCGCAGCAGCCGATCACGACCAAGAGCGGCAAGGTGCGGATCACCGACACCAGCGTGTTCCCGGCATCCAGGACAATCTCCGCCGCGCTGGTGGAAATCCAGCCCGGTGGCCTGCGCGAGTTGCATTGGCATCCCAACAACAATGAGTGGCAGTATTACCTTGAAGGCCAGGCGCGGATGGGCGTGTTCGGCGCATCGGGTCAGGCGCGCACCTTCGACTTTCAGGCCGGTGACGTCGGCTACGTGCCGTTCGCGATGGGACACTACATCGAGAACACCGGATCCACGCCGGTGCGCTTTCTCGAGATATTCAAGAGCAGCTACTACGCCGACGTCTCGCTCAATCAGTGGCTGGCGCTGACACCGCCCGAACTGGTGCAAGCGCATCTGAAGCTGAATGACAAGACGATGGCTGCCCTGCACAAGGAGAAGTTTCCGGTGGTGCCGGCATGATCGGGGAAAGTTCGGTTGTGCGGTGATAGCTGAAGCACCGGCAATCCAGGAGGCGGTCAATGAGATCGACAGCGTTGGCGCACATTCCGGTTGGCGTTGTCGCCGAACGCCGCAAGGCGAAAAGCAGGTGGGCCGATTTTCTATGGCGGCCGGTTTCGGTGTTCGCCGGAATCGCCTCGGCGGCGCCCTGGACGCCCCTCGATACCGAAGCAGAGCCGAGTTTGTTCTTTGCAGGTGAGGCCGTGATCGAACTGCACCGGACCGAGACCACCAATTATCGCGATAATCTGGCGTCGGCCGCTCCCGCGCTGTGGGTCGTCATGCGCCCCACTGCATCCCATCCCCCTTACGAACTGCTTACCGTGACGGCCGACCCGGCGGAGGGCGAGGCATTTACGGATGCGGGGAGCAACCTCGTCGAAGCCGTACCGATGCCGTCCAACATCGTCGAAATCATCGCCCGGTTCATCGCCCTGCATCATGTCGAACGTCCCTTCGTCAAGCGCAAGCGGGATCAGCATGCGCCCGAGCGGGCAGGGCAGAGATCGACCAATGAGTGAGTCGAACAATTTCATCCTGCGCTGGGCGCGGTTGAAGCATGAGTCGGATACGACCCATGAAGCTGATTTTCGCGGCAATGGCGTGCCGCCTGACTCGTTAACGACACCTGCGGCAGAGGCAACCGCCGCGCGGCCTCCGTCCGATGTGGCGATCGATCAGCCCTTTGACCTGGCGAGCCTGCCATCGATCGAATCGCTTGCCGCCGACACGGACATCGTCGCGTTTCTTCGATCGGGCGTGCCGGCCGAATTGACCCGCGCTGCACTGCGCCGGGCCTGGACCAGCGATCCCGCCATCCGCGACTTCATCGGCATCGCCGAAAACCAATGGGACTTTAACGATCCGGACGGGATACCCGGCTTCGGTCCGCTGCGGGCGGCGGAGAGCGTGCCGGCTGTGTTCACGCAAGTCGCAAGCAAGCTCGAGACGAGCCCGGCGGCACTTGCGGGGACGGCTACACCTGTCCAGTCTACTGGGTCGAGCGTAGCTTATTCCGAGCAATACACGGTCCGTCGGGATGCCCAGCCGAAACCTGACGAGTCGAACTCCGCCGCTTCCGGCAATCCCTCTCACTCGAACGAAACATCCGAAGCACGCACGGTCACGGAGAGCGATCGCGCTACCGAAGAATACGACGCTTCCCGGAAGCGTCATCGTCATGGCAGCGCGTTGCCGCAATAGTGCTGGCAAACGCCGCCTTTGGCGACCGCTGCAGTTTGTGGGTTGGTCTAACTATCATGCTGGATTCGATCTCTCAGGATTCCCCCAGGCGCATCGTCGACGAGATCGACCGCGCCCGCGCGCAGGAGTACGCGCTGCTGGCGACCTTGCTCTCGCGCAGCCCGGATTCTCGGTTGATCGCCGGGCTCGCCCTTTTGCGCGGCGATACCAGCCCGATGGGAGTAGCACACACCGCGCTCGGCGAGGCGGCCGGCCGGGTCAACGAGGAAATTGTGGGACGGGAGTACTTTAACCTGTTTGTCGGGCTCGGGCAGGGTCAGCTCTTGCCGTACTCGTCCCACTATCTGGCGGGGTCGTTGTACGGGCGTCCGCTCGCGCGCGTGCGGGAAGCCCTGCAGCACCTCGGCATCGAAAAAGCGCCGGAGCGTTCGGAACCGGAGGATCATGCCGGGATCCTTTGCGAAATCATGGCGGGCCTCGTCGGCGGCGATATCGCCGCTCCGGCCGGCACCGATCGCGATTTCTTCGACAAGCACCTCTCACGCTGGATCGGACGGTTCTTTGCCGATCTCGAGCATGCCGAAGCGGCTGATTTCTACGCGTGTGTCGGCTCGCTAGGGCGAACTTTCATGGATGTCGAAACGAAGGCCTTTGCCCTTCCAGCTTGAATCAGGAGAAGCATAATGCGCGTGTTCATCGTCTCATGCGTTGTCGCCGGCGTGATTGCTTTCGGAGCCGCCGTTATCCTCGATAATTTCGTGCAGGAACCGGCCTGGGTGGCGTTCGCCGAACCTAGCGCGCGGGTCTAGTTTAGCTCACTAGTTTAGCTCATGCGCCGTTGCGACTGATTGCGCCGCTCCACCGGCAGATATTCGACGCCGCCGCCACTTTGGGTGCGAACGGGCTGCGGATAAAGCTTCAGCAGCTGAAGAACTTCGTCCGGCATATCGGTGCTGGCCGGCAGGCCAAGCGACTTCGCGGTCGAGGCCCAGATCGGATAGTCATGGGTCCATATGCCGGTCGCGAGTTTTTCTGCGACCTCGCTGGCCTTTTCCGCGGGCAGGCGACGGGTCAAGAGTTCGCTCGCCGCTTGCTTGACCTGCGTGATTGCCTTGCGTCCCACATCGGCCAATACCAGCGTGCGGTCTTTGACCTTTGCGATCGGCTTCTCCTCTCTGACCTTGATGAGCGAGGCCGCCGGCGAGTCTCCGAGCTGGGGATCGATCGGGCCCAGCACTGAATGCGGGCACATCACGATTTCGTCGGCCGCGAGCGCAATCAGGGTGCCGCCTGACATGGCATAATGAGGCACAAACACCGTGACCTTGGCCTTGTGCTCGCGCACGGCCTTTGCGATTTGCAGCGCCGCAACGACGAGACCGCCCGGCGTGTGCAGCACGAGGTCGAGCGGCACATCGTCGTCCGTCATCTGGATGGCGCGCAGAACTTCCTCGGAATCGTTGACGTCGATATAGCGTGCCACCGGGAAGCCAAGGAACCGCATGGTCTCTTGCCGGTGCACCAGCAGGATCACCCGCGATTTTCGTCCGCGCTCGATCTGCGCAATCTTGCGCGCCCGCATGGCTTCCAGCATCTGCTGGCGCAGCAGCGGCTGGATCGCCGAGAACATGAAGAAAAGCCAGAAAAGATCACCGACCGACATGGAATCCTCCTATTGCATGACGCCTCATATCCGCCCTCGCGTATCGAAGCCGAGCATGCCTTCGTCCGGGTAATAGGTGCGGTAACGTTGCTCGGACCGGACCAGCAAGGGGCCAAGTGTAAACCCTGCCACGAATCCTCCGACGTGCGCCCACCACGCCACGTCTCCGCTGGCGGCGGGCAGCAGCAGCGACATCGTCGACTGGAAAAGCTGAAGCAAGAACCAAAGACCGATGAAGACGAATGCGTAGACCTCGAAGAACAGCGGGATGAACAGGATCGGGACCACCACGACGACCCGCGCCATCGGAAACAGCCGCATGTAGCAGCCGAGAATTCCGGCGATCGCGCCGGAGGCGCCCAATGCCGGAACGATCGAAGTCGGGTTGAACACGACGTGGGCCAATGACGCCGCAAACCCGCAGCCAAGATAGAAAGCCAGATAGCGGCCATGACCCATCCGATCCTCGATCGCCGGACCGAACAGCCACAGCGTCCACATATTCAGGATCAGATGCAGCCATCCGCCATGCAGAAACATCATCGTGAAAAAAGGAATGATGTCGGCGACGTCTAAATCGGGATCTCCGTAGGCAAGCGCCTCCGTGTAACGCGCGGGGATCAACGCGAATTGGCGCACCAGCAGCTCAAGCTCGTCCGGGCTCAGGCTGTCCTGGAACAGGAACACGAGGCAATTGGCGGCGATCAGCATCCATGTGACCACCGGCGGGTAGCGGGACGGAACGGCATTCCCAATCGGGATCATTGGCGCCTCTTGGGTCTATGTCGCGGATGCCGGACAATTTCTGGCGCTTTCAGTTTGGTTGGAGGATCATTCCGACATTGCCGCTGCCCCGCGTAGATGGGCCATGACGTCCATCAATTTTGAAATCGTGGAACCGTAACCTCACGCCGGGGTTGTCAAAATTGATGCCGGTCAAGGCGCCTTGTCGGGCAACGCATCACCCTGCAGCATCAAGCCTTTCCGGAGCACACTTCTGGAGCACACATGGCCGCACTGCACATCGTCTGCCCGCATTGCGACGCGATCAACCGTGTGCCGCGCGAACGGCTGGGCCAGCGCGCCAAGTGCGGGTCTTGCCACCGGCTGCTGTTCGAGGGAAAGCCGGCTGCACTGGATAACGCCGCCCGGTTCGACAAGCACGCAAAGCACAGCGACATACCGTTGCTGGTCGATTTCTGGGCGGTCTGGTGCGGTCCCTGCAAGGCGATGGCGCCGATCTTCGAGCAGGCGGCGCCGCAGCTCGAACCCGAGGTGCGGCTGGTCAAGGTGGATGCCGATGCGGTGCCGGAACTGCTGCAGCGCTTTTCCGTCCAGGCCATACCAACCATGATGCTCGTGCATCACGGCCGCGAGATTGCGCGCAAGGCGGGAGTGATGCCGCTGCCTCAGCTCCTGGCGTGGACGCGCGAACATGCCGATGGCGTAAAGGCGTAGCAGACTATCGGTTGATTGTTTCGGATCACACCCCGAGNAATCTGGCCAGCCAGCCCTTTTTGAAACTCTTGCGGGTCGTTCGCCCGTCGGGAAGATGAACGACGAGGTCGGCCTCGCACTGACGCGCGATGGCCTCGGCAGCCAACTCGGCGGCTTCCCGGGTAGGAAAATGGCCGTACTCCTGCCCAACGTCACCCCGTACGATCCAGTCATCGAAACTGTCGTCCGGAACAATGTGAATGGTGGCGGCTGCCATCGCTTTGGCTCCACGCGATGAGCGAGGATTGTCAGAGGACCGGCAGACAGCGCCGTGACGGGGATCAATTTTCGAACGGCTGAAGAGGTCAGGAGAAGAAAATCGGGAGAATCTGATGGCCGTCAATTGGCGACTGGCTCTCGCGCGGCAACATCGCGTCATGATCGCTGCGGTGCAATCTAACAAGAGTCCTACCACCCACGTCATGAGCGTGGCGAAGTTCGAACGGTTCTTCCGGATCGCGGCCGGACTCGATGTCGACAAGCAGGACCTCAAGCGCTACAGCGATTTCATCAATCGGAAGATTTATGATCTGCTGCTTCGGGCCGAAGCCGCCGCCAGGGCCAACGGCCGGGTCATCATCGAGCCGTTCGACCTGCCGATCACCAAGGGCCTGCAGGAATGCATCCACGAATTCGAGAACATCGATGAGCAGATCGAATTGCGCCCGATCCTCGAGCATCTCGCGGCGCAGCCGCCGCTTGGGCTCGCTTATGGCGAAGATACCGAGGATCGATTGCCGGAAGTCGTGGGCGGACTGAGCGTAGCGCTCGCCCGCACCTTCAAGATCATTGATGGCAATCTGAAGAACCCGGCATCCGAGCACTGGCAGAAGTGCTTCCGCATTTTCGATCTGCTGTTGTAGCGCTGCTCGACCAATTCGTTCCTATCGAATCGGCAGTGCAGTCCAGACGGTTTCATCGCAGCATCTGTCGTCAAGCCGGGAGGTAGCGATGATCAAGGATGTGATGGTTTGGCTGGATGGCGGTATCTCCGACGAGGTTCGCCTGGCGGCTGTCGCCGAAATTGCCAAACGGCTCCAGAGCAAGGTGGTCATCGGATTGTTTCTCAATCCGATGCCCTTGCCGGTCGCGGTTGACGGCGACATNAACGCTTCGCTTACCACGGCCGAACTGATGGAGCGGGCGCGCGAGGTCGGCGANAAAACCGAGGCGTTGCTGGCCAGGCGNCTCTCGCTGCTCGACCGGCCGGTCGAGATCAGGCGGTTCGATGTGCTGGCTGACGACATCGCCAGAATTGCTGCCCGCGAGGCGCGCTCCGCCGACACCTTTGTCGCGGTGCGTCCCAATGGTGCGATGGATCCGGAGCGGCTGGTCGAAGGCGTCCTGTTCGGCTCCGGCCGAAACATTTATCTGGTCCCCGAGACGGAACGGCCAAAGATCTCCTTCGATCGCATCCTTGTTGCCTGGAACGGCAGCCGCGAGGCCGCCCGTGCCTTGGCCGAGGCCATGCCGTTTCTATACAAGGCGGAAGAGGTGGCGGTCGTCGTGGTGACCGGCGAGCGCCCCGCGGAAGAAGAAGCGGTGATGGGTATCGATGCCGTCAATCATCTCAGGCATCACGAAATCGACGCGGTGCTTCATCGCATCAAGAGCAAGCCCAGCGCCAGCGAGATCGGAGCCCGCTTGATGGCCGAGGCCGAACGGCGAAAGGCCGACCTCATCGTGATGGGCGGCTACGGGCATTTGCGGCTGCGCGAGCGGCTGTTGGGCGGCGTGACCTACAACCTGATGCACGAGGCGCCTATTCCGCTGCTGATGGCTCATTAGATGCGCGAACCGACGGCTTAACAGCGAGGCGCGAGATGTCGACGATCGATAGCCGCAACGAGGAGATGTTTCCAAGGCTTACGCCGCAGGAAGTCGATCGGCTCCGCCGTTTCGGCGAGGTTCGGCGCTATGCCCCCGGCGAGGCGCTGTTCGTGACCGGCGAGATCCCTCCCGGCATGTTCGTGCTGATCAAAGGCCACGTGCGCGTGACGCGGCGCGATCCCCTGGGGCACAGCGCCCCGATCGTGGAGGAGGGGCCCGGTCAGTTCGTCGCCGAAGTAGCGCAACTGTCGGGCCAGCCGGCGCTGGTCGACGTTCACGCAATCGACGAGGTGGAAGCGCTGCTGATTCCTTCCGAAAAATTGCGCGCCCTGATGATCGAGGAGCCCGAACTCGGCGAACGGATCATGCGGGCGCTGATCCTGCGCCGCGTCGCCCTGATCGAGGCCGGCACCGGCGGCCCGGTCCTGATTGGCTCCGAAAACAGCCCGGACGTGATTCGGCTGCAAGGCTTCCTTGCCCGCAATGCGTACCCGCATCAATTGCTCGATCCGGCGCAGGACCAGGACGCCGCGAAGCTGGTCGAGCAATATGCCCCGAACCCTTCGGACCTGCCGCTCGCCGTTTGTCCGAAGGGCACGGTGCTGAAAAATCCGAGCGAGGCCGAATTGGCGCGCGCGCTTGGAATGGTGCCGGTCGACGAAAAAGACCGGACCTATGACGTTGCAGTTGTTGGCGCGGGACCGGCTGGCCTTTCGACCGCGGTCTATGCGGCGTCCGAAGGTCTTTCAGTCATCGTGTTCGACGCGCGAGCCTTCGGCGGGCAGGCTGGAGCGAGCGCGCGGATCGAGAACTATCTCGGTTTCCCGACCGGCATTTCCGGCCAGGCGCTCACCGGCCGCGCCTACGTCCAGGCCCAGAAATTCGGGGCCAGGATGGTGATTCCCACCGAAGCGGTAGGCCTCGAGCCGACGGCAACACCGCTTGCGCTTGACCTGAACGATGGCTGGCGCGTCAAGGCCTCGACGGTCGTCATCGCGACCGGCGCGCGGTACCGGCGCCTGAACGTTCCAAACCTCAGTGATTTCGAGGGACGCGGTGTCTGGTACTGGGCTTCGCCGATCGAGGCGCGGCTGTGTCGAAACGAGGAGATCGTTCTGGTCGGCGGCGGCAACTCGGCGGGCCAGGCGGCCGTCTTCCTGCGTAAGTTCGCTGCGAAAATCTGGATGCTGGTGCGTGGACCAAGTCTCGCGGAGAGCATGTCCCAATATCTCATCGATCGCATCCGGGCGAGCGACAATATCGAAGTACTGACCAATACCGAAGTCGTCGCGCTGTACGGCAGCCGGGAAAAGCAGCTGGAGCGCGTGCGCTGGCGCAACAATGTGACCGGTGAAGAAACCGAGAAGCCGATCCGCCACGTCTTTCTCTTCATCGGTGCGGATCCGGAAACGGCGTGGCTCAAGGACAGCGGCATCGCCTTGGACGCAAAGAATTACATCTTGACGGGATCGGACATTCCCTCGGACGTTCGGCGGTCAAACAATGGATCCGGCCGCCCGCTGCCGCTGGAAACCAGCGCTCGCGGCGTATTCGCTGCCGGCGATGTGCGGTCAGGATCGGTCAAGCGGGTGGGCGCCGCAATCGGCGAGGGAGCGGTCGCCGCGGCGGAGCTACACGCCGCTCTCGCAAATGGCGCTGCCGCGCCGCCGGGCGTGACGAAGAAAGCAGAAAGCGTGGGCGTGATGGCTACGAACACGCTGGCGGCCGAAGCGCAGGTCAGGGGGTAGCATCGACGCGCCTGGCGCGGTGCCGCAGTGGATTCGCCAGCGGAACCGTCGCCGAGGGAATAAGAATTGCGCGAACATCGCGAAGGAACAGGAACACGATCAGCACCACTGGTGATCATCACCTGGCTCGATCCGAGCGGTCGCTGCGGAAGGTTGATGAACCGATGCTCCGGTTGAAGAAAGCCCCGCGCCTCGCCGAACGCTCAACGTGCCGCTTGATACATGAATGCAGCTTGTCACATTGACCGCCGTCAAGCTGGAGCTCGTGCAGGGGGTTTGAATTCAAGCGGACGCCGATCCCGTGGGGCGCAATTGATACTCGTCATGGGCACAGCGTGCGCGCAGACGTATTCAGGTCATGAAAAGCGCGAACGAAGGTCGCAGCAGAGTTCCGCTGGCGGCGCGAATTGTGCCGCAAGCCGCGGAACATGGATGCGTTGAAATCCATGCAGCAAGAGCCAAGCTCACATCGAACGAGTCCGTCGCAGAGCATTGCTTTCGGGATCGAGCGCATCGGTTTGATCTCCTTGCGCTTTCCGCTACTCGTTGGGCTTGCCACCGTCGTGCTGTTGGTAGCGGCAGCGGTCGGGATAGCGCGCATCAAGGTCGACGATTCGCTCAGCCAGCTATTCCGATCCAATACACCGGAGTTCAAGACGTTCGAAGAGGTGACACGGCGCTTCCCCTCCAATGAATTCGATGTCCTTATCGTGGTCGAGGGCAAGAACCTGCTTGAGCGGGCTTCAATCGAAAAGCTCCGCGATCTCGTCACCGACCTTCAATTGATCGAGGGTACGAGGGGTATCATCTCGATATTTTCGGCCCGCCAGCCGCCACAGGGCGACGAGCTGCCGGCGCCGCTGTTTCCGGAGCAATTGCCCGAGGGCGCAGAATACGACCGGCTGATCCAGCGCGTGTTGAACAACGAGATCATTCGGGGCAAACTGCTGTCCGAGGATGGCGACCTAACGCTGATCGTGCTCGCGCTCGACCCGGCTGTCGTCGAGAGCAGCCGTCTGCGCGACGTCATAGCCGACATTCAGAAGACGATCGACGATGACCTGGCCGGCACCGGTCTCACGGCCCGCCTCACCGGCGTGCCAGTCATGCAGCTCGAGATCCGCAATGCGGTGGAGCGCGACCGGCTGTTCTACAACGCATTCGGCTTTGCTGCGGGCTGCCTGATCGCCATCGTGTTCTTTCGCCGCCTGTCATTCATGGTCATCGGCGCCGGCCCGCCGTTGATCGCGAT
>JGI12053J15887_10000864_pt1 | contig 13223 bp, 12 predicted proteins | sample MedBloCAOM1_O3_FD_15887 | JGI IMG/M metagenome (IMG submission 15887)
ACCGGATTCATGCCAATTGGCGCGTAAAGCGGGCTGCGCACGGCCCGGCGCATTCCTCTTTAGCGTTCGCTTAAGCGGCCTTTGAGACCATCCTGCCCAGTCAATAAGGGGGGCGCGTCCCAAACCGTCGGGCGTGCGCGGGAACGTGGGTCTGTTCGCTCCGGTCCGAGATTGTATCGACACGTTGGTGCATCCATCGGCGCAACAGGACGCGTTGACGGGCGCGCGCCATCGCGCCTTCATCGCCGGCCGGCTCGGCGAAGGCACGCGGGTCACCTTTCATCTGCCGTTGAACTGCGAACATTGCCGCCGTGGCAGCGGGACGTCCGTGGTCGAGCGGCTCCCGCTGCGCGCAACTGATGCGCCGGCCGACATTGCGGTGAAGAAAAGTGCGTAGCCGCGCGTCACGTGCAGGCCGAGCCAAGGCAGTCGACGAGGGCGTCGACGGAAGTCCGCGCATGTTGCGCGCGCTAGGATGGAGCTCGCGCGATGCCGTTGCGTTCGCGGCCGGCACCTGCGCGACCGTCGCGATCCTGATCAATGTGTTGTTCATGCAATCGGGATCGCACCCGGCGCCGATGTTCAAAGGTGCGCCCGTCCCGGTCAAGCCGGCGGTGACGGAGAGCATTCCGGCAGTGACTCCGCGTCCGCGGCCGGTCGAGGCCACGTCGGCCCCGGCGCCGGCCAAGAGCGCCGCACCGTCCGCTCCGCGCGCGCCCGGCGAGATCATCACCGATATCCAGCGCGAATTGGCGCGCCGCGGCTACTATGACGGTACGGTCGACGGCCTCTATGGTCCGAGGACCGACGGCGCGATCCGCGACTTCGAGCAGGCCGCCGGCCTCAAGCCCTCGACCGAGCCGAGCGAGGCGCTGCTGCAGGCGATGGTGCGGGCACCCGTGAAGCTGGCGAAGGGGGCTACCGGGGTTACTCCGGCCCCGCGGCCGCCACTGCCGGTTCGCAACGATGTCGCCGACCGCCCAGCCCCGTCCAAGCGCGTGATCGCGCTCCAGCGCGCGCTCGCCGATTTCGGCTATGGCCAGATCAAGCCGAGCGGGATCATCGATGCCGAGACCCAGGCCGCGATCGAGAAATTCGAGCGCGAGCGCAAGCTTCCAGTCACCGGCCAGCCCTCCGACCGCGTGATGCGTGAAATGACGGCGATGACCGGCCGTCCGCTGGAGTGAGCTAGTGTCCCGATTCCGAAGTTCGCCACAGCTTGCGGTTCGTTCTGATGCGAACTTCGGAATCAAAGGGACACTAGCAACTTTATGATTCTAGTGCGGTTTTGGATTTGAAGTTTCCTATGACGAACGCGCCGCACGAATGATAGGAACTTCAAATCCACCGCACTAGGCGCATTTGCGCAACACGCCCGATCACGGCATATCTGCCGAGCCATGCGATTGAAATCCGCCATCTGGGTCGCGGCCTATGTCCGCCGCTGCCACATCGAAGGGGCGTTCGCGGCCGTGCGGCGGCGTGGCGCCGAAGAGGCCGGGGCGATCTTCGTCAAGCTCAACCGGCTCGACGGCACCGCGGAGCTGTTCGGCCCGGCGCCGCAGAGCATGTTCGATGAAGCGCGCCCTGCCGATCGCCTGTTCAGCCGATGCCTGACCGACCAGCCGGCACCGGAAGCCAAGATCGAGGAACGTCTCGCCCGCGAGCTGCGTTTCGATCCGGACGTCTGGATCGTGGAGGTCGAAGATCGCACCGGGCGGCATTTTCTCGATCAGATGATGGCGTGAGCGACGCCGCGTAGATGATTTGCGCAGTGTCGCCATGCACTTTGGCTCCGGATCGCCGGCGCGCCTTTTTACGACCAGGTTATGCGGGATGGCCCGGGAGTTGCTTATGCCTCTGCCGGCGCCCCTTGAGTCGAACCCCTCGTTTGAAGCCGGGGGCGCTAAGGCCCCGGCGATCAACCTCCCCGGGGCCTTCCGTTTTGCTGGTCTCGGCGCGATCTCGGCGCGATCAGGTGCTCACGCACATTCCCGGTTCGGACGGCGCGAGCGTCACGCGAGCGCGCGAGGTAGCTTGAGATCGTCGGAAGCGAACCCGGCGACCTTGCGATAGCGCTCCTGCCATTCCACCAGCTCGTCGCGGCTGGTCGATCAGCGGAAGCTATTATCTGGTCTGCTGATCATAAGTATACGAACTTTCAAACAATCGCAGGAAGACGCGTTGAGGGGAGGGACCCGTTCACGCCGTGCGGTGCGGCTGGCGGACGAAGCCTATCGTATGGCCGGTGCCGCCGTGAGCACCGGGCTTATTTCCCCGTGGCGGCGCGTTTCGTTCTGGCGCCGGCCGCTTGTCTTCGCCGGCTTGTGAGCCCGTCCAGAAGCTCATTGTCGAGCGGGGCTCGACTGTAGACGTTGTTCACGTTGACGAGCTGCGTGAGCATTTCCATGAATTTGCGCCGGTCGGAGGGACCAAGTGGCGCCAGAAGCCGCTGCTCCGACCGATCGATCATCGGTTGGATCCTCTTGATCACCTCGTGCCCTTTCGCCGTCGCATTGAGGAGCTGCTTGCGCCGATCGGTCTGCGAGCGCGTCCGCGTGATCAGTCCCTTTTCGCTCAACCGGTCGAGCACCTTGACCAGCGTCGTCGCGTCGAATGCGATCATGCTGCTCAAGCGCGCCTGATCGATATTGGGAACCTCATCGATCATGTTCAGGGCGGCGTATTGTACCGTCGTCAGCCCGAGCGAGCGCGTCTCCTCGAGGAACATCGCAACCGAGATTTGGTTCATGCGTCGGATCAGATGGCCGGCGCGCGAAAAGAACAGATCCAAGATCATGAGACGTCCGAGTCAAAGCCGGCACAGGATGATAAATGGCATACCAATCAAAAGCAAACTGCGACCCGGAAGGAGGCGAGCCAGCGCGTCAACTCTTGCGCCGGCCGTTTGGCCAAAGGACCAGATCCCGCGCGGCGGCCCTATTATCGACCATGGCTCGATTGCTGCCCACTCGCCGCGCCCATTCTCGGCCGCCACACCGCGATCAAGCACGCCACGAGTGGTCTCGCCAAATCGACTGTGCTCGACGGACGCGGCTGTGGGAAGGAACGTGTGGGGTCTGGCCGTTTTTCACCGTTCGCCGCTGCGGCTGCGCAAGCGCGTTTCGTGTCGCAGCTCGGGCCGGCGCGAAACCTCCGACAAAGCCCGCCGCGCATTGTCCGCCGCTGTGCGCCACGCAACCGATTCGTATTGTACCTTGACGGTCTCGCTCCTGTCGGCATCGCGCCAGATCGCAATCAGCCGGCGCGCCGCGTCGACGCTGATCTCGCCGTAGAGCTCCGCCAGCTGATAGACGCGATCGACCGACTGGCCGACGTGCGGATTCATGAACAGCAGCATCCGTTGCAACACGTCGGACGGCAGGTTCAGGGCCTTGGCCGCGACTGCGATCGGTTCGCCCAGCTCGTCATTCACGATCCGGCGCGCTTGCGCGCGCGAGAGGCCGAGCATGCGCTCGAACTCGCGCACGACCGCCTCGCTATTGTGCTGAAGGGCGGCCGATTCCAGCCGCCAGATATCCGTCCGTTGTATGACGGAGGCGGGGTCTGCCGGCGCGACCATCGCGTAATCGAGATTGATCAGGATCAACCGGCGCTCCGGCGCGCCCGCCGCATAAAAGAGCTCCGACAGCTCGATGACCTCGGCGTTGTCGGGCGTCCGGGCAGGACTTGCGGCTTCCATCGCCGGCGGAGCCGGGCGCGCCGCGATTATCTCCGCATGCGCGCCGCCGCGCTCGGCTGCGATCGTCCTGAGGTCGTCGGCCGTAAGACAAGGCGAGTGCTCGAGGATCGGGGCGGCGACGTCAATTTCATCCTGCGCCAACCGCAACAGCACGGGGCGCGGAGCGGACGGATAGGATGCGAGCCGCGCCGCGAGCGCCTGCCGCTGCGGGGCGTCGACCGCCTCGATGAGACGGAGGGCAAGCTCGGTGTAGTAGCGCTCGTCCTCGAGCGTGTGTGCCGGCCGCTGCAGATAGAGATCCGTCAACACCCGCAACAGGGTCGGACGCATGTCGATCCCGTCTCCATGACCGAGATCGACCAGATCCTCGAGACCGGCAAATGCCGGCGGCGGATTCATCATGGTGATTGCGCCTTTGCTGCAACACTGCGAATTTGAAATAACCTATGATCCCCCCGTTAGCAGACCGTTAACCTTGCGCGCTTCAAATCGGGGGCAGGAGCCGAGTTGCGGCGTCCGGCCGTCAGGGCGGGGGAATGTGATTATGGGTACGATCATCAGTTTTCCGGCGGTGGAGCACACTGCGCGGGCGTCGAGGTCGATCGCAGGCAAATCCGAATCGGCGATTGTCATCATCCTTCCGGTGATCCGAATCGAGCGCTACGTCGACGAGTCGACCGGCAGCTTCGAGCCGGAGGCGAGCAGCAGCCCGCGCCGCCGGCGTCGGCGCCGCGCGACGCGCTCTTAAGTCTTCGCAAGCGCCCTCCTCGTGTCGTCTTGATCACGCTGCAGGCAAGACTGCTATTCCGCGGACTGCGTCGACGCATCTATGGCGACGCGTCGCTTTGCTTGTTGATCCTGCTCGGCTGCTCGAACGGCGATTTCGGCCGCGTGCGCAGTCGCTGGTGACCGACGGTATCCATGCCTGGGTCGGTCGTGACGCTGCCCGCGGCGTCGGCGCGCCGATATCGCTCTTTCTCCTGACCGACGACGAAATCCTTCTGCGCGATATGCCTATCAGCTGATCGAGCCGGCCTACGATCGTCAGCGCTGGTACAGCGTGCTGGGCGAATGGGGGCTGACGCACTATTTCCGGCCGGACTGGTACCACTGTGATCCGACCGCCTACGCTGCCGTGCTGATGAACGCCTATGTTCGCTCGCAGACGGCGCTCTATTCCCGGCTCGATGACGACATCCGCAACGATGTCGTGCGCATTGCCAATTTCGTGCCGGTCGCGCGTCGCCTGATCGACATGGACGGCAAGCGGGAGAAGAGCCTGGCTTTCGTCCCGGTCTTGAGCGGGCCGGAAATTGCCAATGCCAAGGCGCGCATCAGCGAGAATTTCCTGGTCGTGGCCTGGATGCAGCAAGCGCTCATCGACCGCGCAGCGTCCTATCGGTTCGCGCTCGAGCGGCTGATCGTGGCGGTGCCGTCGCCCTTTGCAGTCGACGTGGAGCGTTCGCTCATGTTGCTGCGATCGCGCACCGCGGAGAGCGTTCTGGTGACGTCGCCGCAGGGTTGCGCCGTGGCGGTCGCGCCAATTCCGCCGCGGCGCGCGGTGGTCTCGAAATAGAGCGCATTCATTTCCCGGAAAGCGCGTCCCGTCACTGCGGGCGGCACTGTGCCGCCGCGAGCGCGTTGCGGGCGGCCGGGATCCATCCCATTTCGGGCGCCAGCGCCCGGATCATGATCAGGCCGGTCGTGGTCGGCGAAGCCACGATCAACCGGTCCGCTGCGGTGATGTCTTCGTTCTCCGGCAATTCCGCGCGCTGGGCGGCAGTCATGAGGTCGAGCTCGATCACCCGGCGGCCGGCGGCGCGATCGTTGATGGCGTAATAGGCGACGTCGGTGCGGGTATAGAACGACACCGACGTATAGGCTTGGCTGATCGGCACCGAGAATTTCAGCGGGCCGCGCGACAGATCGTAGCGGCAGACCGACACGGCAAAGGCGGGATCCATGAACGGCATGACCGCCTTTTCCGGCGTGGGGGGCGGAACCGGAATGACGGAATTGACCGGAGCGATCGCGGTGACGCGGGCATAGGCGTCCTGGCTCGCCATGCGCGGAAGCAGCAGCACGGTCGCAAGATGTACGATGCCCCCGAGCAGGAGCGCACCCAAGAGCCATAGCGCGACGCGCATCATAGGCACGCCCTCTTCGCGATCGAAGGCATCGGCGCGTCGCGCCCGGTGCGCGTCGCCATCCCGATCGGGGTATCGTAGAGTCGCAGAGCCAGAAGATATTTCTCGACCCCGCCGGTCGGCAGCCAATTGCCGGGCCGCGCACGCGGCCCGACCGTGACATCGAAGCTGCCGTCCGCCTTGCGGATGATTTCCTGGCTGGTGAAGCCTTGCCGCTGGACCGAGTTGGCCACCAGGCGGCCCTCGGGATCATACAAGGTGAGGGTCCAGAACCGGGCCTGCGGAGTGATGCCGCTCAGCAGCACGTCGCAGCGGCCGTCGAGGGGCTGGCCGGCATCGTCGGTGCGGGCATAGAAGGCCACCCCGTCGCCTGAACCGACCGGCAGCTCGCCGGTGCGCGCCACCATCGCGCGCGCATAGGGATCGATCCCCGGGGTCCCGTTCTTCGGCCATGCGGTCCAGGCCCCGATGGTGACGCCGCCATAGGCGGTGCCCCGCGTCAGCGCGACCCAAGTGGCGCCGAGGCCGAGCGCGGCCGCAATCGCGAGGGCGAACACCGTTCCGAAGAGCAAACGCACGGTTGGTCCGATGAAATGCCGTCAGGGCATCGGGTGTAGCAAAAGTCGCACGTATGATTCAATCGCCGCGGGCTAATTGCCGCGCACCCGGCCAACAGGCTGAGGCTGCTGGTCGGAGGCGGCGAAGGTATCCTGCCGGGGTGGCGCCACGCCTTGCGCGTCCGTCGCCTTGCTCGGGCCGGCACCGGTGGCGAGCGCCCGTGTGGCGTCATCCATCAGCCGCTCGACCCGCACCAGCGCATCCGTGCCGCGCTTGGTCAACACGGTCGACAGCCGGGCCGGTGCGGCATCTGCGCCGTCCTTCTTGCCGTCTTTGCTCTCAGCCACCTGTTGGCGTCCGGTTGCCTGCGGCCCGAGACCAGGGATCGCCTTGAGCTCGACCCCTTGGTGGGCATAGGCCATGATCTCGTGCCAGGTCTGCGCCGGCAGCGAGCCGCCGGTCATCTGGTTCATGACGGTGTAGTCGTCATTGCCGAACCAGACGCCGCAAATGAAGTTGCCGGTGAAGCCGACGAACCAAGCGTCTCGATAGGCATTGGTGGTCCCGGTCTTGCCGGCGGACTTGATGCCGTCGAGGATGGCGCGGCGGGCGGTGCCTTCCTCGACCACCTTGCTCATCATCATGTTCATGTCCATGGCGACCTGCGGCGTGATCACCTGCACCGGCTTCTTGCCGTCGCGATCCCAGCGCCAGATCAGATCGCCGGCGCCGCTGCGCACTTCGAGCACCGCGTGCGGCGCCATGGCCTTTCCGAGATTGGGGAACATGGTGTAGCCGGCGGTGTGATCGAGCACGGTCACCTCGTCGGCGCCGATCGGCATTGATGGCGTATCGGGCAGCGGCGAGCGTATGCCGGCCTTGCGGGCAGTGTCGCGGATCTTGGCGCGGCCGATCTTGGGATTGCCGTTGCCGAGCGCGATCGAAAGCTTGACCGGGATGACGTTGACCGAGCGCGTCAACGCCTGGGTGAGGGTCATCGCGCCGGAATGGCCGCCGCCGTAATTCTTCGGGCACCAATTGCCGATGCAGACCGGCGAGTCGACCACGACCGAGGTCGGCTTGAAGCCGTTCATCAGCGCGGTCGCGTAGACATACGGCTTGAACGAGGAGCCGGGCTGGCGCGCCGCGTCGGTCGCACGGTTGAACTGGCTCTCGGCGTAGTCGCGGCCGCCGACCATGGCGCGCACCGCGCCGTCGACGTCCATCAACACGGCCGCGCCCTGCTTGGCGCGGTATTCGCGGCCATACTGGCGCAGCGAGTTTTCGAGTGCCTTGTCCGAGTTCTTCTGCAGATCGACGTCGAGCGCAAGCCGCACCACGAAGACGCGCTCATGCACCGATTTCGGCAAGGTCTCGACCAGCTTCTTCATCTCGTCGAAGGCCCAGTCGAGGTAGTAGTTGGGCGCGCGCTCGTCGCGCCGGTCGATCGCCATGGCGGGATTGCGACGGGCACCGAACACTTGGCCTTCCGTCATGAATCCGGCCTCGATCAGGTTGTCGAGGACGACGTTGGCGCGGGCACGCGCCGCCGGCAGATTGATATGCGGCGCAAAGCGCGAAGGAGCCTTGAACAGGCCGGCCAGCATCGCCGCTTCCGAGAGGTTCACGTCGCGCGCCGACTTGTTGAAGTAGTACTGCGCCGCCGCGTCGACGCCGAAGGTGCCGCCGCCGAGATAGGCGCGGTCGAGATAAAGCTTGAGAATCTCGTTCTTGGGCAGCCGCACTTCGAGCCATAGCGCAAGAAATGCCTCCTTGACCTTGCGCTCGATGGTGCGCTCGTTCGACAGGAAAAGGTTCTTGGCTAACTGCTGGCTGATCGAGGAGCCGCCCTGCACCACGCCGCCGGCGCGCGCATTGGTCAGCATGGCGCGGAACAGGCCCGGGATGTCGATGCCGAAGTGCTCGTAGAAGCGGCGATCTTCGGTGGCGAGCGTCGCCTTGATCAGGTGATCGGGAAACTCGTCGAGCGGGATTGCGTCGTTGTGGCGGATGCCGCGCGAGCCCACCTCGTTGCCGTAGCGATCGAGGAAGGTGACCGCGAGCTCGGATTTCTTGAGCCAGTCGTCGTCGGAGGTCTCGCGGAAGGCGGGGATCGCGAGCGCCAGCATCACTATCAGGCCGCCGGTGCCCAGCGTGAGCCCTTCCGACAGCGGCTCGACGAAATACCAGCGCCGCCAGCCCGCGACATGGAAGCGATCCATGAAGACGGTGAAACGTTCATACAGCTCGCGCCCCCAGGTCTTGGCCTGGTACATTCCGAAGTCGATGCGCGAGTCGAGATCGAGCAGGAAGCGGCGCAGCCGTGGCTTCCAGCCGTCGCGGTTCTCGTCATCGTGGAACAGGTCGCGCAATGTTTCCTCTAAGTATTGCTTCGGCGTACCCTTCCTCGAGGCTCTCTCCATGGAGATACGCCCCGGGCCGAGTCGGGATGCCCGGCGGGGCGGATTCGCCCAGCCGAGAGCTAATCTTTTAGCCGATCAAGGGGTTCTAAACTATGGCGCGATGGCCACAAAGTGAACGGAAATCGCTGGTCGGAGATGATCCGGGTACTCCTGGCCGCCGCATGCCGGCGGCCAGATCTGGCGAAGGCAGCTGCTGATGGCTCGTGACGAGACCCCGTTCTGGCGCAGTAAATCATTGGCGGACATGACGGATTCCGAGTGGGAAAGCCTGTGCGACGGCTGCGGCCGCTGCTGCCTGGTCAAGCTCGAGGACGCCGACGATTCCTCACGCACCTACTTCACCGATGTCGGCTGCCGGCTGCTCGACGGTGAGACCTGCCGCTGCCGCGACTATCCCAACCGTACCGCCAAGGTGAAGGACTGTGTGCGGCTGACCCCCCGCAACATCAATCGGATCGTCTGGCTGCCGCCGACCTGCGCCTACCGGCGACTGGCCGACGGGCACGACCTGTACTGGTGGCACCCGCTGGTCTCCGGCGATCCCGAGACCGTGCATCAGGCCGGCATCTCCGTGCGCGGCAAGGTCGGTGCTTGTGAGGACGGGGTCAGGGACGATGAGCTCGAGGATCGTATCGTCAGTTGGCCGGTCCGGATGCCGAAGGCGGCGCGCAAGCCGCCGGGGCGTTGACGAGGCTGGCCGCTCCGCGTCGACCCGATGCCCGTCCTACGCGTGAACTACAGTGGTTACAACCTTGTCCCTTGTCCCGCGTCCCTTAGGGCTGGGACAAGGGACAAGGTTGCAGATCGCGGATACCTCTACCTGGGATATCTTCGCCTCCGCCTCCACCTGCTCGCATATCGATGCCTGCGATCAGCGTCGGCGTACATCTGAGGGGGGCCATGCTTCTCGGGAGATTGCGGGAATGATCAGTCTCGAAACTCTCGTGTGGCTCGCGCCGCTTCTTGCAGCGGTGGTCGTTGTCCTTACGGGGCTCGTCGACATCTGGCTGACCGATAGGGGGCGCCAATCAGCCCATGAGCAGGCGTAACTTGCGGCGAATGCCAGGCTCCCCGCTTCCTGCTTCCCACGCCGCGCATAGCTGGACCTGCTGCCTTCCCCTATAACGATCGTCGCGCCTTTGCCGTCCGGGCCAGCGCAAGGCGATCTGATGCGTGATCCTTCACCGCTTTATCCCCAGTTGGACTACCTCGATCATGCCGCCGCCCGTCGCATCATCGTCGGCGTGCTCCTCGCCATGCTGCTCGCGGCGCTCGACCAGGTGGTGGTTGCGACCGCGCTCCCGACCATTGCCGCGAGCCTCGGCGACATCGACAACATGTCGTGGGTGGTGACCGCCAATCTCCTGTGCGCGACCGCGGCGACGCCGCTCTACGGCAAGCTCTCCGACATCCACGGCCGGCGCACCATGATGCTCGTCGCCATCGGCATCTATGCGGCCGGCTCGCTCGCTTGCGCGCTGGCGCCGTCCATGCTCGCGCTGATCCTTGCACGCGCCTTGCAGGGGCTCGGCGGCGGCGGCCTGATGCCGCTGGTACAGACTATCATCGGCGACGTCGCCTCGCCGCGCGACCGCCCCCGCTACCAGGCCTACACCTCCTCGACCTTCATCGTGTCGACCGTCGGCGGACCGCTCCTGGGCGGCTTCATCGCCGAGCATCTGCACTGGTCGTGGATCTTCTGGATCAACTTGCCGCTCTGCGCATTGGCCTTCCTTCTCACCCACAATGTGCTGCGGCAGCTGCCGCGGCACGACCGCCCGCACAAGCTCGACGTCCTCGGCGCCACGCTGATGGTGGGGGCCGCGATCGCACTGATGCTGGCGCTCACCTGGGGCGGGCGGCGCTACCCCTGGGGCTCGACGCAGATCGTTGCGCTGCTCGCCGCTTCCGTGGTGCTGTGGGTCCTGTTCGCCTGGCGGGTGATGACGGCCGCGGAGCCGTTCATCCCGCTATCCGTTCTGCGCGACGGCGCGATACGCGTCGGCACCGCGACCGCCTTCCTCGTGGTCGGCACGGTGATCGCGCTCACCATCATCCTGCCGCTGTACGCCCAGCTCGCGCTCGACCTCAGCGTCGCCGAGTCGGCCTGGACGATCATCGCGCTTCAGGGCGCGGCCACGCTCTCGTCGGTGGTCGGTGGTCGCCTGCTCGTGCGATTTACCCACTACAAGGTCGTGCCGCTACTCGGCCTTCTGATTTCGCTCGCCGCGTTTGTTCCGCTCGCGCTTGCCCCCACCGGCTTTTCGCCCGCCGTAGCCCTCTGGCTGATTGCGCTTGCCGGATTGGGATTGGGGCCGACCTTCCCGTTCACGATCGTCGTGGTGCAAAATTCGGTGGCAATGCACCAGCTTGGCGTCGCGACCGGAACGATGAACTTCTTTCGCGCGCTCGGCTCGACCTTCATCGTCGCCGGCTTCGGTGCGATCGTGCTGGCGGGCGCGCCGTCGATTCGCGGAGGGACGGTGGGGGCGGTGCTTGCCGGCACCGACGCCGCGTTGTCGTTTCGTTGGGTGTTCGCGACCTCAATTCTTTGCATCGTCATTGCGTTCCTGTGCATTCTCGCCTTGAAGGAACAGCCGCTGCGCGGTGCAAGCGTGCGGCCATCCGCGCCTTAGGTTTTCTTTCGCCGGCATTCCCTCATACCTGCCCTGTGTCCCCGCCCATTGCCATTGTTGCGTCGCAGCGCGATACCAATGCGACCTAGCCGAACCTCGCCGTTCGGCTAGGCGAGGCCGCGTCCGGACGCGCGGAGTATGTGATCGAGAGATTGCACGGGGTGGTTGGCCGCCGAATAGCTTTGGTCCGATGATGTCTTCACGCAAAAAGTCTTCACGCAACCAGTCTTCAAACGACGAGTTTTCGAGCTACGAGTTGCACCATTCCATGACCAGCGAACCGCACGTGCCACTCGGCAAAGCGGACGTGCGCAGCATTTTCTACGGGCTGATGTTGAGCATGTTCCTCTCGGCGCTCAACCAGACCATCGTCGCCACCGCGCTTCCGACCATCGGCCGTGACTTCGGGGATTTCGAGGATCTCTCCTGGGTCATCATCGCCTATTTGCTGTCGTCGACCGTGGTGTCCCCGCTCTACGGCAAGCTCTCCGATATCTACGGCCGCCGCGGCATGATGCTGGTCGCGATCGGCCTGTTCATCGCCGGCTCCGCGGTGGCCGCGGCAGCGCCCAACATGTCGGTGCTGATCGCGGGCCGCACCCTGCAAGGAATCGGCGGTGGCGGCATCGTGCCGCTGACGCAGACCACGATCGCCGACATGGTCACGCCGCGCGAGCGCGGCCACTACCAGGCCTATATGGGAACGTCTTGGATCGTGGCCGGCGTTGCGGGCCCCGCGCTTGGCGGCATGATCGCCGAGTACCTGCACTGGTCAGTGATCTTCTGGCTCAATGTCCCGCTCGGGTTCCTCGCGACCCTGCTCATCTACCACGCGATGAAGCGCCTGCCGCGCCACGAGCGCCCGCACCGGCTCGATATCGTCGGCGCGGCGCTGATGATCGCCGCTTCGACCTTGTTCCTCATTGCGCTCACGTCGGGCGGCACACGCGTGCCGTGGATGTCGCCGACCATCTTTGTGCTGACGGCGATCTCGCTCGCGCTCGGTCTCGCTTTCGTATGGTGGCTCAGGCAGGCGCCGGAACCATTTCTCCCGCTCACGGTGCTGCGCAACCCGGTGATGCGCGACGGCACTGCCGCGACCTCCTGCATGATGGGGGCGGTGCTGGGGCTCACCGTCTACATGCCGCTCTATTTCCAGGTCGTGCACGGGCTGTCGGTGACCGAGGCCGGCTTCGCGCTCATCCCGATCGTCGTGATGATGGTCCCAGGCTCGATCATGTCCGGTCGCGCGATGATGTATCTGCGCCGTTACAAGGTATCCGCGATCGCGGGCTCGATCATCGCGATCGCGAGCCTTTCAACGTTGGTCGTGTGGCCCGCTATGCCGCTCTACGGCGTGGTCATCGTGCTCACTCTCGTCGCTTTCGGGGCCGGCACCGTCTACCCCGTCGCCACGGTCTCGATTCAAAATGCCGTGTCTGCGACCCAAGTCGGCACCGCGACCGGCGCCATGAACTTCTTCCGCGCGCTCGCCAGCACGCTTGCAGTCGCGATCATGGGCGCGATCCTGCTCGCCCGCCTCGGCGCCACGCCCGGACGCGGCACCGGCGTGGAACTGGTGGTCGAGACCGCGGGCGCCGCCGGGGTCGACATGGCAGCGGTGTTCCGATTCGTCTTCGTGGCAGCGGATATTTTTCTCGGGTTGGCGCTCACCGCCATGCTGCTCATGGAAGAGCGTCCCTTGCGCGGCCCCGCCACCAGCGTTCCACCGGTCGCGTCGGAAGCTCCGCCCGCG
>JGI12053J15887_10000865_pt1 | contig 13219 bp, 13 predicted proteins | sample MedBloCAOM1_O3_FD_15887 | JGI IMG/M metagenome (IMG submission 15887)
CATGACCGAACGGGCGCTGCCGACGGTGATGCGCAAGGTAATCGCGCACGCGGTGAAGGCGTAGAGCGCGCGGCGGGGTTAGCGCAGTTAGCGCAGTTAGCGCAGTTAGCGCAGTCGATTTTGAGTCGTTTGCCATGACATCGGGTCGTTCGCCGTTAAAGTTGCGGTGTCATCCCGAGCGCAGCGAGGGACCTTTCGCGACGCCCGATCAAGGGTCCTCGCTACGCTCGGGATGACAGCGCCTTCTCAACTTCGACAGTGCGAAGTCTCGGCAGCGATACGCCACAACATTGCTCAGTTCTGTCAAGAGCGAAACGTCGGGAAGCCGCGCGAGGGAATACTTTCGCACCGGAGAGGGCGCGCGATTCGCACGAGGACACCATGGGATGACGTGAACCTGCGTGCGATGCCAGCAAAATGCCAGCACCTGCCTTCGCGCGCGGTTGTCAGGAGCTAGGACGCGAACTCATAAATTCATAGGCGTTGGCGGACGTCCGCTTTGGTGCGCACTATGAACTCAAGTCGGGCATCGCGCGAGGTCCGAAAAGTGCCAAATGCAGGCCCGCTATGCCGACCTCGTCGTTTTGGGCCAGGCCGAGCCCGAACCGATGGCGACGCCAAGGAGCCGCGAGGGCGCTTGACCTTTGTTATGGCGAAACAAAATGACCACTTTAGAGTTTGCGATCACCGTGTTCACAACGTTGTTCGTGGCCATCGGTCCGATCGGCGCAGCGATCGTCTTTGGTGGCCTGACAGCGGGCGTTCATAGGCCGGATCGTTTCCGCTTGGCGTGGCAGGCTGTATCGATCGCCGGTGCGGTGCTTCTTGCCTTCGCGCTGCTCGGCAACCGGGTGCTGTCGGCGCTTCATGTATCGCTGGACGCATTCCGGGTTGCGGGCGGCATTCTGCTTCTGCTCCAATCCGTCCAGATGATCAACGCCCATCCCGGTCCGTCGGGCCTGACCGCCGGTGAACGCAGCGAAGCGCTGGAACCGGGCGCTATCGCGATCTTTCCTCTGGCTTTTCCCGTCATCGCTGGGCCTGCGGGGCTAACCGCCGTGGTGTTGCTGATGGGTCAGGCAGGCGACGACCCGCTGAAATCCGCTATTGTGCTGGCGGCGACGTTTCTTTGTTTGCTGCTCACCTATGTCGGCATGATCGCCACCGAAGTCCTGCATAGGCTCCTGCGAACAACCGGCGGGAACGTCATCGCCCGGCTGGCGGGCGTGATATTGGCGGCTCTGGCCGTGCAGTTCATATTCGACGGTATCAGGGGAGCCAAGCTCTTGGGCGTCGTGGAACCGACTTGAAAGACTCCGTCGTCAGGCCACGGTCGCAACCCGCGTGGTGGCTTCGGCACCGGACCATTCACCGCCTCATCAAGCAGCCACGCATGAGCATCGTGAAGGCTGCGGAAAAGCTTCACCGGGCGATCGGTCTTGGTCGCATCCGCGAAGGCGTGCGCAAAGCCAACTCGATCCACGAATGCCACGAGACCCCGCTTTTCATCGGCATTTCCGCGCAGCATTTTGGCGATGCGCTCGACTTGCTCCACCGTCAGCTCGGAGGTGGACCCAGACACGTCGATGATTTTGCCGAAGCGGGGCTGCATCGTGCCGCCTAAATGAGATGGCGCTGGAACCATTCGCGGGCCAGACGCGCCACCTCGTCGAGCGCGCCAGGCTCTTCGAAGAGATGTGTCGCGCCCGGGACGATCACGAGTTGCCTTTCGCAGCGTAGTTGCGCGAGGGCTGCCCGATTGAGCTCGATGACCTGGAGGTCGTTCCCGCCGACGATAAGCAGCGTGGGCGCATCGACGCGGACCAATGCCGCGCCGGCAAGGTCAGGGCGTCCGCCACGCGATACGATCGCGCCGACCTTCCGCGGACGCTCGGCCGCCGCCACCAGGGCCGCGGCGGCGCCCGTGCTCGCGCCGAAATAGCCGATCCGAAGGTGCTTCGTATCGGGCTCCTGCGCGAGCCAGTCCGTCGCATGGACAAGCCGTTCCGCGAGCAGGCCGATATCGAAGCGCAGGTGCGCCGTGTATCGCTCAATCTCCTCTTCTTCTGCCGAAAGCAGATCGATCAACAGCGTCGCCAGCGTTGCTTCGTTCAGCACCCGCGCCACATGGCGATTGCGGGAGCTATGCCGACTGCTGCCGCTGCCGTGGGAGAACAGCACCACCGCACGGGCCCCCGCCGGCAAGTTCAAATTGCCCTCGATCGTCAGCGAGCCGGCCGTGATGCGAACCAGCCGCTCTTCAATTGTGAGCTCTGGAGATCCAGCCGCAGATCCAGCCATGGGGTGCCTCCTTGCTCAAACCGTGAAGGGGAAGGTCTCCGGAAGCTCGCCCTTTTCCCATTGCGCCGTGGTTTCGATGGGTTCGACCGCCCGCGTCTCGTCGAAATGCAGCACGACGTCGAACTGGTCCGCCAGCCGCGCCCTGAAATAGTGGCTCTGCCGCTCGGTTTCAGGACGGTAGATCACGCCGATCGCCCGCTCGAGGCGATGGGCGCGCAATTGCTCCTCCAGCGAGTCGCTGTCGTTCGAGATCAGCAGGAACCGGTCGGGCCGCGCGGCGTGGAACAGCGCCTCGTAGCTGCCGGCCAGCGCCGGGCGAACGCGCTTGCGCTCGGCCGGCTGGTCCCAATCGGAGGCGGCCGTGACGGTGCCATGGTGGGTAGTGAAGCCGATCAGCACCGCGTCGTTGCCGTATTTCTCACGCACCAGCTGGCCGACGTTCAATTCGCCGCGCTGGCTTCGATCCGTCGCGCGCGCGTCGCCGAGATGGGAATTGTGCTCCCAGACGGCCACCTTCGCGCGATTGCCTTTCCGGTCGAGATGGCTAACCAGCGCATCGAGCGTTTCAGCCATGTGTTGGTCGCGCAGGTTCCAGGACGACGCCTCTTCGAGAAACACGGAGCGGTAATATGCTTCCGCATTCTTCACCAGGCGGGCATTCTGCTCGGCATAGAACGCCTCATCTTCCGCCAGCTGACCGCCGCGCGCGTAGTCGCCCGCCCGGCGCTGCAGCTCGACCAACTGGCCTAGAACCTCCTCCTCGCACGACCTGGAAAGGTTCAGGCGCGTCATGAGGCCGTAGGACTGCGTATCCGCACCGACGTGATCGAAGCAGGAATAGCGGTCGCGCGCCCGCTTGGCCGCCTCGGGGTCGACCTTTTCGAGATAGCGCAGCACGGCTTTCATCGAGGCATGCAGGCTGTAGAGGTCGAGGCCGTAGAAGCCGACTTTCGCGGCGCCCGGCGGAAGCGCATCGTTATGCGCCCGCAGCCACACGATGAACTCGACGACCACCGTGTTGCGCCACATCCATGTCGGGAATCGGCGAAAATCGGCGAGCGCTTCCACGGCATCGACGTCGTCGCTCATGCCGCGGACATAGCGGTTGACCCGATAGGCGTCGGGCCAATCCGCCTCCACGGCGACGGCCGTGAAGTTCTTTTCCGTGATGAGCCGCTTCGTGATCTCGGCGCGTTCGCTGTAGAACTCGTGCGTGCCGTGCGACGCTTCGCCCAGCAGCCCGAAGCGTGCCTCGCCGATGCGGTCAATCAGCGGCTCGTAATCGCCGTCGGATCCCGTCAAGGGGTAGGCCGTCTCGCGCAATGCTGTGATGAGCGCGCTGTCTGCCGGGCCAGGTGCGACTTCGCTCTCCTGCGGCGCAGCTCGACGCGCCAGCAGCGCGCGAACCTCCTCGTCCGTCGTTTGCGAGAAATCCTGGTACCAGAGACCGACGGCATGGAACGGCTCCGGCGTGATGGCGCAAATGACGTCGTCGACTTCGGCCTTCATCTCCTCGCAGGTGTCTGGCGAGGCGGTCGGAACCGCCACGACGATGCGCTCGGGCTGCTGCTGGCGCAGCGCCTGGATTGCCGCGTGCATGGTGGCTCCGGTCGCCAGGCCATCGTCCACCAGGATCACTGTGCGGCCGCGCACCTCGGGCGGCGGACGACCACCGCGGTAGAGGTCCTCGCGCCGCGCCAGTTCCTGCCGCTCCCAGGCCGTGACCGTATCGATGATGCGCTGGGGGATGCCAAGACGCTTGACGAATTGATCGTTCAGCACGCGCACGCCACCTGTGGCAACCGCACCCATCGCCAGCTCCTCTTGGCCGGGAACGCCAAGCTTGCGGACGACAAAGACGTCCAGCGGCGCGCCCAGCACGCTGGCGACTTCATAGGCGACGGGCACACCTCCCCGCGGCAGCGCCAGCACGACGACATCCGGACGATTGGCGTAGGTCGCGAGCTTCGCCGCAAGCCGCTGGCCCGCTTCGCGGCGATCGCGAAACAGGCCGGGCCTGACGAGGTCTTCGTTTATGCTCATGTCCCAACCTCTCCATGTACGGGCCGTCAGGAGCTGCTGCCGGGATCCCAGGCCGACTGTCCGACCGGTCGTCGCCCAGGAACGGCACGATCGCCGTGCTGCGCGAGGCGCCGGCGCCCAAGTATCGGCGAGCGCTAGAAGCTCGACCAAATGAACGTTGAACTGCGCCGCGACGTCACCGGCGGAAAGGCGATCGAGAACGCGGTAGCCGCACTCGGCGCAGCCTTCGCAGACGATCATTTCAGCAGCGTCGGGTTGGCCCTGCTGGCGAAAATCGTGATCGTGATACCTGAAAATGCCGCGGCACAGAGGCAATCGCCTTGATAGTCGTCAATTTGCAGACATTGGAGGCAAAGCCGCCATCAATTCCCGGAAGGCGTCGAGCCGCGGACCAGTTGGCACCCACATGGCTGGAGAAATGACCAAGTTCACGTCCGGCCGCCTGATCGCTGCGAAGAAGTTTCTGGGCACCGATGTTTGCGGCATGCAAGGCGAGAAGCTCTGCACCATCGAAAACATCATGATCGACAAGCTAGGCGGCACGGCGATCTGTGCAATTTTGTGATTCGGCGGCTTCCTTCGAAGTGCGGGAATCCTAGCCATTGTCTCGAACGGTGATCTTGAGTGCGAGCGGGGATAGGCTTTCACTGTCTCACGTGTCGCTGGAATGTAACGCATCCCGATAAGCTCCGATGATCTGCGGCCAGCCGTCTCGTCAAAGGTCAGCCCGCCTCGATCATGTGCTCGAATACTGCCTGCGGACTGTCTCTCGGCTCTTCTGATCAACCGCAGACAAAGAGGATGAGGCCACCATCGGAGATCATCGCGTCAGTCCAGTTCGGCTCGTTCCCGGATGGGGGCCGTGAACGACCCCGGCTGCCTTTAGCGCCACAGCCCGGTTGATGATTTCATCTGCTTTGCAATGGTTTCACACTTAGAAGCTTATTGCGTCGTCTCGCCTTGACGAACATCAAGGCCCGGTCAGCCGTAGGATTGGACCATCCGATGGCCAGCGTTGGTCCAGGGCAACGGCCACGGGAAGATAGTCCGGCCTGACCAGTCTCCGGCTTCTGGTACCACGATCGGGTGCTAACCGGCACAGGGCCGCAACCACCGCGTTTTTGCCATCGTTCGACATCGACACCGGAGCGCATCATGAGCGCAGTTGCTGAATCCCTGTGGTGGCGCAGAGGCATCATCTACCAAATCTATCCGCGTTCGTTCCAAGACAGTAACGGCGACGGAATCGGCGATCTGCCAGGTCTCATGGAGAGGCTGGACTACCTTACCTGGCTCGGCGTCGATGCGATCTGGCTTTCGCCAATCTATCCATCGCCAATGGCCGATTTCGGATACGACGTATCCGATTACACCGACGTGAGTCCCGTGTTCGGCACACTGGCCGATTTCGATCGCCTTGTAGCCGAGTCCCATCACCGAAAGCTGAAGGTCCTTATGGATCTGGTACCGAACCACACGTCCGATCAGCACCCCTGGTTCCAAGAGTCTCGATCCTCGCGCAGCAGCCCTAAGCGTGAGTGGTATGTGTGGCGCGACCCAGGGCCTGACGGCGGCCCGCCGACGAACTGGCTCAGCGAATTCGGCGGCTCGGCATGGGAATTCGATCAGGCGTCGGGCCAATACTACTACCACGCCTTTCTCAAGGAGCAGCCGGATCTCAACTGGCGCAATGCTGACGTACGGGCAGCGATGTGTGACGTGCTACGCTTCTGGTTTGACCGCGGCGTCGACGGATTCCGCATCGACGTGGTTCATCACCTCTTCGAGGACGCGGCCTTCACCGACAACCCGCCCAACCCGGACTTTGGGCCGGGTTCGCCACCCAGCCATGCCTTGATGAGGGTCCATACAGTGGACCAACCCGAGGTGCATGATGTTATCGCGGAATGGCGAAGGCTCGCCGACGAGTTCGGCGGACGGGTTCTGATCGGAGAGATCCATCTGCCGATCAAACGGCTCGTAGCATATTACGGCGTCGAGCTGGACGGCATCCACCTGCCGCTGAACTTCAACCTCATCGGCGCGCGGTGGTCGGCCGAGATGCTGCGCAGCATCATATCTGCTTACGAAGCTGCGTTGCCGCCCGGCGCCTGGCCCAACTGGGTCCTGGGAAGTCACGACGTCTCCCGTCTGGTGACGCGCATCGGCACGCCCGCGGCACGGCTTGCGGCTGTCCTGCTGCTCACATTGCGCGGCACGCCGACCCTGTACTATGGCGACGAACTCGGCATGGAGGACGTCACCATCGAACCGGCCGCCGTGCGTGACCGATTTGAGAAGAATGTGCCCGGGTTGGGCTTAGGGCGAGATCCGGCCCGCACACCCATGTGCTGGACGGGGGGGCCGGATGGCGGTTTCACGACTGGCACGCCGTGGCTACCGGTGGGCGACAATGTCAAGCGGCCTGTAAAGCATCAGGCGCAGGACGCCTCCACCATGCTGTCACTCTACCGCCGGCTGATCGCGCTGCGTCGCGCCGAACCAGCCCTATCCGTAGGTAGCTACGAAAGCCTCAGCCTGGATCCTGAGTGTCTTGCCTATGGGCGCAGCTATGGCGACGAGCGGTTCGTGATCCTGCTGAACTTCTCCGATGCGATGCGCGAAGTCGTGATCCCGGAGGGTTCGGGACCCGCGCGCATCCTGCTGTCGTCGGCAGCAGATCGAGCGTCGCATGTTGTGGACGGCATGCTCAGCCTCGCCGCTGCCGAGGCGGTCGTTCTCCGCCTCGACCGCAAATGACGTCGCGCGGTTCCGGATCACCGCGTTGCCGCGCAACACATGGTCCCCGACGACAGCAACAAGCGAGGCCACAGCGCGGACCCTGGGGAATTCGCCAAACGCATCCGCCCGAGATATGCGGTACCCTCGCAAAAGAGCACGTCCGTTCCACTTATGGCATACCGAAGAACGGCAATGATGCTCACCTCGTTATCGGATGGCATGTAAGCCCAGCAAAGCCTGCATCGCCGATCAGCGGCGCGTGCCTTCGAGGCGCAGCCAGCGGTAGCCATAACCGGACAGTGGAATCCGGCGATCCTCCGGTCCGAGGGATGGATATTGGCGATCCGCAAGGATGTCCGTCAGTTCCTTAGATAACTGCGCTGGCAGTTTAAGGGTAGCCTCGCACGGCTCCCGTGACAGATTGTGAACGGCAAGCACTGCGTTACCACGCCAGTCGCAGCGATGTGCCATGACGGCAGGCGTATCGACGTCGACAAGGTGGAAGTGACCCCAGCCAAACTCTGGTGCACCGCGCCGGGCGCGGATGACCTGCCCGATGCGACTAAGCAGACTGTTCCGATCATGGGCCTGCGCCGTTACGTTGAGATTCTCGTAACCGAAGTCGCCGCCTTTTATCACCGGACGGATCAGCTTCTCGGCTGATGCCGTTGAGAAGCCGCCATTCGGCTCGGCAGACCACTGCATCGGCGTGCGCACCGCGATGCGCTCGGGCAGTCCGAGATCCTCACCCATTCCGATCTCCTCGCCGTAGAACAAGACCGGCGTCCCTGGCAGACTGAATATCAGGGCGTAGGCAAGTTCGAGGCGTCGCCGGTCGTTTCCAAGCATCGGCGCGAGCCGTCGCCGAATGCCACGCCGGTAGAGACGCATGTTCTCGTCCGGCGCGAAGGCTTGAAAGACCTCGTTTCGTTCGGTCGACGTCAGCCGCCCCAAATCGAGTTCGTCGTGATTGCGTAGAAAGGTCGCCCACTGACTCAGATTCGGGATTTGCGGCAGAATGCTGAAAACATGGCGGAGTGGATCGGCGTTCTCTCGCGCGTGAGCAAGAAACGTGTATTGATTGACCAGAAAGCCAAAAAGCATGTGCATGCGATCGCCGTCGCCGTAGTACTGCAAGATCTCGTTCAGAGAGACATTGGCCTCAGCGAGGATGATCGCGTCGCCCCGGCGCCACTGCAGGAAGTCTCGCAGCTTCCGGAGGTACGCGTAGGAATCGTGCTGGGCAGTCTGGTTCGTGCCTTTGAGTTCGATTAGGAAAGGCGCAGCATCGAGCCTGAACCCGGAGACGCCGAGCTCAAGCCAGTAGCCCATGATGTTCTCGATTTCCTCCCGAACCGCCAAATTTGCGACGTTGAGGTCGGGCTGATGGTCGTAGAAGCGATGGTAGTAGTACTGTCCCGCTTTTTGATCGAGCGTCCAGGTTGATTCTTGTACTCCTGGGAAGACCACACCTTCAGCGGCGTCTGGCGGGGGCTGATGGGTCCAGATGTAGTATTGCCGGTATTTGGATTTGGGATCTAGGCGCGCGGCGCGAAACCAAGGGTGATCGATCGAAGTGTGATTGACAACGAGGTCGATGATAATGCGGATACCGCGCTCGCGGCATTCGCGCGCGAAGTTGACGAAGTCACCGGGAGTTCCGAGCCGCCGATCGACATCGTAGTAGTCAAGAATGTCGTAGCCCTCATCACGATTGGGGGTCGGATAGAAGGGCATGAGCCAAATACAGCTAACCCCAAGCCCCGCAATATGATCGAGCCGATGCGTCAGCCCATTGATGTCACCGATTCCTTCGCCCGAGCTGTCCATAAACGTCTGCACGTCGACGCAGTAGATGACGGCGTTCTTATACCAGAGGTCAAGCATACTGGCTCTCCAAACGCACGCGCGTTACCTTTCATTTGGCATTGTCCTCCCAACTACAGATTCCGACAGCCCGAACCGGTCGGGGTAGGACATCGGTCGTTACGAGCACCGGGCAATGACGTCGGCAAGCGGCAGGTTCTTAAGACGCTTGTCGATCGTTATCTCGTGAACGCGAACCGCCTCGACGCCTTGATCGCGCATGATCTGTTCAGCCCGTCTCTCGGCCTCCTCTGATCGAACGCGGACGAAGAGGACAAGGCCGCCCTCCGAGATCATCGTCTCAATCAGTTCAGCTCGTTTCCGACCGATGAACCGCGCAGCAAGAGCACCGAGCCCGCCGCTCGCCGCACCAGCTGCTGCAGCACTCGCAACAGCCGCCGCCAGACCGCCACCGGATGCGACTACACCCAGCGCTGCGGCAGTCGCCCCGATATAAAACAGCATGCCAAATACTCCGCCTCGCAATATCGACACATCCTCGTCCCTGACGAAGGCTCGTCGAGGAACTCCTGGAACATCCGCAAGGTCCTCTACTGGCACGAAGATTTGGCCGAAGCGGTCGCGGATCGTTTTGGCATCGGCCATGACGTCGATGTCGGCACGGTCAAATCCCGCACGTTGAAGTGCATCAATGACGCTGTCGAGAATCGTGGCGGTGCGAACGACACCCGCCATCTCCCGCACGACAGCTTGGTCGATGATGATTTCATCAGTTTTGTGCTTCATGTCGAACTACCTTGAAGCCGAACAGCACCTTACGTTGCTGCAGCCTATGAGGTCTCGGGACTGTCGCCTTGACAGATGTCAATGCCAGTCAGCGTCATGCAGCGCGCGGGACCTCGTAGCCATTGGACCGGTAAATCACCTTGATGTGATCAGTCTGCGGTGCGATCTCGCGCTCGGCGTAGGCTTCCGCTTCACGGACCGGTGCTGTCAACGCAAGTGCAGTCGTGCATGCGCTGGAGACGGCCTGCAGAAGATTTCGCGCTTGCTGGCGTTCGAACTGGAAGCTCGCATCGGGGAAGCTTGCGCGGCGAATGCGTTCTCCGCCCTGACGGCCGTCAGTATCGGCGGCGGCCGCCGACTTCGTCGATGTGCCGTAGCATCGCACTCGGCGTGACTTTCACCACGCGCGAGCATGTCATTGCGATCGAGCCGCGTGGCAAGGGCTTGCTAGGCGTGACGCTGCGGTACCCTTACGAGATCCGCCGCGAGGAGAACTATTTCGGCGACCTGCCGGAGCAGAAGGTGCCCAAGGAGATGTTGGATCTCGCCACCCACATCATTGCGACCAGACGGGGGCACTTTGACCCGAAAAAGTTCGAGGACCACTACGAGACCACGCTGCAAGAGCTGATCAAGAAGAAGCGGCGCGGCGAGACGATCGAGAGACCAAAGACACGCGTCTCAGGCGAAGTCATCAATCTGATGGATGCACTACGCAAAAGCATTGCCGCCGAGCGCGGATCAAAGCGCGTCAACCAAAAAGCCGCCGCACGTCGGCACCGCCCTTCTGCGAAGCGGCCGTCCGCAGGAACTCGACAGGCGGGGTGATTTCGGGAGACGGGTACGCCNGGGCCGTTACCAAAGGAGGGACAGATGCGGCTGCCGCCCACTAATCCATAGACGGCGCGGGTCAGGTGTTAGCCTTGCAACGTAGTACGATGATCGTAGTGACGATAACCACGGCGATCGAGAGCGCCTGCAGCACCAAATGCTGAGCGGACCGATGGTCAATGCTCGGAAAGAGTTTGATCGTCTGGTCGTAACCTGAGCGAACTACCAGTCGAAGCCCTGATGTAGTCCGGTTGGCTCAAACAGACAGGGAATNTACCATTGCCAGATCCGCAACGCCAGCCAAGACAGAGCTGTGCACCGTACCGACCGCCATCAGCCAGCGAATGCTGATGACACAACGGGCTGGAATTCAAGCGTGGGTCCGCACACGTCGAGACTTTCCGTCCGAGCGAATTTGTTCGATCTCCTTCAAGCTTCGACCGGTAAGGACGGAACGCGCAAGTCTCGGACTTTCAACGTTCCAAGATGGATCAGCATGCTCGTCGCGCTGCTTGATGAGCAACCAACGCTCTTGTTGGCCACGATCGATCGAGTCCGTACCGGGCCGGACCAGGGCGAAGCCACCGCGCAGTTTCTTGCCTTGTAGCACGATGTCGATCTTTCCGCTGGCAAGCTGCTTATCCGGCGGAAGGCCGTGTTGCGGCTCGTATCCGCCTCGATCCCAACCCAGCACCGTTCCCGCACCATATTGGCCTTCGGGAATCACCCCCTCAAAGTCGGCATATTCGAGCGGATGGTCCTCGGTCCGTATAGCCAACCGCTTGTCGTCGGGGTTCATGGACGGGCCTTTGGGCACCGCCCAGGACACCAGCACGCCATTGATCGCCAGCCGAAAATCATAGTGCAGGCGTCGAGCGGCGTGCTTCTGAACGACGAAGATGCGGGTCCGATCTCCACGCGGGACGCGCCCGGACGGCTCCGGTGTATCGGTGAACCTTCTCTTCCTGCGGTACTCCTCGAGCGGCATCTCTACACTCCACAATTGCCAGCCATCAGCCTTCCCGCACAATCTCTTCCGGTCGCTTGTCGTCGCGCAGTCCCAGGAACCGCGGATGTCGCAATTTTCCGTCCACGGTCCACTCGGTGAAGCCAATCTGGGCAACGAGTCTCGGTTTCACCCAATGCACGCCGCGTCGCGGCAACGTATCGTCGGCAAAGGGTGGGTTCGGTATCTGCAACTGCGCAAGCTTTTTGCCCAGGTGCTGCAGCAGGTCATCATTGAACCCCGTTCCGACCTTGCCTGCGTAAATGAGCGTTCGTCCGCGGTAGAAGCCCAGCAGCAATGCGCCGAAGCCGATACGGCTCCCACGCGGATCCGTGTAGCCGCCGATAACGAATTCCTGCTCATGCCGGCACTTGAACTTGAGCCAGTCGCGCGTTCTCCTGGAGATGTAGGCGCTATCGCCGTTCTTGGCGACAACACCCTCCCAGCCGCTCCGGCATGCTCCCCGAAAATAAGCCTCGCCGTCCCGCTCCTGATGCTCGGTAAACCGCAGCGAATCCCGAAACTCGAAAGCGCCGCCCAGTATTTCTTTTCGATACTGAAGCGGGACCTGGCGGATGTCGTAGTGGTCGAGGTAGAGCAAATCGAATAGATAGAGCCACACCGGAACGCTGCGGAGCAAAATTTCAGAGGGGCGCGCGACCTTCATGCGCTCTTGAAGCGTTGCAAAGCTGGTGATGCCGTCCTTGAACGTGACGATTTCACCGTCTGCGATGAAGGAATCGATGCGCTGGCGGCGCAACGCCGCCACTATCTCGGGGTATTTCTCGTCCAGTCGAATGCGGTTCCGCGAGAAGAGACTCAAGTTCCCATCACGGCGGAAGACAAGGCACCGTTCTCCGTCCCATTTCGGCTCGAACAGCCACCCTTCCCGCGAAAAGCGTTCGTCCGTGAGTGTTGCCAACATAGGCGCAACCCATTTCGGTTGGGTTCTCTTCACGAGCCGGGCTTTGGCTTTAGAGGGTAGCAGCTCCAGCGGATTGCGATCGACCATGGCACCTCAAGCCTCGCAATGCGCGGACGCGCTAGTTGTGTTCATCATCTGCGCCGCTGGGGGCGCGTTGCAGCCTCCACAATGAGCATCGCCTAGCGCCAGGAATCTGATGCGGATCTTCTCTAGTCCATGCCGGAGGGCGAGAAATTGACGCCCATCACGGCGGCTTGGCGAAGCTGCATCTTTATTTGACCGGTAAGAAGAGCTGGCACGCCGCATCGGATGGTCACGCGGTATCCATACAATTCGCCTGAGGCGAAATCGAACGACAAGTTCCTGTTCTCGACTGGCACGGCAAACCCGTCCTTGGCAGCGACACGCCGGCCGACATCCTGTGCTCGGCCACCGTCGCCAATGCCGAATTGCTGATGGAGAAGGGCACGCTCGGCGCCGTCGCCGAGGGCACCTATGCCGACCTGCTGATGGTCGAAGGCAACCCCCTGGCCGATCTCGGCGTCCTGTTGAACCCGCAGAAGAACCTGAAGTTCATCATGAAGGACGGCGTGGTTTACAAAAACGAGCTGGCGGCATGACGACGACGATCCTCGAGGCATTGCCTCATTACTGCTCGAAGCGCCGGCCCTAGAGCCCCGCCCTCACCTGCTGGCGCAGATGGTCGATCGGCAGGCGCGCGCCCTTTTGCTCGAAATGCCAGAAGGTCCAGCCGTTGC
>JGI12053J15887_10000866_pt1 | contig 13217 bp, 12 predicted proteins | sample MedBloCAOM1_O3_FD_15887 | JGI IMG/M metagenome (IMG submission 15887)
TTGCACGCCCGCGGCCGCAGTGCCATTGGACAAGCTCTGCCCAATCTCGCGGCGCACCCACGCCAACAATGTCCACAGCACCGGCGTCTGAACGAGCGCGACAGGACCATTGGTCATCGATGGGTTTAAGCCCACCCACCCCAGCACGGTGGAAACGACACTCGTGACGACGTTCAGCGGCGCCAACGGTCCACTAAACGGGGCCCGAACAGCCTGCGGTGCAACGATCTCGGTTCGTGTAGCCGCCGCCAAAGCGACTGGCGACGATCCTGCGGCAGGCCCTGCCGAGGTGAAAGTTCGAAGGTCGGGGCTCGATGTCGTGTTCGTCAACCGAAGAGCGTTCGGCGACTGCAGCTTTGAGGCGCTGCTCCGCGGAGTCCTTTGCGGCGTCGGTGATGCCGAAGTAGGTAAAGCCGCACTTCGTGACAACGCCTTTGGTGACGGCGGGGCTGTGCGGGTCGGTGCGGGCACACTTATCGGCGGCTGATCAGGAGCGGAACTGGCCGCTGACGATGCCGGCGATAGGTCGCCCGGCGACACCGCATCCGGAGCGTTCTTGGATGCAGTCGAGCCTGTTTGCGTGCTGTCCGGGCTCTTCGCGACGCCGGTGCGCGGGTCCGGTGTCGCCGACGAGTCCGCCGATGACGAGCTGCCCGTTGCCGTAGTCGACGACGAACCAGACGAACCAGACGAAGCAGTAGCAATGCTCGGCCGACCGCATTTGTCCGTGGAGGAAGAAGTCAACGTACCAGCCGAGCCCGAAGGCGAAGAGCTCGACGACGAGCTGGAGTCCAATGGCTGCGCTAGCGCCACTCCCGGCATGGTCGCTACTGCGGTTTCCACCCCGAGCACGACGGCTAACGCCCCGACCCGGCCGACATAGCTGACTTAACCCATGATGGCTCCTTGCCGGATCGGGTTCCCAGCGCCAAAAAATTTACGCAACCGACGACCGGTAAGGGCCGAAACGATAGAACACCGCCGGTGAGGTTCGGTGACCTGGTTAGCGATGACGAATGAATACGTCATCGAATCTGCCTGCGCCGGAACGCTGCTCGAACTGAAGCCCAATGGTTGACCGCCATCATCGGGTTGTCGGCCATGCACACTTACTTGCGTTTGCAATGGCATTGGTTTGTTTGTGCTGATCGCGCCAATCGCCAACGCGCCGACGCGATAATCGATTCGGCGACGAAAGGTCTGACTGATCCTGGAGCGCCGCATTGCGACTCCCCAGACCGGCCACGCCTTCGCGGCCGAAGTATTGGACGCACAAACAAAAGGGGGATCGAAATGTCAGCGCAGGACAACAAGGACATCATCCAGAAGGGCTACGCAGCTTTCTCCGCGGGCGACCTCGAAACGGTGATGAATCTGCTCGACGACGACGTCGAATGGGTGCAGCCGGGCGAGAGCGCGGTCAGCGGGACTTTCCACGGCAAGGCCGAACTGACGGAGCACCTCGGGCGACTCGCAGAGAAGTCGCTGATGGTCAAGCTGGACCGTCTCATCGCCGACGGCGATACGGTTGTTGCCCTCACCGAGGTGACGGTTGGTGGCGAGACCGGCCGAGACGCCGACGTGTTCACCCTGCGCGACGGCAAGACCGTTCACGTACAGGTCCACGGTGACACGTCGTTGCTGGAGCGCACGTACGGCAAAAAGCAGCTCGCCACTGGATAACCGCATCCGGGCACCAACAAGGCCGTAAGCAACGCCCGTAAGCTCCAGCCATGCGACCTTCCCGGTTGATCGCGGTCGTGCTGACCCTGGGCCTGATCGCAGCTGGGTGCGGGTGGAGGCCGCCTGGGTCACCGCCGACCAGCTCGGCCACCTGCACCCAGGCCGACGGCCCGAGCGCAGATACCGTCGCCGCTGAGATCGCCAAGCTGCCCGCGGCGCAGTGGAGCGAGATCGTCAGCGGGCACGCCGCCGACTGCAGTCTGCACTGGGTCGTCGTCAGCGCCGGCGACGCGTCCGACAGCCCGGGACAGGTGTTGTTCTTCGACCGCAAGTCGCCGATCGGCATACCGACCCCGGACCCCCGGCCCTACATCACCGTCACGGCCATGGGCAATGACACCGCGGCGGTGCAGTACCAGTGGCGTCAGGGCCAAGAGCCGGCCTGCTGCCCGACCGGCATCGGCACCGTGCGGTTCAAGATCGAGCACGGCAAGCTCAAGGCGCTCGACCCGATCCCGAACGGTTAGGTCACACGCCGCGGACGCTGCCGCCGTCGATGACGTACTCGGCGCCGGTGATGTACGCGGCGCGGTCAGAGACGAGAAACGCGACCAGCTCGCCGACGTCGGCGGGGCGGCCAGGCGCGCCAAGCGGGATGCCGCCGATCGATGCCATGATCTGTGTGCGGGCCTCGTCGACGCTGATGTTCTTGATCTGTCCGATCTCTACCGCCATCCGATACGCCGACTCCGTTTCAATGTACCCGGGGCAGACGGCGTTGACGCGAATCCCTTTGGGNGCCAACTCGTTCGACAACGCCTTGCTGTAGTTGGTCAATGCGGCCTTGGCCGCCGCGTACGGGATGGAGTTGGGCANCGGCGCGCGGCGCTGGATCGACGTGATGTGCACCAAAGCCCCCGAACCGCGTGTGATCATTCCTGGGATAATCGCCCGGTCGAGCCGGACAGCCGCCAACAGGTTCGCGTCCAAAGCCGACTGCCAGTCCTCGTCGGTGAGCGCAGCAGCGCCGCCCTCATACTGACCGGACCCTCCGACGTTGTGCACCAGGATGTCGATGCTTCCCAGACGGTCAAGCGCCTCGGCGCCAAGTGCGGCGACGCCGACTGCGGTGCTGACATCAGCGGAAATAACGTCGCGAGACTCCCCGTCAGGCACGGACCGCGCCGCGACCAGCACCTTGGCGCCGCCGGCGCGCAGCCGGTCGGCGATGCCCTTGCCGATGCCGCGGGTACCGCCCGTGATCAGCGCGGACCGGCCGGAGAATTCGTCAGCTTCAACCATTCGGCAAGTCTGGCACCCACTACCGACAGATACCGGCGCCTATTCGTCGGGGATGTTCTCCGGGTGCAGCATCTCGGCGTAGCGCAGCTGCTCGGGGATCCCGAAACCGTCGACAAGCGCCTCGGCGTACGGCCGCAGGCTGCGGCAGCGTTCGTTGATGCCGCGGGTGACGGCCTTGGACCGCTCGGTCGACAGGAAGCGGTGCTCGACGAACCAGCCCTTGTCGTCCTCGATCACCGACAGCGCGTACAGGTCGCACACCATCCCAAGGATCTTGCGCGCCTCGTCGTCCTCGCAGGAGTCGATGCCGGCGACGAACGCCTCAAGGATGATCCGGTCGATGTGCACCGCAGCGGCGTGCAGCACGTGGTCCTGCACCGAGTTGAACGCGTCGAACGGCGACATCTCCTTCGACTTGCCCTGCAGCCGGCGGGCAACGGTGGAGACCATGTACTCCTCGCGGTCCTCGAACATCTTGAGCTGGGTACCGCGGTTGAAGAGGCTGCCCTCTTCCTCGTTGTCCTGGCGGGTATCGAGGATCGTCTGGATGATCGTCTCGGCCGCAGTGCGTTTCAGCACCCGTTCGCCGGCGAAGTTGGCGGCGAACCGCACCCACTCCACCGGGCTCATGCCCTTGATGTCGTCGGCGTAGGCGGTGAGCAGTTCCTTGGCCACGAGTTGGATCAGCACGTGGTTGTCGCCCTCGAACGTAGTGAACACGTCGGTGTCGGCCTTGAGGGCGATCAGCCTGTTCTCGGCGAGATAGCCTGCCCCACCACAGGCTTCGCGCGCCTCCTGGATCGCGCGAGTCGCGTGCCAGGTGTTGGCCGCTTTCAACCCGGCGGCGCGCGACTCCAGCTCCCGCTGTTCCTCGGGATCGGGGTCGTCGGCCGTCTGCAGGTCGTGGGTCTTGGCGACCAGTTCGTTCTGCGCGAACTGCAGCGCGTAGGACCGCGCGATGAGCGGGAACAACCGGCGTTGGTGCACCAGGTAGTCCATCAGCAGCACCTCGCGCTCGTCCTCGGGCGCCTTGAACTGCCTGCGCTGTAACGCATATCGGGTCGCGATGTCCAGCGCCACGCGGGCCGCCGCGCCTGCGCTGCCGCCGACCGTGACCCGGCCGCGGATCAGTGTGCCCAGCATGGTGAAGAACCGGCGACCCGGGTTCTCGATCGGCGAAGAGTAGGTGCCGTCCTCGGCGACGTCGGCGTACTTGTTGAGCAGGTTCTCGCGCGGAACGCGGACGTGGTCGAACTGGATGCGGCCGTTGTCAACGCCTGGCAGTCCGCCCTTGTAATGGCAGTCCGAGGTGGTCACGCCCGGCAGGTCGGTGCCGTCGTCGTCGCGGATCGGCACCACCAAACAGTGCACACCGTGGCCCTCTCCGTCGGGCGTGAGCAGCTGCGCGAATACCGCTGCGACGGTGGCGGTTTGGGCCGCGCCGCCGATGTAGTCCTTGCGCGCGGTACGAGTGGGGGAGTCTATGACGAACTCCTGGGTCGCCGCGTCGTAGGTCGCGGTGGTTTCGAGTGCTTGTACGTCGCTGCCGTGGCCAGTCTCCGTCATCGCAAAGCAGCCAAGCAGGTCNAGGTTGATGATNCGCGGCACGTACGCCTGGTGGTGACGCTCGGTGCCAAGGTTTTCGATGGCACCGCCGAACAGGCCCCACTGCACGCCGGCCTTCACCATGAGCGACAGGTCGGACATCGCCAGCATCTCGATCTGGGTGATCGCCGCGCCGACGTCACCGTTGCCGCCGTGCTCCTTCTTGAAACCGTCCTCGGCGGCCCCGTGGGCGGCCATGATCTTCAGCTGCTCGGCCACCTTGGTGCGGGCGATGACGGTGTTCGGGGTGTAGTGCGGGCGGAAGACCTCGCTGGTGAGTTCTGTCCGCATCCTGTTCTTCACGTCGCGCCAACGGCCGTCAAGCGTGTTGCGTAGGTGCTCCGCAGGGGTGGTCATACCCCGACGTTAGCCCGCCGCGCCGGTGCGCAAACTGTGATGTGGCAAACCCAGGCAATCCTGAGTAGAACCGGGCAAACCGCCTGGCGTTGAATCGACGAATGACCGAGTCACAGTCGAGCGCCGCGACACCGCAGCCGTGGCGGCCGCATGAGTTCGATCATCGACACGGCGACGTCAGCGGCGGCTGGTTACGCGCCGCGACGTTCGGCGCGATGGACGGCCTCGTCAGCAACACCGCGCTGATCGCGGGCGTTGGCGCGGTAGCCGATGCGCACACAGTGGTGATCAGCGGCTGCGCCGGCCTGGTGGCAGGCGCGTTCTCAATGGCGTTGGGCGAGTTTGCATCGGTGACGACGGCCAACGAGCAGATCGAGTCCGAGGTGCGCGTAGAGCAGCGTGCGTTCCGCTTGCATCCGCAGGCCGAGAAGGCCGAACTCGTCGACATGCTCGTCACCATGGGCTTGACGGAGGAGACCGCAGCCAAGGCCAGTGACGAGATCCACCGCGATGAGGACCGCGCGCTGAACTTTCATCTGTCCCAGGAACTCGGTGTCGATCCGGACGAGAAGCCGTCGCCCTACGTGGCGGCCGGGTCCAGCTTCGCCATGTTCGCGATCGGCGCGATCGTCCCGCTGATCCCGTATCTGCTCGGCTTCCGGTCACTGTGGCTGGGCCTGCTGTTCGGCGGCGTCGGGCTGTTGATCGCCGGGGCAGTGGCGGCGCGGTTCACCAGGAAGCCACTGTGGTGGGCGTCCTTGCGGCAGTTGCTGTTCGGGACGGTGGCGATCGCCGCGACGTATGCCGTCGGCACTCTGATCGGAACTGTGGTCTGACGTCAGCTGTCGCCGGTGGGCCCCAACCTGTCCGACGGCAGACAGCCCGGTTCGTCAGAGCAGAAAGCAGCCGAGGTAGTCGACGCTGGCGCGTGACATCTCGGTCAGCATGACCTTGTCGCCCGCCGGGTTGTTGCGGTAAGCGAGGTCGAGCCCCTTGTCGAGCATGCCGATGAAGACCTGCGTGACGATTTCCAACGGGACATCCGGCGCGTCGGGCCGGGTCTCGGTGATGCTGGCCGCAAGGTAGGCGGCGATGGCGTCGTCGTGCAGCCGGTTCGCCTGAAGCATGCGGCCGGAGAAGTCCGCGGAGAACCACAGTGATCGGAATCCCGGTGAGCGGTCGAAGAAGTCGATCACGATGTCGATTCCGGCGACCACCCTGTCACGCCATTCCAGGCCGGCCAGGCTGAAACCCACTTCTTCCCACCGCCGGTCCAGGTCTAGCAACCCGGTGGCAACGATCTCTTCGAGCAGCGCCTGGCGGTCGTCGAAGAAGTTGTAGAGCCAGCCGATGGAGACCTCTGCACGCGCCGCGACGGCGGTGGTGGTAACGGCCTCGGCGCCGCTTTCGTCGAGGAGCGCCGCGGTGGCGCGCAGGACACGGTCCATCTTGTCCTGGCTGCGGGACTGAGCGGCCGAACGGCGGGCGCCAACCTGAGCCATCACCGGAATCATCAATTGAGAAAGGGACGTCGGCGCAGTTACGTGCCCTTTACTGATCGGCAGCGACTCAGAAACCTGAGACTGATTCACTTTCACTATTCGCTGACTCCGCCTCACCGCCGAGGCTCCTCCCGGGCCTGCTCGCACGGGCTCACCTTACCCTGCACCAACTCATGATCGGAGTTCGTCCATGGCCGACTATCACCTGCCCCCAACCGCCACGCCAGCAGAAGTCAGCGCGGCGATCCGCGCAAACGGCTTCGTCATCGTCGACAACCTTGTCTCGAACGAGCTCATGGACCGGGTGGCTGAGGAGCTCGAGGAGCACATCGACCTCACGCCCCCTGGCAACGATGACTTCGTCGGCCGGTTGACCCGGCGGACCGGCTCACTGATCCCGCGCTCGTCCGCCAGCCGCGAGCTCATCACCAACCCGCTGGTGCTCGACACCTGTGCGGACATGCTGTCCAAGGCAACGGTTTACCAGCTGCACCTCACCCAGGTGATCTCGGTCTTTCCGGGTGAGACCGACCAGCCCCTGCACCGTGACGAGCTGGCTTGGGACTTCTTTCCCTTCCCGCTCGACTACGACGTGCAGTGCAACACCATGTGGGCGATGACGGACTTCACCGTCGAAAACGGTGCAACCCGGCTGGTGCCGGGAAGTCACTTCACCGAAGGCAAGCAGACCTACCCCGATGAGGCCGTCGTGCGCGCCGAAATGGAACGTGGCTCGGTCTTCTTCTATTCGGGCAAGATCTACCACGGCGCCGCTGCCAACAAGTCGGACAAGGTGCGCCAGGGCATCAACATCACCTACTGCGTCGGCTGGGTCCGTCAGGAGGAGAACCAGTACCTGTCGACGCCGATCGAGGTGGCCCGCACACTCGACGACGATCTGCTCAAGCTGATGGGTTACCAGCTGGGTGGACTGGCGATGGGATACATCCGCGACTTCGAAGACCCGATGGTCGCCATCCGCGATGACATGCCCAAGCAGCAGTACGACTTTGCGTCGCTGACGAAGAAGAACGACCACCTCAACTCGGAGTTGATGGACATGTTCCACGAGGACATGGTCAACGCCGAAACTCCTGCTGCCGCGGGGGGTGTGGCGTGATATCCCGCAACAACCCCGACGTGGGGTATATGGACGATTCGACGTTCGCGCTGCTGGGATTCAGTCAGGTGGTGCGCGCCGACGGCACGGTCTACTACTCCGGAATCGCCCCGTTCACCGGTGCGCCACCGGAATTCACGGTCATCGGCGTCGGATCGATGGACGAGCAAGTGCTGTTCTGCCTGGACATCCTCGACCGGTGCCTCGAATCCGAGAGTCAGACGTTGGAGAACCTCGTCGCGGTCGCGGTCTACGCGACCGACATGCCTGCCCTGATGGCAACCGCCGAAATCTTTGCCAAACGATTCGGCGCCGCACCCCCGGCAAGCACCTGGGTGGGAGTCACCGAACTCGCCCACCCCGACCAACTCGTCGAGATCACCGCAACGGCGGTGGACCTGAACCCTGGAGACTCAAAGTGACTGCGATTCCTGATATTTCCGACACCGCCGCTGCTGCGACGGAGTCCTCCGGAGAAGAACCCGGCCTGGCCAAGGGCGTCATACGCCTGCCCGGTGTGATGTTCGTGGCCATCGCCACGATGGCGCCCGGTGCAGGAGCGGCGTACGCGATCAGCACTGGCGCCCCGTTCGGGGGCGGCTCGCTACCGCTCGCCGTCGTGTTCGCTCTGGTCGGCTGCCTGTTGGTGGCCGCCGCGATCGGCCAGTTGGCCAAGCACATCTCGTCGGCCGGCGGGCTGGCGTCCTACGTCGGCACGTCGATGCACACGGGCGCCGGTTTCGTCGTCGCGTGGGCATATCCCTTCCTCTACTTGTTCGCGATGCCCTACCTGGCGCTGGTGTTCGGCAACCTGCTTGCGACGACACTGGTTCCCGCCGGAGGTGGCACATTCGACGCCGTGTGGACGATCGGGGCGTTGATGTGTCTGGTGTCGGCGTTCACGACGAACTACCTCGGCGTTGAGGTCGGTGTTCGATTCGGCCTCATCCTCGGCTTGTTTGAGATCGCGGTACTTGTCGTAATGTCTGTGTGGATGATCATCGCCGCCGGGGGCGCCAACAGCCTGTCGCTGTTCACTCCCCACCACGCGACGGTTCCCGGGTTCGAGGGAATGGGCGGCGTGATCGCGGCATCCGTATATGGCTTCCTGGCCTTCATCGGCTTCGAGGCCGCGGCACCGCTCGCGGAGGAGACAAAGAACCCGCGTCGCAACGTTCCTCGTGCTGTTGTCTTGTCCTGCTTGCTGATCGGCGTGTTCTATGTGCTCACCGCTTACGCCTCTTCCGTCTACTTCGGTCCCGAGAAGATGGCGGACTTTATGAGCTATAACGATGGGAACGCGTGGATTGGCCTCGCCAAGACGCTGTGGGGCGGCGGATGGATCCTTCTGCTGGTGGTGTTGTTGGTGTCATCGTTCGCGTGTATGAACGCCGCGGCGATGGCCGCGACCCGAAGCATATGGGCGATGGGCCGCAGCGGCGCGCTCCCGAAGTTCTTCGGGCATGTCCACCCGCGTTGGCGGTCGCCGTCCAAGTCCATCTTGGTGTTCTTCGGATTGGGCACTGTACTCACCCTTGTCGGCGGCTATACGTGGGATCCGGTGACGGCGTACGCGGTGTTCGGCACGGTCTTGACGGTCTGCGTGCTCCCGATCTACTTTGTGGCGGCGCTGGCATGCCCCGTGTACTACCTGCGCTACCGGCGCAGCGAGTTCAACGTGTTCATGCACTTGATCGTGCCGGTGCTCGGTGCGCTCCTATTGATTCCGGCATTCTTCGCCGGGGCGGGAATTCCGGCCTTTAGCTTCGCTTCTGCGCTCAGCTACCCGCTGAGCCTGGCCGGCCCGATCGTCGGCGCCTGGTACCTGATCGGCATCGGCGTGATGGTCTACCTGCTCGCCCGCCGCCGGTCCAGCCTGCAACGGCTCTCGGAGTCCGTCGATGACGAGCCGACGCCGGCGCCTGGCCCGAAGCACGCGGCCGCCCTGGCCGTCGAAGGCGGGTGATCAGCTGTCGCTGCCGACGGTGATCGCCGTCGCCTGCCCGGTGATTTCGTCGAGCTCGGACTCCTCGACGTCTTCAAGGTCCAAGCCGACCAGATGCGACCGGGTGGCGAAAAGCACACCCGCGCCAAGCAGCACCGCGGCGGCGCCGACCCAGAACGGCAGGTGCACGCTGATCTGCTCGCCGAGCACACCGGCCAGCCACGGGGCCAGCGCGGCGCCGGAAAACCGCACGAAGCTGTAGGCCGCCGAGGCCACGCCGCGTTCGACCGGCGCCGCCTTCATGACGGTCTCGGTGATCAGCGTGTTGTTGATGCCGATGAACAGACCCGCGACCACCACACACGTCGCCAACACGGCCCTGTTGTCGGTGCCAACGGCCATCACCGCCAGCGTCGCCGTCATCGCCAGCAGATTGACCAGCAGGGTCGGCACGGTGCCGAACCGGTGCTGCAACCGGGGCGCGACGACCACAGAGGTGAAGGCCAGTGCAACCCCCCAGCCGAAGAAGATCAGCCCGATCTGATGGGCGCTCATGTCGAGCGGGAACGGTGTGAAGGCCAACAGCGTGAAGAAGCCAAAGTTGTACAGCAGCGCGGTGATTGCGACGCCGAGCAGGCCGCGGTGGCGCAGCGCGCGGAACGGGTCGGCCAGGGTGGTGGCATGCTCGGCGCGCGGTGTGGACGGCAGCAGGAATGCGGTGACGATGAGGGCGAACGCCATCAACGCCGACACCCCGAAGAACGGTCCCCGCCATGAGATCGAGCCAAGGACGCCGCCGACGAGCGGGCCGACCGCGATGCCGAGGCCCAGTGCCGCCTCATAGAGGATGATCGCCTGGGCCACCGATCCACGCGCCGAGCTGACGATGGTGGCCAGCGCGGTGGCGATGAACAATGCGTTGCCCAGGCCCCAGAGTGCCCGCCAGCCAACGATTTCGGCCACGGTGTCGGACATGCCGGCCAGGCCCGCACCGGCGATGATGATCAAAAGGCCGAGCAGCAGCGTGCGTTTGGCGCCGATCCGGCTGGCCATCACGCCGGTGATGAGCATGGCCACGCCCATCACCGCCATATAGCTGGTGAACAACAGGGACACCTGCGATGGGGACGCGTTGAGGTTGTCGGCGATCGGCTTCAGGATGGGGTCGACGAGACCGATGCCCATGAACGCGACCACGGACGCGAAAGCAACGGCCCAAACGGCCTTGGGTTGGCGCCACATGCGGTCGGCTACTCCTCTTCTGTTGTCATTTGGTGGGGGTGGGAGCGGCCGCGACCTCGAGAAGTCGGCGCAGCACACGCACGGCGTCGGTGAGCGTCTCCCGGTCCGCGGCGTCAAGCCGCTCCAGATACGGGTCGATGGCCGCGCCGCGGTCGACGCGTACTTGCCGCAGGGTGTCGACGCCTTTCGGCGTGATGCGGATCAGCACCGCCCGCGCATCGTGGGGATCGACGGTGCGCGATACCAGGGCCGCGTCTTCGAGCCGGCGGACCTGGGTGGTCATCGTCGGCTGTGAGGAGTGGTCGAGCGCGGCGAGGTCGGATATCCGGGCCGCGCCTTGGTCCTCGATCGTGGACAGCAGCCGCGCTTGGGCGTATCCGAGCGGCATGCGGACCCGTTGCGTGGCCAGTCGATTGATCCGGGCCACCACGGACAGCAGGTCGGCTCCGAGCGTCGGGGTCATGATCCCAATGATTACATAGGTTTACTATGCGTATCAACGTAATCGTCGGTGTAACCGCTCACAGCGTGGTGGGGAGGGGTCTCCCGTGGCGGCTGGCAGAATCGAGAAATGACCGCGACCGAGCCGAGCCCCGCGAGACGGGCAGGCTCGCTTGAACCGGTCGAGCTCGCGCAGGCCTCGGTGATGGCGGCGCTGTGCGCGGCCACCGCGATCGTCGCCGTCGTCGTTCCGTTCGCTGCGGGCGTGTCGTTGCTCGGCACCGTGCCGATGGGCCTGCTTGCGTACCGGTACCGGTTTCGAGTGCTGATCGCCGCGACCGTCGCCGGCTGTGTCATCGCATTTCTGATCGCGGGCACGGGTGGATTCATGACCGTCATCAACTGCGCATATATCGGCGGTCTTACCGGCATCGTCAAGCGCCGAGGCCGTGGCAAACCGACGGTATTCGGTGCGGCGCTCGTCGCAGGCGCCCTGTTCGGCCTCGCCACGGTGGCGGCCCTGGCGGTCCTGGCGCGGCTGCGGCACCTGATCTTCGATGCAATGACGGCCAACATCAACGGGCTGGCCGCCGTGATCGCCCGCATCCCCGACATGGAGTCCGTCGCCCATCGGCTCAAGCATGACTTCGCGACCGCGCTGGATTACTGGCCCTACCTGTTCTTCGGCACGTCGATGCTGTCCATCGTCATCGTCACCCTCATCGGCTGGTGGGCGCTGTCGCGGGTGATGGGCCGACTGCTCGGGATTCCCGACGTGCACAAGCTGCATTCGTCGACCGACACCGAACCGATCGCCCCGGTGCCGGCTCGGCTGCGCGACGTCCGATTCAGCTACCCCAAGACCGACCACGAGGCCCTCGGCCCGGTGTCGCTGAGCGTGGAACCCGGTGAGCACCTCGCCGTGACCGGCGCCAACGGCTCAGGCAAGACCACGTTGATGCTGATGCTCGCGGGCCGCGAACCCAGTTCCGGGACCATCGAACGGCCCGGCGCCGTCGGGCTCGGCAAGCTCGGCGGCACCGCGGTGATCATGCAGCACCCGGAGAGCCAGGTGCTGGGCACCCGCGTCGCAGACGATGTGGTGTGGGGGCTGCCGCCAGGCAAGACCACCGACGTGCAACAGCTGCTCACCGAGGTCGGCCTCGACGGCCTCGCCGAGCGTGACACCGGCGGCCTGTCCGGCGGCGAACTGCAGCGCCTCGCGGTGGCGGCGGCATTAGCGCGTGAACCGTCGCTGCTGATCGCCGACGAGGTCACCAGCATGGTCGACCAGGACGGGCGCGACGCGCTGATGTCGGTGCTGTCCGGGCTGACTCGGCGCCACCGCATGTCGCTGGTGCACATCACCCATTACAACAACGAGGCCGACGCCGCCGACCGCGCCATCAACCTGACCGGAAACGGTGGTGCCGCCGACAACACCGAGATGGTGGAGACGGCCGCCGCCCCGGCCGCCACNGTGCCGATTGGGCACCACTCCGACGCGCCGGTGCTCGAACTCAGCGGTGTTGGACACGAATATGCCAGTGGAACACCGTGGGCGACGACAGCTCTGCGCGACATCAACTTTGCCGTCCATGAGGGCGACGGTGTGCTGATCCACGGGCTGAACGGGTCGGGCAAGTCGACGCTGGCCTGGATCATGGCGGGCCTGACAGTGCCGACCGTGGGCAGCTGTCTGCTCGACGGCGCGCCGGTGTCCGATCAGGTTGGCGCGGTGGCGATCTCGTTCCAGGCGGCCAGGCTGCAGCTGATGCGCAGCCGCGTCGACCTGGAAGTGGCCTCGGCGGCCAGCTTTTCGGCTCGTGACCACGACCGCGTGGTGGCGGCGTTGGCCACCGTTGGACTGGATCCTGCGCTGTCGAAGCGACGCATCGATCAGCTCAGCGGCGGCCAGATGCGCCGCGTAGTGCTCGCGGGACTGCTGGCTCGCTCACCGCGCGCAGTCATCCTCGATGAGCCGCTGGCCGGTCTGGACGCGGCGAGCCAGCGCGGCCTG
>JGI12053J15887_10000867_pt1 | contig 13212 bp, 8 predicted proteins | sample MedBloCAOM1_O3_FD_15887 | JGI IMG/M metagenome (IMG submission 15887)
GTTTCTTGAGGTAGCGTTCGGCGGCCCGTTGCCGCGACGCTTGCAGCGCCTCGGCCCGCGAGAGCTGGACCACGCCGATGGCGGCAGCGACGTCGGTGAGGTTGTATTTGAAGCCTGGCGCCACGACGTCGTAAGCCCAGGAGGCGCCGACCTTGCGGAATCGGTCGAACGAATCCCGGTCGAGCCCGTGCGTGCGCATCACGCGCGCACGTGCGGCGATTTTGGGATCGCGCGTCACGATCATGCCGCCTTCGCCGGTGGTGATCGGCTTGCAGGCGTAGAAGCTGAACACGCAGGCATCCGACTCCCAGGAGCCGATCAGGCGACTGTCACAGCGTGCCGGCAAGGCATGCGCCGCGTCCTCGATGACCTTGAGACCGTGACGGCGAGCGAACGCCAGCACTTTGGTCATGTCACAGGGGAGACCGCCGAAGTGGACCGGTATGATCGCCTTGCAGCGCGGCGTCAAACGGCGCTCGGCGTCGTCGAGATCGATGGAGCGAGTGCTTTCTTCGACGTCGACCAGCACGACTTCCGCTCCGAGATAGCGGACGACGGAGGCAGTCGCCGTGAAGGTGAGCGTCGGCACAATCACCTCGTCGCCCGGACCGATTCCGCAAGCCTCGGCTGCGAGATGCAGCCCCGCCGTCGCCGAATTCACGGCGACGGCTTCGACACCGTCGCCCATGAAGGCCGCGAACTTCTGCTCGAATTCGCGAGCCTTGGGGCCGGTGGTGAGCCATCCGGACCGCATCGCGGCTGTTGCCGCCGCGATCTCTTCCTCGCCGATGAAGGGCCGGAAGCACGGTATTCCGACGGGGGCGGCAAGCGTCCTTGGCGCAAACGACTTCGACACTCGTCCCGAACGGGCACGCGCGCTTGGCGACGTCAGAGAGCGGTGTGGACGAACGTACTGCATGGACAGCTCCCTAGGCGGCTGAACGATCGACGGCGTTGGCGGACACGATCCGATCGATGTTCATCAGCTCGTTCTCCCAGCCGGTGATCTTGAAGCTGCCGAAGCTCTTGGCTCCGCGTTCCTTCAAATAGAGCACGTTGCTGTATGTCGGCAGCGAATAGTGGCCGACTTCGTTGGAGCGAACGAGTGCGACGACCTGCGCAATGCCGCGCTCGATTGTCCAAGCAGGCTCAAATCCGAGCCGGGATCGGATCTTTGCAAAACAGACGCGGTAGTTGCGTTTGTCGACGAAAGTATCGTCGCACGTGATCTCGGCGTCTGGTACCTGCCTGTTGATGAGTTCCGCGACGTCGCCCAAGGTGTAGTTCTGAGCGTCGCTTCCGACGTTGAAGGCTTCGCCAGCCACCAGGTCGGTCGGCGCCCGCAGCGTCATCGTGATGGCTCGTGCAACATCCGCGACGTGCACGAAGGGCCGCCATTGATCGGCGCCGTAGACTGTGATCATCCGGTCGCGCACGGCCTTCGCGCAAAGCAGGTTGACAACGAGATCGAACCGCGTTCGCCCGGAAATGCCGTAGATGGTGGCGAAGCGCAGGCACGTCACCGCGAAGTCCCGGCTGTTCAGAGCGCCGAGCACCGCTTCAGAGGCAACCTTGCTGCGTGCATAGAGCGACTGCGGATTGAAATGCGACTCCTCGTCTACGATTTCGTCGCAGGCGCCGTAGACCGAGCAGGAGCTTGCGAAAATGAACCGTCGGACTCCACGTGCCTTGGCTATTTCACCGATGACCTTGGTCGCCGTCACGTTCACGTCGACGGTGAGGTCGGTATCGACTGCGCAGGCCGGATCACCCACCAACCCGCCGAGATGTATCACCGATCCAACACCGCTCACCGCGCGGGTGAGGACTTCGATGTGACGGAAGTCCTCGCGGATGATAGTGAGATTCGGATGCCCGGCGACGCGAGACAGCGTTGCTTCACCATAATGCATTGCGTCGAGAACCGAGACCTGCAGACCCAGATTCAGGAGCTTTTCGACCAGGGCGGAGCCGATATAACCTGCGCCGCCGATGACAAGAACCTTGTTCTCGTCGGCCTCCTCATGCTGCCCGTTGCCGGCTCCGCGCCAATCCTCCATGCGCAGTACCGCCGAACCGACACGTGCGAGGGAGAGCGGAATGACCGAACCCACGATGGTCGTGGCCAGCACGACGAAGCTAAGGCCCGTCGGTGATTGCGTCAGCGACAAGATCGCGCCGGTAATCACCAAAAGGGTGAGATTGACCGCGGCGATTCGGCAAATCTTCGCCAACAGGCCATAGCTGCGGGTGCACGTATAGAGCCCGACAGCGATGTAGGCCGCGAGTGCCAAGATCGAGAGCAGTCCGATCAGCGGGACGATCCCTGCTGAATCCTGGGCGAGCGCGGTCAGGTCATTGCCGTCAACAATGAGCCAACCGAACAGAAACGTGATCCAAATCGAGCCGATGTCGGCGGTAATGCGGAGAACCGTGCCCAGCGTCGGTCGCAGGCTAGAAAAATTGCGAAGCAGTGCGAAATGCTCAGATAAAGTCGGCCTCATGAATGGCGTAGGTGTTAGCATGGTCATCATGTTTCTCCCGGGCGTCGGATCATTGCCGTTCGCTTAGGCGAGATCTGCAGACGCACTCGTGCACGGAGACCCGAACGATGTTTCGCGCGTGCCTTCGGTGTCCGTTACAGTGTCCGCTTAACTTGCGTTTGATGGAGGAAGCTTACCGTCGCGAGCGCTCTGCGCGCCCGACTAAAACGTGTTATGATCAGCAATCGTTACGGGGCGTACGTCATTGTTGGGGATGCCTAAAAGTAGGTAGACATCTTTTTGATCCGGCAGGGCGGGCTGATTGCTTTCGAATGAGGGTTGTCGCTGCCGCGTGATTCATGTCGGTGCCATCGGAGTGGCAACCGGGTGGGGGCATGACGCCATGCGATCGTCGGCAGATGCGGCTGTAATTCATCCCCTCCGGCAGGAAGCGATGGTTCGGCGGGGTGATACTGCCATCCTGCCTATCCAGTGGGTATACCCTTTTATGCATGTGCGGTTGCGTGGGCTTCGTGATAGTGACGCTCGGTCGCGCGCTAGCGACTTCTCTAGTTCGGCAACAAGTAGGAGGGATCCTGGCCGTGAGCCCGACTCCTGCCCTGTACTGGAGGCGAGGGCCACGTTCCTCGTCGCCCGTTCCTCCTGGCGCCTTGCAACCGGAGTGCTTACGGCCTCGCCTGGGCGAGGCACTTGCGTCGAAGGCAAGGAGAGTATTTTGCGCGGCATCACTGCTGGCGACATCGGGCTGTGGAGCGCTGGCATTTGATGAACTGGCGACAACTCCGGTCGTTGTCGCGCCGCCGATGCCTCGCCCCGACTATCTTCAGGCGGTGACGGATCCGCCGTTCGGGACGAGCTTCACCCGTGTCACGGAACCAGGGCGGCTACTTGCTGCGGGAGTTTCCTGCAAGCCAGCCTATTGTCGGCACCGGTATTCCAGCACGCAGGCATGGAACGCCGATCAGAGCCTGTTGGCGATCAACAATGGCTGTAATGGCATCTGCTTTCTAGATGGCAGAACGTACGAGCCGGCTTTTCATCGCCCCGTGGACGATGACTGCAAGTGGCACCCGACCGATCCAACGCTCATGATCTGCATATCCCGCCACGAGATCTATACCTGGGCGCCGCGCAGCAACGCCAATACGATCATCTACGCGCCCACCGACTACGCAAACCTCCAGTTCGGGCCGAACAAGGGAAATCCATCTCGTGACGGCAATCGACTGGTGGTGGTTGCGACGAACGGCGCGGGCGCGCTCGTGGCCTTCGCCTATGACCTTTCAGGGAGGAAGAAGTATCCGGACATCAATCTCGGCAGTCTTCCGGGTGCCCACGCTTACTGCGGTATCTCGCCCTCTGGACGGTACATATACTGCTTTCACAGGTTGGATGATGGAACGGAGGTCACGTATATCTTCACCGTGGACGGCGTGCAGGTCCAGCACTGGACTGAGCATCACCGGCCTGGCCATGGCGACATGGCGATCGATGAGGACGGCAGCGATGTCTATGTGGGCATCAGCAAGGCCGATCCTGACAAGTGGCACGTCATCAAGCGCCGGCTTGAGGATGGAAGGGTCACTGACCTGGCGCCCGCCGGCTACAGCACTCACGTCTCAACGCGCAATATCAACCGGCCGGGCTGGGCCTTCGTGAGCTACGAAGGGAGCTATTCCAAGGTGGTCGGCAACCCCGGCGGCAATGCGCCGTTCTACCAAGAGGTTGTCGCGCTCCGGATTGACGGGAGTGGCGAGATCCGGCGCATCGCCCAGACGCGCAATGCCAAGAGCGATTACTACAGTGAGACCCACGCCTCGCCATCGCCCGATGCTTCGCAGGTGATCTGGTCCAGCAACTGGGGCGAGTCCGGTGGAGCGGTCGCGGACTACGTCTCTCGGCTGTCTTGGCCTGAGTCATCGTCGAGGGAATGAAAGTCGCGGAGGCTGACGAACCAGACAAGGAGAAATCGTCATCGCTACGGAATATTCCGGACGATCCACGGTCCCACCCGGTTTGCGAGTGCCAGTGGCATCTTTTTCCAGCAGCGGACAGCGAGCGCATATTTCGGATTGTTGGCGCTCAATTCTGGCAGCTTGATTCCGGACGCCAGCCAGTAATACCAGAATAGCGGGCGCACCTTGGGGTTCCATTGCATCTTGAACCGAAACGTCCCTCCATCGACCGAACACCGGCCCAGGTCCAGTTCACGGGCGCCCGAACTGCAGGCCCACTGAATGGCATTCCAGTACAGATATTCGTTCACACTAAAGGACGACTGTGAATAATCGGAACAGATCCAGGGCAACTCCACCCGTTCACCGCGGCGTAGCGCGATTGCTCCAGCCGCCGGCCGCCCTTCGCGGCGCACGAGCAGCAACGCCGCATCCTTCGCGAACCGGAAGACATTCTGAAAGAGTGCCGGGCTGTAAACAGGCGTTCCCAGATCCCGCATATTCCGGCCGAATACTTGATAGAAGTCGTCGAGCCCTTCGGCCATTCCCACCGAAAACGTGGTTCCGGATTTCTCGGCCTTTCGCACCTTGCCGCGCAGGCGAGAGCTCAAACCGGACCAGTGTGTGTCGGGATCGGCATTGAGCGGGATGACGAGCGCGGCTTTGTGCTGCCGCAGCTTCCATCCCGCCGCCGCACTTCTCGCCGCCGCGAATGACTGTCGCAGCTCGATGTGATGCGCTCCTCTCTTCGCCGCCAAGTCTGCGGCGGCGGTCGCCAGCGCCGTCTCGTACTGCGGCGCGTCGGCCAGAATGCCGCCATAGTCGAGAAACGGCAGCGATACGAAGAAGTGCCCAAACAGTGAGCTTTTCATCTCGACCAGCGGCAGGACCCCTCGCGTCTTGCCATCGTCCTGCGCCATCAAATACCAGCTTCGATGGCCGAAAGCGCGCCGCAAAACGTCCCGCCATTCAAGCGCGTGATATAGGGAGGCGTTTGGCGCGTTCTTGATGTAGGTCTGCCACTCTGCCTCGCGCCCCCCATCCGCCAACTCGACGATTTCGAGATGCTTCATCTGGTGTTTTCATCCGAATCTTCGGACCGTTTGGCCACGGCGGTCCCGGTCGCAGCTTGCGTCGCAACACCCCTCGCGGTTCGACGTCCTCCGCGTCGGCGCTGCGCCGACCGAGCTTACTCTCGCTCGCATATTCATGCATGACCAAGCCGGGCTACCACGAGGTTCGGTACAAAGCGCACGGCCAAGCTTGCACTACCTACAAATAGGTGGGTTCGATCAACTTCCTCATTGATCTGGCCCAGCCGGATGATGCGGCGAAGTCGGCGCGGCGGCCCGCGTGCATTGCGCCCGGAGCGAACTCGGCAAGCACGCAGGCCGCATACCTCCACCTGGGTACTCCGTCATACACGCGCGATTGCGCACCTGCTGTGGTACTGCTTCTCACCCGCGCTCCGAGACATTGCTCTTTTTCGCGGACCCATGAAGCGAGCCGAGCTGATGATTCTCTCGACCGGGTCATTCCAAGATCTCAAGACCCGCGCGAGTTACGCGAGAGAGGGGCCCGCCGGCTGTTGCTAGGGAGAGAGCGATGACGAGCATGATCACGGAGCGTCCGGGTTCTGGCAAGGCCGCGCTATCCATCGACGTCGAGGACTGGTTTCATGCCGCCAACCTGAATGTCGCACGCGAGGCATGGGAACAATGCGAACTGCGGGTTGAGCGCAACACGATGCGAATGATGGAAATTCTCGACGCGTGCAACGCCCGCGCAACCTTCTTCGTGCTTGGCTGGGTGGCCGAGAAATGTCCGCAGCTCGTGCGCGCGATCGCCGCAGCGGGCCACGAGGTCGCATCTCACGGGTATGATCACGAGCTTGTCTATTCACTCCAGCCCAGCGAATTCCGGTCCGACGTCCTGCGCTCAAAGCAATACCTCGAAGACTTGACTGGCAGGCCGGTCCGTGGCTACCGCGCGCCTAGTTTCTCCATCACCGAATGGGCAATCCCGATCCTGCAGGATGTGGGTTTTGATTACGATTCTTCCGTTGTGCCGACCGTCGCGCATCATCGCTATGGCCGGCTGAATGGGATGGATGCGGGCCGGCCGGTCGTTTTGCTCCGCGACGGTTTCTATGAAGTCTGTATCTCGTGCATCCGGCTCGGCAAACGAGGGATCCCTTGGGGCGGGGGCGGCTACTTCCGGCTCGTTCCCTATCTGCTGTGGCTCTGGGGCGTGCGCAGGATCCTGCAGTCGGGGACGCCTTACATCTTTTACATCCACCCGTGGGAGATCGACGTGGGGCAGCCCCGCGTGACCGGGATCAAGGCCACACATGCGTTTCGCCATCGCGTCAACCTTCAACGATGTGAAGGGCGCTTCGCCGCGCTTGTTGGCGCATGCGAATGGATTCCGCTTTGCGATCTGATCGACGGGTGGAGCGCCGGGCGCGCCTCGCCGAAGTTGCAGTGATCGACGAGCTGATGACCGTGGCGAGTACGCTTCTGATGCCGATCGATCCGGACAGGCAGCAAATGAGGATACTCACGTGAGACCGCACCTGCTCTGCATTGGAGGAGAGGACCATTCTCTTCGCATCCCGTTTTTGCTTGCGCTGCGTGACAAAGGCTTTCAGATAAGCGCTGCGGGGACGGGCGATCCCACCCCGTTTGCGCAAGCCGGCCTCGACTATCATCCCTTCCATTTTTCCCGGTTCGTCGACCCGTTGGCCGATTGGACAGCGCTCAAAGCGATCTCGAAGCTAATCGCCGATGTGAGACCGGCCCTTGTTCAGTGCTTCGACACAAAACTGAACATGCTGGTTCCCTTCGCAGCGAGAGGCCTCCGTGATGTGGAGGTCGTCAGCACGATCAACGGACTGGGCTGGCTCTATTCATCGTCTTCGCCGATGGCGTTGGGGCTACGCCCGGTCTACCGCGCACTCCAGCGGTTGGCGGACCGCTGGACGGCGGTGACGGTGTTCCAAAACCGCGACGATCAGGCCTTCTTCATGCGCCACCGGATGGTCGGCAGAAGAGGCCAGGTGGTGATACCCGGCTCCGGCATCGATGTTGAGAGATTCGAGCGGGCGGGAGCAACGGGATCATCGCCCGCCGAGCTTCGCAAGGCGCTCGGTCTGGGCGCGTCCGAGGTCGTCATCACGGTGACGCGCATGACCAGGCAGAAGGGGATCCCGACGCTGCTCGATGCGGCGGCCCTGGTCCACCAGCATCGACCTGGCGTGCGCTTTCTGCTGGTGGGACCGCGCGAGAGCGAGGGGCCGTTCGCAGTGACACAGGCCGAGATCGACCGCCACGCCCCTTACGTGCTGGCGGTTGGTCCGCGATCGGATGTGCCGGCGTTGCTTGGCCTCGCCGACGTGTTTGCGTTTCCGACCGAATATCTCGAGGGGGTGCCGCGTGCGCTCCTTGAGGCGGCAGTGGCCGGCCGTCCGATCGTGACGACGAGGATGCCGGGCTGCACCGATGTCATTCGCGACGGCCAGAATGGCTTCCTCGTTCCGCCGGGTGACCCCCGACTCCTGGCCGAGAGAGTTCTCGATTTGCTTCGCGATCGGGTGACCGCGGCGGCGATGGGCGCCCGCGCTGCGCAGCTGGTGAGAAAGGAGTTCAACCTCGAGATTACGGTCGCGCGCTACGCGGCGGTGTATGAGGATCTGGTGAGGCGCTCCGTTCGAAGCCGCTTGCAAATGCGCAAGAACGCGCTCGAGCCTGAACCTTACGCCCAAGACGCTACGTCTACGGAGGCGTGACGTGGTGGACGTGCTGCTCACCTTCGGCCTGCTGCTGTCGACGGCATCCCAGTTGAGGCCCGACGGCGCGCCTGTTGGACCAGGCGAAATTTGCCTGGCCGTGTGGGTTTTGCTGATGCTCTTCCGCGAGGTGGGTCGATTAGGTCCCGCGCTGACCGCGCCCTTGTCAAGGTTGCTGATCTTCTGGCTGGTGTTCGCGGTCGCTCAGTGCGTTGGCACGATGACGGGGTTTGCCATGGGGGACCGTCACGATTCGGGTTTATTCATGCACGACGTCCTGGCCTATCCCTTACTGGCCGCCGTCAGCTGCCTGAGTATGGTCGAACCCGGGGCCAGTTCTCGCCTGCAGCGAGTCGCCTGGCTGCTGGCGACGCTTGGCGCCGCATGGCTTGCCCTTCAGGTCGCGTTCGGTTGGGGATGGGTCGACCTAGGAGATTTCGACACCTGGGAATGGGAGCGGTTTCGCGGCTTGAGCGACAACGCGAACCAGCTCGCTCTTTTTTGCGCGGTGCTCGGTCTCCTCTCGCTATATCTCGCCGAGGCGGCACGCGGAATCGGTGAAAGGATCGCCGCTGTGATCTGCTTGATCGTCGCGATCGCCGTGGGCCGGCTCACCATGAGCGATGCATTCTTGCTTGTTCTCGTTGCCGCTGGCCCGATCTTCGTCGCGTTCAAGCTCCGGAGATGGCTGATGTCGCTGGATCGACGGATGCCCTTGCGTTCCGCGTCGGCGTGGATCCTTGTTCTCGCTCTGCCGCTGGTCACGGCCTATGTCGTCCCGCTCGGAGCCTCTGCCGCCACCGAGCTTGAGGATTTCATCAAGGGAATGACCAAGGGGGGCGGCGGTCGCGACACCGAGGAGACCGCTCGTCTGCGCATCCATCTCTGGAATGGTGCGATGCGCCGGGGCATCGAGGCTGGCATGCTGGGTCTGGGGCCTGGCCCGCATCTTGAAATCCCGTCCGCTATCGTGGCCGGCAGGCGGGATTCGACCAATGACCCAAAGCACGTGGAGCATCCGGAGTTCGGATTCGTCCCGAATTTCGAAGCCCACAACACATTGCTGGATCTCTTCATCCAAGGTGGGTTGATTGCAGTTTTGAGTTTGGGGTGGCTCGTGGCGACAGCTGTCGTCATGACGCACCGGGCCGAGTTGGACGGGCTGACGACATTGCTCTGCGGGCTTGCCATGTTCAGCATCTTCCATCTGATCGTGCGCCATCCGATCTTCTGGTTTGCAATCTCACTCTGCTTGGTCGCTGCCGCCGATCCCCGCAGAGCGCCGACCATTCGGGCTAGGAGTTGAGGCCATGCGGGGCGTCGCCAGCATTCTCGCGCAAACGCAGGCGGCTGATCCCGACCGGTGCGCGGCAGTCGAGAGCATGATCGCGGACGTGAAGCGGTGCGGGCGGAGTGACAACGGCCTCTTGGTCGTTCCAATCCGCTACGAATTACCGATAGCCAGGTGAGGTTGAGCGATGTTGCGCGTGCATTTAGATGACCATGTGGCTGACGGCGCGGCTCATCTCGATAAAACTCCGACAGCAGAGCACGGCGCGACGAGCGCGCAACCGGCCGGCAAGCCGCCGCTCACCGGCGAGCTTCACTTCACTCAAGTAGCCGCCATCCTGCGTCGCCGCAGCCCACTGATCCTCACGATCGCGGGAATCGGTACGGTGCTGGCTATTGTCGTCGGGCTGCTGATCCCACCCAAATATACCGCAACGGCCCAACTCGTGATTGAGGCTCCGGCCGGCAGCGCCGCCGAGCGCGCGCCAGGGGTGTCGGTGATGGACGAGAGCATTGACACTCACGTGACGCTGCTCAGCTCTCGCGATCATCTCCAGCGTGTCATCGACAGTCTGTTGCAGGACCCGGAGTTCCGGCCGGCAGCGCGCGCCTCAGCCGACCCCGAGCCAACGCTCGGTGCAGGCGGTGGCGCACCGCAATCGGTCGCTTTGGACCATCAGGCGGGCTCGACGGCGACCGAAACAATGGGCCTGAACGAGCTCAAGCGCCGGCTGAATATCTGGCTTGGAGTGTTTCGCAGGAGCGGAAGCACAGCTGTGCCGCCCCTCGAAGAGTTCGAACGCAACACCAGAGCCATCCAGGAGCGCCGCTCTCGCGTCATTTCCGTCGCCTTCACATCGACGAGCCCCGAGAAGGCCGCAGCGTTCGCTAACCGCATCGTCCAGCTCTACGTCGACCGCCTGACAGAGCAGAAGCAGGCATCCGCAAGTCGTGAAATGGCGCGGCTGGATGAACGAATTGCCGAAGCCAAATACGAGACGGAAAGGGCCGGGGTTGCCGTGCAGAAGGCGATCCAACAAAGACACGGCTCCGAGCAGAATGCCATTAGTGAGGAACGAGAGGCCGATGGGCAACTGCGTGAGCTCCTGCGTCATGCGGGGACCAGTGCGCAGCTGTATGACAGCCTTCTGCGGCGTCGAAAAGAGATGCGCGACCGGCAGGAGACTGTCGCGCCCGGCGTCGGAATCCACGTGCTCGCGGGGGTGCCGAACCGGCCGAGCTCTCACAATCCAATCCTTTTCATCTTTCCCGCGTTTATCGTTCTTGCAATCGGCGGAGGTTGGCTCGCCGTCGTTCTTGAACAGCTGGATCGAGGATTGCGCAGCGAGCAAGAAACGGGCGATGCGCTCGGTATTTCCTGTATCGGCCTTGTGCCGCTGCTTCCGCGAACGCACGCAATTCGCCCTTATCAGTATCTCTTGACGGAACCTTTTTCCGCATATGCCGAGGCGATACGGTCGGCGGTTGCGACGTTGGGGCTGGCGGCAGGGTCCGCTCGCACCTGCAAGGTGGTTCTGATCAGTTCTAGCGTTCCGGGGGAGGGGAAGACAACGCTGGCCCTGAGTCTCGCGGCCTATCTCGGGATGCTCGGGCGACGTGTGCTCCTGCTCGATCTCAGTTCCGGGCAAGGCTCGCCGCTTGGCGAGTTCGACGATGCGGCCGAACGAGGAATCGCCGATTTGCCCCTGCAGAACCGACTGACCGCACAGCTCATCCGGCGCGTAGCGGAGGCTGGGCTCGACTACCTCCCGATAGCCGGTTACCGCCTCGATCCGTTGGTGCTCTTTGCCCGCGAACAGATGCAGCGCCTCGTCCGTCAGCTGCGCGAGAGTTACGACTGCGTGATTATTGATGGCCCGCCTGTGCTCGGTTCTGTTGAGGCGCGGTTGCTCTCTTCAATTGTAGACAAATTGCTCTTGGTCGTGAAATGGGGAAGCACGAGGCGCGAGGTGGCTCAAAATGCGTTGAGCCTGCTTCGTGACTCCGGCTGCCTCGACAAGGATCGTAGCGATCTTGCGATCGCCATCGTGACACAGGTCGATCTCAAGAGACACGCTCGATATCGCTACGGCGACGTCGGCGAATTTCTCGCGAAGCACAGGAAATACNACTCCCGCTTCATTAAAGCACAACCGGACATAGGGAACAGGGACCCGACAGCGGGAGCCCACGACGAGCAGCCGCACAAGCCGAACGTGGCGGGAGATGGGACAGATGGATGCTCCGTATAACATAGGTATGATCCGTCGAGCATGCGCCGAACATGCGATGCCACCTGGGCTGGTGAAGGTTCTGAACGAATTTCATCGGCAGCAGATTTCCTACTGCTATTGGAAGAGCAGCAGGCGCCTCGATGCGGCGTTCGCCGGCGAGGGGGATGTTGACCTGCTCGTGGCAAGAAAGGACCAGCATCGCGTCCAGGTGATATTGGCCGAGCGAGATTTCAAGCTCTTTCCATCGGTGGCCGACCGTGATCATCCGGCGACACTGACCTTTCTCGGCTACGATGAACGCAGTGGCCAACTGATCCATATTCATCTCCATTTCCGGTTGATCGTCGGCGAAGGCCTTCTCAAGAACTACCGAATTCCGTGGGAAGAGGTGCTTCTAGCCCGTGCCATCCTCCACCCGACGTTGCCGATCCGGATACTTGAGCCGACGAGCGAGGCAGTCCTGTTGGTCGTGCGCGCTTGCCTTGAGCTGCGGCGACTGGATCTCATGACGCTCTGCGTCTGGCAGGCGACAACGCGCAAGTTTGCGCTTGATCGCGCAGAGCTCGCTGCGCTTGTCAACCGCGCCACACTTCGCGACCTTGCGGCCGAGCTATTGAATACGGACTTGGCAGAACGCGTTGCAGATGCCTTTTACGGCGAGCAGCCGTTGGAAACTCAGGTGCGGCTCCGCCTGCGCATGAGAAAGCATTGTGCCGCGTATCGAAGCTACAACGCCGTCGAGGCCGGGGTGCGCAACGCGGGGCGGGCCCTGCTCTGGGTTGCTGGCAGCCTGAACAAACATGTTCTCTATGCGCCGCGACCATGGAGCCGGCGCGCGCCGGGCGGCGGGTGCATGGTGGCGATGCTCGGCGTCGACGGCAGCGGCAAGAGCACGTCGGTGGCAACGATGCGGGCCTGGCTCGGCCCAAAGGTCGACGTCGTGCCGATTTATTTCGGTACCGGGGACGGCAGACCGTCGCTATTTCTCCGGCCGCTCAAGCTGACGATGCCCGTGATCATGCGCATGCTCAAGAGCAAGCCCAAGGTTGCGTCGCACGGCAAGGTCTCGGGCCCCGCCCCGGGACTGCTCTACAGCCTGCTGCTGATGGTCTGGGCTGTGGCTGTGGCCGTGGACAAGCGAAAGAAGCTCGTAGCGGCACGGCGCGGAGCCAACCGGGGGCTCATCGTCCTCGCCGACCGATATCCGCAAAATCAAATCCTCGGCTTCAACGACGGTCCATTGCTAACACGTTTGAGCATCGTGCCCCGTTGGCTTCGTCGGTTTGAAGGTGCCGCGTATGCTCTCGCGCATCGCCTTCCACCGGATCTCGTCATCAAGCTTGTGGTAACGCCCGAGACCGCCGCAAGGCGCGAGCCGGAGATGGACCCGGCGGTCATCCGGGAGCGCATCGCAGCCCTGCAGCGGCTCGAGCTTCCCGGGG
>JGI12053J15887_10000868_pt1 | contig 13209 bp, 12 predicted proteins | sample MedBloCAOM1_O3_FD_15887 | JGI IMG/M metagenome (IMG submission 15887)
AGCCCCGCCTGTCGTCGCCGAGGCGAGTGGTGACGCCAAATAGGTTGCCATGCTTGCGATTTCAGCCGGTTCGATGAGCCGCTGCAGCAGTGACCGCGGCCGGTGGTTGCGCATGAACTCTCGCTGGGCCACGTCCCATGGCAGCGACTTATCGACCAATTGGTGTTCACCAGGATGTCGACGTCGGGAAGCTCACGCGCAGCTGTCTAGTCGGTATGGATCTCGCGCAGCTCGCGCTTGAGGATCTTGCCGGTCGGGTTGCGTGGCAGTTCGTCGAGAAAGACCACCTCGCGTGGCACCTTGTAGCGGGCCAGGTGCTCGCGCACATAGGTCTTAATCTCGTCCTCGCCGATACTGGCGCCGTCGGTCTTGACCACGAACGCGCGCAGCCGGTGGCCCCACTCCTTGTCCTCCACGCCAAGCGCGGTGGCCTCCACGACCTCGGGGTGGCCGCTGATCAAGTCCTCGACCTCGGCGGGGAACACGTTCTCGCCGCCGGACACGATCATCTCGTCGTCGCGTCCGCTGACGTACAGCAGACCGTGCTCGTCGAAGTAGCCGACGTCACCCGACGACATCAGGCCGTCGATGATCTGCTTGTGGCCGCCGCCGGTGTAGCCCTCGAACGGGAAGAAGTTCCCAACGAATATGCGGCCGACCTCGCCCTGCGGCAACTCGTTGCCGTTGTCGTCAAGAATCTTGACCTTCACGCCCTTGACGACGGGTCCGACGGTGGCCGGATTGATCGACAGATCCTTGGGCCGCGCGATGGTGGCGAACGCGATCTCCGTCGACCCGTACAGGTTGTAGATGACCGGACCCAGCTCCTTTAGCGCGCGGGTGGCCAGTTCGGCGCCCAACTGCGATCCGGACACGAACACGATCCGCAGCGACGACAGGTCCGGTTTGCGCTCCATCGCCTCGAGCGCATCGAGGATGCGCGACAACATCACCGGGACGACGACCATCGCGGTCACCTTGTGCTTCTCGATGTCGGCGAGCACCGTGGGCGGCTTGAAGCGGCGGCGCAACACCAGCGTCGTGCCGAGCATCATCGCGATGGTCGCGTGCAGGAAGCCCAGCGCGTGGAACATCGGCGCGGGCAACGACGTGACCTCACCGGCTTTGAACGGTACATGCGACAGCACACCACCGATCGGCGCAAGAGTCGGCGGCGTACTTCTGTTGGCGCCCTTGGGAGTTCCGGTGGTGCCGCTGGTCAAGATGATGATCGACGAGTTCCTCGTCGTCTTGGGTGCGGGCTTGCCAGAGCTCCGCGCGATGAGGTCTTCCAGCGTCTCGTCGGTGCTGCCCGACGGTTCGTAACCGTCGGCGGTAGCCGACGAATTAGCGGCGTCGGGGTTCCTGCCAAGCGCGCGCAGCTTCCCCAGTTCCGGCTCCGCCTTCGACACCGCCTGGCAGTACTCGTCGTCGTAAATGATCACCTTGGCACCCTCGCGCTCGGCGACCTCTTTGATCTGCGGTCCGGAGAACTCGCTGTTGAGCAGGATGATGCGCGCGCCGGCGCGCGCCGCCCCGCAGACCGCGATCAGGAACCACCTGTGGTTGCGGGCCAGGATCGCTACCCCTTCGCCGCCCTTGACCCCCATCGCAAGCAGCCCGTTGGCGACCGCGTGCGCGGCGTGGTCGAGCTCGGAGAATGTGATCTCACCGTCGTCGTCGATGATCGCGGTTCTGTGGGGTGTACGACGCGCGTTGAGCGCGGGGATCATGCCGAATTCGCCCCAGCGCCGGATGTCGGCGACCATGGCGGCGACGTTCTGCGGCGGCTCCAGCTTGAGCGCGCCGGCCTCCAGCATTTTGAGGAGATAGTGCAGTTCTGCGGACCCTCGCTCGGCGTACTGCTGGATTTTGGCCGCTGCCTGCAACGGAAGATCAGTTAGCTTCGGCATGAGCCCACAATATGTGACGCGCGTCGCACCGCGGCCGGGAAATTACCATGACGGTATGCCCGCATCCCCGTCGAAAGGTCAGTACCTGGAGGTCGGCGGTCAGCAGGTGCCCATCACCAGTCCCGACAAGGTCGTCTTCCCCGACATCGGGGTCACCAAGATGGACCTGATGCGCTACTACGTCGCCGTCGCCGAGGGGGCCCTTCGCGGTGTGAGGGACCGGCCGATGATCCTCAAGCGGTTCGTCAAGGGCATCACCGAGGAGGCCGTCTTCCAGAAGCGGGCACCGGAGAAGCGGCCGGATTTCGTCGATGTCGCCGAGCTGAAGTACGCCTCGGGCACCTCGGCCAAGGAGGCCGTCATCCACGATGCCGCAGGCCTGGTGTGGGCGGTCAACATGGGCTGCGTCGACCTCAATCCGCACCCGGTGCGCGCCGACGACCTCGCTCATCCAGACGAACTGCGCGTTGATCTCGACCCGATGCCAGGGGTGCAGTGGAGGCAGATTGTCGACGTCGCGTTCGTCGCCCGAGAGGTGCTCGAGGACCACGGCCTGACGGCCTGGCCGAAGACGTCGGGGTCCCGTGGCTTCCACATCTATGCCCGCATTCAGCGGCGGTGGCCTTTCAAGTTCGTCCGGCTCGCGGCGCAGTCGGTGGCCCGCGAGGTCGAACGGCGGGCCCCTGAACTGGCGACGGCACGATGGTGGAAGGAAGAACGCGAGGGCGTCTTCGTCGACTTCAACCAAAACGCCTTCGACCGCACCGTTGCCTCCGCGTACTCGGTGCGCGCGACGCCCGACGCCAGGGTGTCGACGCCCCTGTACTGGGACGAGGTCGCCGACTGCCGACCAGAGGATTTCACGATCGCCACCATGCCCAAGCGCTTCGAGGACTACGGCGATCCCTGGGAGGCAATCGACGATCACGCGGGCACGCTGGACGGGCTGCTCGATCTCGCCGACCGGCTCGGGCCCGCCGAGAAGGCGCCGAAAGGCGCCAAGGGATCAAGCGGGCGCCGCATTTCCAAGATGCCGCTGATCGAGATCGCCCGCACGAAGACCAAGGACGAGGCGATGGCCGCGCTTAAAGAGTGGCGCGGACGTTACCCGTCGGTAGCCGAAATGCTCGAACCCGCAGACGTTTTGGTCGACGGCATGCGGGGGCCAAGTTCGATCTGGTACCGGATTCGGATCAATCTGCAGCACGTGCCGGAGGACCAGCGGCCCCCACAGGAGCCGCTGCTGGCCGACTACAGTCCCTGGGAGAACTACTCGGGACCGCAGTGGATCCGCGGTGGCTGAGCAGTTTGCTGATCGATCCAAAGTCGGTTCCTTATTAAAGTATTAGCCGCTACTCCCCGTTGCCTTAGATCGGCTCACTAGCGTCAGTGGCAAGTCGGCGATGGAGGGGGGCTGCAGATGTACGGAAATCCGGCATTCGACTGCGACGGCGCCCAGATCCGCGCGTGCAGCCGCCAGTTGGCCACCGTGGTGACGGTCACCGGCAACCTCGATGACGCGAACCTCGACCAGGTCAGCAAGTACACCAGGCGCTTCGTCCTCAGGGAGAAGCCGGTTGTGCTGGATCTGAGCGCTGTGAGTTCCGCTACTCCGCACATCGTTTCACTGCTGTGCGAACTCGACGACGCCTGCAGCGCCGCGGGGGTCGAGTGGTGCCTGATCGCGAGCCAACCGGTCCGCCGCGCGGTAGGCATCTTCGACGACCGGTTTGAGCTGCCAACGGTGGCATCGGTCGCGGACGCACTCAACCAATTCGCCGACGCCATGCTGGAACGCCGTCGGCTCCTTCCGCTGCTCACCAAGAGCGCCTAGAGACAGGATCGATCAGAGTGCTTCTCGACGTTCGTTGGCTGGCCTTCCTGGTGCACGGCCGGCACAAGCCCCGTTCACGGCCCCTGGCGCTCACGACCCGCTGATCTCGTCGTAGCTGACTAAGATCGCTGCCCATGTCGGGTAGTTGGGCGGCGGTGCTCGGCCAGCTCATTCCGTTTGCGCTGGTGGTCGCGCTGTCGCCGCTGACGATCATCCCGGCAATCGTGCTGGTGCTGCAGTCCGAACGTGCCCGATCCACCGGCCTGGCCTTCCTGTCTGGCTGGCTACTCGGGCTGGCGGCAACGACGGCGGTGTTCGTCCAGCTGCCTCGCCTGCTCGACGGGCTCAATCGGCCGGCCCCGACCTGGGCAGCATGGGTGCGGATCGCGGTCGGCATCGCGCTGGTTGCGCTCGGTGTATGGCGGTGGGCGACCCGTCAGCAGGTCACCAAACAGCCGGCGTGGCTGAACCGGCTGAGCAGGATGACGCCGGGCGGGGCCGCCGCAATCGGGGTCGGGCTGATTCTGGTCAATCCCAAGGTGCTCGTGATGAACGCCGCGGCCGGGTTGGTGATCGGCACGGCGGGGTTTGACACGCCCGGCGCATGGTTGGCCGTTGCGTACTACACCGTCATCGCGGGCTCGACGGTCCTGGTCCCGATACTGGCCTACGCCATCGCCGGTGAGCGCGTGGATCGTCAGCTCGAGCGGCTGAAGCAGTGGATGGAAAGCCAGCACGCCGCCCTGATGGCAGGCCTCCTGGCTGTCGTCGGTTTGTTGTTGGTGTACACCGGGATTCGTGCGCTATAGGTCTGGCCCTCGGCCGAGGATGGCCGAAAGTGCTTGACACAGTTGTTTGTCTGGATCCTCGGGCACGGTGTCCACCCGCCACCCGACGACATCGTCGGGGCGAACCAACAGCGCTGCCTCTGGTGCGAGCCCGGTGCTCGCAGCCCACTGGCCGTCGACGTCAACGACGTCGCCGTCAGTGCCGATCCGATGCACGCTGACCGGCACGCCGAGCGAAAGGGACGCGAAAGCAGCGCTGGCGCACCACGGGGCTCCAGCGTCTCCCGCCAGCAGCGTGAACCCGGGGCCAAGCAGATCGAGAGTCGAAACGCGGTCGTCGCCCCGGCGCAGCCATGCATGCGGGACGCGGGTACCCGGTTGTCCGCGCAACTCCCCGACAAGCTGGACAGCATCGAGGTCAGCGGGCANCGGATCGCCGGACACCACCGCGGCCGACCGGTATTGATAACCGACGAGCAGATCGGACATCGCCGCCTCTTCATCGGCAGGCAATCCCGGTGCTTCGCGGTCCAACCCGAGCATGGCAACCGACGGTCCGGTCAGCGATTGCCGGGCGCTGAAACTCCCTACCGGGTGGCGTTCGGCGTTGAAGGTGTCGAGCAATGGCGGTTCTGCAGCACCGTCTATCACTGCGGCGAGCTTCCACGCCAGGTTGTGCGCACTCTGGATCGCGGTGTTGGCGCCGCCGGCCTTGAACGGGGGCATTGTGTGCGCCGAGTCGCCGACGAGAAAGACTCGCCCGCACCGGAATTGGTCCGCGACCTGCTCGTAGGGCTGCCACGGAGCGACCTGCAGGATCTCGATGTCGATGTCTTCGCCGACGGCGTCGCGAATCAATTCGCGGCAACGCTGCGGAGTGAACTGCACAGCCGTTTCGCCCCTGTCCGGATAGTAGGTGGTGATGAACATGCCGCGGTCATCATCGACGGACAGGAATATCCCTTGCACCGACGGATTTTCGACCTGCACCGCGTCCCCGTCCCCGAGCTGGGGGACAAAAGCGCGCCACGGGGCGCGGAAGTAGACGAACACCACATAGATCGGCAGCGCGCCGTAGCCGGAGGTGCCAAGACCGAGTGTCTGGCGAACCGGGCTGTGCACACCGTCCGCCGCGACGAGAAAGTCGGCACAAACCGTTTCGAATTCGTCCGTGTCAAGGTCGCGCAGCACGACGGTCACACCCGACTCGTGCTGTTCGAAGGACACCAGCTCAGTGCCATAGCGCGCGTCACTTCCGTGTTCGCGGGCATACGCCAGCAGGATCGGTTCCAGCCTGCTCTGCGGGCAGTACTGCGCAGCAGGCTCTGGGCTGAGCTCGGCCATGCCGGAGAAGATGGCGTCCACGTCCAGCGCCTGGCGTTGGTCGGTGCTGTTCAGCGTCGAGCGCACGACCACCGACGAGACACCCGCGGCGACGGCGTGGACCGCGTCGCCGACGCCGAGTCCGCGAAGGACCTCCAGGCTGCGGAAGCTCAGGTTGCGGGCCTTCGGATAGATGAAGACCTCACGCCGCTTCTCCACCAGAAGTGACGGGATCCGGTATTTGGCGAGCAACGCGGACGTGGCGAGCCCTCCGACGCCCGCACCGACAATGAGCACGGGGATACGACTGACATTCATGCGATCACCATCTCGAAGATTAGACGGAACTAACTAGTTCCGCGTATGGGCCCGATTGTGCGCCGCGAACCTTGAGCGCGCAAGTGCGTTAGATGTCGGTCGGCCCAGTCGCCAGCGGCAGGATCACACCCTCTAGGACGCGTCGGACAAAGACCCGATCCATCGGCCGGCCGGTGATCGCCCTCAGGATGTTCAAACCCAGCGCGGCATCGGTGATCAGGGCAAGATCGCGGCCCGCGGGGATTTCCCCACGGGCGACGGCGTTGTCGAGCACGACGCTGATCATTCGGCGCGGCTGCGAAAGGACCAGTTCGTCAAGGGCCGCCGCAAGAACCGGATCGTGGGTGGCGGCGGTCGCAACGCCGATGACCACTTTCATGGTGCCCACCTCGGCCTCATCCAGATCGGGGACTGCGGCGGCCAGCGCGTCGATGTCACCGCGAAGGCTGCCGGTGTTGGGCGGCTGGACCGAGCCGATGCCACGTCGCCAATGAGCTATCGCATCGGCCACCACCGCGGCCTTTGACGGCCAGCGGCGATAGATCGCCGCCTTACCGACCCGGGCACGCGACGCGATGTCGTCCATGCTCATCTGGTCGTAGCCGCTGTCGGCGAGCCCCGCGAGCACCGCGTCGAGGATCGCCCCATCCAGCGATCGATCAAAGCGGGCCGGATTGCGCGCGTGCTGGCGCCGCGACGCGCGTGCGGCGCCGCCAGTGTCCTCCGACTTGTCGCTCACTACCCGGAACACTACAGTTCCGTGTTGCTCCGGCCCAGCACGCGCTATCTGATCGGTAGTCCGGTGATCGCCCTGCCCATGACGAGCCGCTGGATTTCACTGGTGCCCTCGAAGATGGTGAAGATCTTCGCGTCCCGGTGCATGCGCTCGACGGGGTAGTCACGGGTATAGCCGTTGCCGCCGAGGATTTGGATGGCCTCATCGGTGACGTAGACGGCGGTCTCGCTGGCCACCAGTTTGGCCATCGACCCTTCGGCGGCGGTGAACGGCTTGTTGTTACGTGCCATCCAGCCGGCGCGCCACACCAGCAGCCGCGAGGCATCGATGCGGGTCTTCATGTCGGCCAGCTTGAACGCGATCGCTTGAAAGTCGGCGATCTTGCGCCCGAACTGTTCTCGCTGCTGCGCGTACTCGAGCGCGTACTCGTACGCCGCCCGGGCAACACCGAGCGCCATCGCGCCCACTGAGGGTCGTGTTCGTTCGAACGTCATCATCGCCGCTTGGCCTGCGGCCCGTTCGCCGTCGCGGCTGCGGGCGACTCTCTCGTCGAACTTGTCCTTTCCGCCGACGATCAGCCGACGTGGAATCCGGACATCCTCAAGGATCACTTCAGCGGTGTGCGAAGCACGAATGCCGTGCTTGCTGAACTTCTGCCCCTGTTTGAACCCGGGTGTGTTCGGCGGGATGATGAACGTGGCCTGCCCGCGGCTGCCGAGTTCGGGATGGACCGACGCAACGACGATGTGCACGTTGGCGATTCCGCCATTGGTGGCCCAGGTCTTCACACCGTTGAGCACCCACTCGTCGTTGGCTTCGTCGTAGCGGGCACGGGTGAGGATAGCGCCCACATCGGAGCCCGCACCGGGTTCCGATGAACAGAACGACGCAAGCAGCGGATCCTCTGGCGTGCCGAACATCTGTGGAAGCCATTCGCCGAGCTGTTCGGGTGTGCCGTTGGCGGCGAGTGATGCGACGGCCAACCCGGTGCCAAGGATCGACAACGCGATGCCTGCGTCACCCCAGAACATCTCCTCGAACACGGTCAGAATCCCGAGGCCGGTAGGTTCGGCGGCCTGCGTGGCGAACAACTCCATGGAATACAGGCCGACCTTGGCCGCCTCCTGGATGATCGGCCACGGGGTTTCCTCGCGCTCATCCCACTCCGCCGCCGCGGGGCGCACGACAGTGGCCGCGAACTCGTGGACCCAGTCCCGAACCTGGATCACATCTTCAGACAGTTCAAGAGAAAACGACACAGCTACGCGTCCTTTCTGCGGCCAGTCGAGGCAGAGCCCACTTCGGTGAACAAGTGTACACTGAGATTCGGCGAGCCGATACCGCACTCCGCTATGGATTGCCTCACGTAAGCGCCCTAGTGGGCCCGCAGACTCCGCGCTCGAACGTGCGGATGATCAGGGGCGCGACCGCGTGGCGGGGCAGTTCTCCGATGCTGGCCTCCTCGCACCCTTGGAGCACCAACCCGTAGAGCGCGTGTCGAACCCACGTCGCGTTGAGGTCCGGGTCGAACACTCCTTCGCCCTGTCCGCGTTTGATCAGGTTGATCAGCAATTCCTCGTTTGGGTGTTCAGACGGCGGAATGTCCCGCAGGACGGCCGGGTCTCCGAAGAGGAACAGCACCCGGTCTCCGACCGAGACAAGGGCCGCGATGACACGCCGCATCGCCTCGATCGCCGGCCCCTGGTCGACAGCGGCCTCGTTGGCCGTTTCGAGGAGAACGCGGATCGAGTCCAAAGTGGCCTCATAGATGAGTGTTTCGCGGTCGGCGAAGTAGCGGTGCAATGTCGTCCGGCCCACTCCGGCCGCGTTGGCGATCTCGGGAAGGGTGGCCAGCCGATTGGCGGCGAGGACAGAGGCCGTGGCGTGGAGGATCGCGGCCCTGGTGCGCGCTTGCACACAGGAGAGCTGCTCTGTCGAGTTGGACACGGTGTGATTCTAATCGCCCAAAATGGGACATTGACGTTCCGAAACAGAACCGTTAGGTTCCTATGCGTATCTCAACCTAGTTGATAGTTGACCACATCCTCGCTTGCGGGGCACGGAGAAGGCGGCAAGACGTGGTTCGGATCATTCGCGCTCTAGGCCGAGGATGGATTCCCCTGGTGTTGGTGGTCGCCATCGCGCTGAGCGGATTCACCATCTACCAGATGCACGGCATCTTCGGCTCGCATCAGTCCGCCGATGCCGCCGGCGGCGGCGCCGATCAGATCGTGCCGTTCAACCCCAAACGCGTCCTCTACGAGGTGTACGGCCCTAGCGGCACCGTCGGCAGCATCAGCTATCTCGACGAGAACGCAAAGCCGCAGAGGGCGGACTTCACCACGCTGCCGTGGTCCTACCTGGTCACCACCACCCTTCCGTCGATGTTCGCCAACCTTGTGGCACAAGGGGACAGCGAAACCATCGGCTGCCGGATCAGCGTCAACGGTGAAGTGCGCGAAAACCAGTCGGCGGACGGCCACGACGCTCAGGCTTTCTGCTTGGTGAAGGCAGCATGAGCACCAGGCACGCGGCGAGGCCGTTACTCGCACACGCGATGCGGGTGCTGTCGGTGCCGATCATCCTCGGCTGGTTGGCCGTGACCGCGGTCACGAATGCCGTTGTGCCGCAACTGGAGATGGTCGGCAAAGAACACTCTGTGTCCCTGTCACCGCAGGATGCGCCCGCGTTGGTCGCCATGAAACGGCTGGGCTCGCAGTTCCAGCAGTTCGACTCCGACAGCATGGCCATGATCGTCCTCGAGGGCGAGCAGCCGCTCGGCGACGAAGCTCACCGTTACTACGACGATCTGGTCCGCCAACTGGAGCGGGACACCAAGCATGTCCAGCACGTCCAGAATTACTGGGGTGACCTGATCACCGCCGCCGGTTCGCAGAGCACCGACGGCAAGGCCGCCTACGTCCAGGTGAACCTGGCAGGCAACCAGGGTGAGACGCTGGGCAACGAGTCCGTCGAGGCGGTCCGCGAGATCGTGCAGCGGTCGCACCCGCCTGCGGGAGTCAGGGCGTACGTAACCGGCCAGGCGCCGCTGACTACAGACATGACCGAAGCCGGTGACAAGAGCATGGTGAAAATCACCGTGATCACGATCGTGGTGATCACAGTGATGCTGCTCATCGTCTACCGGTCCGTCACGACCACATTGCTGATCCTCTTCGTTGTCCTCATCGAAATGTCCGCTGCACGAGGCGTAGTCGCCGTTGTCGGGCACTTCGGCTTGCTTGGCCTGTCGACCTTCGCGACGAGTCTGCTGACGTCCCTGTCCATCGCCGCAGGCACGGACTACGCCATCTTCTTGATCGGCCGCTATCAGGAGGCGCGCCAATCCGGTCAGGAACGGGAAGACGCGTATTACACCGCCTTCCACGGCGTGGGCCACGTGATCCTGGGATCGGGTCTGACCGTCGCGGGAGCGATGCTGTGCCTACACTTCACCAGGCTGAATTACTTCAGCTCAATGGGAATTCCCAGTGCGATCGGCCTGTCGGTCGTGGTGGTGGGCTCGCTCACCCTGGCACCCGCGGTGCTCACCGTAGGCAGCCACTTCGGCCTGCTCGATTCCAGGCGGGCGATCAGGTCGCGCGGATGGCGGCGGGTAGGCACTGCCGTAGTCCGTTGGCCCGTGCCGATTCTCGCCGCAGCTATCGCCATCGCCCTGATCGGTCTGCTGGCGCTTCCAGGCTACAAGACGAGCTACAACGACCGTCACTACATCCCCGCCGGTCTGCCCTCGAATGTCGGATATGCCGCCGCCGAGCGGCATTTCAGCGCCGCAAGAATGAACCCCGACATCCTGCTTGTCGACGCCGGCCGCGACCTGCGCCACGCCTCGGACATGATCGTCCTTGACAAGATCGCCAAGAGCCTGTTCCGGGTTCCCGGCATCGCCAGGGTGCAGAACATCACGCGGCCTCTCGGCGATCCGATTGCCCACAGCTCCATCCCCTTCCAGGTGAGCATGCAGTCGGTCTCGATGACCGAGAACATGCAGTTCCTCAGGAAAACCATGGCCGACATGCTCACGATGACCGACCAGCTCGGCACGATGGTCGCAACCCTGCAGAAGATGCAGGCCCTTACCAGCCGGATGGCCGACACCACCCATCAGATGCTGGGCAACATGAAAGAGATGAAGGCCACCACCGACGAGATGCGAGATCACCTGGCCGATTTCGACGACTTCTTCCGACCGCTGCGCAACTACCTCTACTGGGAACCGCACTGCTTCGACATCCCGATCTGCTGGTCGATGCGGTCACTGTTCGACGGTCTCGACGGCGTCGACAAGCTCGGCGACAACCTCAACGGACTACTGGCCAATGTAACCGATCTGGATCAGCTGATGCCGCAACTGGTTCAGCTGATGCCGCCCATGATCGCCGTGTCGCAAAGTATGCAGTCGACAATGCAGTCGATGTACAGCACGCTCAACGGCTTGATCAACCAGATCGACCGGATGACCGACACCGCCAGTGCCATGGGCCAGGCGTTCGACGATGCAAAGAGCGACGACTACTTCTACCTGCCACCAGAAGCGTTCGACAGTCCGGACTTTCAGCGCGGCCTGAAGCTGATGATCTCCCCTGACGGCAAGTCGGCCCAGTTCATCATCACCCACGACGTCGATCCGGCTACCCCCGAAGGAATTTCGCACGTCGGCGCCGAAATGCAGGCGGCCAAGGAGGCCGTCAAGGGCACCCCGCTGGCCGACGCCAAGTTCTACCTCGGCGGGACGGCAGCGACCTACAAGGACATCCAGGTCGGCGCCAGGTGGGATCTCACGATCGCGGCCATCGGTGCCATCACGCTGATCTTCATGGTCATGCTGATCATCACGCGCGCGTTGATCGCGTCGTTCGTGATCGTCGGCACCGTGGTGCTGTCGCTGGCGGCGTCGTTCGGCTTGTCAGTGCTGGTGTGGCAGTACCTCATTGGCGTGGAACTGCATTGGATGACTCTGGCGTTCTCGGTCATCATTCTGCTGGCCGTCGGATCCGACTACAACCTGCTCGTCGTCTCGCGGTTCAAGGAAGAGATCGGTGCCGGAATCAAGACCGGGATCATCAGAGCCATGGGCGCGACGGGCGGTGTGGTGACCGCGGCCGGCCTCGTCTTCGCCGTCACGATGGCCTCCATGGTGACCAGTGACCTGATCGCAATCGGCCAGGGCGGCACCACAATCGGGCTGGGGCTGCTGTTCGACACCTTGGTGGTGCGTTCGTTGATGACGCCCTCCATTGCGGCCGTCCTCGGGCGCTGGTTCTGGTGGCCGCTGAACGTGCGGAGCCGACCGTTGCGGACGGCTAAGTCACCGGTAGCCGCGCTACCCGCGGGAGCCTCGGTATGAGATCTGCAAAGAATATCCCCGTCGTGCTTGCAGGTCTCGTTCTAGGCATCATGGTCGTGGTCGCAGGACTTGCCGTTGCTTGGCCTGCGCGTGCCGATCCAGATACCGATTTCGCGAATCAGTTGCACGGCGACGGGATCTACGGCCAGAAGGACTACAACGCGTGGATCGGCAAGATCACCTGTAAGCGGTTGTTCAGCGGGGTGGACACCGACGCCTACAAGTCGGCCGCGTTCCTCACCGCCAACCTCCAACGAGGAACAACCACAGAGCAGGCGTGGCAGTTCCTCGACGCCGCCATCAACACCTACTGCCCCGAGCAGACGCCGGTCCTGCAGCGGGCCGCCGAACAAAGGTGATGCCATGAATCTGCGCATAGGGCTGGTAGGGCTCGTCATGTGGGGAACCGTTAACGCCACAGCCGGCATCGCCAACGCCGACGCCAGTGAGGACTACCCGATCCCAAATCGGATTCTCAAGACGACTTGCACGGCCGAGCAGATCATGGCCGCCGCGCGCGACGTCGAACCGGTGTACTACGAGCGGTACATGATCGACTACGACAACCACTCGCAGCAGATTCAGCAGGCGACCCAGGACCAGATCCACTGGTTCTTCTCGATGGACTACGCAGGCCGCAGGGCCTACTCGGAGGAATTGGCGGCAAACTTTGCCGATCCACTGACCGTGGCCTGGCCCAACCACCAAAAGCTGTTCTTCAACAGCAAGGGCGTCGCCGCGCACACCACCGATACCTGTGCCAAGTACCCGCCAGACGACCAATCCGTCTGGAACTGGTAGCCGTCACCCGGTGCGCCCTGTGGTCGAGGAGTCGCCGGACTAGCGACCGCCGCCACCCACCTCGGCAGGCAGCGGCGGCGGCAACGGCGTGGTCGGGGTTGTCGGCGGCGCTGCGGGCGCTGCGGCGG
>JGI12053J15887_10000869_pt1 | contig 13205 bp, 12 predicted proteins | sample MedBloCAOM1_O3_FD_15887 | JGI IMG/M metagenome (IMG submission 15887)
CTTGGTGCGACCCGGTCGATCGGCATCCGCGATGTAGCCGATCACCTGGGACTCAGCGGCTCGTTTATCACGGTCGAGACTGCCAAGCTCGAGAGCATGGGACTACTGGAGAAAAAGCAATCCAAAACCGATAGACGCAAAGTATCGCTCGGCCTTACGAAAAAAGGAGTCGCGCTATTTGAAAAGATCGCGCCTCTACAGCAGACGATTGGAGATCTGCAATTCGGGGGACTGACCGCGAAGCAATTTCGCGAATTGGTGCCGGTTATCCTGCAGCTGGTTCAGACCAGCCGCGAGGCACTCTTCCTGTTGCACCACCTGAGGCACAGCGACGCACCGCATCGAAAGCTAGCGTCAAGTGTGGAGACGATAAGGAGACTGCTGAAGACGCATGGCGGCCCGGCATGATTGAACCCGTCTTCCGTATCCCAGCCGCCGCTACAGCGCTGGTGATCATGAGTTCGGCAGGGACCGTAAATATCAAGACAAGGGAGCAAGAGCGATGGCAATGAAATTGACGCGTCGTCAGCTGGTCGGTTCCTCCATTGCGGCCGGACTGACCCTTACCGCACGACCTCGGAGCGCACGTTCGGAAGAGCTGACTTTGCGGGCAGTCAGCGCGTGGACAGCCGGAACGGCATTTTCGAAGCCGTTTGAGCGGTATGTTGAACGGGTGAACGAGACTGGAAAAGGCCTCATCAAGTTCAACTACCTGGGCGGCGGCGCAAAGATCATGAATGTCTTCGACATGGGGAAGTCGCTGCGCACAGGCGTGTTCGACGTGTTGAACTCGACGTCGGGATATTACGGCGACCTGATGCCCGAAGCCAATGCAATGAAGCTCAAAACCATTCCCTACGCAAAATTCCGGGCTAACGGCGGCTATGAGTATTTCGAGAGGCTGCTTCAGCAGAAGGTCAATGCACACTGGGTGGGACGTGGCAAGGGTGACGTCCCGTTCAATGTCTATCTCTCCGAGCGCGCGCCGGTGGTCGAGAAACCTGATTTCTCCGGACTTAAACTCCGTGTCTCCCCCAACTATCGCGCCTTCTTCTCCGCGTTGGGCGCTACGCTTGTGCAGACTCAAGGGTCCGAAATCTATACCGCGCTGGAACGCAATGTCGTGGATGGCTACGGCTGGCCGATCCAAGGCATCGATGAGTTAGGGCTGCTGCCTGTGACCAAGCGACGATTGGAGCCGAGTTTCTTCGTCGCTCCGAATGAAATTCTCGTAAATCTCAATGTGTGGAACAGGCTCTCGCCGGCACAGAAGAGGGTGCTGGACGATGCGGCCGCCTGGGTTGAGACCTGGCTCGATCAATACGAGATCGAGGAAAGCGAAAAGGCGAAAAAGCTGCAGGCCGACAATGGCATCAAGGTTGTCACCCTGAACAGCAAGGACGCCGAGCAATATCTCAAGATTGCCTACGACACCGGCTGGCAGGAAATCATGAAAATCGCGCCAGAGCACGGACCGCGGCTACGCGAACTGATGTCCTGAAAACAAGTTGACATGAAGACGTCGCCATTCGAGGCGACGTCTTCGTCTCTTGAGGATCTTCATGACTGCGTCGCAAGCATTCATTCGATGGTTCGACGTCGTGATGCGTGCGTTTTGCACGCTGTTTGCCGTCGTTTTCGGGATTCTCACGCTTCTCGTCTGCGTCGACATTGTATTCCGCCGTTTCGGGATCGCCTCGATGCCCTGGTTGGTCGAAGTCATCGAGTATGTGATGTACGGCGGCACCTTCCTTGCCGCCCCCTGGGTCTTGCGGCAGGGCGAGCATGTCCGCGTGGATCTCGTTCTCACGTTAGTCCCCAAAGCAGTTGCCGTTCGTCTCGAACAGCTCGTCGACGGCCTCGGTTTGGCCGTATCGGTTGTCATGCTCTATTTCGGGGCTGCGGCGGTCACTGATGCCTATCGCGCCAACTTCATCCAGTACAAGAATCTGGCCGTTCACGATTGGATTTTGTTGCTTCCGATTCCGCTCGGATGTGCGATGCTCGCGGTGGAATTCATCCTGCGAATATTCCGCGTTCGGGGAACTGTTGAAGAAGCGAAATTCCAGTTCGAACTCCCCGTCGTTGAGCGCTGACGGGTTATGGCCTGGTATCTGGCGCTCGCTTTTATGATCGGCGCGATTTGCGTCTTGATGACGCTTGGACTTCCGATCGCATTTGCGTTTTTTCTGACCAATCTGATCGGCGCCTACATATTCCTGGGAGGGACTCCCGGCATCGGTGCGTTCATCCAAGGATCGATGTCCGCCATTTCCAATTTCAATCTGGCTCCCATACCGTTCTTCTTGCTCATTGGAGAGATCCTGCTGCGAAGCGGCATCGCCTACAAAGCGGTGGACGCCATCGATCAAGCGATCAGGCGGGTTCCGGGGCGACTGTCGGTGGTCGCCGTGACGGGCGGAACAGTTTTTTCGGCGCTCTCAGGCTCCACAATCGCCACGACTGCGATGTTGGGGCAAGCGCTCGTGCCCGACATGCTCAAGCGTGGCTACCATCCGACCATGACGGTCGGCCCGATCATCGCAATCGGCGGCGTGGACATGCTCATTCCGCCATCGAATCTGGCGGTCATTTTCGCGACCATTGCGAGCAGCATCAGCATCATGAAGGTGTCCGTCGCGGAGCTCCTCATCGCAGGCACCCTGCCCGGGCTCATCATGAGTGCCGCCTTTATCATCTACATTGTGGTTCGCTGCTGGTGGAATCCCCGCCTCGCGCCGCCCGGCGGCACCGGTTCAGCCGTCCGTACGGGCAGCCGCTGGCAGCCGCTCGTGATCCACATTTTGCCTTTGCTGTTCATCTTCACGGTGATGATGGGCAGCATGTATGCCGGCTGGGCGTCGCCCTCGGAATCGGCAGCGGCCGGCTGTCTCGCGACAGTCGTGTTGGCTCTGTCTTATCGCGCTCTCACGTTCTCGATCCTGCTCGACGCGCTTCGTGCCACGGTGATGGTGACGACAATGCTGTTTCTCATCATCGCCGCTTCAACGACCTTCGCCCAGATTCTGGCCATCTCCGGAGCGGTTGACGGCGCGCTGGCGAAGCTCGCGGAGTTTCAGCTGACGCCGATGGCAACCGTCATCAGCATGGTGATCATCCTGATCATAATGGGATGTTTCATGGAGCAGGTCGCCATGATGTTGTTGACGCTACCCTTCTTCGTTCCGGTGGCGAATTCGCTGAATCTCGACATGCTTTGGCTCAGCGTCGTCTTGCTGATCGCTCTGCAGGTCGGCCTCATGCATCCCCCGTTCGGACTGCTCCTGTTCGTGATGCGCGCGGTAGCCCCGCCGGAAATCACGCTGAAACAGATTTGGATCTCTACCATCCCGTTCGTGGTCATCGTACTCGGTGTTCTCGCGTTGACGATTTATGTGCCCTGGATCGCGACCGGCCTCACACGATAGACAAAGGAGGAGAAAAAATGCCGATCAAAAGAGGCGACCCGAAGAACCTTGCGAATGTGCGCTCGAACGTCTATCACCACTACATTCGCGTCGATAATCCGAAATCGCTGATCTTTCTGTCGGGTCAACTTTCGCGCGACAGCGACGGCAAATTAGTCGGCGCCGGCGATATGGCCGAGCAGACACGGCAAGCGATCCGGAACATGCGCACCGTGCTTGAATCTGCAGGCAGCACGCTCGAAGACATCGTTCAGCTTATCGTTTTCACAACGGATATGCGCGAGTTCAAGAGAATCGTGGCGGCGCGCATCGAGTTCTTCAAGACCAAGCTGCCGACCAGCACGATCGTGGAGGTGAACCATCTCGCCGATTCCGGCCTTCTGATCGAATTTCACGCCATTGCNGCAATAGCGGAGTGATCCTCGTGAAATCAGCCATCATCAATCTAGGGTGCATCGTTTCCGGCGACTGGCGAAAACCTCTCGTTGACGGCGATTCGATCCTAATCGACGGTGACAAGATCTTGAAAGTGGGATCAGTCGCGGACGCGGATTTGAACGATTGCGATTTGGTCGTCGATGCCAACGGCGTAACGGCCTGTCCGGGGCTTATCGACTCCCATGTCCACATCGCCTTTGGCGATTACACACCTCGTCTGACCGCCGTGGGATTCCTGCAAAACTACCTTCACGGGGGTACGACAACTGCGATTTCCGCCTGTGAGGTTCATGTGCCGGGGACGCCGCACCACGTCGAAACGGTGAAGGCGCTCGCAGTTGCCGCCAAAGGCTGCTGGGACAATCTCCGTCCAGGCGGCATGCGGGTCATCGGCGGCAATGTCATCCTTGAACCGGGGATGACAGATAGTGATTTCAAGGAGCTCGCCGAGAAAGGCATATGGCTCGCGAAGGCCGGCTTTGGCGACGTCAAGACGCCGTTTGATTACGTTCCGCTCATCCAAGGCGCCAAACGCGCCGGCATGATCACGAACGTTCATACCGGCGGCGCTTCACTCTCGCTCGCGAATTCGATTCTCGGTGAGCACCTTGTCGCGATGCAGCCGGACGTCTCGTTCCACGTCAACGGCGGCCCGATCGCGATGCCGGATGAAGATTTTGAATTAGTGATCGACAAGACCAACGCCGCTCTGCAGGTCGTTCAGGCGGGCAATATCCGAACGGCCCTGCTCACGCTCGAGCTCTCGATCAACAAAGGCTGTTTCGACCGTTTCTTGATCGGCACCGACACGCCGACCGGAACCGGCGTCATGCCGCAAGGCATGATTAAGACCATCACCGAAATGTCCTGTCTGAGCGACCATCCGCCCGAATGGCTGATCGCTGCCGCAACCGGCAACAACGCGAAGGTCTATCGGCTGAATTCCGGCTTTCTCGCACCGGGCAAAGATGCGGACATCATCCTCATNGAGGCGGCGCTGGGCGGCTCGCAACGAACCGCCCTCAGGGCGATCAAGAACGGCGACGTGACATCCAATGTCGGCTGCTTCACGGCTGGCGTACCTCGCTACATCGGGCGCAGCCGCTGCACCCCGCCGCCAATGCGTTACGCAAAGATCATCAAGAACAAGGTCACAAATGAATTCGCCGCCCCTCCGCTGCTTTAGGGTGGCTTCGCAAGTGAACCAATAAAGACGAGGAAGCCGTCATGCGGACCGGATCAGACTACATCGCGGCGCTGAAGCAGCGCAAAACAAATACTTTCATCGGAGGTGAATGCGTCACGGACGTGGTGATCCACCCCGCTTTCGCCAATGCAATACGATCCGTCGCGAAACTTTACGACGTCTCATCGGAGCCAGCCAATGCGTCTTCGTTGACCTATCAGGACCCCGTTAGCGGAGAGCGCTTCAACAACGTCTGGCTTCTCCCACGCGCTCCAGCGGATCTTGCAGCGCGCAACCGTGTGCATTTCGCGTGGGCGCAGGAGACCTGGGGCCTTTTCGGCCGCTCACCGGACCACGTCGCCGGGTGGATCAGCGGCATGGCATGTTGTCCCGAAAAGCTTGATGTTCACAATGACGGCTTCGCGGACAACGTGCGGAAGTACTACCAATATGCGCGCACGAACGATATTTTCGTGGCTTATGCCATCGTGCCGCCGGCCAGCGTGAAGAGCGCGGATTCCGTAGTCACGGTCAAACAGACCTCGTTGCCAACCTCCAAGTGGGGTGCGAATGCCGGCCTGCAGGTCGTTGGCGAAAAGGACGGTGGTATCGTTGTATCCGGATTCAAGGTCCTTGCAACCGGCGCGATTTTGGCGGACGAAATCCTGTTTGGAAACTTCCAGTCGCTAGCGGAGGGCAATGAGCGTTTCGCCGCGACTTTCGCGCTGCCTGTCGACACGCCAGGCTTGACGCTGATCTCGCGCCGCCCTTTTGCGCAGCTCGCAACAAGCGAGCTCGATGATCCGCTGGCATATCGTTATGATGAAACCGACGCCATCGTATACTGCGACAACGTGCTAGTACCGTGGGAGCGCGTCTTTACCTACAATCGTGTCGACATGGCCCGTGCAGCCTTTGCCGACACTCCCGCCCATCTGCTCGGCAATGTGCAGGCGCATATCAGATTGCTGGTGAAGCTTCGCTTCATTCTTGGTGTGATGAAAAGGGTGGCGGATGCCAATGGCATCCTCACCGTCCCGGCGGTGCGCGACACCCTGGCGGAGCTTGCGATGCAGGTGGCAATGGTCGAAGGCCTGGTCGAGGCTGAGAACGCCAAGCCAGAAAGCTGGCCAAACGGCCATATAGCCCAGGATCGACAGGCGATGTATGCCACGATGACGTGGACGACCCGGAGTTATCCCGGCTTCATGGAGATTGTTCGCAAGCTGCTCGGAAGCCATCCCTTTCAGCAGCCCGCGGATATTTCGGTATTCGATAACCCGGTGACAGCCGACCTCTATTCCAGGTTTACGCTAGAAGACAAAGAACACGCGATTGAGCGTTACAAGCTGATGCGCCTTGCGTGGGACCTGGTCGGCACGGAATTTGCCAGCCGGCACACGCAGTACGAGATGTTCTACAACGGCGCCCCCCATGTCGCTCTGAACCGCATGTGGCACTTTTTTCGATGGGAGGATGTCGATGCGCAAGTCGACCGAGCACTCAAGAGCATAGGCAACTACGACGAGCTTGTCGGCGGCCGAAAGCCCGATGATGCCGGCGGCGGGCGCCGGATCCCGCTTACGGCCAGTGCTTGAGACCAAGGCCTTATGATGGGTATCGCGCCTTCCACCACCGCTACCGCCGCCGATGTTGAGGCGGACCATAGGGATATCGCGACCAACCGTGTCATCATCCAGGCGGTGAACGTATCCAAGGTCTACCAATCGAGCGACGGCGAAAAAATAACCGCGCTGACAAGCCTCAATCTCGAGGTTAGCGAAAATGAGTTCCTGGTTATCGTAGGTCCGAGCGGATGCGGAAAATCCACCCTGCTTAAGCTGATCGTCGGCCTGCTACCGGTAACGGACGGAACGATCTATTTTCATGGCCAACCCGTTCGCGGTCCAAGAACCGATGTCGGAATGGTTTTTCAGGAGCCTGTCCTGCTGCCCTGGCGGACCGTGCGCCAAAACGTGCTTTTTCCGATCGAAATCCTCAGACGAAAAGATCGGGACTATGTCGAAGAGTCCGATAGATTGCTCACGCTGGTTGGACTTTCCGGCTTCCAGGACAAGATGCCATACGAGCTTTCGGGCGGCATGCAGCAGCGCGCCGCCATATGCAGAGCTCTGATCCACGATCCCACCGTTCTAATCATGGACGAACCATTCGGCGCGCTCGATGCGATGACGCGGGATGAGATGGGGGCCGAGTTGCTTCGGATCTGGCAGCATCGGCGCAAGACGGTGATTTTTGTGACGCACAGCATCCGGGAAGCGGTGTGGCTCGCGGACCGCGTGGTCGTCATGACCGCCCGGCCTGCAAAGATAGCGGACATCATCAAGATCGAGTTCGAACGGCCGCGGACCGACAAGATGCAATTCCTCCCGCAATTCGGCCGCTATGTCGAAGAAATCGGAGACATTGTCGCAGGGCGGCGAGCAAAGGGGTTGCTATGCCAGGACTGACCCTTCGCCGCGCCAAAATCGGCGCATTCATTCAAGATTGGGGGCCGCCTACTCTGACGCTAGCGGCCCTGGTGGTGGCTTGGGAAGCCGTCAGCAAGATCTTCAGCGTGCCCATCTGGCTCTTTCCGGCGCCGAGTGAAATCGCGGCCGCGGTTTTCGAGCGAGGCTCGAATTTGTACTTCCACTTCGGGATCACACTCTACGAAACAATCTGCGGATTTGTCCTCGCGATCCTGTTGGGCGTTCCGCTGGCTGTGTCTGTCACCCATTCGCGCGTGTTGAGCAATACAATCTACCCTTTGATCCTGGTGACGCAATCGGTCCCTAAGGTCGCGTTCGCGCCGATTCTTCTGATCTGGTTCGGTTATGGCGATCTTCCGAAGATCATCGTTGCCTTTCTCGTCGCGTTTTTTCCGATTGTCGTCGATACCGCGACCGGCCTTCGAAGCCCCGCACCACAGGCGCTCGATCTCGCACGGCAACTCTCCGCATCGCAATTCCAGATCTACACCAAGATCCGGTTCCCCTCGGCGCTGCCGCACTTTTTTTCAGGTCTGAAGGTCGCGATAACGCTTGCGGTGATCGGCGCCGTCATCGGAGAGTTCGTCGGTTCAGAAAGCGGACTGGGCTTTCTCGTCATCGAGTCGACGTCTCACTTCAAGACGCCGCTGGCATTCGGCGCGATGGCTTTGCTCGCGCTAATGTCCATGGTTCTCTTCGGAATCGTTGTTGCCATCGAGCGGATCACCTGTCCCTGGTACGGCAGGGATCATTGACAAGGAGAATTCCCATGAAACGACTAGCTGTCATCACTGCTTCGGTTGCCGCTTGGTTCTTCTCATCGACGCAGATGGTTTTTGCCGAGGCCGACAAGGTCAACTTCCTCCTTGACTGGGTCGTCTATGGACGCGCGACGCCGTATTTCGTCGCATTTGAAAAGGGCTTCTTCTCCGCACGAAACATCGAACCAAAGATCGAACGGGGCTACGGCTCCGCTGCGGGCTTGAAGCGCATAGCGGCCGGGCAAGCCGATTTTCTGTTTGCCGACTTCGGCGGACTTGTTCTTGCGCGCGCGAACGAGGGTCTCAAGGCCAAGATGATTGCCGTGGTTTACAGCAAGAATGGCCACGCAGTTCACTATCTGGAGGGCTCGGGGATCAACAAGCCGGCCGACTTCGCCGGCAAGCGCGTCGCCGGCGCCGCCGGCGCGACGGTGACGTTGATGTTTCCGGGCTTCCTGCGCGCCAACGGAGTCGACCCCGCAACGGTCAGGATCGTCAGCGTCGATGCACAGGCTCTCAACCCGGTTCTTCTCGCCAAGCAATTCGACGGAATGCTGGAATACAATTTCAATAACGCATTGCTCGTGAAGGAAGGTGCGAAAACGGGCTTGAAGCCGACACTCATGTTGTACGGCGACCATAACTTCCGTTTCTATGCCAACGGTATCATCACGACCGACGAGATCATCGCGAAGAAGCCTGACCTGGCCAAGCGCTTCGCAGCCGCCATCGTCGAGGGCGTGACCTATTCCTTCGCTCATCCCGAAGAATCCTGCACGCTATTGCGCAAACACGCTCCCAGCGTTGATCAGGACGTCTGTCTGACCGAGCTGGGTCTGGTCAAAACACTCGCCCTCACCGACGAAACGAACGCCAACGGGATCGGCTACATGTCGAAAGCCGGCGTTCAAGGCACGATCGATGTGATGAAGGACTACATGGGTCTGAAAGCAGCGATCACGCCCGAAGAAACGTTCGACATGAGTTTCCTGCCGAAGGCGGGAGCGCCGAGATGAGCCCTCGTGAGATCGTTTCCGACGAGGTCGCCGATCCTCCAAAATTTGGCAGTCCCACATCGAATGCCGTTCGTGCAGGTGATTTCGTTTACATATCGGGGATGATGCCATGGGATAAGGATCGCCGCGTCGTCGGCGTTGGCGATGTCAAGGCGCAGACTCGTCAGGTCTTGAAAAACATGGACGCGATGCTCCGCGCCGTCGGCGGAAGCTTGAAGAACGTCGTGAAGATCAATTTTTTCTTGACCGACATTCGCGACAAGTCTGCGATTTGGGATGTGCGCAAGGAGATGTTCGGCGACACTCGACCAGCTTCAACGCTGGTCGAGGTCGTCCATCTCGTCGACCAGCACGCGCTGCTCGAAGTTGAGGCTGTCGCGTATATGGGGAAGTAGACCATGACGACTACGGCAATCGTCAATATCGGAACGCTCGTCAGCGGCGACATCCGGGAACCGTTGCTGCAAGCGGATTCGATCTTGATCGAGAATGACAAGATCGCGGCCGTCGGCCCAAGCTCAGAGCAAATCAAAGCTGCCGATACGGTCATCGACGCTGCCGGCATGACGCTTACTCCGGGATTGATCGACAGCCATACCCACCCATCCATCGGCGACTATTCGCCGAGACTGAATGTCGTCGGATGGATCGAGCACTATCTGCATGGGGGGATCACGTCCATGATCTCGCTGGGCGAATTGCATGTGCCAGGTCGCCCGCATGATCCAGCAGGGGTCAAGGCGCTCGCAATCCTGGCCAGCAAGTGTTACCGGAACGTCCCGCCCGGTTCGGTCAAGGTGATGGGCGGCACGTTGATTCTCGAGTCTGGCCTGGTCGAAGACGATTTCAAGGAAATGGCCCGCGAGGGCGTGCGGGCGGTCAAATTCATCCAGGCGATCGAAAATCGAGCTGAGGCAGTTCAATTCTCGAAGTGGGCGAAGAAATACGGCATGCGCGTCATGATTCATTGCGGAGGGACATCGCTGCCAGATGTTCCAACGACGAACGCCGCGGGGATCATCGAGGTTCAGCCGGACGTACTTGCCCACCTCAACGGCGGACCGACGGCGCTGTCACCAGACGATATCGACAAGTTGATGCGAAACACAACCTGGACCATCGACCTCGTTCGTTTTGGAAATCCCAAAGCATTAGGCCAAATTGCGCAAGGTATCGTTGAATTGGGCGCGCATCGCCGGGTCATTCTCGGCACAGACTCGCCGACCGGAAATGGCGTCGAGCCTCTTGGTATGCTTCACCTCATCACGCACTTGGCCTCGCTTACCGGCATCAAGGCCGAGGAGGCAATTTGCATGGCGACAGGCAACACCGCTCGAGTCTACAATCTACCAACCGGCGTCATTGAGCCTGGCCGAGCAGCGGATGTCGCGTTGATCGACGCGCCGGTGGGGTCCATCGCCCAGAGTGCAATCGAATCGTTCACCATCGGCGACAGCCCCGCCGTCGCGATGGTCATGATTGATGGCCTCCTGGTGGTGAAGCGCAGCAAGAATACGATCCCGCCGCAAAGAAACTATCGGCTACAATAAAGGCCGCTAACGTCCGCGATTGACGTGATACGATGCGAGGACGGCGCGCTCAGGCCGTTCCGCCTGGTCCACAGATGACATTCAACAATGCCTGACGCCTTTCGGTCTTTACAACCGACATCGCGCGCTCCAAAGCGGCCGGCAGCGACGCCGGATCGTCCACGCGTTCACCATGACCGCCTGCCGCTTTACAGATTTCTTCGAATGCAGGCAGCTTTCCAAGCTGAATAAAAGTCGTTTCGTTGCTCTTCGCCGCACGCCCGTCGGGATACATCGCGAGCGTGCTGCGCTCGACGGCTCCCCACATGTTGTTGTTCATGACCACGAAGAGTACGGGGAGTTCGTGCAAGGCGGCCGCATGATGTACGGCGGCAGGATTGCTGAACATGTATGCGCCGTCGCCAAGCACGGCCATAACTGGACTATCCGGCTTCGCAAGCTTGGCGCCGAGTGCGGCCCCAGCGCCCCAACCGAGGCCCGACGCCGAACTCGATCCAAAATAAAGGTCTGGCGACTCGAACGAACAATGCTCGAAAAACAGGGTATATTCGTTGACGACGATGCAGTTTGAATCTTTGGCTCGTTCAATGCAATGGCTGACCCAAGCCGGATCGAGCGGGTGTTTGCGCGCGGCACCATCGACTACCGCCTTCCAGCCCGCGGTCAATGCCGTGCGTTCCTCCCTAATCCAGTGACGCCGTAACTCAACCGTTTCGGCATTGCGCTTCTCCTCAAGAGCTGTCGTCAGCCCAGACAAGGTCGCAACGGTCGTGCCGGTGATCGTGATGTCGCCGGGAAAATTACGGATCGGATAGCGGCTGAATAGCGGGTCGAGGCCGCAATGAATGATCGTGCAATCCGGACTTGGCGAAGCCAGGCTCGGGATCCAAGGTACGTCGCATTCGATGACCAGAATGGCATCGACATTCGGAACCAGACGTCCCGGGGCGTATCCAAGGTTCATTGGATGCGACGAAGGCAGTGAGAGATAACGCGGCCGGAACTGAGCAAGTGGAATTGCGAAGCGCTCGGTGAACTCCGCGAGCGCGACAAAGGCGGCCGCGTCCCGGCCCGCATTCGACGTCACGATCAGCGGCCGTTTTGCGCGGGTAAGCACGTCCGCCGCCTCGGCTATCGCGTTTGCGTCCGGCGCGGCGGAAGCCGCTGGGCGCAGGCGCGAGACCGCGAGCTGCGTATCACCCGAGAATGGCGCCGCGATGACTTCGCGCGGCAAGGAGAGATAGACTGGACCGCGTGGTTCAGTCGCCGCAATCGCGAGCGCGCGATCAACGACTGTCACCAATTGTTCGGCGTTTCGCAGTTCGTAGTCCCATTTGACGATCTCGCGGAGCATGCCCGCCTGGTCGAACATTTCCTGCGCCCAATGGATGTAGCCGTCGCGCGAACCTAACAGGCCGGTCTCCGTGAGAGGAGAGCGACCTGCGGTAAGAAGGATTGCGACGTTCTCGCGCGCGGCGTTCATGGCGGCACAGATCATGTTCGCGGTACCGACGCTGACATGCGCCATCACGGCGGGTATTCGGCGCGACACCATGCCGTAGCCGTGTGCCATTGTGACCGCGAGATTTTCATGCGTTGCAACGATCGGTCGTGGAACGGCTACACCTGATTGTGCTGCCCTCGCATAAGCTTCAATAATCGGCGTAAAATCGGTTCCGGCATTGCCGAACAGATATTCGACGCCTCGATCGGCCAGCAGCGCGAGGTATGCCTGGGCAACGTTGCGCGATGCCGTCTTGTCTGGTGCGCCGCTCATCCGTAGGCCTGCCTTTCCAGATAAGATCCTCGTTCTAGCTCTCGCCAACTTGGTCCAGAATGGAATGAGTTTCAAGCGTTGGCGATCCGCGCGGCTTCGCTGAAACGACACTTCCGCGGCGTCATCAAAAATCTTTCCTAGCGCGACAGCATATTGATCTCCCGGTCCTACAACCCACGAAGTTTGATCCAGTCTTCAGCCTCAAGGCAGCGAAGGCGCTTGGTCTTGCACTGCCGCCAACCATACTTTCACTCGCCGACGAGGTGACTGAATAGCGGCAACTACTCAAACGAGCCGCCGCCAGATGGATGAGGCAAAGCAATGAAACCGCCCGCCGGTCCGCCTCGGCCGGCATGCCGGATGCCGGGGCCATTGCGCGGCCGGCGTTCCTGGCTCGCATCCGAGCATTCTTCCACAGGCTGGTTGCGCGCTAGACGTGTTGCCCAGCAATCAGACATGCAAATTGCTGCGCTGGAAAAAGCTGCAAACCATCACGTATACTGAGTCCGATCACATCCATTCGAGCGCCGAAGACGGAGCCATCCCATGTCCGAAAA
>JGI12053J15887_10000870_pt1 | contig 13199 bp, 8 predicted proteins | sample MedBloCAOM1_O3_FD_15887 | JGI IMG/M metagenome (IMG submission 15887)
GAGCGCGCGTACGGCCTGCTCGCATCGGGCCGATCTCCCGCCACTTCATGTCGGAATAGAGCTTCGGATCGACCTGAGCATGTGCCGCTAGACCGACTGACAGAGCGGATGCAACGAGAAGGAAGATACGGCGGCGTACGATCATGACTCTCCTGGAGAACCTCTGCACAGACAGGGTTCGAACTTCGTAATGGTTTCGGATACAGCTGTGACGGATGAGGCCGGGCAAAGGTCTCAGCGAAAGATGTCTTGCTGCAAACGGTAAATGCGCTGGTGAAGTTCTAGGTTATAAGGGATACCGTGCTAACGCCAAAAGAAACTTATGCGGTCTCGACGCCGTATAGTATCCATACCGGGATGGCGACCTCACCGAGATGACTTTGCTAGATCTTTGCTCGTATCTTGGACTCGGCGCCGTGGGCGCGGTGACTGTGAACCTGCTGCTGGGCATGTTGATGTCGTTGCGTTATAGTCCTACGCGGCGTTGGCCGCACCGCCACATCAACCTGTTCGCACTGCATCAGTGGACGGCCTACATCGCTGTCTTCCTCACCCTCTCACACCCTACAATTCTGCTGTTTCTGCACACTCCACACTTCGGTTGGATGGATGTGCTCTGGCCCATTCACTCATATCTGCAGCCAAAGCTGAACCTTGCCGGCGCCGGCGCGCTTTATCTCATCTTGCTCCTGCTGGTTTCATCTTTGCTCCGAGCACAAATCGGCAGGCCCTTATGGCGTAGATTGCACTACCTCGTCTTTCCGTGTGCTGGGTTGCTGTTCCTGCACAGCATCCTTACTGACCCCAATCTGAAGGATGGACATCCCGATCTTCTGGACGGAGGCAAAGTCTTTGTCGAAATTTCGGCGGTGATCAGCCTGACGGCGACGACGATACGGGTTCGGCTGCGTGGAAAGGGATTTCGGTACAAGTGAGCAACAGCGGTGCTTATGGTGAATCTGATCGGTTTGCGGTCTTCGCCGAAAGCGATTCCAATATGTGCTTCGTATAAACACCGGTCGCCACAAACTTTGCACCATCACGGATCATCATCAGGAGGACCTGTTCGCCATCTTTGTCGATCGAAGTGATCTCCTTAAGATCGACGATGCAATTCTCAGATGGCGGACGGTCCTGCCGATTGACACGCCAATTTGTGGTTAACTCTTCGACTGAGCACCCGGTCAGCCGCCCTTGAAGAACCCAACGTTGTTCTGATGCGCCTTCGGTCACAGTGATTCGTAGCATCTTGCCTATCCCTTGCTATCCGACATTTCAATATGTTCCCGACAGCAGCAGCCTCCCGATTCCTGGCGTTAGTGCAATCCTCGTGCCTAAGGACGGAGCCCATCCCCGCGCGTTTAGATCCTGCAAAAAATGCGAGATTTCGCGGCGGACGAGTCCGAAAGGAGACATTCCTGGGGATGCTCACCAGTTGGCAGTGTGCCAAATAGTTGGCACTTGGGCGATGTGAAGTTATTTGGGAAATCCTAACGTTCAGGGCTTCTGCGGACGGGAAATTCCGAGCTTTTGCATGCGGAATTGGAGTGTCGGGCGTTTTATCCCGAGCCGTGCAGCGGCTCCATTGGGACCGGCAAAGACCCAGNTTGTTTGCTCCAGAACCGACAGGATGTGCCTCCTCTCAATCTCCTCGAGGGTCGCGGCACGATCCATTTGACCGTTTGCATCAGGANTTCTCGTTTTCAAATCGGCTAGGGATACCTTCAGCGCGGGACCTCGCGAGAGAATGACCGCCCGCTCGATCACATTCTGCAACTCGCGAACGTTCCCGGGCCACGGATAGCTGACCAAGGAATTCATAGTTTCAGCCGAGATCGAATCGATCTCCTTCGTCATGTCCCGCGCAAAATGCTGAGCGAAATGCCTGACCAGGTATGGGATATCCTCTTTCCGCTCTCTCAGAGGGGGAACATAAATTGGGAATACGTTCAATCGATAGAACAGGTCGGAGCGAAACCTCTGCTCTTCCACCATGGCATTCAAATCTCTGTTGGTAGCGGCAATCAGGCGAGCATCTGTGCGAAGCGTCCGTGAACTGCCTAACCGTTCAAACTCCCGTTCCTGCAGGACGCGCAGAAGTTTCGGCTGCAGATCGATGGGAATCTCACTGATCTCATCGAGAAAGATAGTACCTTGCGATGCCAACTCAAAACGGCCTATGCGTTGCGCGATCGCTCCGGTGAACGCCCCCTTCTCATGGCCAAATAACTCGCTTTCAAGCAGACCGGTTGGAATCGCCGCACAATTCAATTTCACGAATGGGTGTTTCCGTCGTTGGCTGAGATTGTGAACAGCCCGAGCAATCAGCTCTTTTCCGCTTCCTGTCTCCCCTTGGATCAGGACAGTCGAGTTGGTTGGCGCGACCGCTTCTACCTGACGTAAAACCTGACGGAGCACAGGGCTATTCCCAATGATCTCCTCGAAATTCATCTCGTGCCGAATCTCGTCTTCGAGATAGAGCTTCTCCTGGGTGAGTTTGTCCTTAAGCTCCGTAATTTGGCGATAGGCAAGAGCATTATCGATCGCGATAGACACCTGTCCCGCGATCTGTGACAAGAACTCGAGATCCTGAGNTGTGAAAGCGTTTTGATGCAGTCGCATGAGGCAGAGCACGCCAAGAACACGATTGCACCGGATTAATGGGAGCATACACATAGTCTCAACTCCCTCTTCGGCAGCAATCCTGTGATCAAGACCAGAGCTTTGCAATTCGCCAATATTCCCAACCCACGGTTTTCCGGATCGAAAAACTTGGCCCGGCAACGAGCCGTAGAGCGGGCTGGACGTATCCTGACGGACCAGTCCCTTACTGAGCGGGAAATCCAGCGCATGCGTCTGAAGCCGTTTATTTTCCGCGTCGGGCAGGATTAGGGCAACCCCGTCCAGACGCATCACGCTCCGAATGCTGGGGGAGATCGACTGCAGAACATCTCGTAGCTCCAGGTTAGAGACGACGCTGTTGTTCAGGTCCAGAATCAGTTTCAATTTCGTCCGCTCGCTCTCTAATTGAATTCGCGCCGTCTCAGAGCGACCAAAATTCAGCCGATCGTCAATTGCCAGGCCGGCATAGTCGGCAATCAAGGAAAGGAAACAAACTTCGTCTTCATAGAACGCATCCTTATACTCCCGGCCAAAGCAGATCGCTCCCAGATGATGAAGAGCGGTGTTCAGAGGAAGCACGCAAAGCGATTGACTCCCGCATCCGCGGAAGAACTTTGTAAGTTCAGGGAAACTCGTCTCGTGATCTAACGATAAAAAGACGAGTTTTCCTTGATCCCCATAGACCATGGGCAATATCGTTTCCTGCCATTCAGCAATCGAAGGGGGCGGCGGAGCGGCAGCGCCTCCCGTCTCAGCCACATGCCACGAAACGGTCCCTTCAAATTCATAAACAAGAGCTGTCGTGTTACAGGCAATGACGCTGCCCAATTCTGCGGGCAGAGCCCGCAATAACTGCTCCAGATCGCGATAGTTATCCAGTCTGCGCGCCAAGCGCAAGAGTTCCTCGTCGTGCTCTGTATGGGCAGCGTTACCGCTCGAAGAAGCAGTGTCTTTGGTGTGCTGTTTTTCCATATTCTGAGGGAGGACCACCTCCGTTCGGATGTTTCATAGATGAAGAGTTGGAGCGTAAGGTAGCAGGGATTGTGAAATCAGCGACTCTCTGGGAATTGCGCTTTGCCGCGTCCGGGACTTTTCTCGTTGGATGCCAATAGGCTGGCAGATGGTCAATCGACTGGCACTTCAGACCTTCTTGCTGACCGGTTCGAAGCATAAGTTTCAAGGGATCTCCCCTTTATTTTCAATTGCTTGTTTTCACCACAGGACGGCGATCATTCTGGCAACCTGATTGCAATCTGGAGGCGAGAATTTCAACTGATCCAGCATTCCAACACGGCAGTCTGGCTATGGTCCATAAGAGATGACTCGCCTGTTGAATTGATCTTACATTTTTCTGGAGGGCTGAATGCACCTGGAGCAGCACACTGAACAGTCCCAGAGTTTCCGGCTCGACGTTCCGCTGCACGATTTACTCACTAAATCGAGGATGCTTTCCCCCGGCCTGCAGCCAGTGGGCGACCCCGAGAAATTTCCCGACCCGATCTTCCCGGAACATCCGGAGCTATTGGGGCCGATCGACGACGATGCCGAGTGGGTTCCTCCGGAAAGACGCAACTGGATGCCCGGACAGATATACCACGCCATGCAGGGCTGGTTGTTTCCATACATCCGATCGAGGGTCACGGCAGGGGATTTCCATCCCCTGATTTCGTATCTATTCACTGAGTTCAAGTGCAACTTGGACTGCCACTATTGCTGGGCCTTCGACAACAAAGTCAAGGGCATGAGCGAGGATACAGCGAAACGCTCTATCGACTGGTTGCATAGCACCGGTTGTCGCGTGCTCGCCTATATGGGTGGCGAGCCCCTGCTGCGGCCCGATTTCATTCACAAAATTACCTATTACGCCGCCAAGAAAAACTTCTGGATATACCTGCCGACCAACGCCCGGCTGTTGCGGACCGACGTCATCGACAAACTGGCCGATGCAGGCATGTCCACGTTCAACATAGCAGTTGATGCCGTTGACCTGAAACCGGGTCTTCCCAAAGCACTCGCGCCCATCCGCAAACAGTTCGACTACCTGGTTCGCAAACAGTATTGCTATGGCTATTCGGTCTTCCTCAACATCAATATCTGCCGCAATAATCTGGATGACGTCCGGGAGCTTACCGAGATCGCCCACGACAACGGTATCGCGACCGACTATCACATCAATGAATCGCCATTACTCGAGCAGGATGAGCACTTCAAACATGCCGATCACAACGTAACCTACATCACCAGTGACGACTGGCCTGCCGTCGAGGAGACGATCCAGTGGCTGACCGAGAAACAGGATGCCGGATACAAAATGGTTAACTCGAACGCCCGCCTCTGGCAGATGGTGGATTTCATGAAGGGAAACCACTTTCCTTGGAACTGCCGCGCCGGTCAAAACTCGATGATCATTCGCGTTGATGGCACGTTAGCTCCCTGTTTCCCGATGTACACGGCGAGCTATGACTGGGGAGTGGTTGGCGATCACAGATTCGACACCAAACAACTGGACCATCAAAAAGAAACTTGCCAGACTCATTGTTTTTCCACGCTCAACCACATACTCGGTTGGTGCTACAACGACCAGCGAGTCATCAAGTACTTCTTCAAGCAACTCGCGCATGGCTTCCAAGGAATGAAAGGGCAGATGTAGCCAGTCTTCCCGCGACGCCCCAGATTCGGTCCAAACCCGCACGCCATTGAACACAAGGAGACGCAAATGCCTGAAATTGAAGAGATCGTTCAGACAGATTTTGAGGTAGAGGTCCAGGCACGTATCGACGCCGAACGGGCTCGCCTCCGAGCCGCGGCTGGATTGGCACGCATGCGCGAGTTTAAGAAGCCTGTTGAACGGACGTTTACGGCCGCCGAACGCGACTACGTAACGATTCTCTTCGGCGGTCTAACCTGGAAGCATGAAGAGATGATCAAGGCTGTTTTTCATGGCAGCGGCTATCGTTGCGAGAACATTCCCACCCCCGTGGTCGACGACTTTCAAGCGGGAAAGGAGTTCGGAAACAACGGCCAGTGCAATCCTACGTATTTCACGGTGGGCAATCTGGTGCGCTACCTGCAGAAGCTTGAGCAGCAGGGCCTAACGCGACAACAGATCATCGACAATTACGTCTTCTTCACTGCGGGCTCTTGCGGACCATGCCGTTTCGGAATGTATGAAGCCGAATACAGGTTTGCGCTCCAGAACTCCGGTTTCGAGGGCTTTCGTGTGCTGCTGTTCCAACAGACCGACGGTATCAAAGCGGCAAGCGGCGAGCCCGGCCTGAAGTTCTCGGTCGATTTCGGTATGGGAATGCTCAATGCCCTCAACCTTGGAGATGTCATCAACGAACTCGTCTACCAGGTGCGTCCCTTTGAGGTGAACAAAGGCGAAACCGACCGCGTCATTCAGGAATCGGTGAAGACGCTGACTGACACGTTGCGCGACCGTAAGCGCTGGCACATCATGGACGCGGCTCCTTCCTGGGCAAAACCATACCTTGAGAAAAATGGAAAGCTCGCGGGGATTGGCTGCACCCTCGGAAAGATCGGTCACAACCTGTATAGCAAGGAATATGTCGACGCGCTGCACGCCTGTCGTGACAGCATCAACGCCATTGAAGTTGACCGATTGCGTGTGAAGCCCGTTATCAAAATCACCGGGGAGTTCTGGGCGCAAACGACCGAAGGCGACGGTAACTTCAATATGTTTGCCTTCCTAGAAAAGGAAGGGGCACAGGTGCTTGTCGAACCGATTGCTACGTGGATTGCCTACATGATGTACGTTGCGAAAGAAGGCGCCAAGGCACGGGCGGCCGCTGAGGCCCCCTATCGTGACCCCAAGTGGTATGAAGTGAAGAAACACCTCGCGAATGACTTCAAGATATTCAAGAAGACGGGCGGCCTGAGCGCCGGCAGCGCCATGTGGACATATTTCTATCACCGCACCACCAAGCACATGGGCGACACCGCTCATCACCTGGTTCCGCAAAAGGAACTCTCGCGCCTGGCGCATCCTTTCTACCATCAGCTCGCGCGCGGAGGAGAGGGTTACATGGAAGTCGGCAAGAATGTCTACTACACTGTGAACCATCTCTGCCACATGGTGCTCGCACTGAAGCCGTTTGGCTGCATGCCGTCGACGCAGTCGGATGGTGTTCAGTCGCGCGTGGTCAATAAGTTCAAAGACATGATCTTCCTGCCGATCGAGACCTCTGGTGAGGGCGAAGTGAACGCGCATAGCCGGGTCCAGATGGCGCTCGCAGAGGCCAAGGCCAAAGCGCGCGCTGAATTCGATGGCGTCCTGCAGCAGACGGGAAGATCTCTCCAGGAGTTGCGGCAGTACATTGACGAGCATCCGTCCCTTAAACATGCGCTTTACAAGGTGCCGCAGCGGAAAGGCATTGCTGGGACTGCCGCTCATTTTGCCTGGCATGTAAACGATTTGATGGAAAAGGACAGGGCGTATAGTCGCCGGACCCAAACCTCCATTCCTGTCCAACGGGTCGCATAAATGCGTGTACTCTCGGGCGCTCTATTGGAGGGTTGTTTCGTTTTGAGCCTGCTTCTAGTCGTGGCGATTGCGTTGTTGCGCATTCAGTGTGGCGCTTAGTCAGGCTGCCGGGAGGATTGTCTAACCCATACATTATTCCCGACGCCAGTTTCGGCCGAAGGGAACAACTCAAGCGACCGGCATTTCTTCCCGGTACCGCGGATTAATCATCGAGGAGAGAGTGATGCACCAATTTCTGGTTGGTCTGGACGTAGGTTCCACGACTGTCAAAGCCATTGTGGTTGACGCAGCGACTGACAAGACCATCTGGCAGGACTACCAGCGTCATGAGACGCGTCAGCCAGAAAAAGTCCTCGAGTTCCTGCGTCGCATGGAAGAGGACACGGGAATTGCCCCCGGAAACACGCGCATCTTCGTCACTGGCTCGGGTGGAGGAACCATTGCTGAGATGATCGGCGCGAAGTTTGTCCAGGAGGTGCATGCCGTCTCGCTCGCGGTCGAAAAACTTCACCCAGAGGTGTACTCCGTCATCGAGCTAGGCGGACAGGATGCGAAGATCATCGTCTTCAAAGACGATGAGGAGACTGGACGCAAGAAGAAAATCCCCTCGATGAATGACAAGTGCGCCGGTGGCACCGGAGCGGTCATCGACAAGATCAACGCCAAACTCAAGATCCCTGCTGCGGAGCTCGCAAATCAGGGGTATCACAACATCAAGCTGCACAAGGTTGCCGGCAAATGTGGCGTCTTTGCCGAGACTGACATCAACGGACTGCAGAAGACAGGCACGCCGTCTAATGAGTTAATGGCTTCACTCTTCGAAGCCATCGTGCTTCAGAATCTCAGCGTACTTACCCGCGGTCATACGCTCCGCCCCCACGTCCTTCTCCTCGGCGGCCCGAACGGATTTATCCGTGGCATGCGCGAAGCGTGGCAAACCAACATTCCGCGCATGTGGAAGGAGCGCAAGGTTGAGATTCCGGAGGGGACAACCCCCGAAGAACTGATCAAGGTGCCCGAGAATGCTCAATACTTCGCAGCCCTGGGATCGGTTGAGTTTGGCAAAGAGGAAGAGCCGGAGATCGGCCGTTATCTAGGCACGGACAAGCTTCTTTATTACATCGACTTTGGCAGAGCCGAGGAGAAGGCAACTGCTGGCGGCAAAGGTCTCGTTGCGGAGGATGCTGAGCTTGTCGCCTTCAAGTCGGCCTACGCGAAGAAGAAGTTCAACCCTGCAGAGTTTTATCCAGGGCAGGTCGTCTCTGGTTTCATCGGTATTGACGCAGGATCGACCTCGACCAAGGCCGCTGTGCTCGACAGAGAAGGGGAGATTCTGTGCAAGACCTATCAACTTTCGAACGGCAATCCTATTCAGGACATGATCGAGGTGTTTGGGAAGCTTCGAGAGCAGATCGAGACGAAGGGTGCGTCGTTCGAGGTTCTCGGTGTTGGCACTACGGGCTATGCCAAAGACATTCTCAAGGATGTTTTGAACGCGGACGTCGCACTGGTTGAGACAGTCGCACACACGGAATCGGCGCTGAAGTTCTACGACGATCCCCATGTCATCGTCGATGTCGGCGGCCAGGACATCAAGCTCATCGTCCTGAAAGACGGCCGCGTAAAGGACTTCAAGCTGAACACGCAGTGTTCCGCAGGCAACGGATACTTCCTGCAATCCACCGCCGAAGGCTTCGGCATGAAGGTCGAAGAGTTTGCGGATATCGCCTTCGCCGCCAAATCTATGCCCTCCTTTGGCTACGGATGCGCAGTGTTCATGCAGTCCGACATCGTAAACTTCCAACGCCAGGGCTGGCGGTCGGAGGAGATTCTCGCGGGCCTCGCAGACGTGCTCCCGAAAAACGTCTTCCTCTACGTTGCCAGTATTCCGAATCTGGCCGCCCTCGGTACGCGCTTTGTCCTCCAGGGCGGCACACAAAACAATCTCGCTGTCGTCAAAGCTGAGGTCGACTTCATCAAGTCCAGCTTCCGCGCTAACGGCAAAGAGCCGGAGATTATCGTGCATGAGCACTGCGGCGAATCCGGCGCAATTGGCGCAGCTCAGGAGGCGCACCGCCTTTGGAACAATGGGCGGAAGACCACGTTCATCGGTCTGGAAGCCGTCGCGAACATCCGTTATCGAACGACGCGCAACGAAGACACGCGCTGCTACTTCTGCAAGAACAATTGCCTGCGTACCTTCATCGACGTCGATGTAACCGGTGGAAGAACCCTGGAACACAATCACTCCCATGCCGTCGCAGAAGACCGCGCCGCTACGGTGGAAGAGGTAGCCGAGGTCGTATCCAATCTGCCTTCCCTAGAGCAGATTCAGGCGAACCTTCCTCCCGTCGAATCACACGGCTCTTGCAGCACTGGCGGAGGACACAGTTCTCCCTCAATCTTCAAAGCGAAAGTAGAGCCGTTGGTTCAAATTCAATTGACTCCCGGATCGAACAAAGTTGTCGAACTGCCGAAACCCACTGAATTTCAGCCCCGCAAGACCAAGGTTCCATTGCGCGTCGACGAGCAGCGGCTGATCATCGCCACTTGTGAAAAGGGCACAGTAGAAGACCTCGACGAGATGAAGGACATCAAGGCCGACATCGACAAAATCAAGTCCGTCAATCCAAACTATGTCGATATCGCGGCCCGCGATGTCTTCCGCCACCGTGAAGTGGAGAACGCTTCGGACTCCGTCCCACAAACCAAAGGGCTGTTCGTTTCAAAAGCTGTCAAAGAGCGCGCCTCTCTGATGGACCGGCGCAAGGACTTCCGCATCGGCATACCACGTCTTTTGAACACCTACACCTATGCGCCGTTCTTCAATGCGTACTTCGCCAGTCTCGGATTGAAATCCGAAAATATTATTTACTCCGATTACACAACGCCGGAACTGTACCGCGCAGGAGCAAGCCGCGGTGCCATCGACCCATGCTATCCGTCGAAGATAGGCATCGCCCACGTCTACAATCTGCTCGCCACCAAGCACGCGAAGAAGCCGCTCCACGCGATCTGGTTTCCGATGTATGACGTGCTGCATTCGCACCTGGTGAACCTGACCGGATCGAACGCCTGCCCAACCGTGACCGCTACGCCGGAGACTGTGAAAGCTGCCTTCACCAAGGAGAGCGATATCTTCGCCGAGAACGGTGTCTTATATATGGATCCAATTCTGAACCTTCAGGATGGGAAGATCTGCGCCGATCAGATGTTCAAAGCATGGGGGCCAGTACTCGGTCTCAGCCGCGAAGAAAACGACAGGGCAATTGCTGTCGGCTTCCGTGCTCTCCACGAGTGCGAAGCCGACATCCGCAGACAGGCGCGAGAGACGCTCGACCAACTCGAGCGCGAGGATCGCATCGGTATCGTCATGCTGGGCCGCGTCTATCATCACGATCCCGGCCTCAATCACGATATCATGGAGGAGTTCCAGAAGCTGGGTTATCCCGTTTTCTCACAAAGCACCCTGCCCCTCGACGAGGATCTGCTGGACCGTCTCTTCGGCGAGGAAGTTCGCGCCGGCCTGATTACGCATCCGCTGGATATCAGCGACGTCTGGAAGAACCGCTACTCCACCAGCACCAATCACAAGGTGTGGGCTGCGAAGTTTACCGCACGCCACCCTAACTTGGTCGCGCTCGAGGTTTCCAGTTTCAAGTGCGGCCACGACGCGCCCATCTACGGAGTGATCGAGGGTATCATCGAACGGTCGGGAACGCCGTATTTCTCGTTCAAAGACCTCGACGAAAATAAACCCTCCGGCTCCATCCGCATTCGAGTCGAGACGATCGATTACTTCCTCCGCCGTTATCGCGAAGATATCGTCAAGCGTCGCAGCGCCGAGAGAGATATCGAGGCCCAGCTGGCAGTTTTCGAACGATCGCTTCGCGGTCAAGCAGATAGCCAGCCCGACATGGCAATGGCAGGGGATTGAGCTTACGCGAGCATTGAGCCCTGATGAATATTCTTGTGCTCAATCCGGGAGGAAATTCCCTCAAAATAGATATCGTCGCATGTGGACCGAACCAACGCCACGCATTTGAGGCCGCCAAACTGATCAGTGTGACCATCGAGGGAATAGGCAGAAACCCAGAGTTGTCGCGATTGGAAGGCAAGAAGTCCGTTCATAGTGAATCGATTGAAGCGCGGGACTACGCTAGCGCCACAGAATGCTTTCTGAACTGGTATGAAAGGGCCCGCGTTGATCTTCCTAATCTCAAACAGATCAATCGCGTCGCGGTTAGGGTTGTGCACGGCGGCAGCGAGTTTGCTTTACCCACGCCCATCGACCAAGCCGTAGAGAAGAAGATCAAAGCGTTCGAAAAGCTGGCTCCCTTGCACAACAAAAGTTCAATAAAGGTCCTCGCGCCTCTACGGCGAAGGTTGCCGAACGTTCCCATCTACGGTGTTTTTGATACGGCGTACCATCGAACGATTCCAGAGTACGCCTCGCGATATGCTCCCTCGGGACCTGGCGGACAAGCATCGGATTCGGCGCTACGGATTTCACGGTATCTCTCATCGTTACCTGCTCGAACGTTATGCTCATCTCGTGGGCAAGACGCCCGCTGCATGCAATGTCGTATCGCTGCACCTTGAAAGCGGCTGCTCAGCGACGGCGGTTCGAGAAGGTAAGTCCATCGACAATACGATGGGCCTAACACCTCTCGAGGGGTTGATGATGGGAACCCGATCAGGAGACGTAGATCCATCTCTGATTCCATTACTGATGCGTGAGGAGGGCATGCAGATCGACGAAGTGATGACCTTGCTGAATAAGAAATCTGGTCTGCTCGGCGTGTCGGGAGAATCACCGGATACCCGCATTCTGATGGAACACTACGACTCAAATCCACGCGCAAAATTGGCAATGGACATGTTTGCCTACCGCGTCCGCAAGGCCGTTGGCTCTCTTCTTGCGGCTCTCGGATCCACCGAGGCGATCATCNTCGGCGGCGGTATCGGCGAAAATACGAAATTCGTACGAGAGCAGGTGTGTGCCGGATTGTTTTCTTCTGGACTNGAAATCGATGCTGAAGCCAACGCTCGCCTGATCGATATAGAGGGAAAGCTTTCGACGGAAACGTCCAGGATTGCGGCGTGGGTCATTCCCACCGAAGAGGGTATGCAGATCGCACACGAATGCTGCCTGACGTAACACAGTCCGAGAACAACCAGCCGGAATTCCGTGGCGTCCGCATCGCAGTAGACTTATGCGCGAAGCACACCTGAGTAACTCGCAAACCCGCAGCTAAATATTTGCGGTGTCCTTCAATACGGCCATGGCGGCGTTGCGCCCGTTGATCCCGATCACGCTTCCACCCGGATGGGTGCAGGCTCCGCAAAGATAGACGCCTTCCATCGGAGTTCTTGCAGAAAGCCGATTGGACCACATATAAGGAGGCAGGCATTCGCCCTGAAAGATGTGACCACCGGTGAGGCCCACCTTTCGCTCGATATCGGGAGGACCCAGAACCTGCGCATCCACCACCGCGCTGTCCATGTTGGAGCAGAATCGGCCGAGTGATCCAAGTGCGAGTTGGCGAACTTCGTCGCGCCGCCCCTCCCACGTACCGCGCGAAAATTTGTACGGAACATACTGTGCGAAGACACTCATCGTGTGCAGTCCGGCTGGGGCGACGGTTGCATCATGCACACTCTGGAAGTACACCTCGCACCACAAATGCTCCGGCATCTCGCCACGTTGTGCCAAAGCAAAACCAGCCTTCCATTCGGACTTCGTGAGCGGTGCATTGATCTGCCCGTAGTGATGAGCTTCATTCTTTCCTGGACGCGCAGCGAAATCAGGCAGCTCACGCAGCAGCACATTCAACTTCACCGTGCATCCCTCGATCGGAATCTCGTCAACCCGAGTGCTCCATCCCGCGTCGGCGCCAGCTCCAAGCAACCTCTTGGTCTGCCGCGGGTCGGCATTTGAGATCACGACGGGCGCATGGATGCGCTCGCCGCCTTCGAGAACCACGCCTTCTCCGAGCAAAATCTGTGCAACGGGTACACCGGTTGCAACCACAGCTCCCGCCTCCCGCGCGGCATCGCAGAAGTAGAACGA
>JGI12053J15887_10000871_pt1 | contig 13195 bp, 10 predicted proteins | sample MedBloCAOM1_O3_FD_15887 | JGI IMG/M metagenome (IMG submission 15887)
GGCTTGGTTCCGCCCTCGCCGATAGCGGGAAGCGCGCACAGTGAAGTCACGTAGCGCGCCCCAAGCTCACGCCAATACGACAGCACCGGCGGCAGCGTGTTGCCGACCTCGTCGATGCCCAGATGCAAGAGTCCGTGCCCAGACCCGCGCGCAAATGACTGCTCCAGCCTGGCTTCTCGCCTGGAATCCAAGGCCAATGCCTCCCCGGCTTGTCCGAGGATCAGCGAACCGTGCGGCGTGAGAATGGGAGCCAAATCCATGACGGGTGCGTACTCGCCTCGCAGCTCATCAGCCGTCGTCGATCGGCTCCGTCGCCTGCACCGATGGCCGCGCGGAAAAATCTTTGTGCCAGCGCGCTATCCCGGGATGGCCCGTGCGCCAGTCATCTTTGGCAAATCGAAAATCGAGATAAGACAGCGCGCACCCGACCGCGACGTGGCCGATCGTGAAAGGCGTATTCGCGAGGTCGGAGGCTTCCCGCTCGAGCGTTCGCAGCACCGCCGCGCGCTTGGTGTTGTAGGCAGACAGATGCACCTCCGACGGATGGACACGTTCGCCTTCGTTGCGCAGCAGCAGCAGAAAATCGAGAAATCCGTCGCCGAGCGCCTGCCGGCGCAGCGCCGTCATGCGGTCCTTGCCATCGACCGGGATGAGCTTCGGCCCCGCATCCAGGCCGTCGAGATACTCGCAGATGACGGGGGAATCGTAGAGCACCGTGCCGTCATCGAGCACCAGCGTCGGGATCTTGGAGAGCGGATTGTCCTCCATCAGCGCCGGGTGCGGTTTGGTGGTCGCCGCCACGGTGCGCACGCATTCGATCCGGTCGCCCAAGCCCAGCTCGTGCACGACGATCATCACTTTGCGCACGAAAGGCGAACGGGGGGACCAATGCAGTTTCATTTGGATGTCCTATTGGGCAGGCGCCCGCGGATGGCGCGCAGGCGGGCTTCGGGCTACCATTCCGGTCTACGCCTGTCGAGTGCAGCCGCGCAGAGAATGCCCACCCCTGACGATTGCACGGCCTCATCGAGCATGGAATGACATCGCATGGACTACGATCCCCGCAGCGAACCGCACAATCTCGCCCATGACCCCGGCACCTGTCTGGTGGTCCCACGCCCGATCGGCTGGATCACGACCATCAGCCCGGCCGGAGTGATCAACCTCGCGCCCTACAGCTTCTTCAACATCATCTCGACCAAGCCGCCGTTCGTGCTGTTCTCCAGCAGCACCCGCAAGCACTCCCAGCGCAACGCGGAAGCCTCGGGCGAGTTCGTGTTCAATCTGGCGACCTACGACCTGCGCACCGAGATGAACATCACCGGCAGCGATCACACCGAGGAGATCAGCGAGGCCGACCTCGCCGGCCTGGAAATGGTTCCCTGCCGGAAGGTGAGGCCGCTGCGCGTCGCCCGCTCGCCGATCGCGCTTGAATGCATCTACAACAAGACCGTCGACCTCGTGCCGTCGAGCGGCAAGACATCGGCCAACTCACTGATCATCGGCGAAGTCGTCAATGTCCACATCGATGATTCCGTGATCGTCAACGGCAACATCGACATGGCGCGGATCCGGCCACTCGCCCGCCTGGGCTACATGGACTACACCTCGGTCGACAACATCTTCACCATGCATCGCGTCCCGGCACGCAAGGCCATGCCTCAAGAGGCATGACGGGCCTCAGCGATCCTCATCATTTCGCTTCGCTCTCGGCGCCGCGGGCCGATGCGTCGACCCGCGCGCAGAGGAGGTCATGAAATGATTTCGGGCCGAGAATCTCCTTGCGGGTAAAATCCGATTTCGTGAGATAGTCGCGAACAAGGAACGGGTCGAGGTCATAGCGACGGACCGTGGCCGCCGCGGACGTTTGGCCATCAGGCCAGCTCGGTCCGACATCGTGCGCCAGCTCTCGATTTTCGCTCAGCGTCCGGGCGTTCTGGAGAACGAGCCTGGCTTGCGGAAGCGCGACGAGGGATCGGATCTTGCCGCCGAGCTGCCCGACCGCCTTGAGCGCCCGTTGCTCGCCGAATTCCACCGCACCCGCCCGATTGGACAATGGCGCAATTCGCACACGCGCGACCGAGTTTTCGCGCTGCCGCCGCACCCGATGATGACCGGCCTCGCCCTTGAGATAGCCATAGGCGAAGTGGCCGCGCAACACGATTGCAATCAGTTCATCCGAGGTCATTGGCTCATGCAGCATCACGACGTCCAGACGCCGGTCTCTTGCCCAATTCCGATAGAGTTCGAAGAGAAAGTCCCGGGCCTCGCTCCCGACGCCGATCGACGCAATCTCCAGGATCGCGTCCCAGTGTCCATCCGGCCCCATGGCGACGACCTCACGCTGCGTGAGCTCGATTGCGGATTCGAGGTGCAGCAGGCTATCCGCAAGACGCGCCAAGTCCGTGCGCGTTGTCCCCACTTCGCATGCGCCGGCCAGTCTCTGGGCGGAATCCTGCAGCCGCTCGATACGCGAGACGGTCTCCAGCCAATGTGACTGCCGTGACAGAATTCGTCCGGCTTCGTCGGGATCGTGCCAGAACGTGTAGTCCGTTCGCTTGGTATCGATCTCGTCGATCTGCTCCCGCAGCCTGCTCAATCCGGCGGCGGCGACGAGCCTCTCGGATCCGATCCGCGCCGCGGCAATTCTTTCCTTGATCTTCTCGCGGGTGAGGCGTTCGCCGGTTCGGGTCCGCACCGGAGCACGCTCCGCTGCGGCACGCTCGCTGTCCGGCGTATCTGCCACCCGAACGCGAACGCGGCCGTCATGGATGCCCACGTCGATGAGCGTGCCCGGATCCAGCGCGCGTTCCATCAACAACGTGGCGATCGGCAGGATGACCTGCCGTCTTATCTCGCGCTTGATTCCGCGACCGCCATAGCGCGGGTTGAATCCGACGGCCAGGACATGCTCGATGACGTCATCGTGGACGTCGACGATCAGGTTTCGTCCGGCAATGCCCTCGCGCTTGAGGATGGATCGCAGATCGATCCGGGCAATCCGTATCGCCTGCTCTCGGGTCAGGGGGTGGAACAGCACGACGTGCTGAAAGCGGTTGAGGAACTCGGGTCGGAAATGAAACTCGATGGCCCGGAGCGCCTTGTCGGCGTCATAGGCTTCCCCATTCTCGCCAAAGCCGATGGCGGGCGTCATCCCCTCGAATGCTCCCACATTCGAAGTGGCGATCACGATCGTATTGCGAAAGTTGATCGTTTCGCCCCGCGGGGTCGTCAACCGCCCCTCATCGAGCAATTGCAGGAAAAGATCCTGGACGTTGCGATGCGCCTTCTCCAATTCGTCGAATAGCAGGACCTGGAACGGCTGTACCCGGACCGGATCGACCAGGCGCGCCGGACGCTCCGGAACGGCCTGCAGCGATCCGATCAGCATCTCGAACGAATTGTAGTCCGCGAACTCCGACATATCGAAGCGGAGCATGCGCCGCTCGCTCCCGAAGAAAAACTCGGCGAGCGCGCGGGCAAGCTCGGTCTTTCCGACGCCGGTCGGACCCACGAACAAAAGCGAGCCGACCGGTTTGGCCTTGTCGTGCAATCGCGCCTTGTAGAAGGCGATCATCTCCACGACCGCATCGATTGCAGCTTCCTGTCCGATGATCCGATCGCGAAACCAATCGCGGATTTGGGACGCCGATTTGCTCTCGGTGCGCGAGACGACGAAGAGCGGCAGGCCGCTATGAATTGCAAAGACCTTTTCGACGAACAGCGGCGCGATCTCGGCTTCCTCGCCCGCGGCCAGCTTTTGATCGCGATAGTCGCGCACCTTGTGGAGCAGGTCCAAAGCGGGCCCAGGCCCGGAACTGCCGGCGGAGAAGCTCTCGCACAGCTGGAAGATCCGTTCGCGCACGTCTTCGTTCAGAGCGAGCTCGTGCTGCCGTGCCTCGCGTTCGACGATCTCGCGCATCTGTTGATCCGACAACGGCTCGATGCGCACGACCTCGAACAGCGAAACGAATTTGGGGGCACGATACATGTCCTGAAGCTGATCGGCGGTCGCTTCGCTGATGAGCCGAAGGCGGCCGTCGTAAATCCGTGGTCGCATCGCATCCAGAATGTTTTGATTGCTCTGAATGGTCGCCCCGACGGTGGACAGATTCCACACGTCGGTCACATTCAAGATGGCATTCGACTGCTCGGCGTCCGTCATGAGACGAGTCAATTTTGATTGCCAGTCGCCGAGATACCGGGTTCCCGACATGATCTGGGCGGTCGTGAACCGACGAAACTTCAGGCTTCCTTCGTTGCCGAGGTGGCTTACGACGCCATGGAGCACCGACGTCTTGCCGACGCCTGCAGGTCCAACGAGCAGCACGGATCGGTTCTCGGACAGCGCGGCAACCGCGGCCTGGATCTCGCGCTCGCGAAAGAAGGTCGACCGCAAGGCCTTGACGGCCTCAACGAGGTCCTGCCCTTCGTCCAGAACGTTGATGTATTCCATGCCAGCGCCGATACGACATCCGCCCGGTTCAGGTCACGCCTTCCCCAACGTGCGCTGAAGGAAACGTTCGAGAACGGCTCGATCAAGCGCGGCCGAGTGAAGCCCGATATAGCCGTCCGGCCGGATCAGCCACATCATTCCGACTTTCGCATGGTAGGTGCGGACAAAGGCACCGTGCACGTCGTGCAGAACGGGGAAACCGAGATCGATCGCCGGGCTGCTAGGCGCCGCGATCGCCACGGTGCGGATGAGCCCATCGGCTGTTGCCGTTGACCCCAGCGCAGCCACGTCGTCCGCGTAGCGCCCTGCTTGCTCGCCGAGATAGAGGACCAGCACATGCTCGGTGCCGCGCAGGACGTCGAACAGACGCAGCGGAAAACCGACGTGGTCCCGGCGCAGGCCTTCGGCATCGGGCGCACGGTCGCCGGCGCGCGGCGCGTCATCGGTCGCCGCCTCATCAGTCGCATCCTCGACCCATCCGCTGTCGCGGTAGTTGACCAGAATCTGGGTGTCCTTGAGCCGGTCGTCGGGGCCGCGCTTCGTCCGCCCCAATCCTTCACTCTCGGCACGGGTTCGCGCCACGACCTCGGCGCCGACCGGCCTGCGCTCCGCCTCGTAGCTGTCGAGCAGGCGTTCGGCGGCGGCGCCGCGCAGCACCAAGGCCATCTTCCAAGCGAGATTGTAGGCGTCCTGAATGCCGGTGTTCATGCCCTGGCCGCCGGTCGGCGGGTGAATATGCGCGGCATCGCCCGCGATGAAGGCGTTGCCGGCGCGGTATTTGTCGGCGAGCCGCATGGAGATGCGAAACAACGACGACCAGCGCAGGTCGGAAATTTGCGGCACCGCCGGCAGGAGCCGGTCGGCGACGGCCTGCAACTCGTCGAGTGAAGGACCCGGCCGCTCCGACAGGATGCCGTGCGCGTCGTCGGCCTCGGCCGGTTCTCCCGGTGCGAGCATCGACACGCGATAGCGCTTGCGCTCCGGCAGCGGTATGGCCACGAAGAAATCCGGTGGCCCGTCTTCATTGGGATGGATGGCAAAGACGGCGAAACCGCGCGGCACTTCCCAGTCGATCATGACGTCGCCGAGCATGAATTCCACCGGAAACTGGTCGCCGGGGAAGCCGATGCCGGCTGCCTTGCGGACAGCGCTGTGCGCTCCATCACAGCCGACGACGAAGCGGAACTCCGTACGCTCGATTTGCCCGCCGCTGTGTCCGAGCTCGACGTGCACGCGGCGGCCATCATCGCTGAGACTATTGAGCCCCACTCCGCGCTCTACATCCACGCCAATACGTGGGAGATGCTCGGTGAGGATCCGCTCGGTCTCGTACTGCGGAATGCCCAGGTTGCCGTAAGGCAAGTCGGAGAGGTCCGAAATCACATCGCGCGACGGCTGACCCGGGATGATCATGCGCATCCCTTCGAGCCACAGCCCGGCGTCGGTCATCGGCCGGACGATGCCCATGTCTTCCCACACTTCGAGGGTGCGCGGCGTGACGCCGATGGCCTTGCAAAACCCCGAGGGCGCATCGAGCCGATCGATGATGCGGCAGCGCTGGCCGTGCCGGGCAAGCTCGGCGGCCATGGTCAGGCCGACCGGCCCGGCGCCGACGACCAGGACTTCCGCTGCGGCCGCCGGGCTCACGCCGTTCCTCCCGCTCCGCAGATCACATTCAACAGCGCCTGCCGCCGTTCGTTCTTGACGATCGACATGGCGCGCTCCAGTGCACCGGGGAGTGCCGCCGGATCCTCCACGCGCTCGCCGTGGCCGCCGGCGGCTTTGCAGATGTCCTCGAAGGCCGGCAGCTTCCCAAGTCGAACGAAGGGAGGCTCGTTGCTCCGTGACGCCAGCCCGTCGCGATACATGGCAAGCGTGCTGCGCTCCACCGCGCCCCACATGGCATTGTTCATGACGACGAACAGGACGGGCAGATCGTGCAACGCCGAAGCGTGGTGCACGGCGGCGGGATTGCTGAACATGAAGGCGCCGTCGCCGACGACGGCCATGACCGGGCTCTCCGGCCGCGCCAGCTTGGCGCCGAGCGCGGCACCGGGGCCCCAACCCAGCCCCGACGCGGAGCTCGATCCGAAATAAAGGTCCGGAGACTCGAAGCTGCAGTGCTCCGGGAACAGCGTGTACTCGTTGATGACGATCGTGCGGGGGTCCTTGGCGCGGCCGATGCAATGGCTCACCCATGCCGGATCGGGCGGGCTCTTGCGGGCAGCGGCATCAAGCGCAGTCTTCCAGGCTGCGGTCAGCGTCGCGCGCTCGTCCGAAACCCAGCGACGGCGCGACGCGACCAATTCGGCATCGAGGCCATCTCCAAGAGCCATGGTCAGAGCGGAAAGAGTCGCCAGGGTGCCGCCGGTGATGGCGACGTCGCAGGAAAAGCCGCGGATCGGGTAACGCGCGAACAACGGGTCGAGCCCACAGTGGATGATCTTGCAGTCCGCGCCGGGCGCGACCTGGCTCGGAAGCCACGGGACGTCGCTCTCGAGCACCAGGATCGTATCGGCCTTCGGCACCAGCGGCGCTGGATTGAATCCGAGATTCATCGGGTGCGGTGACGGCAGCGAGAGGTAGCGCGGCCGATGCTGGACCACCGGGATCGCAAAGCGCTCGGCGAATTCACCCAGCGCCGCGAACGCTGCCGCATCCCGTCCGGCGTTTGCCGTCACGATCAGCGGCCGCCTCGCCTCCGCAAGCATGCGCGCGGCCTCGGCAATGGCGCCGGCATCCGGCGCGGCCGGCGCGGCCGCCCTGAGCCTNGAGGGCAACGGCGGCGTGAGCTCTGGCAGCGGCGCCGCGATGACCTCGCGCGGCAAGGAAAGGTAGACGGGNCCGCGCGGCTCCGTGGCCGCAATCGCCAGCGCCCGGTCGACGACAGTGGCGAGCTGCTCGGCGTTTCTCAGCTCATAATCCCATTTGACGATCTCGCGGATCATGCCCGCCTGATCGTACATTTCCTGCGCCCAATGAATGTAGCCGTCGCGCGATCCCAACAGGCCCGTCTCGGTCAGCGGCGACCTGCCCGCGGTGAGAAGCAGCGCGACGTTCTCGCGCGCCGCGTTCATCGCCGCACAGATCATGTTGGCGGTACCGACGCTGACATGCACCATCACGGCCGGTATCCGCCGGGACAGCATGCCGTAGCCGTGCGCCATCGAGACGGCGAGATTTTCATGGGTCGCCAGGATCGGCCGCGGAACGGCGACGCCCGTTCGCGCGGCCTGCGCATAGGCTTCGATGATCGGCGCAAAATCAGTTCCGGCGTTGCCGAACAAATAGTCGACCCCACGATCGGCCAGCAGGGCGAGGTACGCGCCCGCCACGTTGCCGGCTTCCTTCGCCTTCGGTCGGCTGCTGCGCTCCCCGCGCGGTTCCATCGCGATACGCTCCTGTTGATGAAGGCACTCTACCCTCAAGGTCCGGCGTCGACCAAGGCTCACCCGCGACTGCGCGGGCAGGCGCGGCGGCCCTGGACAAGCGCCGCGGTCTGAAAGGATAATGGCAACGCCGAAGATCGCCGGGACATTGCTTGACGCATCCGCGAGGCCGTCCTGCGGCGAGCCGATCGTCGAAAACACGAGGGGTAGCAGCATGAACCGGATTTGGGTGGTACTCGGGGCGTTGGCCGCAATCGTGACGCTGTTCCTGGCGCCGATCGAGGCCGCGGCGCAGGACAAGCTTGTCATCAGCGTCTGGGGCGGCAGCTGGCGCGACATGGTGGCCGAGATCATCGGCAAGAAATTCACCGCCGCAACCGGCGTGCCGGTCGAGTACATCACGGGCGGCACGATCGACCGGCTGAACAAGGAGAAGCTGGCCAAGGGCAATCCCGAGAGCGACATCACCTTCACGACGTCGCATGTCGGCTGGCTCTACGCGAACGACGGCCTCTACGAACAGCTCGATCTCGCCAAGGTGCCGAACGCCAAGAATCTGGTCGCGCAGGCCAAGATCAGTCCTTATCACATCGGTACCTGGGCCTATGTCTACACCATCGGCTACCGGCCCGACCTCATGAAAGGTGTGGCGTTCGAGAGCTGGGCGGACCTCTGGAAGCCCGAGGTCAAGGGCAAGCTCGCCGCGCCCGACTTCGATCCGAGCCATATCATCAACGTTGCGGCAATGCTGTCGGGCGGCGACGGCGCCACCTGGGAGAAGGGACAAGCCAAGCTCAAGGAGCTCAAGCCGAGCTTCAAGGCGTTCTACACCAACGACGCCAACAGCCAGCAGCTCATCGCCAACGGCGAGACGCCGGTGCAGGTGATCCTGTCGATGAACGCGCACTACATGGCCGGCGAAGGCGTGCCGATCCAGCTCGCTATCCCGAAGGAAGGCGCGGTGCTCGGCGTCGACACGATCGCGATCATGAAAGGCTCAAAGAGAGCGGAGCTCGCCTACAAGTTCATCAACCTGGCGCTCGATCCGCAGGTGCAGGCGGAGGTCGCCAAGTTCAAGAAGGGCAGCCCGGTTGTGCTCGATGCCAAAGTCGATCCCGCCGTCGCCAAGTTGCCGGGCGTGTTCACGACCGCCGACCAGTGGAACAAGCAGGCGATCATCATCGATCACAAGCTGCGCGCGGAGAAGACCGCGGAGTGGCGCAAGTGGTTCGCCGAGAACATCATGAACTGACGGCCTGACGGTGCGCCAGCGGTGCACCGTCCCATCCGGACCAGCATGACCGCTAGACCGTTTCTGCGCCTGTTCGTGTCGCCGGCGGTGCTGTGTGCGTTCGGCTTCCTGGCGGCGCTGGCGGCAGTGATGCAGTACAGCCTGCGCGCCTATGTGCCGGGCTCGTTGGAAGCGGGCGGCTTTACGCTCGCAAATTTCGCGGCGCTGATGAAGCCGCTCTATGCGCGGGTCTTCCTCGACACGGTGTGGATCTGCTTCCTCACCGCGTTCTTCACCCTGATCGTCGGATACCCCCTCGCCTATGCGCTGGTGCACGCCCGCAACGTCGCGCTCAAGTCGGCGATCCTGGTGATCACGGTCACGCCGCTGTTCCTCGGCGAGGTGGTGCGGACCTATTCCTGGATCGTCGTGCTTGGCAACAACGGTTTCGTCAACTCGATGCTGCTCAAGTCGGGGCTGATCAATGAGCCCCTGCAACTCATGTTCACCAGGTTCGGCGTCGTCACCGCCCTCGTCCACGTCACCTTGCCGATCATGGTGATCATGTTGGCAGCGGCGCTCTCGCACATCGACCGCGACTACGAGCGGGCGGCGGCGAGCCTCGGCGCCGGCCCGATCCGCGCCTTCCTGACGGTGACGCTGCCGCTCTCCACCCCCGGCATCATCGCCGGGGTCACCACCGCGTTCGCCTGGACCTTCAGCGCATTCGCGACCCCGCAGCTGATCGGCGGCGGCCAGGTCAACATGGTCGCGAACCTGGTCTATCAGCTCGGATTCGCGAGCTTCAACTTCCCGTTTGCGGCGAGCCTCTCGGTTGCCGGGCTCGCGCTCACCGTCGCGGTGCTGGCGCTGATGCGTGCGGCCGCCCGCCCGCTCGAGCGGATCGGGCCGCACTGAAATGCCGCGCTTGCGCTCGCAGCAGTTTTCACGCGTTCTCTTGCGCGTTCTCGGCGCGGCCGTCGTGACCGTCATCCTCGCCTTCGTGCTGCTGCCGGCGTTGGTAGTCTCGCTGGCGGCCTTCAACGGCCGGGCGATCCTGTCCTTCCCGCCGGAGACCTGGTCGTGGCGATGGTTCGCCAAGGCGATCGCATATGAGGACTTTCAAGCCGGCTTCCGCAACGGGCTGATCGTGACCGCCTGGGCGTCCTCGATCGCGCTCGTGGTCGGAGCGGCCTTCGCGATCGCGCTCGACCGCTACCAGTTCAGCCTCAAGCGAACGCTCGAGATGGTGCTGCTCGCGCCGCTCGTGGTGCCGCACTTCACCGTCGGCCTCGGATTTCTGATTCTTGCCGCGCAGGTCGGCTTCGCGCGCGGCTATGCGGTGATCGTCGCCTGCCACGTGGTGCTGGTGCTGCCGTTCGTCATCCGCAGCGTCTACGTCTCGCTGCGCAACCTCGACCAGCGATTGGAACTCGCCGCCGCGAGCCTCGGTGCGCCGCCCCACCGGGTTCTCTTCACCGTTACGTTGCCGCTGCTCACTCCCGGCCTGGTCAGCGGCTGGATGTTCGCGGCGATCCTGTCGTTCAACGAGTTCACCGCCTCGCTGTTCGTCACCGCGCAGCGCACGCAGACCTTGCCGGTCGCGCTCTACAACTACGTGCGCGAATACGCCGATCCCTCGATGGCGGCAATCTCGGTGATGTATATCGTGGTCACTGCGACCTTGCTGATTTTCGCCAACGTCTTCCTCGGTCTCGGAAAGGTGCTGAACGTTGAGCATCCCCGCTGAACGTCCGCCCTCCGCGCCAGCTGCGACGACGGCGGCGCGAGCGGGCGAGGAGGACATTGCGGTCCAATTCGACGGCGTGACCAAGCGCTTCGGCGAGATCACCGCGCTCGACGAGATATCGTTGCTGGTCCGCCGCGGAGAGCTGATGACGCTGCTCGGGCCCTCGGGCTGCGGCAAGACCACGCTGCTGAGCCTCGTGGCCGGCTTTTTGATCCCGGACCGCGGCGAGATCGCCATCGATGGCCGGCAGGTCACCGACCTTCCGACCCATCGCCGCGAAATCGGGATCATGTTCCAGAACTATGCGCTGTTCCCGCACATGAGCGTGGCGGCGAATGTCGGCTATGGTCTCAAGATGCGCCGCACGCCCAAGCCCGAGATCGCGCGCCGGGTCGCTGACGCGCTCGCGCTCGTCAAGCTCGCGGGCCTGGAGGACCGCAGGCCTCGCCAGCTTTCCGGCGGTCAGCAGCAGCGCGTCGCGCTGGCGCGTGCGCTGGTTATTCGCCCGAAGGTGCTGCTGCTCGACGANCCGTTCTCGGCACTCGACCGGAACTTGCGCGCCTCGATGCAGGTCGAGATCAAGGAAATTCAGCGCAAGCTCGGCGTGACCACGATCTTCGTCACCCACGACCAGAGCGAGGCGCTGAGCCTGTCCGACCGGATCGCCGTCATCGCCGAAGGCCGCATCCGCCAGCTCGGCACTCCGGACGAGATCTATCGCCGGCCGATCGACCGCTTCGTCGCCTCGTTCGTCGGCGACGTCAACGTGCTCTCCGCGCGCCTCGAGCGCAGCGACGGCGCGACGGCCATAGTCGCGCTCGGCCTAGTGCAGGTGCCGGTGCCGGCCCGGACGTTGCGGGGCGCTGTACCTGGCGAGGCCGTCGACCTGTTCGTGCGGCCGGAAGGATTGCGGGTGGCCGAGCCCGGCGCGGCGGTCGCGGCACACGGCGTCGTGGCGGCGCAGGTCTACCAGGGCGGCCACGTCGATCTCTACGTCGACGCGCCGGAGGCCGCGTCGGGACGCGTGCTGCTGCGTTTGCCCGGACACGAAGGCATGTCGCGCTGGCCGCCCGGCACGCGCATCGGCCTTGCCCTTGCCGCGGGCGAGGCGGTCGCTTTCAGCCGAACGAAGACCGCAGACACAATTAGATGATGTCCTGACGTCCCCGCCCGCTCAGGTGCCGGCTTCCACTCGGCCATGCTTCAGCTCGCCTTCGCTCTCCGCGGGGTTCTTTGCGACGGGCAATTCATTGAGGTGACAGGCGGCGAAATGACCGTCTCCGGTCATTCGCAGCGCCGGCTCCTCGAGCCGGCAGCGGTCGAAGACATAGGGACAGCGGGTATGGAAGCGGCAGCCCTTGGGGGGATTGATCGGGCTCGGCACATCGCCCTTGAGGATGATGCGCTGGCGCGCTCGACCGGGCTCCGGCACCGGGACGGCCGACAGCAACGCCTTCGTATAGGGATGCTTGGGCGCGGCAAAGATGTCCCGCTTCGCCGCCGTCTCGACGATCTTGCCGAGATACATCACCGCGACGCGATGGGTCATGTGCTCGACGATCGCAAGGTCGTGGCTGATGAACAACAGCGCGAGACCAAGCTCCTGCTGCAGGTCATGCAGCAGATTCACGATCTGCGCCTTGACCGAGACGTCGAGCGCCGAGACTGCTTCGTCGCACACGACGAGGTCGGGTTCGGCGGCGAGCGCCCGGGCGATCCCGATGCGCTGGCGTTGGCCGCCGGAGAACTCGTGCGGCCAGCGGTTCACCGCGTCGCGCGGCAGCCGCACCTTGTCCATGAGCGCGGCGATCCGCGCATCCATGTCGCTGGTCGATGCGGCGAGCCCGAAGTTCCGCATCGGCTCGGCGAGAATGTCGCGCACGCGCATGCGCGGATTGAGGCTCGAGAACGGGTCCTGGAATATCACCTGCACGCGCCGGCGCAGCGGCCGCAGAGCACCCGGCGAGAGGTCGTCGATGCGCTGCCCATCGAGCACGACTTGGCCGGCGGTGATATCGAACAGGCGAAGGATGGCNCGCCCGACCGTGGACTTCCCGCAGCCCGACTCGCCGACCAGCGCCAGCGTCTCGCCGCGGTTGACGCGAAACGAGACGCCGTCCACCGCACGGTTCCAGGTGGAGCCCATGCCCAACCGACCGCTGCGCACCAGGAAATGCTTCTTGAGATCGTTGACCTCGAGCAGGGCGCTCATGCCGCCACCGCGTCTTTGGGAGCATAATGGCAGGCGGCGAGGTGCCGCTGCGCTTTCGTCTCGAGCGCCGGAGCGACCTGCCGGCAGAGATCGGTCGCGAGCGCGCAGCGGCTGGCGAACACGCATCCTTCGATGCGCAGGGTCAGGCTCGGGACCA
>JGI12053J15887_10000873_pt1 | contig 13165 bp, 17 predicted proteins | sample MedBloCAOM1_O3_FD_15887 | JGI IMG/M metagenome (IMG submission 15887)
CACAGCGGTACCGGGTAGTCGCGCCTGGCATCCGCTGGTGGCGGTCTCGATCAGGTCTTCTTCCGGCTGACGCAACTTGCGGCGGGCCCCCTCGACCAGCCTGGCACCGCTCCGCCAGGTCAGCATCACGAATGCAACCGCGCCCGCGAGCACTAGCGGAAACCAGCCGCCCTCAAGCAGTTTGGTCGAATTCGCGGCAAAGAAGATGCAGTCGATGATAAAAAAGAACCCGTTGACCGGGATGACGACGATCGGATGGTAGCCCCATTGCAGCGCGACCAGCGCCGCAAGCAGCGTGGTGATCGCCATCAGCAATGACACCGCGATCCCATAGGCGCCGGCGAGCGCGTCGGATGTACCGAAGCTGACCACCGCTCCCAGCGTCGCTACCGCNAGCAGCCAGTTCACAACTGGCACATAGATCTGGCCAATCGCGTGACTGGTCGTGTGCCAGATCTGCATGCGCGGCAGGAAGCCGAGCTGGATCGACTGCTGCGTCAATGAAAACACGCCTGAGATAATCGCCTGCGAAGCGATCACGGTGGCGACGGTCGCGAACGCGACGAGCGGATAGTGCAGCCAGTCTGGCGCGAGTTGATAGAACGGATTCTCGAGCGCACCGGGATCAGTAATAAGCAGCGCCGCCTGTCCGAAGTAGTTGAGGACGAGGGCAGGAAGTGCCACGGCGAACCATGCGAGCCGGATCGGCACCCGACCGAAATGGCCCATGTCGGCATACATCGCTTCGCCGCCGGTCACCGCGAGAAAGGCGGCACCGAGGATGGCGAAACTGATGTGGAAGTTCTGGTGTATCAAGAAATTGAAGGCATAAAGCGGATTCATTGCGGCGAGCACGCCCGGCGCTCGTACGATGCCATCGACGCCAAGCAGTGCGATCACCAGGAACCAGACGAGCATTACCGGCCCGAAGATCCCGCCGATGAAGCCGGCGCCCTTTTTCTGAACGATGAAAAGCCCGATCAGGATGATGATGGTCAGCGGCACCACGGCGGGCGCCAGTGANGGCGCATCGACCTTCAGGCCTTCGATCGCGCTCAGCACCGAGATNGCTGGCGTGATGGCGCCGTCCCCGTAAAGCAATGCTGCNCCGACGAGGCCGACGATNAGAAGCTGTGCGCGCCACGTTCCCGGCTGGGCATTGCGGGCCGAAAGCAGCGCCAGCAGCGCGACAATGCCACCTTCGCCGCGGTTATCGGCGCGCAAGATCAGCAGCGCGTATTTGAGCGAAATGATCAGGATCAGCGCCCAGAGGATCAGCGACACCACCCCCAGGATCGCCTCAGGAGTGAGCGGCCCGCCATGGGCGGCTGCCTTGGCAGCTTCCTTTAGCGCATAGAGAGGACTGGTGCCGATGTCGCCATAGACGACGCCAAGGGCTCCGATCGTTGCCGTCAGTGGAAGCGCGCCGGAATTGATTGAAGCTGCGACTGGCGTGGCGGTCACTGGCGCGGCCTCCCAGGCTACCGCGCCCCACCAGCTTGATAGCCGGCAGCCGCGCGATCACGTGCCAGTCTGCGACGTCCCGCCGCAAATTACTATGGGATTCACTTGGTTACGGAAGCAGCGCGCCTTATGGCGTGCGGTCGGCGGTGACCAGCCGGGCTTGCCGGATCATGGTCTTGGACCCGGCAACGCGCAGGCATGAAGCTTCGAAATTCGGCCAGGCCTGCCGCGAGCAGTCACGGCCGACCGGGTGGATATCCAGCCGATCGCCCTTGGCGAGGGCTTGCGGAACGCTGGCTTCGACCTGCGGGGCAAAGCCGGGAAGAACGGTAAGCGCGGCCGCGACAAATGCAGCTATCGCGATTGCGGAAAGTGCCTTGATCATGACGGTCCCCTGTCATGGACCTTTGCGGCCCGTCGTTTCGTTAGGTTGATTGATATCCAGCGCCCGTTTCGGGATGTCTTCGCAGAGGCGGAAAATGGTTTCTTCCCGCCGGAGTTTTGTTTCGTCGCCGTCAGCGGGAAGAAACATGGTCGGCTTGCTTGGGACGCCGCGGGCCGCGAAGTGGTTCAGAGCAGGACCCTGAAAGAATAGGCGGCTCCTGCCCGAGGGCGGGAACTGGCCGGCTTGCAGGGCCGCCCGGGGCGCGCTAGAGGGGGTTTATGCCCCGTATCGCGCTATATCCAGGCTCATTCGACCCCGTCACCAATGGCCACCTGGATGTGGTCAGGCACGCCGTCGTCCTGTGTGACCGGCTGATTGTCGCCGTCGGAGTGAACTCCAGCAAAAAGCCGCTGTTTTCGACCGAAGAGCGCCTGGACATGGTCCGGGCGGTGTTCGCGCCGGTGGCGGCAAAGGCCGGCTGCGCCTTCGACGCCACGACCTATGACAATCTCACCGTCGCCGCGGCGCAAAAAAATGGCGCAACGATCATGATCCGGGGCCTGCGCGACGGCACCGACCTCGATTTCGAAATGCAGATCGCCGGCATGAACGAAACCATGGCGCCCGACGTGCATACGGTGTTCGTTCCGGCCTCGGCGGCTGTCCGCCCGATCACCGCCACACTGGTGCGCCAAATCGCAGCCATGGGCGGCGACGTGTCGGCGTTCGTGCCGCAACTTGTCGCGGCCAGCCTCAAGACCAAATTCGCCGGCTAGTCCGGCTAGCTAACACCCTCACCGTCCTTCACCTGATCCGGAGTTTTCATGATCCGAATTCTCGCTTTTATCGTCGCGCTGATTTGCGCGGCCCCGGCGATCGCCCAGCCGCTTCCTGCCAATCTCGACAAGCCGAATGCGATCGTCATCGACACCCCCAAGGGACGCATCGTCTTTAAACTGCGAACCGACCTCGCGCCGAAGCACGCCGAGCGGATCAAGCAACTGGCGCGCGAAGGCTATTACAACAACGTGCCGTTCCACCGCGTGATGGATGGCTTCATGGCGCAGACCGGCGACGGCCAGAACTTCAACGGCACCGGCGGTTCGAAATATCCCAACCTCAAGGCGGAATTTTCCAGCGTGCCGTTCACGCGCGGCATCGTCGGCATGGCGCGGCGCGGCGACAGCGTCGATACCGCGAACTCTCAGTTCTTCTTCATGTTCGCCGACGCGCCCAGCCTGAACGGCCAGTACACCGTGATCGGTGAGGTGGTATCGGGCATGGACGTGGTCGATAAACTCAAGAAAGCGCCGCCCGGATCGCGTGGCGGCGAGGTAACCGATCCCGACAAGATGGTGAAGGTGCAAGTCGCATCCGACATCAAGTGAGCGGCGGTGGCGCCGGGCCGCAAATCGCTCATCTGTTTTGCCGCGGCGCTGCTGTTCGGTCTGTGGGCTTCCGCCGGACAGGCGGAGCCGGCGGAGATCAATACCATCCGCGACGTGTTTGCGAAGTTGAGGACCTGCTGGAAACCGCCGTCACCGTCGCGCGCCAAGCCGGGTATCGACATCACGGTGATCGTAAGTTTTAACCGCAACGGAGACATCCTTGGCCATCCGAAGATTACCTATGAATCGGAACAGGCTACCGATAACGACCGGCTGATGTACCGCATCGCCGTGATGGAGGCGTTGCAACGCTGCACGCCGATGCCATTTACCGAAGGAATGGCCGGCGCCGTTGCCGGCCGGCCGTTCGCTGTCCAATTTCACAATCGGAAACCTCCACCCCAACCCGTAGAGAAGAGAGCATGGCTGACACCGAAAATACTTTGATCCTCGAAACCACGCAGGGGCCGGTCACCATCGAAATGCGGCCCGATCTTGCACCCGGCCACGTCGCACGTATCAAGGAACTGGTGCGCGAGGGATTTTACGACGGCATCGTGTTCCACCGTGTGATCGAGGGCTTCATGGCGCAAACCGGCTGTCCGCAGGGCACCGGCACCGGCGGCTCCGGCAAGAAACTCAAGGCCGAGTTCAACAAGGAGCCGCATGTGCGCGGCACCACCTCGATGGCACGCGCCGCGAACCCTGATTCCGGCGACAGCCAGTTCTTTATCTGCTTCGACGATGCATCGTTCCTCAACAACCAGTACACGGTCTGGGGCAAGGTGACGTCAGGCATGGAGAACGTCGACAAGATCAAGCGCGGCGAGCCGGTGCAGAACCCGGACAAGATCGTCAAGGCGCGCATGGCCGCCGACGCGGCCTGAAGCCCAAAATCGTCATACGCGGGCTTGACCCGTGTATCCATCAATCTTCAGAAGAGTCTTTCGTAGAGAATGGATTGCCGGATCAAGTCCGGCAATGACAGCTTGGCCATGCGCACCGACCTCTTCGACTTCGAACTTCCCGCTGACAGCATCGCGCTGCGTCCGGCGAGCCCGCGCGATTCCGCACGGATGCTGGTGGTGCACCCCGACAGCGTGCTGCGCGACCGCGTCGTGACTGATTTGCCGCTCTGGTTGGAGCCCGGCGACCAATTGGTGGTGAACGACACCAAGGTGATATCGGCCCAACTCAAGGGACGCCGCATCGGCCGCGATACCGAACCGAAGATCGAGGCAACGCTGATCAAGCGCCTCGACGGCTCGCGCTGGCAGGCGCTGGTCAAGCCTGCGAAAAAACTGTCGCAGGGCGACGTGGTTCGCTTCGGCAATGAGGGCAAGGTGTGCCTTCTCGGCCATCTCGATGCGCAGGTCGAGCACAAGGGCGACGACGGCGAGATCACGCTGTCGTTTGCATTTCACGGACCCACGCTGGATCAGGCCATCGCCGACCTCGGCGCGCCGCCGCTGCCGCCTTACATCGCCTCCAAGCGCGCCCCCGATGAGCATGATGCCGCCGACTACCAGACCATGTTCGCGACCAATGAGGGCGCGGTCGCAGCCCCGACGGCGGGATTGCATTTTACATCCGCGCTGGAAACGGCGTTGCGCGAGCACGGTGTTGGAATTCACCTGGTAACGCTGCATGTCGGGGCAGGGACCTTCCTGCCGGTCAAGGTGGAAGACACGACCGGGCATAGGATGCATTCCGAATGGGGCCGCATTTCCTCCGAGACCGCGCGCGAGCTGAATGCGGCAAGGGCCAAAGGCGGCCGCATCGTCGCCGTTGGCACCACCTCGCTGCGGCTCCTGGAAAGCGCGGTTGCGGAAGACGGCACGATCGAGCCGTTCACAGGGGAGACCGCGATCTTCATTACCCCGGGATATCGTTTTCGCGCGGTCGATATTCTCCTGACCAATTTCCACCTGCCGCGTTCGACGCTGTTCATGCTGGTATCGGCTTTCAGCGGTCTCGACACCATGAAACGGGCCTATGCCCACGCCATCGCCAGCGGTTACCGGTTCTATTCCTATGGGGATGCCTGTCTGCTGTTTCGTGATAAGTCCACCTGATGACATCAGCCAATCATTTCGAACTGCTCGGCCGTGACGGTCAAGCACGCACCGGCCGGCTGACGACGCCGCATGGGCCGGTGCGAACGCCTGCTTTCATGCCGGTCGGCACCGCCGGCGCGATGAAGGGCCTGCATTGGCGCGAGGTGCGCGATGCCGGCGCGGATATCGTGCTCGGCAATACCTACCATCTGATGCTGCGGCCGGGCGCTGAGCGTGTTGCCGCGCTCGGCGGTCTGCAGAGCTTTACCGGCTGGCAGAACCCGATGTTGACGGACTCCGGCGGCTTTCAGGTCATGTCGCTGGCGCAATTGCGCAAAGTTAGCGAGCGCGCGGTGACCTTTCGCTCGCATATCGACGGCGCCAGCGTCGAGCTGTCGCCTGAGCGCTCGATCGAGGTGCAGCGGCTGCTCGGCTCCGATATCGCCATGCAAATGGACGAGTGCGTGCGGCTGCCGGCGGAGCGCAGTGANATCGAGCGTGCGATGCAGCTCTCATTGCGNTGGGCGGAGCGCAGCAAGCGCGCCTTCGAGACCNCAGCCCCGGGATACATGCTNTTCGGCATCGCGCAGGGCGGCGACGTGCCTGAACTCCGCCGGGCCAGCGCGCGGGGCCTGGTCGAGATCGGTTTTCACGGCTACGCGATCGGAGGCCTTGCGGTCGGGGAGCCGCAATCGGTGATGCTGGCGATGATCGACGAGGTCGCCCCAATCCTCCCGCAGGATCGCCCGCGCTATCTGATGGGCGTCGGCACGCCCGAGGATATTCTGGAGGCGGTGGCGCGCGGCGTCGATATGTTCGATTGCGTGATGCCGACGCGCAACGGACGCCATGGGATGGCGTTCACGCGGTTCGGTCAGATCAATTTGCGCAACGCCCGCCACGCCGACGATCCGCGGCCGCTCGACGAGGAAAGCCCGTGGCCCTCCACCTGCACTTACGCGCGCGCCTATTTGCATCACCTCGTGAAGGCAGGCGAGACGTTGGGGGCGATGCTGCTGTCGGAAATCAATATCGCGTATTATCAGCGCCTGATGCACGACATCAGGGACGCGATTTCGAAAGGAACGTTCGAAAGCTTTTGCGAACACACGCGCGCCGAATGGACGAAGGGCGACATCGCGCCGCGCTAAAACGCCGGCAAAGCTTAGTTGCAGGCAAATCGGCGAAGCGAATGCTTGGTCACGAAACCGTAACCGCAGGTATCGCAGGTCCAGAGATGGCTGACGACGTTGTCGGAAACAAAAGCGGAAGCTTCCGCAGCCACCATTGAATCCGCGCAAACCGGGCAAGTCGGCAGATCGCATCCGCGCGGGTCCGAGTTAGGCGCGACGGTCGACAGGATTTCAGCAATTGCTGGCATCGTGACCTCCTTGCGATCTGATCCTGCCCTTAAGATACACTGATTTGTTTGACGGTCTAGCAACACAAATGCGTTGGTTTTACGTTATTTAGCTGCTTTCTAATTCTGCAATGCAGCGAATTTGAGTCGGCCGGATTCTGAACTTGCGCACCGGCACAAGCTGCCCCTAACTGCACCTTACGGGAGAAGAGCCTCTAATTTCGCGCAGATTGCTGCTACAGGAGTTTGTCATGGACGCGCCGTTAGCTACGAGTGCAGTGCACCGTCCCGGCCGGGGCCGGGTTTTCGACAGCATCGTCGATGCGGTCGGCGATACGCCGATCGTCCGCTTGCGCAAATTGCCGCAACAGCACGGGGCGCACGCGACAATTCTCGCCAAGCTGGAATATTTCAGTCCCGCAGCGAGCGTGAAGGACCGCATTGGGGCCTCGATGATCATCGCGATGGAGAAGGCGGGTGTGATCCATGCCGATACCGTGCTGATCGAGCCGACATCGGGAAATACGGGCATCGCGCTGGCTTTCGTCGCCGCCTCTCGCGGCTACCGGCTGAAGCTGGTGATGCCGGAATCGATGTCGATCGAGCGGCGCAAGATGCTGACATTTCTCGGCGCTGAAATCGTTCTGACGCCGGCAGCCCAGGGCATGAAGGGCTCGATCGCTACAGCGGAAGAGTTGGTGCGCACCACACCCAACGCCGTCATGCCGCAGCAATTCAAGAACCTCGCCAATCCCGAAATTCACCGGCGCACCACGGCGGAGGAAATCTGGAACGACACCGGCGGCAACATCGATTTCTTCGTCGCAGGCGTCGGCACCGGCGGCACCATCACCGGGGTGGGGCAAGTGCTGAAACCGCGCAGGCCTTCGCTGCGGATCGTCGCCGTGGAGCCCGAGGAAAGTCCGGTACTCTCCGGCGGTCAGCATTCCCCGCACAAGATCCAGGGCATCGGCGCAGGGTTCATTCCGGACATCCTGGACCGTTCTGTCATCGACGAGATCGTCAAGGTCGACAGCGCGACCGCGATCGAAATCTCGCGCGCACTGGCGCGCAACGAAGGTATTCCCGGCGGCATTTCCTCGGGCGCCGCGATTGCCGCCGCGCTTGCGATCGGCAAACGCCCGGAAGCTGCGGGCAAGACCATTCTTGCGATCGTGCCGTCGTTCTCGGAGCGCTATCTCTCGACGGCGCTGTTCGAAGGAATCTAATCATGGCGGATCAACCGAGACGACCGAGAACCCTGAATGATGCCCGAACCGAAGCTGAAGCTGCGTTCAAGAAAACCACGACCAAGGTGCCGGAGGCACCGCCGAAAAAGACCACGCTGCCAGGCGTAAAGGAGCTTGTTTCGCTACGGATCGACCAGGACGTGCTGGAACACTTCCAGGAGGGCGGGCCGGGCTGGCAGGATCGCATCAATGACGCCCTGAGAAAGGCAGCAGGGAAATAAACCCGGCACATCGAACATGCCGGCACGGGCATTGGTGGACCGATCAGGTTCCAACGCGCGCGGGAACAGGCCCGGTTGCTTTCAGGTTCAAAAGATTGCCGGTGAGGATCAGCACAGCACCCAGTACCGTGAACATGTCCAGCCGTTCCGAATAAATCAGCCAGCCGGCGGCGGCGGTCAGCGGAACCCGCAGGAAATCCATCGGCACCACCACCGTCGCATCGGCGTACAACATCGCCCGCGCCATGCAGTAGTGGGAGAAGGTGCCGCAGAACGCGATCACGACGAGCCAGCCCCACGCATAAGCGGAGGGCCACATCCAGACGTAGAGCGAAGGGAAGAATCCGGCCGCGGCCTGGATCACCAGCATCCAGAAAATAATCGTCAGCGTAGTTTCGGTGCGGGTCAGAGACTTCATCATGGCGATGGAAATGCCGAACCCTACGGCTGCGCCGAGCGCGATCAATTGGCCCGGATCGATCTCGCCGGCCACAGGCCGGACAATGACGGTGACGCCGACCACCCCGAGCGTGATCGCCGAAATTTTCCAGACCGTCATGCGCTCACCGAGAAAGCTCGCGGCGAGGATGGCGGTCCAGATCGGCATGGTGAACTCGATCGACACCACCTGGGCTAACGGAATGAGCGTGAGCGCGAAGAACCAGCCGAGCTGGGCTGCATAGTGAATGAGGTTACGGCCGATATGCTGCAGCGGCCGCGACGTCTTCATCGCCGCAAAACCCCCGTTCACGCGGATCAAGGGGTACAGCATGAAGAAGCCGAGGATCGAGCGTACCTCCATGATCTGAAACACGTTCAGCTCACGGGTCGTCTCGCGGCCGGCGATCGCCACGATCAGCATCAAGGCAAGCCAGCCCGCCATCCACAGCGCGGCCCTTGGTTTGGAAGGTGTTCGGTCCATCGGTAAGGAAAGTGCCAGGCATGCCGCGCAAAGCGCAGCGGAGGAGGTTGGGGAAGGCCCGCCGGTATCGGCGACCTCGCCCGAATTTGCAACGCGCAAATATGCCGATGCAGTGATGCGCCGTGTTGAATTTCGGGGTGGGAGCGTCCGTGCGATCGGTGCTAAGGATCGGTTGGTCTGGCGCGTCCGGATTCGACGATCGTTTTTCCTGGAGAATCTGCTGATGCTCACCTTGCAACCGGCCGAATGGTCGAAGCCGCGTGGCTTTTCGCACGGCGTCGCGGTCGATGGTCCCGGCCGATGGATCGTCCTTGCCGGCCAGACCGGAGGCGACGAGAAAGGCGAATATCAATCCGATATGGCCGGGCAGGTCGGGATAGCTCTGCGAAGGATCGTCAAGCTGCTTGCAGAGGCCGGGGCCGGTCCCGAGCACATTGTTCGTCTCACCTGGTATTTGATCAATCGCAGCGAATACGAAGCTGCCGGTGCCGGTATCGGTGCGGCCTGGCGCGAGACGCTCGGGCGAAATTTCCCGCCCTCGACGCTGCTCTACGTCTCAGGCCTGGTCGATGAACGTGCGAAGGTCGAGATCGAAGTTACCGCATTCGTACCGGCTATAGAGGACGTCTCCCGATGACAAAGCGATCCACATCTGCGGATTTTGTGACAGCCTTCGCCACCGGCTGGCCCGAGAACCAACCGGAAATCATGGTGCTTTCATTGACGACGCATAAAGGCGTTCAGGACTTTGCACTCAGCAAGGAACAGGCGCTTTTGATTGCGAAGACGATAAAAGAAACCGCGGCTCGGCTGACCGGGCCAAAAGCAAGTTAGCTGGAGCGAGCGCGAGAAATCGAGCTACGAGCGCGACAGCGAAATCGAGGCGCCCCTGAATTGGTTCTCGGCTCTGATCGCGACGGATTGCCTGTTGCCGCGCGTCGTCAATGAAATGTTCGCGGTGAATCCGGCCGCGCTCGCGACGACCTGAAAATTGCCGCTGCTTCCGCGTCCTTCCAGGTTTCCGCTGATTCCCCGGCTGCTTTCGCTCCACGTCCCCGAAAGCGCTCCGCGCTCCGCGACCACATTGCCTCGGAGATCGAATTTGTAGCTGTCGCTGGCGCAGATAAGGCTCAGATTGAGGCCGTTGCCGCCGGCGCCAACGGCATAGGTGGCGCGACAGCGAATTCGCTCAGTCGAGCCGTCGTCGAGCGTGACGGTGCCTCCGCCGGACCAGTTGCCGGCCATGCCGGCGAACGGTCCCGATTGCGCGTAGCTAGCGGAGCCGGAAACAAATGCCGCGAACAACGTGACAACAGCGAGTATCAGCCGTCGGATAACCGCCGGGATTTCCGAAGTGCGACGTGCCTTACTGCCGAGAAGCTTCCCATCGGCCGCTGCACGGTACGCCCGCAGATGCCCCGTTCCATTTCCCGGATCCGACATTGCCGCTGAGTTGGCCATTTGCATGTGCACCACCGATCGATACCCGGACGAGTCCCTCCCGGCCGACGCTGCCGGAGATGTCGGCGCCGGCGGCCGAAACTTTTCCGTCGGTGACGGTAAGTGTTGACCGCGTCGACGGTTCGCAAGAACCTGCCTTGGTCACAATCGTGACATTCCAGAGTCCGTCATAGGGGGTCTGGGCGACTGCGGGAGCGGCGGCGAGGGCAGCTGCGGCGGTGAGAGCGGAAGCAAACATAATGCGAATGCGATTGTGGCGCATGAATCAGATCCCCGATGAGTGTGATGACGCGGTTATTCAAGGACATTGTGTTCAAAGTTTGCTGCGCCGCAGCAATACGGAAAGTTCCCTGAAATCAAACATTTGATGTCAGAATGGGTTCCGCACCAGGAACGGCATTTTGGTGGATGCCGCGCAAAACCGGCACATCCTCACTTCGGATGGCTCGGCGCCTGGGTCGCAAATTGCTCGTCCTGTGGCTTCGCCGGCAGGCTTTTGTTGGCCTTGGCGTAGTCGATGACTTCCCCCAGAAGCTTCTGGCCGAGCGGCGCCAGCGCGCGCTCCCACAACTCCCGGGCGGTTTCGCCCTTTTTCACGAAACACCACTGCTGGGCGGCGATCGCGCCCGCGTCCATGCGATCGGCAAGATGGTACACGGTGCCGCCGGCGATCGGATCGCCCTCCCGGATCGTCCATTCGACCGCCGCGATGCCACGGTGCCGCGGTAAGAGCGAGGGGTGATAGCCGATCCCTCCGAGCTTTGCCGCGTCCAGGGCCTCCTTGCTGATGCGCGCGTGGCTGTGGGCCGTCACGATCAGGTCGGTACCCTCAGCGATTTCCGAGGCGACGACGAGCTTAGGATCGGCCTGCACGGCAACCTTGATCCCGGCAGCACGGGCCGCGTCGGCAAGCCGGTCTTCGGCGTCGGCAACGACGACCCGGACGATTTCGACGCCGTGTTGGCGCAGCATGTTCAGTGTCGTCACGCCGAAATGGCGGGAGCCGACGAGGGTGATCCGCATGGAGGGTGTTCCGTCGTGAGCGAGGTATCTCGCCCGTCGATAACACGCCACGGGCGTCTGTCACGCCGCCCGCCCAGAGGGCAGCGGGTTATCAACAGGACGCGGGCGCACCCCCTTGAATGTGTGCTTGCCGTCGGCGAACTCTGCAATGACATGCGTTCGAAGGGCCGCGACCAGGGTGAAATCCGGCATCGCCTGGCTGTAGGATCACTCGAGGAGGTCGGGGCCCCGGTCCGTCCGTCTGATATCGCGGGGTGCGCTGCCATAGATTTTCCGAAAGCAGCGACCGAAATGCGACGGGTCGTTAAAGCCGACGTAATAGGCGATTTTTCCTATTTCCCACGGGCCGTATTGCGGTTCGCAAAGCATGCGATAAGCGCACGCGAGGCGGTAATCGAGAAGAAAAGTTGAAAACGTGGTGCCGTCGCTCTCAAACAATCTCTGGACGTGGCGGTTGCTCGCCGCGTTGCATAGTTGAAGAAAAAGGCCGATGAGCCGTCAACACATGGAAAATATGAAATGACAAGATACGGATGGATCGGTTGTTTCGGAGCCGCCGCAATGCTTGCCGGCCTTGCGTGTGCCCCTGCTATTGCTGACGAGACGGTCAGTATCGGCGGTTCACGTGCGGTGCTGATCAAGCCGAAAGCCCCGCGTGCGAGTGTGATTTTGATGCCGGGCGGCGACGGCAACATCCGTCCGGGCGACCAGGGCGATATCCACGGGCTCACCGGCAATCAGTTGGTGCGCACGCGCCACGCCTACGCCGCGCGCGGGCTAGCGGTGCTCGTCATCGGTGCAGGCACCGATCTCAATAGCGCGGTTCAATATATGGCCGCGATCAAGAGGCCGGTGACGGTCATCGGGACCAGTAAAGGCACCCTCCGCGCCGCTGAGGGGATTGCGCGTGGAGCGCGGCCGGACGCGTTGGTGTTGACGTCCGGATTTCTCAGCTCCGAGTCGGGCAGCGGCTACAGCGTCACCTCGATCCTCGGCTCACCGGCATCGTTGCCGCGCACGCTCGTCATCCATCACAGCCAGGATGGCTGCAGGGTGACATTGCCGGCTGGCGTCGAGCCGTTCATCAAATGGTCAGCCGGACGCGCGCGGGTCACCTGGATCAACGGCGGGCGTAGCCAAGGCGACCCATGCGAGGCCAACGCGCATCATGGCTTTGCCGGCCAGGATGGCCAGATCGTGGGGCTCGCAGGCGGGTTTCGATAACGGGTTGACTCGCAGTCTTGGGCGACTTCGTGATGAAAAGCTTTTCGGTACGGACGCCGACGAGCACACGATATGCGCGGGCTTTTTCTTTGCCCTCAAAATGGGAAGCTCAGGAGATCGTCACAGGGGAAAATAAGCAGTTTGCACGGCGGTCGGAATCCTTGCCGACCCGTTTTCCCTGCTTCCGATATACATCTGCCCAGCAACCAACATCACTGCGGCGAAAATTATCACCAACATTGCGCTGGCCAACTGGTGGAGACCGCTCATTCTACTCACCAAATACCCGACGGCTATTTGTGAAACAGAACGTTGGACCTGTTCCTGTAACTGGCCCGCGCCTTTCATTTTACCACCCGCAGCCCGAACCCGGCGCGTAGCCGCTCTACGGCGGCCACCACGTCAGCCCG